>JFJP01018596.1_pt1 | contig 33979 bp, 35 predicted proteins | sample 431651 | NCBI WGS metagenome assembly JFJP01 (sample SAMN02602958, study PRJNA72255) | Microbial mat metagenome, whole genome shotgun sequencing project. | biome: fresh water; feature: sink hole; material: water; isolation source: purple microbial (photo- and chemosynthetic) mats found in... | reverse complement strand
TTCAGCCTCGCCTGGTATGGGGCGGCCTTGACCAACCAGCAGCTCTGGCTTAGCATCCGCAACTCGCTTTTTATTGCCCTTTGCAGCGCGACAGTGTCCACGATCCTAGGCACCCTGGCGGCGCTGGTACTCACGAAATACCGCTTTCGCGGACGGACCCTGTTCCAGAACCTGCTCTATATCCCCGTGGTTCTGCCCGAAATCATCTTCGGACTGTCCCTGATGATCCTGTTCATCATGATCCGGTTGCCGCTGGGATTCGTCTCGATCATCTGCGCACACGTCACCTTCCAGCTCGCCTTTGTGGCCCTCATCGTGCTGGCGCGCCTCTACCGTTTCAACCAGCACCTGGAGGATGCCAGCCTCGACCTCGGAGCCAACCGCCTGCAAACCTTCTACTACGTCATTTTTCCGATTATCGCCCCTGCCCTTTTCTCCGCTGGCATGTTCGCGTTCATGCTCAGCATGGACGACTTCGTCATTACGCTATTCACCTCTGGCGCCCACTCGGCTACCCTGCCGCTGTTTATCTACTCCAAGGTCAAATATGGCGTCACGCCCGAACTGAATGCCGTCTCGACGCTGCTGATCGTCTTCACGATCCTGGGCCTGGCCGGTGCGGCGTTGCTGCAGAAGGCCATGGTCATCTCGCCGTTATTGAAGCGGGTGATGGCCTGCATCGGCGGGGCAATTCTACTGCTGCTGGTCACGACCAGCCTGATGTCCCGCGACCAGGAGGTGCTAAACCTGTATAACTACGCGGGCTATATATGCCCCGGCATCATCGCGGACTTCGAGAAGGAAACCGGCATAAAGGTCAATCAGAGCTATTACAACAGCAACGAGGAACTGTTCGCCCGCATGACCATGGGAGCCAGCGATTATGATCTGATCGTGCCCTCCGGTTTCATGGTTCAAAACCTGATCAAACTCAACATGCTTGCCCCGATCCGGTTTGAGAACATCCCGAATGCGCGCTTCCTGGATCCGGCGTTCTGCCAGGTTTCGTTTGACCCCGAAGGGCAATACCACATCCCCTACACCTATGGGTCCAGCGGCATCCTCCGTCATCAAGGAGCCGGTCGTTTCCTGGTCGATCCTCTGGGATCCGCAGTACAAGGGGCGCATCACCATGCTCGATGATATGCGCGAAACCTTGTTCGCCGGCTGCAAACGGGCGGGCGTACGCCTGCAGGACTGGAACGTCGCCGACCTGGAGCGAGCTTATCTGGCCTTGGCGGAGCAGAAACCGCTGCTGTTACGCTATGATTCCGGAATGATCGAATCCCTGCTGCTATCAGGGGCCTCCGTCCTGTCGCACTACTGGTCCGGCGGGGCCATGCGCCTGCAGATGCAGCACCCCCACATACGTTTCGCCATCCCGCGCGAGGGGGTCGCCATGTTTATCGATTCGCTGTGCATCCCGGCGAACGCCCGCCACCGCGACAATGCTGAACGCTTCATCAACTTCCTGATCAGCCCGGAACAATCGGCACGAAATATGGAGGACATATGCTACGTCATGCCCAACAAGACAGCCATCGGCCTGGTGAAAGCGGAAATCCGGACCATGATGGAGAATCTTGTCAATGCCGACCCCACCAGCCTCGAACTGATCGAGGATCCCGGCGAATACAACAAGACCATGGACAGCGTCTGGACGCGACTGCGCAGCCAGTAACTTGTGCCTCCTGATGGGAATCTGGACGGTGTGGAATATGATTGTCTGCATGCCGTTTTTTTGTTTGAATGAACTCATTATTCGCCTCACCGTCTTGATGCAAACCCGCCTTACAGGAGCCTTTTATATGAAGCCGAAATACGACCTGACCTTTGTCGGACACATGTGCTATGACGAAATCACCACCCCGGACCGCCCGCAGCCGGTCGTCTCCCCGGGCAGCGCCGTGCTGTGCGGTGCCATGGCCGCCGTACGGACGGGCAAGAAGATCGCCGCCGTGGTGCGCATGGCCAAGGCCGACGAAGCGATTGTCCAGCCCATGCGCGACGCCGGGATTGATGTCTTCGTGGTTCCTACCGCCGAGACAACCTACAGCCGGGTCATTCACGAGACCCACGATGTCGACAATCGCCGATTGATCCTCAGTCGCGATGCCGGACTGTTCACCATGGCCGATGTGGCCGGACTTCAATCCCGGCATGTACACCTAGCGGGCATTTCGGATCATGAGTTCAGCGTTGATTTTGTCCAGCAGATGGCCAAGGGCGACTGGACGCTGTCGACCGATATGCAAAGTTTTGTGCGTCAGGTCAATCCGATAACACGGGAGATCGCCTTCGGGGATGTCGCCGCCAAGCGCGAGATCTGCCGTCCTTTGAGCAAGCTGAAGCTGGATATCGTCGAGGCCCGGCTGGTGACGGGTCTCGATGACCTGGCCGCGGCGGCCGCCGACGTCTCCTCGTGGGGAGTCGAGGAGGTCCTGATCACCGAGGCAAAGGGCGTGCTGGCCAATATCGGTGGCAAAACGATATATGAACCCTTCTCCAACAAGAGCGTTATCGGACGCACGGGGCGCGGCGATACCACTTTCGCTGCCTACTTGTCATGGCGACTGGATCACTCTGCGGAGGAAGCGCTCAAGTTCGCAGCCGCACTCGTTTCGATCAAGATGGAGACTCCCGGCCCCTTCATGGGCTCGCTGGACGACGTCTTCCAGCGCATAAAGGAAACCGCTGGCAGCCGCTAAAGCAGATGCCGGACCTTCTCGGGGGAGCGGTTATCGATTCGCCGCCCGATCGCGGCATAACGGGCGACACGCTCCTGAAGGGTGGCAAACGGCATGGGATTGGCCGGATGAAACATGCCGAGGGGGGGTGACTCCGCCGCCAGTTTCTCATGGGCGATCAGCGCCCAGGCAGCATCGGTAAGATGCCGGAACGCCGACTCCAGCAGGATCGGACAGTTGAAGGTCTGGCGTGAACTGTTGATATCCACCCCGCTGATCTCCATTAGTTCGCAATCCTGGCAGAGCATCTGCAAGCGCAGGAGCTGCGCCTTGGTATTGCGCGGCGGCATATAGGTAATCGCCTTGAACCCGATCCGCTTGAGTTCCGGAACCAACGCGTCCAGGTAGTCATCCTCGAATTTCTCGGCCTTCTTGTCGCCTGTCGGGGATTCCCCGACGTCCCCCAGGTAAGCATACGCCGGTATGGCACCAACGGCATTGGCGAAATCAACCGCCGTCTGGACATTGATGCATTCGGTATCGCCCGATTCGATGAAGAACAAGGGAACCAGCGCCGACTTGAAGATCCCCAGTAAATCATAGGCATAATGCGGATTGGCCAGATCCATCAGCATGTCCCGGATCTTGCCTTGGACCGGGATCCGCATCTGCGCTTCCACAAACCGGATCAGCGCCGCCCCCTTGCCATGCAGGGCGATCAGCTTGAGAGACAGCGCATAGAGGATATGCCGCTCGGTCAGCGAACCGCCCGCCAGCGCCTCGGAGATCGCCACCACATCGGCGTCGAAGTCCAACCGTGGCGCACCGAGGTCAGCAAGGATGGTATTGAGTTTGGCGACTTCCTGCCGATCCCGCGCGAGGCGCGCCTGCTGCATGGGCTTGAGAAAGGCGGCCACATCGGCAAACTGCGTGCGGGGAATGCCATGGAAGGCAATATAGCTGATGTTCGGCTCGTCCGGATTGTTGGTCTTGCGTCCCTCAACCAGCGTCCCGGTCATGTTCACCCGGATCTCGCAACCCGCTGTACAGGCGATATTCACCGCCTTTGCTGCCTCCAGCATCTCCTCGCAGCCGGCGACGGAGTCATGATCCATGATGCCGACCGTCTGCAGTCCCGCCTCGGCCGCCTTGACGGCCACTTGCGAAGGATTGTAGGGGCTGAAGGAGTAAATGGTATGAACGTGGTTATTGACCTCCTCGGTCACACGCACACCGGCTTTGACAGATTCGCCCAGGGCGCGCACAGTCGCCAGACGCTCGCTGACGGTTTTCGATTCTAAATGCATTGCAGGAGTCCTCCATAAATGAATGTTACCGTATCATAACGGCTCACCCCGCAATAAGCAATCGCGAGATTTCGGGCGAACGATTAAGAATTGTCAGCACAATGATATCAGCACGATCTTGCCAGCAAACCTTTCTGTCGGTATATTTCTACTGTGCGATTACGATTTTGCGGGATCAAGGGAAAGGAGCATTTCATGGGACGACATGGCAGACGTGAACGAGACAGGCGTCTCGGGATGGTGGTTGTGGTTCTGATGATCGCGCTGGGGTCCATGGCACGGGGCGTTTCCCTGGAGGATTGGTTGCATCCCGATCTCGTCCTCGGCCTGGATGTCGCCAGCGCCTATGTATACAAGGGCAGAACCTACAACGACGGGCTGGTCCTGCAGCCTTGGGTAACGGCGTCTCGCGATGCGTTTTCCTTGCAGACGTGGGCCAACGTCGATGTGGATGACTACCAGGGAAGGGTTAACAAGCACGACCTATCGCGCATCGAGCAGGGGCTTTGCTATGTATTCAACCTGGGAAAGGTGCGCATCAAACCCGCCTACAACGTCAGGCTGTATTCCTCCACGATGGCGTTGCAGGATGAACAATACATCTCGGTGGGGACACGCTATCAACTGAATGATTTCACCCGCATCGGCATCTATGCCGACTACCTGACCGCCGGGCAGTTCCAGGAGACCTGGTATATGGCACCGTACCTCACCTTCGGGCTGGATCTGGGAGGCGACGCCTCACTCGAGCTGCATTCCACGGCGGGGTATATCGACACCCGGGACCGGACACAGGAGAGCGGATGGATGCATGCCGACCTGAAGGCGTCCTTGATCAGGGGGCGGTTCAGCCTGAGCGCAACCTACATCAGCAAGCTGGAGTCCGCCGTACTCCCCTCCGGCACCTTCGGGTATGACAGCGAACTGCTCTTCATGGCAGGGGTAAGGCTGGACATCTAAGACGCGCTATGCCGTGGGCCGCTTGCGGTGGATGCTGCACTGAAACCGGCACCATGCGCCCGTACGAGTAGCCAATCCACACGCTCCTTGATCCGGGGAATAATCCAGATCTTGACCTTTCCGCCGGATTTACGCATAGTTACCCGATTGAAAACAATATTTCAGGTCGGTCTCAACGGGCGAGTGCCCGTGACGGCAGAAAAGCGGTTTCTTACCATATTGAAGATCACAAGGAGTCCGGTTCTATGAAAATAATGGTTGCGTTGACGGGGGTGGTATTGTGTGCGGGGTTCATGGGGTTGACAGGGTGCGGCAAGTCCCGAGAGAATGTTACCATCGCTGGTTCGACGGCCTTCCAGCCCTTTGCCGAGAAACTGGCGGACCAGTATATGTCCACTCATCCCGGGGTGATGATCACGGTACAGGGCGGTGGGTCGTCCATGGGAATCCAGTCGGCCTTGTCCGGTGCCGCAGAGATCGGGATGGCGGATCTGGTCGAGTTGCCGCCCGAGGCGGCCTCACTCAAGTCGCTGATCGTGGCGCGGGACGGGATTGCCGTGGTGGTGAATCCCGCCAACAAGGTGTCCAGCCTGACCTATGACCAGGTCCGGGATGTGTTCAGTGGAAAGATCAAGAATTGGAAGGACGTTGGCGGGAGCGATTACGCGATCGCTGTCATTTCCCGCGAGGCTGGCTCCGGAACCCGGTCCTCTTTCGAAAAGATCCTCGGGGGGATCAAACTGGCGGAGGATGCCCTGGTCCAGGATTCTAACGGCACCATCCGGGAAACGGTGGCCAACGACCAGAATGCGATCGGCTATGTCTCCCACGGCCTGATCAATGAAAAGATAAAAGCGGTCAGCGTGGACGGCATAGAGTGCATGGAAGCGACGATCATGAAGGGGGAGTACCGGCTCGTGCGGCCCGTCTTCCTGATGGCGAAGGAGGGTGCCAGTCCCGCCTGCCAGGCCTTTCTGGAATATGTGATGTCCAACGAAGCCCAGGAGCTGCTCCACCAGAGCGGTCTCATCCGGGCGAAGTAATACAAGATGAAGTTTAACGGCGAAAATATTGCAAAGTACGCACTGATGACGGTGGCGTTTTCCGCCGTCGCCAGCCTGCTGCTGATTGCTGTATTTATCTTCAAGGAAGGCCTGCCCTTCATGATGAAGGTGGGGCTAAAAGATTTCCTGTTCGCCTCGGACTGGGATCCGCTGGCGGGGAAATTCGGGATTTATCCGATGATCGTGGCCTCCCTCTGGGTGACATTCGGAGCCATGCTGATCGGGGCACCGCTGGGAATCGCCGGGGCGATTTTCCTCAATGAGTTCGCGCCGCCAATGATGATGAAAATCATCAAGCCGACCATCGAGCTGCTGGCCGGGATTCCCTCCGTGGTGTTCGGTTTCCTCGGGGTCATGGTGTTGGCTCCCTGGATCCGTGCGACGTTGGGCGGGCCCGGGCTGTCGGTTCTCGCCGCCTCGATCATTCTGGGCATCATGGTGCTTCCGACCGTCCTCAGCATTTCGATCGATGCGATTGCGTCGGTTCCGAATTCCTACCGGGAAGGTGCCTTGGCGCTTGGCGCGACCCGGTGGCAGAGCGTATACATGGTGACGATCAAGGCGGCACGGTCCGGGATCATAGCCAGCATCATTCTGGCCATGGGGCGCGCCCTCGGCGAAACCATGGCGGTGATCATGGTGGCGGGCAATACGGTCAAAGTTCCCCATGCGGTCACCGATCCGGTTCGGACCCTGACAGCCAATATCGCGCTCGAGATGGCGAATGCCACCGGGATGGCACGTGAGGCCCTCTTCGCGACCGGCATCGTGCTGTTCATGGTGATCATGGTGCTCAATGGCATCGCATTGTCGGCGATCAAGGGGAAGGCAAGGAAGAAATGAGGATTTCCCCGAAAATCACCCAGGCTCTGGCGGTCTTGCTCCTCGGAAGCGCCACGTTCTTCACCGTCATGGTCCTCGTTTTCGTGATCGTCTTCGTCCTCGGCAAAGGCCTACCGGGAGTCACATGGGAGTTCTTATCCACCAACCCCAGGGACATGGGGCGCGCCGGTGGGATCCTGCCAACCTTGGTGGGGACGATCCTGCTGCCGCTTCTGGCCATTGCCATCGCCCTGCCGCTGGGGGTCGGGACGTCGGTCTACCTCACGGAATACACACGGGAAACACGGATGACCCGCGCGCTCCGGTTCGGGACGGATTGCCTGGCGGGCATCCCCTCCATCATCTTCGGTCTTTTCGGGTTTATTTTCTTCGTGGTGGGTCTGAATATGGGATGGTGCCTGTTGTCAGGCGGGTTGACGCTGGCAATCATGATACTGCCGACGATTATCCGGACGTCGGAGGAAGCGATCCGGGCGGTTCCAAACTCCTGGCGCGAAGTCAGTTTCTCGCTCGGCGCCACACGCTGGGAAACGGTGCTGAAGGTGGTTCTGCCCAATGCGCTTCCGGGGATCGTGACGGGCGTCATGCTCGGGATCGGTCGCTCCATCGGGGAGACGGCGGCAGTGATTTTCACGGCGGGGTCCGCTCTGCGGATGCCGATTTCGGCCTTTGATTCCGTGCGGACCATGTCTGTGCATTTCTACATCCTGGCCCGCGAGGGCATTTCAACCGAGAAGGCGTATGCCACGGCGGCCGTGCTGATTATCTCCGTGTTAATGGTCAATCTGATCGCCTACGGGATGATGCACCGGTTTATTGCCAGGAGGGCCCGATGATCCAAGCCTCTCCAGCCAAGATCACCATCCGCGCCTTGCGGGTATTCCACGGGCAGGAGGAATCCCTCCGCGGGATCTCGCTCGATATTCCCGCCAACCAGGTGCTTGGGATTATCGGGCCGTCAGGGGCGGGGAAGACGACGTTCCTGCGTGCCCTGAACCGGTTGAACGACCTCGTGCCAGATATGCATGCGGAGGGACAGATCCTTCTGGACGGGAAGGACATCTATCATCCTGCGTGCGATGTGGTGGCGCTCCGCAAGCGGGTCGGCATGCTATTCGCCTTACCGGTAGCCCTGCCGATGAGCATCTACGAGAATGTGGTCTACGGTCCGCGGCTGTCGGGGGTGCGGAAAAAGACGCACCTAGACGAGGTGGTGGAGCGCAGCCTTAAGGCAGCCTTCCTTTGGGACGAGGTCAAGGATCGGCTCCGGATGTCTGGACTTCGCCTTTCCGGCGGCCAGCAGCAGCGGCTTTGCCTTGCTCGCGTCCTAGCCATGGAGGAACTCGAGGTGATTCTCTTGGATGAACCGTGCTCTGGGCTGGATCCTATCTCCACGTCCAAGATCGAGGACGCCCTCACGATCCTTAAGGAGAGATACACCATCATCCTGGTCACCAACAATACAAAGCAGGCGGCCCGTGTCGCCGACGAGACGGCATTCTTCCTGATGGGCGACATGGTGGAGTATGGACTCACCGAGAAGATTTTCACCGTGCCCGATGATAAACGGACAAACGATTATGTGACAGGCAGGTTCGGATGAGTGCAGACCCCGTCATCAGTGTGCGTAACCTGGATTTGTTTTACGGCGAGTTCCAGGCCCTCAAACAGGTACCAATGGACGTCAAGGACCGTCATATCACGGCGCTGATCGGACCTTCCGGTTGCGGGAAATCTACCCTGCTCCGGACCTTGAACCGGATGAATGATCTCATCCCGAGCGTCCGTGTATCGGGAACCATTCTCCTGGAAGGCAAGGATATCTATCTGCCCGATACCGATGTGTGTCTGTTGCGCAAGCGGGTGGGAATGGTTTTTCAGCGCCCAAATCCGTTCCCGCTATCGATCTACGACAATGTGGCCTTCGGGTTACGTGTGGCGGGGATGCGCGACAGGAGCCGTATCGCGGAGGTTGTCCAGCGCAGCCTCACGTCCGCCGCGCTATGGGATGCGCTCAAGGATAAGCTTCATCATTCCGCCGTGGAGCTGCCGCTGGACCAGCAGCAGCGGTTGTGTGTGGCAAGACTCCTGGCCGTGGAGCCCGAGGTGATCCTGATGGATGAACCCTGCTCAGCGCTGGATCCGATCGCTACGTCCCGAATCGAGGAGCTAATGCTGGACCTCAAGGCCAAGTACACGATCGTGATCGTGACGCACAACATGCAGCAAGCGGCCCGCATCTCGGACTATTCAGGGTACATGCTGCTTGGCGAGATGATAGAATTCGGGAAGACGTCCGGGTTATTCATCAGTCCGAAGGATAAACGGACGCAGGATTATGTCAGCGGAAGATACGGGTAAGCGTCAGGGAGAAATCAATGATGGAACGTCATTTTGATGAAAATCTACAGGCACTGAAATATCAACTGATGAAGATGAGTGCGCTCGCTGAGGTCATGATTTCCGATGCGATCAAGGCGGTGGTCGACCGCAATGAAGAGGTGATCCCGGCAGTTTATGAGCGCGAGGAGCTGGTGAATCAAATGCAGGTGGAGATTGACGAGACCTGCCTGACGCAGATTGCGTTGCATCAGCCAGCGGCCGGTGACCTCCGTTTCATCATGGGAGCGGCCAAGGCAAACGCCGATCTGGAGCGCTTGGCGGATGAAGCCATCAATATCGTCAAGCGCGCCAAGACGCTACTCACGGAGCCGCCTCTGAAGCCGTTTATAATTATCCCCGAGATGGCTATGATTGCCAGGGGAATGGTGCGCGACAGCCTGCATGCCTTCGTGAATCGGAATGCGAACCTGGCTCGTGAAGTCATGTTCCGTGATGACCGGCTGGACGCCTTGAAAACCGCGATCGCAGCGGAATTGACGGATTGCATGACGATGGAGTCGTCCGCCGTATCTCGGGCACTGAACCTCCTGTTGGTCTCGCGCTACTTGGAGCGTATCGGCGATCACGCCACGAATATTGCCGAGATCAGCATCTTCGTGGTCGAAGGCCGTGATGTGAGACATCACGCCGATAGAAAGCCATAATCCGAACGACATTGGCAAGTTGGTGGTTCCGCTTCGGGGAGAAGATCGCCCCTGCCATTTCCACGCCCAACGGATATAGCAGAACCCGCCGCGACGGCGAAAAGAAGGAAAGCAAAAAGCTTGTAAGGGGGTTGGCTGGCGGATAGAATCAGTGATTTTATAGGTGTTTGTGTTCAGCGTTGGTAATCATGGGGTAGTGCGAATGAAAGAAATCGGAGTAGGACTGCTGGGGTTCGGAACCGTCGGTGCCGGTGTGGTGGAAGGCTTGCAGCGCAACGGGGATATACTAGCCAAGCGGCTGGGGGTGCGCCTGGTGCTGCGGCGGATCGCCGATCTGGACATCACCAGTGACCGGGGGGTCAAGGTGGATCCCGCCTTGCTGACGACGGATGCCGCCGCCCTGATTGATTCGCCGGATGTGGATGTGGTGGTGGAGCTGATCGGCGGTACCGGCATCGCGAAGACGCTGGTGATGCGGGCACTGGCCGCTGGCAAACCGGTGGTCACCGCCAACAAGAAGCTGCTGGCCGAATATGGTGCGGAACTTTATGCATTGGCGGCCAAACAGGGGGCCGACCTTTATTTCGGAGCGAGCGTGGGCGGTGCCATCCCGATCATCCGGGCCTTGCGCGAGGCGCTTTGCGCCAATGCCATCCTCGGGATCCAGGGCATCTTGAATGGCACCTGCAACTATATCCTGACCCGGATGGAGAACGAAGGGCTTGATTTCAATACCGTGCTGGGGGATGCGCAGCGCCTCGGGTTTGCCGAAGCCGATCCCGGACTGGACATCGACGGGTTTGATACGGCGCACAAGGCGGTGATCCTGGCGTCGCTGGCGTACGGGGCTCCCGTTGATCTGAAAAAGGTGTATATCGAGGGTATCCGCGGACTGGAAAAGGTCGATAACGATTATGCGGCCGGCTTCGGATACCGCATCAAGCTGCTGGCGACCATCTGCCGCGAGGGCGATGCGCTGGACGTACGGGTGCATCCGACGCTGGTCCCGATCGATGATGTGCTGGCTTCGGTCAGCGGGGTGTTCAATGCGGTCATGGTGGAATCCGACCTGGCAGGCAAGACCCTCTATTATGGCCGCGGGGCCGGACGGCTGCCGACGGCCAGCACCGTGCTTGGTGATGTGGCCGACGTGGCCCGCAACCTGGCCAAGGACGCCTCGCTACGGGTGCCGGCCCTGCCACCCACAGGCGAGACCCTGCCGATCAAGCCGATCGCCGAGATCCACTCGCGCTACTATCTGCGCCTGTGCGTCCTCGACCAACCCGGTGTGCTTGCACAGGTCACGGGCATCCTGGGGAATCGCGGGATCAGCATCGAGTCCGTGCTGCAGAAGGGCACGACCAACGAGGGACGGTCCGCCGTGGTGATCATGACGCATAAGGCGCTCGAGGCCGATATGAATGCAGCCTTGACCGGCATTAACGCCTTGCCAGCGATTTGTGCGCCAACCGTAAGACTGCGGGTAGCAGGCTGATTTAATGGTGAAGAGGGAGATTACCGATGAAAGTATGTAAATTTGGCGGAAGTTCAGTGGCGGATGCAAAGCAGATCGGGAAAGTGTGCGATATTGTGGCGTCCGACCCGCAGCGCCGGATCGTCGTGGTGTCGGCACCGGGGAAACGATCCAAGGATGACATCAAGGTCACCGACCTGCTGATCCGTTGCGCCGAGACCCGGCTTAACGGCGGCGACGTGGAGGAACCGCTCAAGAAAGTGATCGACCGGTTTGCCCTGATCTGCAATGAACTGGGCGTGACCGACAACACGATGGCGTCCATCGAACGCTCGCTTTGCCAGACCGTCCTGGGCTCGACGACCCATGCAGGCCGGTACATGGATGCCGTCAAGGCGGCGGGCGAGGACAATTGTGCCCGGCTGATGGCCGGGGAATTGCGGCGGCGCGGCCACGACGCGCAGTATGTCAACCCGGGGGACGCCGGCCTGCTGCTCAGCGATGAGTATGGCCATGCCCGCCTGCTACCCGATGCCTACGAGAAGCTTTCGGTGTCGCTTGCCGCGATTAAGGGACTGATTGTCTTCCCCGGCTTTTTCGGCTACACGCCCGAAGGCGATGTCGTGACGTTTTCGCGCGGCGGATCCGACGTGACCGGCTCGATCCTGGCAGCGGCCGTCGGGGCGGAAGTCTATGAGAACTTCACGGATGTGGACGCGGTCTTCTCGGCCGATCCCCGACTCGTGGAGAATGCGAAGCCCGTCAAGGAGATCACCTACCGCGAGATGCGCGAGCTCTCGTATGCCGGTTTCGGCGTGCTGCATGATGAGGCGATCATCCCGGCCGTGCGGGCAGGCATCCCGATCTGCATCAAGAACACCAATGCGCCGCAGGCCCCCGGAACGCTGATCGTCCCCGAGCATCGCCAGGACAGCAGCCGCGTCGTGGGCATTGCCGCCAGTGGTGGATTCTGCACGGTGTATGTCAGCAAGTACCTGATGAACCGCGAGATCGGGTTCGGTCGACGCTTGCTGCAGATTTTCGAGGACGAGGGCGTGTCCTACGAACATACCCCCTCGGGGATCGACAACATGTCCGTCATCCTGCGCGAGGATCGTTTCTCCCCCGACACGGAACAGGTGGTCTGCAAGCGGATCCTCGATGAGCTGGAGGCCGATGATGTGTCGGTCGAGCGCGGCCTGGCCCTGATCATGATCGTTGGCGAAGGCATGCGCAGAACCGTCGGTTTTGCGCGCAAGGCCACCAAGGCATTCGCCGAGGCGGAGGTCAATATCGAGATGATGAACCAGGGATCGTCGGAAATCAGCATCATGTTCGGCGTCAAGGCGGAGGATTCATCCCGTGCCCTCCAGTACTTGCACAAGGAATTCTTTGATTAAGAGGTGTTGATGAAGAAGATGAAGGTGGCGATCTACGATACCACGCTGCGCGATGGGTCCCAGGCCGAGGGGGTTTCCTTCTCCTCGGTGGGCAAACTTCTGCTCGCCCGCCGGCTTGATCAGTTCGGTGTTGATTATATCGAGGGCGGTTTCCCCGGATCCAATCCGAAGGATATGGCCTTCTTCGAGGCGGTGCAGAAGGAGTCGTTCAAGCATGCCAAGATTGCCGCCTTCGGCAGCACCCGGCGGGTGAAGACCTCCGTCAAGGAGGATCCGATCGTGCAGGGGCTCATCCAGGCCAATACACCGGTCGTGACGATCTATGGCAAGTCGTGGAAATTGCATGTCAAGGATGTGCTGCGGACGACACCCGCCGAGAACCTGGCGATGGTCGCTGACACGGTGGAATTCCTGAAGGCGGCGGGCAAGGAAGTGATCTTTGATGCCGAGCATTTCTTTGACGGATTCAAGAACGATCCGGACTATGCCATGCAGGTACTGGCAGCGGCGGCAACGGCAGGCGCCGATGCACTGGTGCTGTGCGACACCAACGGCGGCTGCCTGCCGCATGAGATCGCGGCGATCACCGGCACGGTGACCGCCGCCGTGAAGACCGCCGTGGGGATCCATCCGCATAACGATGCCGGCACGGCGGTGGCCAATGCCCTGGAGGCGGTACGGTCTGGCGCGGTGCATGTGCAGGGCACTATGAACGGCTACGGCGAACGCTGCGGCAATGCCAACCTGATCACGATCATCGCGGGCTTGCAGCTCAAGATGGGGATCCATTGCATCGATCCCCGCCACCTGAAACACTTGCGGGACCTGTCGCTCTTTGTCGATGACCTGATCAACCTGCGCAGCGATATCCGCGCCCCGTATGTGGGCCAGAGCGCCTTCGGCCATAAGGGCGGGGCGCATGTAAATGCCGTCCAGAAGAATCCCGAAACCTTCGAGCATATCCATCCGGAAACGGTCGGCAACGAGCGCCACATCCTGGTGTCGGAACTCTCCGGCGGCAGCAGCGTCCTGATCAAGGCGCAAGAGGTCTGCGGCGAAGCGGCAACCAAGGAGGAAACCGCAGCCATCCTCAAGGAGCTAAAAGCGCTGGAACATAAGGGTTACGCCTTTGAATCGGCCGATGCCTCGTTCCGTATCCTGGTGCAGAAGGTGCTCAAGAAACACAAGCCATTCTTTGAACTGGATGGATTCCGCGTGATTATCGAGAAGAACGGCAAGGATGCACCCTGCGTATCCGAAGCCACGGTCAAGCTGCGGACCAACGGTCAGGTGACGCATACGGTGGCGGAAGGCGACGGCCCGGTTAACGCACTGGATCGGGCGCTGCGCAAGGCCCTGAGCCCGCTCTATCCCGCGATTGCCAATGTGCAGCTCGTCGACTTCCGTGTACGCATCCTCGACCCGCAGGAGGCGACGGCCGCCATCACCCGCGTGCAGATCGAATCCGGCGACGGCAAGAGCACCTGGGGCACCGTAGGCGTCTCGGGGAACATCATCGAGGCCTCCTGGGAGGCGCTGGTGGATAGTGTGGAATATAAATTGTTCGAGGATGAGGCCAGGAAAACCGCCAGGCGAAAAACCGCCGGAAGGAAATAACCATGCGAACCGTGACTGTTGCATTTCCCGGTGGGAAGAAGGTGGATGCCCAAGTCGAAGGGTTCACCGTCAAGACCGATCAGCGCCTGGCGCATGGCGGCGAGCAGACCGCGCCCAATCCGTTCGATTATTTCTTTGTCTCGCTGGCGACCTGTGCTGGCATATCGGCACTGGACTACTGTCAGCAAAATAACCTTTCCACTGACGGTCTGGCGGTTACACTCAAGGCGCATCGGCATCCGAGCCAGCCCCGTTATGACCGGATCGTAACGGAAGTCACCCTGCCGCGCGGCCTGACCGAGACGCAACAGAAGGCCCTACTGGCGGAGGTAGAGGACTGTACCGTGAAGCGGCATATCCTGACGCCCCCTCGGTTCGATCTGGTCTGCATCCCCTCCGATTCCTGATCTTATGTATGTTCACTTCCTCATGCTGGTCGCTGGCGCACTGCTTGTTTATGCGGCCGTCCTGTCGGCTCATGCAATGCGGCACCGGTTCGGCCCGGTTCATTTTTACGCGCTGATGGGCGGCTTGGCGGCCATCGTTTCGTGGGTCAGTGATGCCGGGGTGCAATTGAACATGGGCTGGGTCACGTTCAATATCGGCTCCACCATCTTTTACACCGCCTTGATGCTGGGCGTCTTCGTCATTTACGCTTTCGAGGGACCTCGCATTACCCAGGCGTTGATTTTCGCAGTCTCCAGTGTCCTGGTGGTTATGCCGGTCACGGCCCTGCTGCTACATGGTCAAAACAACCTGCTGGGCCATGCCCCGCTGGCGTTCATCCCCATGCCGGATTGGCGGATCAACCTAGCCTCGGTAACCACCACGTTGCTTGATCTGGTCTTCCTGTGTGTGGTCTGGGAGTTCCTCGGCACCCCGGCCTTGAGAATCAAACTACACGTGCGCACCTTCCTGACGCTACTGGGGGTCATGTGGATTGACGTGGTCCTCTTCACCACCGGTGCCTTCTGGGGAAGCCCGGCCTTCTCCGGTATCATGGCTGGCTCCCTGCTGAGCCGGTTCATGATCACCCTGCTGGCGTTCCCGATGCTATATGCCTACATCCACCAGCAGAGCCGCCGTCCTGACGTCAATATGGCCAACCGTCCGATCCTTGCCATTCTACGGCAGATGGCCGATATCAGCGAGGAGCTGAGCCAGGCACAGCAGGAAATCGCCCGCCGGAAGACGGCAGAGGAGGCGTTGCAGCAGGCGCTGTCCGATGTCAAGACGCTGCGTGGGTTCATTCCCATCTGTGCAGGCTGCAAGAAAGTGCGCGATGACAAGGGCTACTGGGAGCAGATCGAGAGTTATGTCCGGCGGCATTCGGAAGCACAGTTCAGTCACGGCCTCTGCCCGGATTGCATCAAAACCTATTATCCGCTGCTGCATCCGCACCACCCAGCCCCTACCCCACCCGCCACCCCCAGCCCCGACGAGATCAACCGGGAAAGTGCGATGTAGGTGCGCTGCCCCCTCATGACGCGACTCAATCAGTGGGATTTCCAAGGGAAAGGCATTTGGTCAATCCAGACCTTCTAGGGTTCCTTTTCCTCGGTCAGGCGGCCAAAACGCCGCAGACCGGGGAACATCCGTGCCCATGCCGCCACGACGAGGATCGCCCCGATCCCACCGCTCAGGACCGAGGCGACGGGGCCGAACGCATGCGCAACCAGCCCTGACTCGAATCCGCCCAGTTCATTGGATGCCCCGATGAAGATCGAATTGACAGCCGATACCCGTCCGCGCAACTCGTTAGGGGTACGTAGTTGCACCAGCGTATGGCGCACCACCATGCTGACGTTGTCGAAGAAGCCCACCAGGAACAGCATGACGAACGAAAGCCAGAACGACCGGGAAAGGCCGAACACGATCGTGGCGACACCAAAGGCGGCAACGGCCAGCAGCAGGCTGCGACCTGCGCGCTGCAGCGGTGGGCGATGTGCCAGCAGCACGGCCATGCTCACCGACCCCAGGGCTGGCGCGGACCTCAGGATGCCGAGCGCCTGCTCGGAGGCCAGCCCCCAGGGAGCCTCCAGGTAATCGCGTACAAAGATCGGCAGAAGGTATTCCGAGCCGCCCAGCAGCACGGCGAACATATCCATGGAAATCGTACCCAGGATCAGCTTCTGCCGCCACACGAATTGCAAGCCTTCGATCACCTGACGCACCATGCGCCCCGGCTGGCTCCGACGGTATGCGGGGATATGGATACTGAACAACACAACCGCGAAGGCTGCGGTTGTCAAGGCGCTGAAACCATAGGCTGCCGGTACGCGCCAAGCCACCAACAGGCCACCGATCGCCGGACCGATCACCGAGGCCACATGATGCAGGGACGTCCGCCATTTGATGGCATTTTCAAGTGCCGCCGTTGGCACCAGTTGAGGAATCAGCGCCGACGCGGAGGGACCGCCCAGGCGATGAAAGGCCGCATCAAAGAAAAGCAGCAGGAACATCAGCGGGATCGAGCCCTCCACAGCACTGAACGCCATTAGGCCGATGGATGTCAAGGTGGTTCCTATCAAACCGATCAACATGATGCGCCGCCGGTCATAGACATCCGCCAGATAACCGGCGGGCAGGGTCAGCAACATCATCGGCAGTGCCTGGGTCAGCCCCACCAGCCCTAGCATCAAGGCCGAGTTCGTGCGGACATACATTTCCCAGCCAATCGCCACGCTTTGCGCCGCCGCACCGATCTGGATCAACAGGCCGCCGCAAAACAGGCGGCCAAATCCGGGGACGCGAAAGGCGGCATAGGGATCGTGGCGCACTGGACGGTCAGTCCCGTTCACGCCTTGTCTCCACGCCTGGGGCTATGGGATGCATCGGGAAAACGCCCCGCCGCCACATCCTCCCGGTACGCCCGGAACGACTCGGTCATCAGCGTCCCGACATCGGCATAGCGCTTGACAAAGGACGGCGACACGGCAGAATCGAAGCCAAGGATGTCGTGCGTCACCAGCACCTGGCCATCGCAATCGGCTCCGGCACCAATGCCGATCGTGGGAACCCCCACGGCAGCGGTCACTCGGGCGGCTACGTCGGCAGGCACACATTCGAGCACGATACCGAATACACCCGCCGCCTCCAACGCCTGCGCATCCGCCAGCAAGGCCTCCGCCGCCTCCGCCGACCGCCCCTGCATCTTATACCCGCCCATCGTGCGCACGCTCTGCGGCATCAGGCCGATATGCCCAAGCACGGGAATGCCATTCTGGACCAGCCGTTGCACACAACTTGAACGGATGCGCCCCCCTTCGATCTTGACGGCATCCGCCCCCGCCTCCTGCAGGAAACGCCCCGCATTGGAAAGCGCCTGATCATCGGACACCTGGTAGGAGAGGAATGGCATGTCGGCCACCACCAGCGCGGTCTTCACCCCGCGAACCACGGCCGCCGTGTGATGCAGCATCACGTCCATCGTGGCAGGCAGCGTCGTCGTATGCCCCAGCAGGGTCATCGCCAGCGAATCGCCCACCAGCACCATATGGATGCCAGCGGCATCCAGCAGGCGAGCCATGGCAACATCGCCCGCCGTCAGGCAGGATATCTTCTCGCCCCCCTTACAGCCCTGTATCCGAGGTGCCGTCCATTTCATAGCTGCCGCAATCCCAGTACATCCTGCATGTCGTAGCAGCGCGGACGCTGCCGACATACCCAGCGGGCAGCATGCAGCGCCCCCAGCGCAAGGGAGTCCCGGCTCTTGATATGGTGCTTCAATTCGATACGTTCCCCGATGCCGTCAAACGCCACCGTGTGGTCTCCCAGCACTTCCCCTTCGCGGTGCGACCGGATCACAATCCGCCCTTCCGGGTAGGACTCCATCCGTCCCCCCTCGTCATGAAGATAAACCTTATCAAAGGCAACGCCAGCCCCCTCCGCCACCCGTTCACCAAGGCGCAGTGCCGTCCCGCTGGGGGCATCTGCCTTGTGGATATGGTGCGTTTCATCGATCACCACACGGTAGGACGAGCCAAGGGCTTGCGAGGCCTTCTGCGACATGGCAAAAAGCAGATTGACACCTAGGCTCATATTGGGCGCCCACATCACCGGGATCTTGTCGGCCGCCTTATGCACCGACATCGCTTCCTCATCGGTCAACCCCGTCGTCCCCAGGACCACGGCACGCCCCAGGCTTGCCGCCAGGGCCATGTTGCCGGGAACGACGCTATGATACGTGAAATCAATCAGCACATCGGCCTGTTCAAGCACGGCGGCCAGATTCGATGTTATGAGGACGCCTACCGGATCGACGCCTGCCACCGTGCCTGCATCCTGACCGAGCTGTGCATGCGCCGCCTGCTCGGTTGCACCCACCAGTTCAAGGTCCTTGAATTGACGCAGGCAGCGCACCAGCGCATGCCCCATCCTGCCAGCCGCGCCGGCAATCACCACGTTAATCATAATCTTTTCCTTAACAAATGCCTGACCCCTCAAGGGTCGCCTTCAAGGTTGCTGCGTTTGCCGCATCCATCTCGCACAACGGCAAGCGGGTGACCTCCCGGCAAAGGCCCATCATCGCCATGGCGGCCTTGACCGGAACCGGATTGGTATCTAGGAACAAGTGTGTGAACAGCCGGTAATACAGCCGATGGATCTTGCGGGCCTCTTCCCAACGTCCGGCCAGCGCCGACTGCACCATCTCCGCCATGACTTTGGGAATGATGTTCGAGGCCACGCTGATCACGCCCACCGCCCCCACCGACATCATGGGCAGCGTCAACCCGTCATCACCGGAAAGCACGGCGATCTCACAGACGTCCAGGATCTGGCTGACGCGGTCCACACTGCCGCCCGCCTCCTTGACAGCCACCACCGAGGGATGCGCAGCGAGGCGGCGGATGGTATCAATCGATATTTCACGCGAGGTCCGGCCCGGTACATTGTAAAGCACCACAGGCAACCCGAGGTCGGCTACGGTTGCGAAATGCCGGTAAAGCCCCTCCTGGCTCGGCTTATTGTAATAGGGCGTCACTTGCAGCGTGCCATCCGCACCGGCTTCCCTGGCACGACGGGTCAACTCAAGCGCCTCGGCGGTTGAATTGGCACCGGTCCCGGCAATGACCTTCATGCGCTCGCAGCAGCATCCGCGACCACAGGCCTCGATCACGCAGTCGATCACCCGGCTATGCTCCTCAACCGTCAGTGTGGGGCTCTCGCCCGTGGTTCCCACCGGGACAATCCCGTCCACACCCGCCGCTGCCTGCCGGGCAACCAGTGCCTTCAGGCATCCGTAATCCACCGACCCATCCGCATTAAGGGGCGTCACAATCGCCGTATATACACCTGTGAACATAAAACAGCCTCCGTTCGTTTGCGGGATAGGCTACACAGAACCGACTCGAAACTCAAGCCTGAATCCCGGACTTCAGCGTCAGCGGTAAGCCGCAGACCACCAGCACGACCTCATCGGCGGCGGCGGCCACCCGTTGATTCACCAGGCCTGCAAGGTCGCGGTATTCACGCGACATCGCATCGCCGGGAATGATCCCCAGGCCGACCTCGTTGGTCACCAGGATGATGTCCAGCGGCGGATCGGCCAGCAAGGCCAGCAGGTCATCCAGCTCGCCGGACTGTCCGTTGTGAACCCGTCCCTTGTACATGAGATTCCCCAGCCAGACGGTCAGGCAATCCACAATCACCACATCCGCCCGGCCCGCCAGCGAACGGATGCCATCCGCCAGCGCGACGGGCGCTTCGACCGTCTCGAATTGATTCCCTCGCTCGGCCTGGTGTTTTTCAATCCGGCGGCGCATCTCGTCGTCAAACGCCTCGGCGGTGGCCACAAAACCGCGCCGCGGATAGCCGGAAGCCCGCTGCAGTGCATAGCTGCTCTTGCCGCTGCGCCCTCCCCCAGTGACCAGCAATACCTTGGGCGAGGTCACTGAACCGGGGCTCCGGCTTCCCAGTTGCCGCTGCAAACATTCGTTGTGTTAAGATAGCTGACGCTTTCCACATGCCCATCGCAGAAGATCACGTTCGCCATGCCGTTATTTCCATGCAACTCGCCGATATACTCAACACCGGAATCTATGCTACCATCAATCGCACGCCCCCAGCGCTGAAAATATGTCGCCGCATTCGTGCCTGCACCCCCCGGCGGAGAGGCATCGTCTCGTCCCCCGCCGATAAGGCTCATGCACTCTGTAAGCCCCACGTTTGCAAACCCTTGATCAGCAAAAAGAATGATTCGTGAAAGTCCATCGATGTCCTGATAGCTCGCCCCGCTGAGTTGCGAATTCATGCCATAGCTACGAACCATGTTGGCCTGATCTCCGTTCATGGTTTCGCGGGCCACTTTCTGCATCGTCGGGCAGGCATAGACCGACTCATCGCCATTTTCCCCAAGATATTGAAACAGCGATCCATTCTGGATGCAACCGATGCCATTGGTTCCCCACCAGTAGGCCTTCATGTTATCGTTGGTCATCGGATGCGCAGCGACCCAGCCGGTGACCCATCCCGCACCCACCCAGGTGCCAGCCTCATTTTTTGACCATTTCTTCGCACTGGAAGCTTGAGGCAACGTTCCCCCGCTCCCGTTGATGTACGACATGGCCGCCGTATGCAATTGCCGCAGGTTGCTGACGCATTTGGCGGAGCGCCCGCGTTCCTGGACCCGCCCCACCACGGGAAAGAGCATGGCCGAGAGCACCATGATCACGGCAATGACCACCAGTAGCTCGATCAATGTGAAACCGACGTGTCTAAGTTGATTTTTCATGGACTAGAATCTACGCGGTTCAGCATGGGTTGTACAGTAAAAGATGCTGTAAATCATTGTAATCTAATCCTTCCCCGTCGTCTGTCAACGGGGGTGGGGTGCATTGCGCTTTCTCAAACGCCTGGATCAGTTCGTCCACAGGTTCCAATCCCACCGAAATACGCAACAGTCCGGGATCGATGCCCTCGGCCTGCAGCCGCGCACGTCCTGACGCCGTCGTCACCAGATCGTAATGCGCCATGTAGACGTACGCCATGCACAGGGTGAACTCAGTCCCGAAGCTCGGCCCCTTGCACAATGCCAGTCCATCGTAAACCTGCTCCAGCGGCTTGTCGAAAACCACCGAGACCACGCCGCCATAACCGCCTGCCGGACGCCGCACCGCCTCATACGCCGACGACGACCCGGGTTGCCCCGCCCAATGCACCTGCCGGACGCCTGTCGCGGATCGAAAGTAATCGACTAATGCTGCCGTATTGGCATTGATTCGTGCCATCCGTTCAGGATAGCCCTGGATGTGAAGCGCCAGTCGGCGCAGATCGCGTTCATACGGACGACCCCCGCACACCGCCTCGCTTAATCGGGATCCCCATTCGGTCTGCGTATTGAAGACCACCGCCCCACCCATGACGTCGGCATGGCCGCTCGCGAACTTGGTTAAACTCTCGATCACGACATCCGCATACGGAAGCACGTCGACATTGACCGGCGTCGGCATCGAGATATCCACGATCAGCGGCAGACCATGGCGATGCGCCACCGCCCGCAATCGAACCAGGTCAGGCGTCTCCAGTAGCGGATTGGTCATGACTTCCGTAGTGATCCCCGCCACCTGTCCGCGATGTACAACAAGATAAGCGTCAAGGGCATCCACGCCAGAGACAGGGACGTGGACATGCCCGGCGGAAAACCGGTCGAGGATCGCCGTCGTATCGAGATAAAGCCAGCCCACCTGGAGCCATACGCGGCGTCCGGCCGCCTGCTGGAACCGGTTGATCTCATCAAACACGGCAAAATAGGCATTCATGCCCGAGGGATACAATCGCACCTGAGGCAGCGCAACCCCGTAAAGCCCGGCCAGCACGGTCCGGATCACCCGTGCCGGATCCTGCCCCTCAAACAAGGGTTCGTCCTGAAGATTACTAATAACCCCCTGCTGACCCAGGAAATCCTCGGCCTGGCGCGACGAGAGCATGCAACCGGTATGTTGCAGGAACCGTTGCGCCGAAAGAACCAGATCGGGATCCGAGGAGGGAAGAACGACAGCCCCGAACGGCAGCCCACCCAGCACCTCCAGCGATCGACCGACAAAACGCATCAGCCGTTCGGCGGCGGTCTGGTCATGCAGCGTAACCACGAGGCCATCGACCGCGTAGCGTTCCCGCAGCAGGGCTTGTACCCGCTCCACGGTCCAGTGCTTCACGAAGCGCGGATATCCTGAACAGATATGGGCAAAGACATCCGCCGACTTCTCCTCATACCCGATCACATCGCGCAGGGTCGGCAGACTCAGCGATACCGCATGCTCGCTGTCCGGAATCCGCTTTCCACAGGCCAGCGTCACGCCCGCTCCCCCCGGCCCTCTCGCCTCGGCCCGCGGCCCTCGACCCGCGACCCCCGACCCTCGTAGCCTGGACGCCCGACACCCGACGTCCGACGCCCATCATTGTCCTTTGACCAGCGACCTGTCGGCGGCGGCCTGCGGTCTGCGGTCTGCAGTCTGTAGCCTGCAATCTTCCCCCGACCCTCGACCCTCGACCCTCTGCCCTCAACCCGCTCCCCTCTCTCCCCGCCCCTCCGCACCATTTCCTTCACCGCCAGCGTGGCAGTGGCGAACGCAGCCGTCAGGTTATAGCCTCCGGTCGGGCCGTCGATGTCGAGAACTTCCCCCGCAAAGAAGAGCCCCGGGTGCAGCGTGGACTCCATCGTCTCGGCCCGGACTGACCCCAGATCCACGCCCCCGACCGTGACCATGGCCTCCTTCAGCGGACGAGCCATCGCGGGATCAATGCGGAAGGGACGGGCATCGGGCGACGGCTGAATCTCCAGGATGGGCGCCTTGGCCTGCCGACGCGAAAGCAACCGGGTAGCATTCGAGATACAGCCACCGCCAAGCCCCCATCGCTCGCATTCCAGCAATCCCCGCGTCTCCCCCAACCGGATCGCTCCATCAAAGACCCGCACCACGGCTTGCTTGAACTGTTCCCCGGCATGTCGCTGGAGCCATTCCCCAGCCCAGTCAATACCGACAAGTCCGGGACGGAATGGTTGCACCTTATGCCCCAACTCGACGGCCATACGCTGGCCATCGCCCACACTGCCGGTTTTCGGATAGCTGACTCCGCCCGTGGTGATCAGCACCTGCTGCGCAGCCACACTGAAGGCTGGCATCCGCACCATGAACCCGCCGCCCTCCAGCGGCTCGACCCGATCCACCGGCGATTGTGTGCAAAGGGCAACATTCTGCTCCCGCAACTGGTCCTGGAAACAGTGCACCACATCGGGCGCCCGTTCAGAGCGGGGAAACACCTTGCCATCGGAGGTCTGCATCAGCGGCAGTCCACGACGCTCGAACCAGCGCATCTGCAGCGTGGGCGGGAACAATTCCAAGGCCGGACGCAGAAAGACATCCAGCGGGGCACCGAAGTCGACCAGCATCTGGGTGGCCTCCATCCGCGAGGTCAGATTGCAACGCCCGTTGCCGCACATCAGCAGCTTGCTGCCCACCCGATGCTTGCGCTCGACCAGCAGCACCCGCATCCCCTGCTCCCCCGCCTGACAGGCAGCCATCAGCCCGGCCGCCCCGCCGCCGATAATCACCAGTGGCGCATAGTCCTTTGAATCATTCATAATGTCCATTCTTCATGTTAGCACAGGGTGACCAGTGCCTTTGAGACACGACTGCCAACAGGTTCGGCACTGACCTCAAAGGGCTTGCCGGTGATCAGTTCATACGCCTGCATATAGCGCTTGGCAGCTTCCACGCGGACATCATCGGGTAGCACGGGCGGCGTACCGTCGCCGGTGAAGCCCTGCTTGGCCAGCCATTGCCGCACGTATTCCTTGTCGATCTGCCGCTGGGCCTCGCCCGCCGCAAACCGCTCGGCATAGGTATCCGCATACCAGTAGCGCGAGGAGTCCGGGGTATTGACCTCGTCGGAGACAACCAACTTGCCATCGAGCAGACCCAGCTCATACTTGGTATCCACCAGGATCAGCCCGCGCGAGGCGGCCAGTTTCACGCCGAAATCGTACAGCTTCAGGCAGATCTCCGACGCCTGATCGAAAGTCTTCGCATCAATCAGTCCTTCCGCAATGGCCTCTTCGCGGGATACATTGCGGTCATGCGCCTCGTGCTTGGTGGTCGGCGTAAGAATCGGACGCTCCAGTTTCTGGTCCTTGCGCAGCCCCTCCGGAAGCACATGCCCGCAGAAACAGCGTACGCCCTTGGCGTAATTCGTCCAGGCCGAGGTGTTCGTGACGCCCGTGATATAGCCCCGCACGATGAACTCGAGCGATAACTGCTCGCACTCACGGGCAACCACGATATTGGGATCGGGGACGGACACAATGTGATTCGGGACGATGTGCCGGGTCTGCTCGAACCAGTAAGCCGCCAGTTGGTTCAGCACCTGCCCCTTGAACGGGATCGTTCCAAGCACACGATCAAAGGCCGAGATGCGATCCGAGGTCACCAGGATCCGGCGATCCCCCTTGCAGAACCAGTCGCGAACCTTACCCCGTTCGAACGTACAGCCCTCTGGGAACCGGGCATACTCCAGGGTGTTGCCAAGCGCTGCATACAGTTGTTTATCCGATATCATGTTGCCTCTCCTTCCTTCGCGACGCCTACCGCATCGGTCGCGATAGGTACCGTGCGTCGCATTTTCAATATTTTCTCATGTAGATTCTTGCCGGGGCATTCGCTGGCCCCCAGATCGCAGTGCCCGAACAAGGCCTTGCCGTCGATGGCGTAATGCGCCTGCAATGCGCCCATCAGTTCACGGACGGCGTCCAGCGATTTCCTGGACGGGGTCTGGCGATTGAAATTACCCAGCATCAGGATCCCGAGGTTCTTTTCATTGGCGCCGGCGACATGTGCCCCCTCATAGGCCAGTGAGCGGGCCTCCCAGATGCGTCCGTCATAATCGACCACAAAGTGGTAGCCGATATCCGCAAACCCAAGGCGACAGTGTCCACCATGCACGGCATCAACCGCCGCCGCCGAGGTATTCTCGTGACCGGATGTCACGATCCCGGCACCCTGGTGGTGGACCGTGATCCGGGAAAATCCTCCGGCCTCGCGCAACAGCCAAGGGCGTGGCAGCGTATCCGTCCAGCAGGTGCGGCGCTTGAGGGTGACCTTACTGTCCAGGAAGTCAAGATCCACGGTTGGCAACGGACGCTTCGCGGCGGCCGCCAGCACACCGGATGAGGTGCCCAGCACCCATCCGCCGGTTAATAGAAAGGACCGCAGAATGTCGCGACGAGAACGCATAAAATCGCAACCTCACACACCCAGCCACTCACTCACTTACAAGCCGACTCGATCGCCAGAAGCTCTGGCACATGTCCCCAGGCCCGTGCTTTACCGATCTGCCGCAACTTGGCCCGGCACGCCGCCATGACTTCTTCCACAAATTCAGCCTGCCGCCGTTTCCGGGACGCCAGCAACGTGGTCGCCACGGTGTTGAGGTGACGCAAGCCCAACGTTCCACGCCCATCCGTGGGATCCCATACCTCGGCAACAGAGTCGAGGACTATATTCAAACTACTAAAAAAGACAAGCTCAATCGAAACCTCCTTACGCAACACCAGTCGTCCGAGATCAAGCGTCCAGACGCTGCCTCCCCCACGGATTTCCCATTCCGAGGGCCGGACCAGCCCGGTGCCGAAGACCATCATCCGATGCGCCGCCCGTTTCGACCCGATCGACTGTAAGGCCCGGGTGGCCAACATCACCAGGTAACCGGAGTCGACATACACACCGGAATCGGCCGATTGCCTGGCGTAGGTGGCGACAGACGCCGCCAATTCGCGAATCTGCGTATCGTCGAGCTCATCAATCCCCGCGCAGCATTCGGCAATCACACGGCGGATATGCGTATTCAGCGGTGACTCCGCCGTGGTTTCCGCCGCCGCGCCATTCGCAATCCAGATCACGGTTTGCCTATCATATCCTTGATCGCGTTCACGAACTGGTTCACATCCCGGAACCGGCGGTATACCGAAGCGAACCGGACAAAGGCCACTTCGTCGAGCGTTTCGAGGCGATCCATCACCTTCTGGCCGAGGACTTCGCTGGACACCTCGCGCTCGAATTCGCTCTCGATCTCATCGATCAGGGTATCGACCAGGATTTCGATGCTGCCGATGCTGATCGGACGCTTCTCGCAGGCCCGCTCAATGCCGTTGAGCAGCTTGTTGCGATCAAACGCCTCATGGCGGCCATCGTTCTTGACGACCTTCAGCTTCGGGCGCAGGATCTCCTCATAGGTGGTGAACCGGTACCCGCAGCGGATGCAGCTACGGCGCCGGCGGGTGGCATCGCCATTACGCGCAATCCGGCTATCAAGCACCTTATCTTCCATGTGCGAACACTTTGGACAACGCATGAACGCCCGTCCTTCCGCTACTCGAACACCGCATTTACAATCTTACCGACAACATCGGCCGCCGTGGTTTCCACTGTGGCGACAATCCCACCCACCCCGGACTTGACCGGCGAGTTTTTCAGGATGATCTCGTCATCGGCATAGAGCACCACGGGGATGAGCTTGGTATTCGGCATCACCACCAGCATATCGGCAACGGCGGACCCGTTCAGTCCTTCCAGCACCTGGTTCATGACGATGACATCCGGGCGGTTCACAATCGCCGATTCAAGCACTTCCGGCCCCTTTCCGCAAACCTCGACGAGATAACTGCACTGCGAGAACCAGGCCACCATCGGTTCGGCAATGGACGGATCCGATTCACCCAGAATCATCCGCCGCTTGCGACCGGCGGTACTGGTGGTCTCACCGTAGTCGCCGCGCCGCAGGAAGATGATGCGACCGACTTCCATCAGCAGATCCTGCGGATCGCAGGGCTTGGCAATAAAGCCGTCGATTTCAACATCGGAAAAGAATTCGGCCATGTTAGCGCGAGCCGTCAGCACCAGCACGGGATAGAGGGGCTTTCCCTTCTCGTCGAGAATGTGCTTAAGAAAGCCGATTCCGCCCATGCCTGGCATGCTCATATCCAGGATGATGAGTTCCGGCTCCACCGTCTCCAGCACCTCAAGCCCCTTTTCGCCACTCTTGGCGGTGACCACATCATACCCCTCAAAGCGCAGAAAATCGCTCAGCGTGACCAGTAAACTGGTATCGTCATCGATCAATAATAGTTTCCGTTTTTGTTCCTCGGACATCCCAATCCTCCTCAAAGACATGCTCGCTCGGCGTATTCACTTATTTAAAAGCAGTGATTTTCGGCATAAACCGCGCCAAAGTCAAATGAATTGAATCCTAGAGGCAAGCCCATCGTGAATCCGTGCGTCCTGACTCGACAAGGGCACGTCGGTTTTGTATAGATGTGGTCATGAAAGAGACAGCCATATCAACCGAGCGGGTATTTGAGGGGCGGCTACTTAAGATCGATGTGGTCAGCGTGGCGCTTGACGACGGGACGCGGGCGTCGCGCGAGATTGTGCGGCACCCCGGCGCGGCGGTGATCCTGTGTCGCAAGCCGGACGGCATGTTCATCTTCGTGCGCCAGTACCGCCTTGCCGCGCGCAGCGCCTTGCTGGAGGCGGTGGCGGGTACCCTGGAGCCGGGAGAGGATCCATCCGATTGTGCTCGCCGCGAAGTCGAGGAGGAGACCGGCTACCGGCCGCTGCGGATGGTGCCGCTGGGCCAGGCGTTTCCGGCTCCGGGCTATACCGAGGAATTGTTTCATTTCTTCTATGCCGAGTTGTCGGCCACGGCTGGCAAGCAGGCGACCGACGACGATGAACGCGTCGACGTGGTCGAACTCTCCCGCGACGGATTCGAGGCGATGATCGCGCACGGCGACATCCGCGATGCCAAGACCCTCGCCGTCTGGCTGCTATTCTCGCATTGTTTTCCTAACCCTGTTATTGCATAATAGACCCCATGAACAAGACAAATACAAAACCGGTAAAGCACTCACGGCGCAAAACCGACGTCCAGCGGGAGCGAATTTGCCAGGTGGTGCTGCATAACGATGATGTCAACAGCGCCGAGTATGTGGTAAAATGCCTACAGACGGTGTTCGTGCTCAACATGGAGCTGGCGGCCAAGATCATGATGGAGGCGCACCAGGCAGGGCGTTCAATCGCCGAGGTTGAACCGGAACCCCTGGCGATTGAACATCGCGACCAGCTTCGGTCCTACGGGCTTTCCGCCACGGTCGAACCGATCTGATCCATGCCTCTTCTCTAGTTGCGGTTCTTGTCGGCGAATTGCTGTGCCAGCATCGACAGTTCAGCCGCCTTGAAGGCGTGCGCCTGTGTCATCGCGTTCTCGGTGCGGTTGAGGCAATCCAGGATCAGCTTGCCGAAGTACGGGAAGCCCACCTTCCCCTGGCATTCGATCTCGACCGAATCCTTGTCGTTGACCAGTAGAATCCGGTTGCCGACCGGGCTGCGCTGCAGATCGATGTACTTGCGGATCTCGATATAGCCCTTGGTCCCGAGCACGAACGTGCGCCCATCGCCCCAGACCTTGGATCCCTTTGGATTGAACCAGTCGAGACGGCAGTAGGCCGAGGCTCCGGTATCGAGCGTCAGCGAGGCCTCGCCGAAATCCTCGAGTCCGGGCGTGCCGGGGTTCTCGAAGTTGTCAACCCTCGCGAAATTGACCGTTCCATCGGTAGCGCTGGCATACGTCAAAAACTGCTCGAACTGGTGCGATCCGATATCGGTCAGGATCCCCCCGTAGCATGCTTTCTTGAAAAACCATTCCGGACGCCGCGCGGGAGTCAGATTATGCGGGGCCAGATTGAGCACCTGCAGCACACGCCCGATAACCCCCTCGCGCAGCAGCTCGCCCGCATGCCAGCCCGCCTCGTTGCCCAGCCGCTCCGAATAACACACCGCGTATTTACGTTCCGTCGCCGCCACTTTCGCACGGGCGGAGGCCAGTTGCTCAAGCGTGGTGAACGGGGACTTGTCGGTGAGGTAATCCTTGCCAGCATCCAGGACCTGCAGGCCGATTCCGCAGCGCAGGTTCGGAATCGCGGCAGAGGTGACGAGCTGGATTTGCGGATCGTCCAGGATCTCGCGGAAATCGCGGACAACCTTGGCATGGGGATGCGCCTTGAGCACACCCTCGAGCCGTTTTGCATCCGGCTCGTAGATCGCCTTGAGCACACCGCCCGCACTGGCCAGCCCCTCGATCTGGCCATAGATATGGCCATGATCGAAATGCGAGGCGGCAAACACGAATTCCCCTGGCTTTACAACCTGCGGGTTGGCCGACATATCGGGCGCATAATTCATTCCATCTTTGGACATCGTCAGGTCTCCTGTTAGAACGACTGGCTCATATCGGCCACAACGCCGGCCTTTACCGTTTTTGCCTTCTTGACCTTCGAATTGCGGATCAGCGATTTCAGGTTCTTCTCGTAGGCGGCGGCATCGAGCGGCAACGTGATGGTCTTCTGCTGCTGTCCGGAAAGGATCATGGCGTTGGCCAGTTCCACCGAGTTAATGCCCTCGACGGCTGGCGCAATCAGCTCGGCCTCGCCCTTGATGGCTGCAACAAAGTTCTTAAAGATGCCGGTGTGCTGTTCGCCATGGTTCTTGAAGGTTACGGTTTCCGTGATGTTTTCGGGACCGGCAAACGGCTTATCCGAGGTCTTGCAGAATGCCGACGTAGGAACCATGTTCCGGATGATGCTGATGGTATTTCCCTCGACAATAATCCGACCGTTCTCAGCCGCGACTTCAAGCCGGTTGGTGCCAGGCGCCTCGCCCGTGGTGGTGATGAACACCCCATTGGCTCCGTTGGCATACTCCAGGTAGGCGGTCACATCATCTTCTACCTCGATCTCGTGGAACCGGCCACGCTGGCAGAAGGCGCGCACGGCGACGGGCATACCGAAGAGCCACTGCATAAGGTCGAGCTGGTGCGGACACTGGTTGAGCAACACACCGCCGCCTTCGCCTTCCCAGGTTGCCCGCCAGGCACCATGGTCGTAATAGCTTTGGCTGCGGAACCAGTCGGTGATGATCCAGTTGACACGGTTGATGCGACCGAAATCACCGCTTTCAATGTGCTGCTTCAGCCAGCGGTAGCGCGGATCCGTGCGTTGGTTGAACATGGCGGAGAACACCTGCTTCTTCGTGCGCTTGGTATCGATCAGTCGCTGGGCATCGGCCTTGTGTACGGAAATCGGCTTTTCCACCAGGACGTGGAACCCTGCCGTGAGCGCGGCAATCCCGATGGTCGTGTGATCGTAGTGCGGCGTCGCGATCACCACGGCATCGATCTTGGCCTCGCGCAGCATCGTGTTGGAATCGGTCCAGTGCGGAATCCCGGGAAATGCCTCGAAACGCTTCGGGTTTGTATCGCAGATGGCGGCCAGCGTCGCCCCCGGTATTTTGTTGTCCAGCATCAATTTCGCATGGGATGACCCCATATTACCAATACCCACGATACCAATTCGAACATCGGCTGCCTTCGCACTCATCTATATTTCCTTTTGAATGAGGTTTATGTAAAACGTAAGTTGAAGCCTTACATACATCCCGCCCTGATTTCAAATAAAAACGTATTCGGTGGACGGATAGGTCGCACGTCAACGGTGCGGGGTAGCCACTCGCAGATTACATATTTTTCTTGATCATAAGGCTAAGCCTAAGCCGACATAGCCGGGTTAGGATATAAAGAGATTGGCTGCTGAGCGACTGAGGCTGTCGATGTACATGGCCACGCCACCTTCTTCGACGCCGTCAATAAGCTCTTCCTTGCGGATGCCCATCAAGTCCATGGTCATGGTGCAGGCCACCAGGCGTACCCCGCTGCGTTGTGCCTGCGCGATCAGGGCAGGCAGCGGCATGACGTTTTTCTTTTGCATGATCCCCTTGATCATGCCCAATCCCATCCCCCCCATGTTCATCTGCGAAAGCTTCAGCTTGCCAGGCCCCTTGGGCATCATCCAGCCGAACATTTTCTCGATCAGGTTCTTCTGCACCGCGACCGGCCCGGATTTGCGCAGGATGTTGAGTCCCCAGAAGGTGAAGAAGAGGGTGACCTCGTACCCGGCGGCGACAGCCCCGTTGGCGATGATGAACGCCGCCATGGCCTTGTCGAAGTCGTTGCTGAAGACGACGTTGGTCATGGCCTTGCGGGCCGGCCCCGTGGACGTGGCGGTGGTGTTGGCGGCACGCTTGACGACGACCGCGCGGTATGATCCGCGCTCGGCGGGTTCGATCGAGATCAGCCCGTGCCCTGTCGTGTTGCACCACGCGGGGGCATCGGCGACAAACCCCGGATCGGTGGCGGTAATGCTGATGGCCTCGCCGACCGCCAGGTCGTCGATCGCCTGTTTGAGCTGCAGAATCGGTCCCGGGCACTGGAGGCCGCAGGCATTGATGGATTTGGTGATGTTCACGGGTTGCTCCCTGGGTTGGATGTCTTCGGCATCGGTATCGGTTTGCGGGTGGTGGTCTTCCGGCATTTCAATAGCCGTCTTTGCAATGGTGCGGTTGTAGGTCGCCAGTCCGCCGGAGAGATTACGGCAGGCAAAACCATGATGCTGCAGCACGCGGCAGGCCACGTAGCCGCGCAGGCCGACCTTGCAGAAGACAACGTATTCACGGTCTTTCGACAGTTCCCCGAGGCGTTCGCGCAGTTGCCCGAGCGGGATATTGATGGCCCCGGGGATGGTCCCTGCGGCAACCTCCTCGGGCGTGCCGACATCCAGCAGCTGAAGGTCCGCCCCCGGTTGCAGGATCTCTTCAGCATGGCACAGGCGTACATCGCCACGCAGGACATTTGCCGCCACGAAACCGGCATAGTTAACCGGATCCTTGGCCGACCACCGGATCCTTGGCCGACCCGTAAGGCGGTGCATACGATAGCTCCATCTCCTCAAGGTCATAGACGGTCAACCCCGCGCGAATCGCCACCGCAAACACGTCGATGCGTTTATCGACGCCGTCGGAACCCACCGCCTGGGCTCCCAGGACTTTGCCGCTGCCGGGATCGAACAGCATCTTGATGCTGAGCGCCGCCGCCCCCGGATAGTACGAGGCGTGGCTGGCCGGATGAATATAGATTTTCTCGTAGTTCACACCTGCCCTTTTGGCCGCCTTTTCGCTGAGTCCCGTCATCCCGATCGCCAGGTTGAACACCTTGCAGATGGCGGTTCCCTGCGTGGCCTTATAGCGTGAATCACGTCCGAATAGGTTATCGGCGGCAATGCGCCCCTGCCGGTTGGCCGGACCGGCCAGCGGGACGAGGGCGGGGGTACCGGTAGCGAAGTCGATGACTTCCACGGCATCGCCAACGGCAAAGATCTTTGGGTCGGAGGTCTGCATGTGGTCATCCACACGGATGCCACCGCGCGGGCCGATCTCTAACCCGGCCTCGACGGCGAGTGCCGTTTCCGGCTTCACGCCAATGGCCAGTATCGCCAGGCCGGTATCAAGGGTTTCGCCACTACTGAGGGCGATGCGAAGTCCTTTCTCCGTTTCCTCAAAGACGGTCACGGACGTTTTCAACCGCAGATCCACCCCATGGAGCTGGAGTTCCTGGTGCAGGATCGAAACCATTTCGGGATCGGCCGGGCCCATCACCTGCGGGGCCAGTTCCACCAGCGTCACGCCGCACTTACGCCGCCGCAGGGCTTCCGCCGTGGTGTGCGTTGCCGCCCCCAGTGCCGCGATGATCCGGTCCATATCCTCCATACTCCGCAAGGTCAGCACTTTCGCACTTCTAATCCCAGGGATCGGCGGACGCACTGGCTCCGCGCCGGGACTGAGCACTAGGGCGTCGTACGCCTCCGTGTAAACGTTTCCGCGCTCGAGATCCTTCACCTCCACCTGCTGCTTGTCACGGTCAATCCGGATCACCTCGCAGCGGGTACGCACATCGATATTGAACCGCCCCTTGAGCAATGCAGGGGTGGTCACCAGCAGCCGGTCGCGCTCTGCAATCTCGCCGCCGATGTGATAAGGGAGCCCGCAATTGGCGAACGACACATACCCGCCCCGTTCCAGCAGGACAATGTCCGAGGCCTCACTCAGCCGCCGGGCTCGTGCCGCCGCACTCGCACCGCCAGCCACACCACCGATAATCAAAAGTTTCTTTTTCTCCATCATCTGCTTCCTTTCTGCTAGTCCGTGAAATGAAGGAACTTGCGCAAATGCCCCTGCATGCAATCAAAAAGCTTCAGGAAATCCCGGTTCTGCAAGGTGCAATACTTCTGCGTTCCCACCTTGCGAATCGCGATCAGCCCCTGCTGGCTCAGAATCTTGAGCTGCTGCGACATCAGCGACTGGCTGCATCCCAGGGCCTCGTAGATCTGCGTACAGTTCTGTTCGCCCTCGGCCAGAATCTCGATCACCCCAAGGCGCACCGGATGCGCAAGCGCCTGTAAAACCTTGGCCGCAAGAAGACGTTCGTTTGGATTCATATATTAGTACATTATAATATTATAATATTTAGGCAAGCATTATTTTGTTGTCATCGGATCAATGACTGTATACAAGCCGGTTCATGAGCACGGCAATCGCATATAAGGATCGCACCTTCACCTGGTCGGATTATCGGTCCTGGCCCGATGACGAGCGCTGGGAAATCGTCGGGGGTGAAGCCTTCGACATGAGTCCCGCGCC
>JFJP01037636.1_pt1 | contig 34019 bp, 33 predicted proteins | sample 431651 | NCBI WGS metagenome assembly JFJP01 (sample SAMN02602958, study PRJNA72255) | Microbial mat metagenome, whole genome shotgun sequencing project. | biome: fresh water; feature: sink hole; material: water; isolation source: purple microbial (photo- and chemosynthetic) mats found in... | reverse complement strand
CAACCCTTTTATCAATGCATAAGTTTGTATCAATTTTCCTCTACCGGTATTGATTATCATTACGCCATCCTTCATTTTAGAAATTGAATCACCATTAATAATATATTCTGTATCTTTAGTTAACGGACAATGTAGTGAAATAATATCCGAATTTCGGTATAAATTTTCGAGGGTTGTATATTCGATATCAAGTTTCTTGGCAAATTCGGCATCTGGGTACAAATCATACGCCAACACTTTCATGCCAATTGCACGCAAAGTATGTATCAGAATTTTGGCAATTTTACCCGTTCCAATAATTCCCGCTGTTTTTCCATGCATATCAAAACCTATTAATCCGTTCAACGAAAAATTTCCTTCTCGAGTTCTCGAATATGCCTTGTGTATTTTCCTATTCAATGTCAACATCAATGCAAGGGTATGCTCAGCCACTGCATAAGGCGAATAGGCAGGTACGCGAACCACTTTTATTACATCTTTTGATGCCAATAAATCTACATTGTTGAATCCAGCACATCGCAAAGCTATCAATTTTACGCCATTGGCAACCAATTCTTTAATTACCAAGGTATCGACCACCGCATTTACAAAAATACATACTACATCAAAACCTTTTGTAAGGATAACATTATCATGATTCAAATGTCCTTTAAAGTAGCGTATATCAAAGCCAAATTGATTATTTACCTGTTTAAAAGAAGCCTCATCATAAGGCTTTGAATCGAAAAAAGCTATTTTAGTGCTCATATTCAAGCAATTGGATTTAGTAAAAATAACAGTTGAAAAACTAATTATTAAACGATAAAATCAAATGTATTGTTCAGTATTAGAACCCAAAATGCTTTTTCCGCGTTAGAACAGATATATTATTTGCCCATCAAGATACACATTTAGCGATTAAAAGAATCTGATTTCAGCAAATTTTCACTTCGTAAGCATTGTCAATCAAAGAATTATTACTACCTTTGCCCCGCTTTAAGAAAAAACTAAGCATTATTTACTAAAAAAGCTAACAAAAGTATGTTAAATCATTATGAAACCGTTTTCATTCTAACTCCCGTTTTGTCTGATGTACAGGCAAAGGAAGCGGTAGAAAAATTCAAGACCATTTTAATTGAAAATGGCGCTACAATTACGAACGAGGAAAATTGGGGATTGAAGAAATTGCAATACCCAATTCAAAAAAAATCGTCAGGTTTTTATTCTTTGCTTCAATTTGATGCAGAATCAAGTATTATCGCCACATTGGAAACACAATTCCGTCGCGATGAACGTGTACTCCGTTTCTTATCGTTCCGTTTGGACAAATATGCATTCGAGTATGCTGAAAAAAGAAAAAGTATTAAATCTAAAGAAGTAAAGGAGAACTAAACCATGGCAGCAAACAACGGAGATATCAGATATTTGACTCCACCCTCAGTTGATGTAAAAAAGAAAAAATACTGTCGTTTCAAAAAAAGCGGTATTCGTTTTATTGATTACAAAGATGCAGAATTTTTGAAAAAATTCTTGAATGAACAAGGAAAAATCCTTCCACGTCGTCTTACCGGTACCTCGTTGAAATTTCAACGTAAAGTAGCGCAAGCAGTGAAAAGAGCACGCCACATCGCGTTGCTTCCTTATGTAACCGACATGATGAAATAATAAACTAAGGAGGAAAAAGTATGGAAATTATATTAAAAGAAGATGTAACCAACTTAGGTTATAAAGGCGATATTCTGAATGTAAAAAGTGGTTACGGTCGTAACTTCCTTATCCCAACAAAAAAAGCGATTTTGGCAACATCATCGGCTAAAAAAATGTTGGCAGAAGACTTGAAACAACGTGCTCACAAATTGGAACGCATCAAAAACGAAAGCCTAGAATTGGCTGAGAAATTGAAAGGCATTACCTTAACTGTAGGCGCTAAAACCAGCACAACTGGTAAGATTTTTGGTGCAGTTGGTCCTATTCAAATTGCAGAAGCATTTGAAAAAGCAGGTTACACTGTTGATCGAAAAGTAATTGTATTGAAAGATGCAGTGAAAGAAGTAGGTTCATATACGGCTACATTGAAATTGCACAAAGAAGTAACTGTAGAGGTTGCTTTTGAAGTAGTAGCTGAATAATTATTTAAAGCATTTCAGTTCAAAATCACCGTAAAAAGCCGATGCACAATTTGTGTATCGGCTTTTTTATTGTATTAACGGAATTTTAAGCCAACTTGTAGCTAATTTAATGAAAATAATTGCTGTTCAATCATTTACAACTCTTTGAGTTCATATTTGTGTACTACCGATTTTTTTTTGAAATGAGCGTATTTATATTTAAGGTTATCGTATATTTTAACAACCGTTTAATTTGGTTCATAACAACGTCTGATTTTGAAAACCTCTACTGCATTATTTTGAGCTAAAGTGCTCACCGCTTTTTGTGTATTCATTATTCTTTCTATTTCTTGCCAGCAACTATTAATGTCGTTTTTTTTTATTGATATCGAAACGTATTAACCACCCTTTAGAGGAAAGTATCTAAAGGTGATAGGGCGCGTAGCTTTGCAACTTTGCACTATTGAGTTAAAATAACTTTGTGTCGAAAACATAAATGTTTGAAGCCACACATGAGTAAGTCAATTATTGAAAACTCCTTAGAAATCATCAATCACAAATGGATTAAACCCTCAGTTTATTATTAAATCAAAATACATTTTTTATTGTAGTGCTCAAATCAATACTAGGTTCTCTTCTAATTTGGTACAAAATACTATGGGTAACTTTAGTTTGTCGTTTTTGAAATTGAGCTATATTTACCTCCCCGAATGTTCGAGCGCCTATAAATAAAGCCCCACTTTAAATAGTAAATTCAATGTTTCCTAATTCATTTTGTTATTTTAACCCCACTTTATATACATTTATGTCATTGATATATCTTATTTTCTACATTTATGTAACTTATTATCTTAATTATTTGTCTTTTTGCATGATAAAGTGAAAAATATTTATTTATCTTTGCACTCGAAATAATGAAAATGGATGACTCTAAAGTCAGTGATTCAATTTTGATACTCATTGTAAATCAAAAACAATTGTATTACTACTTATTGTTCAGAAATTTAGATTGAGAAATAATATAAATAACTAAAAAATATCGAAAAATGAAAAAAATTGAAGCAATTATTCGCAAATCAAAATTTGAGGATGCAAAACAAGCATTGTATGAGGCCGGCATAGAATGGTTTTCATATTGGGACATAACTGGACTAGGTAAATCCACCGAGGAGCAGGTTGTTAGAGGTCAAGTATTTCAATCTAATTACATTCATCGCAGAATGCTGAGCATAGTAGTAAGGGATGTAAATTTAGAAAAAACAGTTAACGCAATTCTTGATTCAGCTTGGACTGGCGAAACAGGTGATGGAAAAGTCTTTGTTTACGATATCGAGGAAACATTCCGTATCAGAAATAGAGAGTCGGGTGCTGATGCATTGTATAATAAGTAATTATAACGCAATTTTTAATAATTTAAAGTTAAAAAATAATTGAAGAAATATATTTTATTTATAATAGCTGCATTAGCATCGTTTGGGAGTTTTATATATGCATAAACGGCAGCCTCACTTGCAACACCAACAATCGACTCTGGCGATACAGCTTGGATGATTGTACCTACAGCCTTTGTGTTGTTAATGTCTATACCAGGTTTAGCATTGTTTTATGGCGGCTTGGTTCGTCGAGAAAATGTTTTTAAATGTATCCATGCAAGTATTTATATTGGTTGCAGTTATAAGTGTTCAATGGGTAGTTATTGGTTATAGCAATGCATTTGGAACAAATTTATTGAAGAATTAAGGCCTTTTATTGGCGGTTTTTATTGGGCGTTTTTGAATAACATCAATGTTAGTGATTTGAGCCCTTATTTTATATCTCACTCTCAATTGGCTGCTGATGGTACTTCTGTAGGAACTATACCTCACATTGTATTTATTTTGTTTCAGGGAATGTTTGCAGTTATTACACCTGCATTAATTATTGGAGCATTTGCTGAGCGTATTCAATTCAAAGGATTTTTGGTTTTCTCGGTTCTTTGGTTTATTCTAGTTTATAACCCTGTAGCACACTGGGTATGGTCAGGTGATGGTTGGTTAAATTAGGTGCATTTGACTTTGCGGGCGGTACTGTTGATCACGTTAATGCTGGTATTGCAGCTATTGTTACTGCCATAATGTTAGGCAAACGACTTGATTATAAGGGACATGCAATACCCGCACACAACATAACTTATGTAGTGATGGGAGCTGGATTACTTTGGGTAGGTTGGTTTGGATTTAACGCAGGTAGTGGATTGGCAGTCGATGGTCTTTCCGCTAACGAATTGATGGTCAATCATATTGCAGCAGCTGCAGCCATTACATGGGCATTATTAGATTGGTTTCTTGATAAACGACCTACCGTTGTAGGTATTAGTACTGGAGCTGTAGCAGGTTTGGTGGCCATTACACCAGCAGCAGGTTTTGTTGGAGTTTCTGGCGCTTTAATTATAGGTATAGTTGTTTCCTTAGTCTGTTTTGCTGTGGTTGCTTATGTTAAACCAAAATTATGCTATGACGATTCCCTAGATGCTTTTGGAGTTCACGGCGTTGGTGGTATTATTGGAGCTATTCTCACTGGAATTCTTGCTACTCCAGCCATTCAATCTGCATACAGTGGAGCTGCTTACGGAAATTTTCACCAATTGTGGGTGCAATTAATTGCAATTGGAGCAACCATAGTTTACTCAGCAATTGGTACATACATAATATTTAAACTTACCGAAAAACTAGTAGGCATTAGAGTGGAAGATAAGCACGAGGCTAGAGGGTTGGATGAAACTCAACATGGCGAAACTGCATTCACTAATTTCGATTAATTACTATAATTGTTTTAATGTTAAAAATTCAACCGAAGGTTTCAATATCTTCGGTTGTTTTTTTAGTGCTTTCGTTCAGCTCTTTTTTTCTTTTATACTCGCATATTGTAATGTAGTATCTTTTTTGCTTCAAAAATCGTACATTGAAAACAAAACAGAAATCGCAAAACTTTTTTAATCGACCTTATTTTATTACTTTTGTCTCCATTATAAGCAAAAAGATTTATGCAACGGTTTAACCAAGTTCATTTCACCTTTTAATTTGGCGATGAACTGTCAACAATCAACAATCAACTTAAATATGCCACACACCTCCAAACGCGGGCAAGATATGCCCGAATCACCTATTCGTAAATTGGTTCCACTTTCCGACAAAGCTAAAGCACGCGGAATAAAAGTATATCATTTGAATATTGGACAGCCCGATTTGAAAACTCCTCAAGTGGCCATTGATGCAATTCGAAACATTGATCGTTTGGTGCTCGAATATAGTCCGAGTGATGGAATTAGAAGTTTAAGAACCAAGTTGGCAGCTTATTACCATACTTTTAATATTGATGTTACCGAAGATGATATTATTATTACCACTGGTGGTTCCGAGGCGGTAAGTTTTGCATTTATGAGTTGCCTCGATCCAGGCGATGAAATTATTGTTCCAGAACCCGCTTATGCTAATTATACTGCTTTCGCTATTGGTGCTGGCGCGGTAGTACGCCCCGTAGTTTCGTCTATCGAAGAGGGTTTTGCATTGCCTTCATTCGAAAAATTTGAAGAATTAATTACACCCAGAACCAAAGGAATTCTGATTTGTAATCCCAATAATCCAACTGGATATTTGTACACCCGATCCGAAATGAACAAAATTCGCGACTTGGTAAAAAAATACGATTTGTATCTTTTTTCCGACGAAGTATATCGCGAGTTTTGTTACACTGGCGCACCTTATATTTCGGCTTTCCACTTGGATGGAATAGAAGATAATGTGGTGTTGATAGACTCTGTATCAAAGAGATATAGTATGTGTGGCGTAAGAGTTGGCGCATTGGTAACAAAAAATAAAGAAGTACGTAAAAACGTAATGAAATTTTGTCAGGCACGTTTAAGTCCGCCATTATTGGGCCAAATAGCTGCCGAAGCTTCAATGGATACACCTCCAGAATACATGCTCGAAATGTATAATGAGTACGTGGAACGACGTAAGTTTTTGATTGACGGACTGAATCGTATTCCTGGGGTTTATTCGCCTATTCCAATGGGCGCATTTTACACCGTTGCTCGTTTGCCAATTGATGATGCCGATAAATTTTGTTCGTGGTTGCTCACCGATTTTGAGCATGAAGGGCAAACAGTAATGATGGCGCCTGCCTCGGGATTTTACACTGTTGAAGGTTTGGGAAAAGACGAAGTAAGAATTGCTTATGTACTTGAAAAAGAGGAATTAAAGCAAGCTTTAGTAGTGCTAGGAAAAGCACTTCAGGTTTATCCAGGACGAACGATTTAAGAATCTACACTTTTAGAAGTTACGAATTAGTATATCAATAGTTTTAGGTTGTTGAATAGACTTTTGTCTTTAGACCTTTGACATTAGACACCAAATATTGAACCTCGAATATTTCATAGCAAAACGCATTCATTTTCAGCAGGGCAAGAAGAATATTTCTCGTCCTGCTGTGCGTATTGCCATCATTGGTATTGCACTTGGATTGGCCGTAATGCTTATTTCTGTTGCCGTTGTTATTGGATTTAAAAATGAAATCCGCAATAAAACAATCGGTTTTGGAGGTCACATTCAAATTACGAATTTCGACAATAACAATACCTATGCGATGAATCCTATTCAGATGGAATCATCGTTGATAAAGAAAATAACTTCAATTGATGGCGTGAAACATGTTCAACGTTTTGCCTCAAAACCTGGAATAATTAAAACCGATACTGAATTTCAAGGAATTGTGATTAAAGGAATTGATGCTAATTTCGATTGGGATTTTTTCAAAGCCAACCTTGTAGAAGGCAGAATATTAAATACCACAGAAAACTCTCCCAAAAACGAAGTCATTTTATCAACGTATTTGGCCAATTTGTTGGGTTTGAAACTCGGAGATAGTTTTTTTACTTACTTCATTCAAGACCAGGTACGTGCTCGGAAATTTAAAATTGTAGGAATTTATTCAACTAATTTTATAGAGTACGACAAGTTGTTTTTGCTTACCGATATTCGTCAAGTGCAAGCCTTGAACGACTGGGATAACAGTACTTTTAGTGGATTAGAAGTGTTAATATCTGATTTCGACCGTATCGATGCATTGGGCGAGGAAGTTTATTTGACCACCGCCAATAAGTTTAACGATCAAGGAAATGCTTATTCCACGCAAACTATAAAACAGATTAATCCACAGATATTTAGTTGGCTCGATTTGTTGGATATGAACGTATGGGTAATTCTGTTTCTGATGCTGGCAGTTTCAGGATTCAATATGATTTCTGGTTTGCTTATTCTCATTTTGGAACGAACTAATATGATTGGTATTCTTAAATCAATAGGTGCCACCGACTGGTCGGTACGCAAAATTTTTCTTTTTCATTCCTTTTTTCTAGTCAGTAAAGGGATGTTGTGGGGCAATGTAATTGGACTTACGTTGTGTGCGGTTCAGTATTTTACGGGTATTATTCCACTCGACCCCGAAGCATATTATGTGGCTACTGTACCAATTTCATTTAATTGGTTGTACATAATTCTACTAAATGTGGGCACTTTGCTGGCTTCATTGTTAATGATGATTGGCCCGTCTTATCTAATTACAAAAATTACTCCAGCCAAAATCATTCGTTACGAATAATCATTTTTTTAGCAACAGTATCAATAATATCAATATTAAATACTTTTGGCTTCATTTTCAGAGATCATTTCGTCACTGTCCTCTTCCTCCACATAATCCTCTTCTTCCTCATCCTCGTTTTCTTCATCCCATTGTTTTATAGGTTTTTGAGGTCCATTATTTCTAAAGATAATTGATAATACAAAACCAATAATTCCTCCCGCAAGATGTCCCTCCCACGAAATTGGGTCTTTTAATTGCCAAGGAAAAATATGCCAAACCATATTTCCGTATAATAATGCTACAATAAATGAAATAGCAATAAGTGGAATATGTTTTCTTATTATGCCACTAAAAAACAGGAAGAATGCAAGCGAGTAAATAAGTCCACTTGCACCAATGTGCCAATTTTCCCTTCCAATTGTCCAAAGAATTAATCCGCTAAAAATGTATGATATAAGTAGTATTTTTGTCGCTATTTGTTTGTAAAAAAAATACAAGCAACTACTTAGTATTATAAATGAAAAAATATTATTGGCTAAATGACCCCAATCTGCATGAACAAAAATAATTGTGAAAATTCCCCATAAGTTTTCAAATCTTCGCGGAAATACTCCTGCCGAATGAAAATCCCACTGCATACCAATTTCTAATATGAAACTCATTAACATAAGTGTCGCCATTATTATTGGAATAAAAATAGCATGTAAAAATTGCCGTTTTTCGACTGATAAGTTAGATTTGAATAACATTTATTTGCTTATTTTGATTTTTATATCACTTACAATATGCGACTATACTTCTATTATAAACATCAAATCCTTTTAAAAGTTTCAATTTTCATTAAAAAAGAAAAGTGCAAAGCATTTAAAACACAAAGAAACGTATAAACCATAATAAATCAATTACTTAGAGTATTGTTATTTTATTTATTAAAGAATTCTTTTGTTTTTCTCTCAAATATTTTTTTCATGTCAAAAAAAATATATATATTGCGGTCGATAAGCAAAAAAGTGATGGATTTGTAATAATTTCGGTATTTTTTTTCGCTTTATTTATTCTCTAGCCTTAAAGTAATAATCTTTTATTTTAATATTTATGAGTTATCTCAATTTTGATAAAACGTTGTTGATTAATCTCGAAAAGTCCCTTTCAAAAGAAATGATACGGACAAATCGAGCTGGAACTTACAATAGTACAACTTTAATTGACTGCAATACACGTAAGTATCATGGTCAATTAGTAATACCAGTTCCAGAAATTGATGATTCAAATCACGTCCTTCTTTCATCTTTAGATGAAACAGTAATTCAGCATGGTGCTGAATTTAACTTAGGCATTCACAAGTACGAAGGCAATAATTACAGTCCAAACGGTCAGAAGTATATTCGGCAATTTGATTGTGATGTTATTTCCCGAACCATTTACCGCGTAGGTGGTGTTATTCTATCCAAAGAACGGCTTTTAGTTTCTTTTGAACCACGTGTACTCATAAAATACACTTTGCTGGAAGCTCATTCACCTACTTTATTACGCTTTAAACCATTTTTAGCTTTTCGTAGCGTAAATAATTTGTCGCACGAAAATGATATGGCCGAAACATCTTTCCATGAAATAAACAAAGGTATTTGCATGAGATTATACGAGCAATATCCGACATTGTGTATGCAGTTTTCTAAAAATACTACATTTTCACACCAACCCCAATGGAATAAAAATATTGAATATTTCAAAGAGCAGGAGCGAGGTTACGAATTTAAAGAAGATTTGTTGGTTCCAGGTTATTTCGAATTGCCGATTAAAAAAGGAGAATCTATCATCTTTTCTGCTGGAGTTTCCGAAATTTCGCCCCTTAAACTGAATAAACTTTGGGATGATGAATTGACCAAAAGGATTCAAAGGACTGACATGTTCTCCTGTTTGAAAAACTCTGCACAGCAGTTTTATAAACGTGAGGGTAAGAAAACGTATTTGTTAGCAGGGTATCCTTGGTTTGCTGCCAGAGCCCGCGATGAGTTTATTGCACTACCAGGCTGTACACTCACTATAGACCGAATGGATTATTTCGATGATATAATGGAAACGGCTGTAGAAGAATTGGAACGCTTTATGGAGGGAGAGTCAAGTGAATTTAAGCTAAAACATTTAGATGATCCCGATGCATTACTTTGGTTTATTTGGACACTACAACAATTTTCAAATGCTACTTCATTGCAAATTGCTGCCACAAGATATGCTGAACTTGCTTCCAAAATTATCACTTTTATTAGAAAACAAAACCACCCAAATTTATTTCTCCATAATAACGGCTTACTTTACGTAAATGGTAGAGAAAAACCAGCAACTTGGATGAATGCTATTGAGAATGGTAGTCCTATAACACCCCGAACTGGCTATGTGGTTGAAATTAATGCTTTGTGGTACAATGCATTAAAATTCACTTCAAAACTATCTCGCGAAAATGGTAACGAACATGCAGCAGATTTGTTGGATTATCAAGCCGAAATTGCAAGAGAGGCTTTTATAAAGGTTTTTTGGAATGGAACTTATTTATATGATTACGTAGATGGTAGTTACAATGATGTAGAAGTTAGACCAAATATGATTTGGGCTGTCTCGCTTCCTTTTTCACCTTTGGATAAACTACAGAAAAAGTCGGTATTGGATATTACTACCAAAGAGCTTCTTACACCAAAAGGATTGAGAACGTTGAGCCCCAAAAGTGGTTCCTATAGACCTACCTATATTGGTGGACAATTGGAGAGAGATCGTAATTATCACAATGGACCAGCATGGCCATTTACTTTTGGAGCATTTGCTGAGGCATACCTCAAAGTGTATAAACAAAGTGGTAAATCATTTATTGAACGCATGCTAATTGGCTTTGAAGCCGAAATGAATGAACTTTGCGTTGGATCTATTCCAGAATTGTTTGATGGTAATCCACCATATAAAGGACACGGAGGAATGTCATTTGCCATAAGTGTGGCAGAAGTATTAAGAGTGTTGGAATTGTTGAAAAAATACGAAAACGAATAATACGATGAAAGCATTAATGTTTGGTTGGGAGTTTCCACCACATATTTTAGGTGGATTGGGAACTGCAAGTTACGGTTTAACAAGAGGTATGGCCATGCAAAACGATATGGAGATTACTTTTGTGATACCAAAACCTCATGGAGATGAAGATCAGAGTTTTTTGAAAATAATAGGTGCATCCAATGTACCCGTTGTTTGGAAAGAAAATGATTGGAATTATGTGAACAATAGAATTGGTAGGATGATGCATCCTGATGAGTATTTTTGGTTGAGAAATGGTATAAAATATGATTTTCGCCGGATTCATACAAATGACCTAGGTTGTATCGACTTTTCTGGTAGATATCCCAATAATTTGATTGAAGAAATATCCAATTACGAAGCGGTGGCAAGTGTTTTGGCACATAAAATGGATTTTGATATTATTCATTCACACGATTGGTTGACATATCCAGCTGGCGTTTTTGCAAAAAAAATTAGTGGAAAACCATTGGTTATTCATGTGCATGCCACTGATTTTGACCGTAGTAGAGGTCAAGTTAACCCTACGGTTTACGGTATTGAAAAACGCGGTATGGATGCTGCAGACCACATTATGACGGTGAGTAATTTAACTCGAGCTATAGTGATTGAAAAATACCATCAAGACCCACGCAAGGTAACCACAGTGCACAACGCTGTAGAACCAGTGTCTGATATAGAATCCTTTACCAAAACTCCTAGAAAAGATAAAGTGGTTACTTTTTTGGGAAGAATTACCATGCAAAAAGGACCTGAGTATTTCGTGGAAGCAGCTTATCGTGTTCTACAAAAAACTAAGGATGTACGTTTTGTGATGGCTGGAAGTGGTGATATGATGAACGCAATGATAGATTTAGTAGCTAAACGAAATATTGCTGATAGGTTTCATTTTACCGGGTTCTTAAAAGGGCGACAAGTACATGAGATGCTTGCCGAAAGTGATGTATATATAATGCCTTCGGTGTCAGAGCCTTTTGGAATTTCACCCTTGGAGGCAATGCAAGTAGGAACACCCTCGATTATTTCTAAGCAATCAGGATGTGCAGAAATATTAACCCATGCTATAAAAACAGATTATTGGGATATTGACGCTATGGCAGATGCAATTTATGCTATTGTGAAAAATCCGGCCATGCACAAAAGTTTACAAGATTTAGGGCTTGATGAAGTAAATAATATTAAATGGGAAGATGCTGGACGAAAGGTAAGAGCAATTTATGAAAGTGTAATGTGATTTATTTACATTCAGTCGTTTTAATTTGCCAATAAAATAAATAATCACATGAAACAAGTAATTTTTAATGTCTAACTCGAAATTTAAATATATTTATGAAAAACATTTGTTTTTATTTTCAACTTCATCAGCCACTACGGTTGAAACGTTATCGTTTTTTTGAAATTGGTCAGGATCATTATTATTATGATGATTTTCAAGCCGAGGAACGTATAAGATATTTTGTGGAAAAAGCATATTTACCTGCCAATCAGACAATAGCAGAGATGATTAGAAGTTCAAATGGTAAATTCCGTTGTGCTTATTCCATTTCAGGTATTACATTAGAGCAATTGGAGCAGTATGCACCCGAAGTGATTGATAGTTTTAAAGAATTAGCTAAAACAGGAAGTGTAGAGTTTTTGGCTGAGCCTTATGCACACTCACTTTCATCGGTTTTTGATGCAAATGAGTTTGAAATGCAAGTAAAAATGCATTCTGATAAAATTGAAGCCCTTTTTGGAAAAAGACCTACTACTTTATTTAATGCGGAACTTATTTATTCGGACGAAATAGGCGAATTGGTTTCCAAAATGGGATACAAAACCATGATGATTGACGAAGCCAAACAAATTTTAGGTTGGAAAAGTCCTAACTATGTCTATTCTCATTCCTATGCGCCAAAATTAAAACTATTGGTTAGAAATCATAAACTAAGTGATGATATTGCTTTCCGATTCTCAAGTATGTACTTAACATCTGAGAGCTTTATTGGATGGATTGCAAGTTTACCCGAAGGAGAAAAGGTCGTAAATATTGGTTTAGGATACGAAGCATTTGGAATAACACAATCTAGTCAATCTGGCATTTTTGATTTTCTGAAATCATTGCCATACCACGCTATGGAACAGCAAATTGGCTTTATGATGCCTTCCGAAATTAGAAAAAATAATGAATCTGCCGGACAGTTGTCAGTACCTTATCCAATGAGCTGGGTAGGTAAAGATAAAAATTTAACGCCTTGGACTGGAAATGACTTGCAGCAAGAAGCTCTAAATAAGTTATATGCTGTAGGTGAGCGAGTTAGATTGTGCTCGGACAAACCACTTCTGCGTGATTGGTTAATGCTTCAGACTACTGATAATTTTAGATACATGAGTCACAAAGATGCTTATGGAACTCATTTTGAGAATGCTTATGATGCATTTATGAATTATATGAATGTATTGGCAGATTTCTTAGTTAGGGTAGATGATCAATATCCCACTTCTATTGAAAATGAGGAGTTAAATGAATTGCTCAAAACAATTACTCAGCAGGAAAAAGAAATTGAAACACTTGAAGATGAAGTCAAAAAATTGAAGTCAAGAAAGCAAAAGACTGTAATTGAATAATAGTTATTTATACCAAAACCACAAAGCATTTTCTTTGTGGTTTTGGTCTTCAATACAGAAACCACTTAAAGGTTTTTTGACAAGTTCTTAAGTTGTGTTTTTTGATAAATGAATATTTGGTCTCGAGTAAATAAATTGAAAATCATTATATTACACGCTTTATATAAAGTAGATAATTATAGAAATAATAAAATGAAAGCAAATTTTGATTCAATAATTAGTGTAAACTATCCCGTCTTAGTCGATTTTCATGCCCTTTGGTGTGGTCCATGTAAAACACAATCCCCTATTTTAAAACAAGTAGCCGAGGAGCTTGGTGAGCGAGTGAGGGTAATTAAAATTGATGTGGACCAAAATCAATCCCTTGCCAGTAAGTATCAAATTCAAAGTGTTCCCACATTAATGATATTTAAAAATGGTCAAGTTATTCATAAACAGCCTGGTGTGCACACTAAAGCACAGTTGATGAGTATCTTGATTAAAAATATGTAGTGTGCTTAGTATTTCTGAGTAAAAAAATACCTTTACCATCGTGATGGTAAAGGTAAATGAAATTAGTATTCAGATTTAATTTTTTGAATCAATGACATAAAGATTTTACAGAACCACTCCATGAGCACCCTAAGCAATATACTATCGACAAATCATATCCAATAAGAGATTCTTCTGCATGGATAGGAACTATTTCACAGTTTACATTCACCGTTACTACAATATAATCGCCTGAAGAATTTTTAACTTGAAATCGACGAATTTTACATTGTGGACAGAGTAAATCTTTCATTTATAGAGTTTTATTTAGTTTTCTGAGATGTCTTTAGATTATTTATCAGTAGGTTTTTCTTCAATACTTTCATTTGTTGCTTCTGGCTCTTCAACCAATGCCTCGACAACAACTGCTTCTTGTACTAGAATTTTTTCAATGCTAATGGCGTTAGTAATTTCCCTCAAATAATTATCTTCAATTCTAATTACTCTACCAGGAAATTTTTCCATCCAAGCCAAATTATGCGTAGCCATTATTATTGTAGTTCCCGATAGGCGAATATTATACAATAATTCCACCAACTCTCTACCCGTTTCTGGATCTAAATGCCCTGTTGGTTCGTCCGCCAGTATCATTTCAGGAGAATTGAGCAATGCTCTTGCTATCACAATACGTTGTTGTTCTCCGCCCGAAAGTTGATGTGGCATTTTGTATCCTTTGTTTGGCATTCCCACCTGTACTAATACATTATGTATTTGTTCTTCAATACTTTCGTTGTCTTTCCAACCAGTTGCCTTCAATACAAATTCAAGGTTTGCATACACGGTTCTGTCGTTCAAAAGCTGAAAATCTTGAAAAACAATACCAATTTTGCGGCGTAGATATGGAACTTCACTTGTTTTGATACTTAACAAATCATAATTGAGAACTCCAGCCACCCCCGATAGTATAGGTATTTCGTGGTATAACGATTTCAATAATGAACTTTTTCCGCTACCTACTTTCCCTAGTAAATATACAAATTCTCCAGAATGTATTTCAAGTTGAACATTATTAAGCACCAACAGCTCTTGTTGGTAAATGTCAACATCTACGTATTTTATCAGCAGTTTCTTTTCCATTATATTGATAATCTAATATTTATGTCTTGTTTTCAATTCACGTGCTAAATCGTCTAAGGAGTAACCTTTGGAAGTTAGTAGCACTATAAGATGAAAAACTAAATCTGAAGCTTCATAAATAAAACCCTCCTCAGTTCCATTAGTCGCTTCAATAACTGTCTCTACAGCCTCTTCGCCTACTTTTTGAGCCATTCTATTCAAGCCCTTTTTGAAGAGTGAAGTGGTGTATGATCCTTCTGGCATTTCCTTGTATCTTACTGTGATAAAGTCTTGCAGATATTTCAAAAACGTGATGTCTCCTTCGTTACTTTCGCCCCAGCAAGTATCTGTTCCAGTATGACAAACTGGCCCAACTGGATGAACTTTGATTAATAAAGTGTCATTGTCGCAATCGGGAGTAATTGATACAACATTTAGAAAATTACCACTTTCTTCGCCTTTTGTCCACAAACGGTTTTTTGTTCGGCTAAAAAATGTAACTTGACCACTTTCTTGTGTTTTAGTCAATGCTTCTTCATTCAGATATCCCAACATCAATACTTTAGACGTGAGTTCATCTTGAATAATGGCAGGTACTAAACCGCCTACCTTTTGAAAATCTATTTTCATTTTAATCGGATTTTTACTTTTTTACTATTAGTTTGCGAAATTACAAAAAAACAGTCAGAAAAGCACTTAAAAGTTTGTAAAGTTTGAAGAATTGAAGACTTTATATTTCCAACGTTTCTACTTCCTTTGCAAAAATTGCACTAGGGACTTGAAGAATTACTTTTCTAATAAATCATTTTTTTCTTGGAAAAGTAGCAATACACTCGATACATCTGATTATTAAAAAATTAAATTCTGAGAAACGTTATAAGAACGTAACTCAGAATTTAAGCTAATAGTTTTTTTTATGAATATTAAATCAATGTTATATTTAATGCTTTACAATCGTGGTACATTTGTTCAGGCCAAATACTGGCTTGAATTTCACCAATATGTGCTTTGCGTAAAAAGAACATACACAACCTTGATTGTCCAATACCACCGCCAATGGAAAGTGGTAAAGTGCCTTCTGCTAGTCGTTTGTGAAAGTACATATTCAATCTATCAAGTTTTCCTTCCATTTCTAACTGACGTAAAAGTGCTATTTTATCTACACGGATTCCCATCGACGAAACTTCAAAAGCAAGCTCTAATACTGGATTCCAAAATAGAATGTCTCCATTGAGGCCAGCTAATCCATTTTCGGCTACTGTAGTCCAATCATCATAATCAGGTGCGCGCCCATCGTGTTTTTCGCCATCTCCAAGTGGTCCACCAATACCGATAACAAATACTGCTTTGTGTTTTTTAGTAAACTCAGTTTCTCTTTCTTTAGCTGTCATTGTTGGGTACAATTGACGAAGTTCTTCGGAATGTATAAAAGTTATTTGAGCAGGCAAACAAGGTTTTATTTCTGGAAAACTTTCAGAAACTAAGTATTCGGTGCGTAAAAAAGTAGCATAAATACTGTTGACGATACTTTTCAGAAAACCAATATTCCTTTCCTCTGCTGTCATTACAAGCTCCCAGTCCCATTGGTCAACATAAAGTGAATGCAAATTGCCGAGTTCTTCATCAGCCCTAATGGCGTTCATATCAGTATAAATTCCGTAGCCATTTTCAATTCCATAATCTGCTAAAGTCAAGCGTTTCCATTTAGCCAGCGAATGAACAACTTCGGCACGGGCATCACCCATATCTTTTATTGGAAAGTTTACAGCACGCTCCGTACCATTCAAATCATCATTTATACCAGTGCCACGAAGCACAAATAGTGGTGCAGTTACTCGGCGCAATCTCAGTTCAGCCGAAAGATTTGACTGAAAAAATTCTTTGATTTTAGTGATACCCAATTCCGTTTGTTGAAGGTTTAATTTGGGTTTGTAATTTGTAGGTTTAAAAAGATAACTCATGATATTCGTTTTTGTGTGTTTTTATACAGATGTTTTAAAAAAGCATGCAAAGATAATCATTATGATATAAATACTCCATTTACAATAGAGAATATTCTATAAAATGGGGTAATTTAGTACAAAAAAAGCCTTTCTTTATTACAGAAAGGCGTTATTTGTATGATTTGAATAATCAGGTTATTTTTTTATAGTTTTTTTTCGTTCGTAAATAGAAAATGAATAAGGAAATGGATTTTTTTCATCTGCAGAATAATCTTCTCTGCTAACTTCATTCCATTCTTCGAAATTTATTTCGGGGAAAAAGGTGTCAGCCGCAAATTTGGAGTGAACCCAAGTAATGTATAATGTACTTGCTTTATCAAAAGTTTGTTTATATACCGAAGTTCCACCAATGATAAACACTTTTTCTTCTTTTTCGGTCAGATAAAATACGTCTTCTAGCGAGTCTGCTTCAAAATATCCCTCGTTAACTCCCTCAGACATAATGGAAGTGAGTACAATATTTTTTCTGTTAGACAATGGTCCGCTCGGCAAACTCTCGAAAGTGCGTTTTCCCATTACTACGGCATGTCCAGTGGTAAGTTCTTTAAAGTGCTTCAAGTCAGCAGGCAAATGCCAAGGAAGTTTGTTCAAGTAACCAATTGCATAATTATCTGCAACTGCTGCAATGATTGAAATTTTTGACATAGTAGATTGATAATTTGAATTTTAGAATTTCTTTTTAGACTCTCAAAATGCAGTGTTTAATGCTTTTTATAAACCTTTGACAATTAGTTTATTTCCTAAAAACAGAATAATAAAATGGATGAGTGGAACGCAAAAGTACAAAATAATAATGGATAATTGATTGTTTTGAAATCAACTGCTCCATTAATTATGTAAATTCTATTATAATTATTTATACGAAATACTAGCTCTAAATGGCCACATCTCCTTTAATATGTGGATGTGGATTATAGTCGGTGAGTTGAAAATCTTCAATCTTAAATGAGAAAATATCTTTCACATTTTCGTTTATAAACATTTTTGGTAGGGGGCGTATGTCTCTCGAAAGTTGTAAGTTTACCTGCTCCAGATGATTAGTGTAAATGTGTGCATCACCCAATGTATGAACGAAATCACCAGCTTTAAGCCCAGTAACTTGAGCCATCATTTGAAGTAATAAAGCGTAGGAAGCAATATTAAATGGCACACCTAAAAAAATATCGGCACTGCGTTGGTAAAGTTGTAAACTTAAACGGCCATTGGCCACGTAAAACTGAAAAAAAGCATGACATGGTGGCAACTTCATATTCGGTATGTCGGCTACATTCCAAGCACTTACGATGATACGACGTGAATCGGGATTATTCTTTATCATATTCACTGCTTCTGTAATTTGGTCTATTGTTCCACCAGCATAATCTGGCCACGACCGCCATTGATAGCCATAAATATGCCCCAAATCGCCATTCTCGTCAGCCCATTCGTTCCAAATGCGCACGCTATTATCATTTAAGTATTTTACATTGGTATCGCCATTCAAAAACCACAATAGTTCGTGAATAATAGACTTGAGGTGGAGTTTTTTTGTTGTCAAACATGGAAATCCATCTTCCATATTAAAGCGCATTTGATGTCCAAAAATACTAATGGTTCCTGTTCCTGTACGGTCTTCTTTGTGAACACCTTCGGCTAATACGCGTTGCAAAAGAGCTGTATATTGTTTCATTATTTATATCTTAAAGCGAAAGACGAAAGTCATTTGACTTTTTTTGACTAGTGACATTCGTCAATTAATAAAGTTTATAGGTCGTTTTTACTACCCTAAATTCTGTGCGTCTATTTATTTGATTTACCAATTCTTGTTGTTCAACAGTAAGTTTAGACATTGTGTTTTCGTCAAGTAAATCATTTTCTTTTAAGAATGTGTGTTTTTTTGCAGTAATAGCATCTACAATATATGGTTTTTCTTCGCCATAACCAACCGAAGTAAGTCGGTCGGGAGCAATTCCAGCCCTAATAAGATAGTCAACTACCGATTTTGCGCGTTTTTCTGATAGTATTTTATTGGCTGCATTATTGCCCACGAAATCGGTATGAGAGGCAATTTCAATGGTGATATTCGGATTGTCGCTAAGTAATTTAATCAATCCTTGCAAATTAGAGGCAGATGTTAACTCCCATTTGCCCGATTCGTAAAAAATATTATCCATTGGAATGGGTTTGTAAATAGCCGACAATTGAAAATCAATACTGTACGTTCTGCTGCTGGTTATTCCTTGTGTGCTAAGCTTGTTTTTTTGATTAAGATAGCCTCTGGCCGAAGCTAACATCAAGCAATCCATGTTTTTATCTAACTTCATTCGGTATGTTCCATCCTTTTTTGTTTGCACACGAGCGTTTATTCCAGTATTGCTAACCATACGAACAGATGCATCAGGAATAGCGCTTCCTGTTTCATCTACCACTTTGCCTTCTACTAAATAGGCCATTTCTGGTAACTCAAAACTCCATATAGCATCGTAGCCTTTTGAATCGGTTCTATTGGTCGAAAAAAATCCTTTGTCCGCTTTTCCCTCAAATGCCAATCCAAAATCATCTGATTGTGAATTGATTGGAGTACCCATATTTTCCACTGTCCAGCCACCTTCTTTTTTTTGTGTAGCTTTGAATACATCTAGTCCACCAAATCCTATATGCCCGTTTGATGAAAAATAGAGCACACCATCATAGCGCACCGTTGGGAACATTTCATCCCCCGGAGTGTTAATGTCCTCACCCAGGTTCTCGATAAATTTACATTCGTTGTTTACAATAGTAGCTTTATATACATCTTTTCCGCCGAATCCATTTTTACTGTCCGAAACAAAGTAAAGTGTTTCTCCATCGGGCGATATGCTTGGGTGCGCTACAGAGACAGTGCTGTCTTTGAAAATCTTTATTTTTTGAGGAGTACTCCAAGCACCACCTGCTCTATTTGAGGAGAATATTTCTGTTCCAACATCTGAGGCAATTGCTTGGCTAGCACGTGTAAAATAAATCATTTTCCCATCGAAACTAAAAGAACAAACTCCTTCATCATCGTTTACGGTGTTTATTTCAGCACCCAATATGAATGGTTTTTCCCATTTTCCAGCTGCATTTTTTTTTGTCATAAACAAATTATTGGTTGGTAGGCCCGTGATGGTGCTGCTTTTTTGAACCAGTTTTTTGTTAAACTCACGTGTACTTGTAAACATCAATGCATCTCCCTCTGGACTTAAAAAACCAGGGGCAAAATTGTTTGTGTTTCTTACATTGAATAATTCTACCTTTTTTACAACATAATTAGTGGGTTCGTTTTTCCACTTTTCTATTTGACTACAAGATATTATTCCATTTTTTGCCAATGTATTGGAGCTATCTTTTTTTAAATAAATAGTATAGTTTTTTATTGCATCTGCATATTTTCCATTGCGTTGCAAAACCTGTGCGTATCGTAAATATACTATACTATCCTGATATTTATATCGTATGGCATTGGTGTAGGCTTGCTCTGCACGAGGGTTGTTTATTAGTCGATTAGATTCACCTTGCTGAAATAAAATGCGTGCCCTAAGCAGTTTTTGATTCGAGGGAACCTGACTGACAATTTTTTTGTACAAGTCGCCCGCAGCATAATATTCACCAATTTCAAACCTTTTATCGGCTTTTTTTATACGCGATTTCAAGCTGCAACTCTGAAGTAAAATGGCAGCCAGCAAGAAAATGATAAAGAAAAACGGTTTTATTTGTAGCATTAAATAATTGCTAAGTTAAGTTTTTGAATCAATATATAATATCAAAGATTTTAGTCGTTAGTCCTTCAACTTTTGACCATTTTATACCAACTCATGAATTACCAACCCCGAACGCAATTTTGGTTCAAACCAAGTTGTTTTTGGTGGCATGATATTTCCGCTGTCGGCAATGTCGATCAATTGTTTCATGGAAACAGCATAAAGTGCCAGCGCCACCCGCATTTCACCACTATCCACTCGGCGCTTCAATTCACCAAGACCGCGAATGCCACCTACGAAATCAATTCGCTTATCACTTCGTAAATCTTTTATTCCCAATACTTCATCTAGAATTAAGTTCGACGAAATGGTTACATCCAGTACTCCAATTGGGTCATTATCATTGTAAGTTCCAACTTTGGCTGTTAACGAATACCACTTTCCAGAAACATATAACGCAAAATTGTGCAATTTATTTGGTTTGTATATTTCGGAGCCTTTTAATTCTACATCAAAATTTAATGCTAGTTTTGCCAAAAATGCTTCATCCGTTAAGTTATTCAAATCTTTTACCAATCGGTTATAATCAATTATATTCAATTGATTGTCGGGGAAACAAACGGCCATAAAATAATTGTATTCTTCGTCGCCTGTATGTTGAGGATTCTGATTCCTTTTTTCTACGCCTACCAAAGCGGCTGCTGCACTTCGGTGATGACCATCGGCAATATATAGCGATGGAATTTCTGCAAATAATTCAGTTATGCGGGTGTTGATTTTTGAATCTTCAATAGCCCAAAAATGGTGACCAAAACCATCGCCTTCAGCCACAAAATCATAAATAGGATCAGTCTTAATTGTTTCAGCTACAATAGTATCCAATTCGTCTTGGTGTGGATATGCAAAAAAAACGGGCTCGATATTGGCATTATTCACACGTACATGTTTCATGCGGTCTTCCTCTTTATCTCGGCGTGTAAGTTCATGTTTTTTGATGTTTTCATTCATATAATCGTCCACATGAGCACAAACGACCAACCCATATTGTGTTTTTCCGTTCATGGTTTGTGCGTAAACGTAGTATTTTTCAACTTCATCTTGCACTAACCATCCTTCATTGCGAAACTTTGCAAAATTTTCGGCTGCTTTATCATACACTTTTTCTAAATGTTCATCCGTACCAGGTTCAAAATCAATTTCTGGTTTGATAATATGATACAACGAAAGTGGATTTCCAGCGGCTTCTTCGCGTGCTTCTTCAGAGTTTAACACATCGTAAGGGCGTGAAGCCACTTTTTCTACCAAGTTTTGTGGTGGGCGGATACCTTTAAAAGGTTTAATAATAGCCATTTTGATTGTTTTTAGTTTTTGATTTTTTGAGCCACAAATGTACAAAAAAAATCTTTAAATGTTGATATTGAATTTGAGAAGCCAAATTAACTGTAATCTAAATGCATATTCCAATGTTCTTTTGATAGTAGATAGTCTTTGTATTTCTATGAGTCTTAATGGCTTTGTGGCAAGAAATCTAAAGCCATCAAAGTACAAAAACACAAGGATTCATTAATAAATATTCATCTAAATGAATACTTTTACATTAGAAATGATGTATATTACATTAGAAATGATGTATCTGGTTAAATACCTCATTTTTATGTAGCAATAATTCAAATCTGAACCAATTTTCAATTCATTTGTTTATTCAAAAAACAAAATCAAAATGAATACACAAAAAAGTATTGAGCAAATAATAGCTCCACCAGCCCCACACATGGTAGGCGATGGATTTCGGGTACATAATTTTTTCCCAAGTAGTAGAACGGTTGGCATGCAACGCATGAGTCCATTTTTCTTGATGGATTACAATTCAAAAATAGAATTTCCCGCTACCAATACTCCTCGCGGCGTAGGAGTGCATCCACATCGTGGTTTTGAGACGGTTACTATTGCTTATCATGGCAAAGTAGCGCATCATGATAGTGCTGGAAATTCGGGTGTAATAGGAGAGGGGGATGTGCAATGGATGACTGCTGCAGCGGGCATTTTACACAAAGAATACCACGAAAAAGAATGGAGTAAAAAAGGAGGATTATTTCAAATGGTGCAATTATGGGTTAACCTCCCAGCAAAATTCAAAATGAGTCCGCCCAAATATCAAGGTTTGGAAAGTGAGCAATTTGGTAAGTTTATAATTCCCAATGATATGGGTGTAGTGGAAGTGATTGCCGGAAATTTTAACGGAGTAAAAGGTGCTGCTTCCACTTTTACACCTATCGAAATGTATAATGTGAGAGCCAATAAAGGTGCGAAAATTGAATTTTCATTGCCACAAAATTACAATACTGGATTTATGGTGATTGAAGGAAGTGTAGAACTGAATGATAAAGTTGTACTACAGGACCATTTTGTGTTGTTTGCAAACGATGGTGCTGTAATACAAATGAAGGCCATGGAAAATGCCATCGTTTTGATATTGAGTGGAGAGCCTATCAATGAATCCATTGTGCCTTATGGCCCATTTGTGATGAATACCAAAGAAGAAATTATGCAAGCTTATGAGGATTTAAATAATGGCAAATTTGGAAAACTGGAAGATTAATTATTTGGAATAACATCAGAATTTCTAGATAAACTTAGTGCTTCAAACTAAAAATAATACGAAGTAAAGTTCAGACAATAAATACTTTATCCAATATAATTAATATTCGAAATCCAATCTATTTTATTTTGTTGCACAATTTGTTTATCTTTGTGCCGAAATTATTTTTGTAAAACAAACTTTTCTGTTAGAAAAGCGTTTCATACATCAAAACAAAAAACATAAAATATGGGTAACGACTTATTAAAAGGAAAACGAGGTATTATATTTGGAGCGTTAAATGATATGTCTATCGCTTGGAAAGTGGCTGAACGCGTAGTAGAAGAAGGTGCAATTATCACTTTGTCAAACACTCCTTTGGCAGTTCGTATGGGAACTACGGACGATTTGGCCAAAAAATTAAATGCAAAATTAATTCCGGCAGATGCAACCAGCGTGTCAGATTTGGAGCAAGTATTTGCACAATCTATGGAAGCATTGGGCGGTAAAATCGACTTCGTTTTGCACTCAATAGGTATGTCGCCAAACGTACGCAAAAAACGTACTTACGACGATTTAGATTACGATATGATGGCCAGTACGCTGGATATTTCTGCGGTTTCATTTCACAAAATGTTACAGGTAGCTAAAAAAATGAATGCTATCAATGATTACGGTTCGGTGGTAGCTCTTTCTTATATGGCCGCTCAACGTACAGTATTTGGTTACAACGATATGGCAGATGCCAAATCAATTTTGGAATCAATTGCACGTAGCTTTGGATATATTTACGGTCGCGAACACAATGTGCGTGTCAACACCATTTCGCAATCGCCAACCCCAACTACAGCTGGTAGCGGTGTGAAAAATATGGATGGATTGCTTGATTATTCGGAACGTATGTCGCCACTTGGAAATGCTACAGCAGCCGACTGTGCTGATTATTGCGTAGTTATGTTCAGCGATTTAACCCGCAAAGTAACCATGCAAAACCTTATGCACGATGGTGGTTTCTCAAGCATGGCCATGAGCTACCGTGTTATGGAACAATACAATAAGAGCTTCGACGAGTTTAAAGACGAAAACGGAAATGTTATTTATGGATAAAAATTCAGTTGATAGTTGTCAGTTGATAGTTGTCAGTTCACAATAAAAAAAAGAGATTGAATTAATTTTCAATCTCTTTTTTTTATAATCATTTTTTTTCATTCTTTAATTTCTCCATTCTTCCTTTCTTCCTTTCTTTCATTTTCCAATTGGAATTTTACTTATTTGCTTGATTTGATTTACATTAGAATAATCATATTGGTACAAACCATCGCTGGCAATCATCATCAAAGTATTGCTAAATGGAATTACATCATAACCATCCATACCCGAAAAATGCACTATTCTGTTTGACATCAATGTTTCTGGCGTATTTATATTGTATATTTTCAATCCATCATCGCACAAAAACAGTTTTCCATTATCAATGCCCAGTCCTTTGGGGTTAGACATGGTGTAAGTCACAACTGGTTTTGGTGATTTTACATTACTCACATCAATAATTATCAGCTCGTTGGCATTTTGCCCGCAGGTGTTCCCCGAATGAACGGACGGGGTCGCAACCAAACACGTGTTGAATTGAAGATTGATAAACTGGTTTCAGCGGGTCAGCAACTGAATAAATGAGCAATCCGGTGGGCGTTCCCATAAACATATTGTCTTTGTAGCTAAAAATAGTCTCCACATTCCAACCAAGATAAATGTTCTCGGCAGCTTTTTTTGGTAGTTCGTTTGTTAAATCAAAAATGGTCATAGCATTATTAATCACCACATAGAGATTATCGTTGTAAATGGTAAATCGTGACATGGAGCCGCTAACTCCTGTTGTACTACTACCTTTGGCAGTATTTGTAATTGCACCATCCATCATGATTTCTGGGCGACCCCACCAGTCACCACCAGTATAATGAGTCACGTCCTCGGTTCTTTCTTTCACCTGCCATCCTACAACTATTCCATCTGTTTGTCCTGAATTTGTCATTTGATAATCGTACCCATAAAAATTTTCCATTCTTGGCAACGCATTGTTGAAAACATTTTCCAACCTGCCTTTCAAAGCCGGAAAAGCAGGATTGCTAATGTCAAACCAAACCAAATCGATGTATGAATCGGCATAAAGTAGCCCGTTTCTTATTGATAAATCGGCATTTCCGAGCAGTTCAATAAAACCAATTTTCTGAGGATTTGTAGCATCACGATTGTCGATAATATGTATTCCTTTTTCCGATTCAGAAATATATAAATAACCTTGATAAAAGCACATTTTACCATAGTTTACAATGGTTTGTGGTTCGGGAACTACTTTTACTGAACTCCGAAATGTTTCAACCGACATAAAAACAGGTTCGTTGATTTTATAGGTAACTGTCTCTGTTACTCTCTCTTCGCAACTTGTGAGCGTTATCAACACTAGGTTGATTAAAAATAATAGCTTTTTCATAATAATATTAATTTAGCGGTAAATAGTAAATTATTAGAAAAGTAAATGTGTTAGTATTTTTCAACATTTCCTATTTTTCCAATAAAGAGTATAACTCCTGTACTTTTTTCTCTGATAACAAATATAAATGGTTTATCTACCGTGAAAATTGGATAATCGGGCATTGAAGTTGTTTCAAATCCGATAGAAGTTACTGCAGCCGCTTCAGTACCTTCTTCATCTACAGTAACGTAGGTTTTATGTAATACTTCCGAAATCATTAAATTTATATCCGAGATATTTGAAAAATCAGCAAATTCAGTAAATGCAAGTGGCATTCCCATATTTTTAAGTACTTGATTAAGAGTAAACTTATTCTCGACTTTAAATCTTGGCAAACTCAAAATCACTTCTCTTTCAATCAAATTACTCAAAGTATTGTTCCAGTTCTCAAGTGTCAGATTGTTCAAAACATCAGCAATAGTTTTATTGTTTTGAGGCAAGATAGCAGTCATGCTGAATGCTTTATTTCCATAAGGCATATCTAAATATTGAGCTATTGCATCTGAATAATAGCCAAAAGTATCTTTTTGATACATCATGTTTACTTTTACGGTATTGCCCAATTCATTGGTAAAATCCCTTTCGGTAGTAGCCTTTTTATCAAACTTATTTCTCCAAATTCCTTTAAAATATACGGCATTGATCAAATACATCATCGCATCTTGCGAAATTTTTTCAATTATTGTTGGAATAAGCTTGTTGGTTTTGCTTGAGCACCAATTGTTTATCGTATCTTTTGCCCAAGCTTGTGCAAAATCCAACTCGCGAACTTCAGCATTGAAATAATCGTAATTCACTTTTAAGAAGTCCGTTTTAACAGGAAAATTAGTCCGATACCAAAGCGAATTGGCAATGTTTAGTTTAGTAGTTGGGTCAATGATGGGTAAGTTAGTTTGCATCACTTTGTAGTACTCGTTGATATCGGCAGCTGTCAATCCACTCATTTTGAGAGCAGTTCCCATTTCGGTTTTCGTGTGTCCATTGGCACCATTCCAGGCCATGCCCAAAGCAATGCTTACACTCAACGGTGATACAAAAACATTTGTTTCCTTAGAATCTTCAATGGTTTTTTTGAGCAAATCAAAAGCAAATGCATTATCCTGAGCCACCCGTTTTTCCAATCCGATGCGGAGTAGGAGGGGTTTGGCATCTTCAGTTATTATAATTGGCGCAGGTTCATTTACATTGCTGCAACCAGCTAGCAATATAATTAAGAATAATGTTTTAAAAAAAGTTTTCATTGCAGTTTTATTTTTTAGATTGATATTTATCTTATTTACATTCATTTGTGGCCAACATTTCTCGAAGCTTTATAATGTAAGTTTTCAATAACGCAGGCTCATTGTGGTATTCAAAAGTGACCTTGTGTTTACTACCGTTTAGAAGCACAATTTCCATCCATTCGCCACCGCCATCCGCACAATCTGGACAGCCAATAATTGCAGGCAATGCAAAGAAATCAGTCGTGTTTAAATTCAATTTCACATTATTCCAATTAATATTATTTAATTCGTAATTTCTATTAATGGGTTGAATGCTAGAATTCCAACTAGAGCAATTATATGTAATTAGTCCAGATTTCAATGTCATTTCTCGTTTACAATATCCCAAACATTCACCAAAAGATGTTCCATAATTTAGTTGAATAATATCACTATTTTCTATATCGGAAGTATTTATTTTTTGCATCCATTGATAAATACTTTCTGATTCGGGCGCACTATTATCAATCATCCAATCACCACATGTTTTAATCATTATTTTTTGATAACGGTTTGATTTTTTTTCAAATACAAAAGCCGAATAAGTCGTAATTCCAGCGTCTGCAATCAGATTAACTGGTTCTGTAATTTTACCGTACGATGCATCCCAAATTTTGTTTGAATAATAATTTAAGGTATCTTGTTGTATAAAGCCCGAAATGGTTTTGCAATGTGCTAAATTTTCATTCATTTTTGCAACACTGATATAACCATCTTTATCTGTTTCGTTCCACTTTATTGTATCTTTCGATAAATTAAAAGTTCTTACATTGCCCATTGAATCAATTAGATAACCATTATTTTGATAACCCAATGCATAATTTGTATGGTGTTTTTCAAATAATATATGTTGAACAATTGTTGGTGCTTCTTTCTCGCAGGATATTAATCCAAATAGCAATATTGATAATAAAAACTTTACTTTCATACTCTTAATTTTAAAGTTAGTTTTTTGCACATTATAAAATTTCCCATACCTTTATTTATAACTCAAATCTTAGTCCTGCAATAAAACCAATCACAATAGGTTGTTCGGTACGAGCACTCATGGGTTGATTATTATCTAAATAATACGAAATTTTTGGTTCAAAATAGATACCTAATTTTGACTGCAATTTATAATTAGCACCAATAGAGCCGTTTAATGATTCTTGCAGCCCGTTGATTTTTGATTTTACGGTTGTGGTGTAAGTTTGGTTTCCAACGTACTGATTTTGGATATAATTAGATTGTATTCCTTTTTCCAACATTGCACCAGCCGCCAAATACACATCCCATTTTTGGTTTTTCCAAACACGTGCAACCAAACTTACAGGTATTCCCACATAATGTAGATGTAATTTGGCATCCGAACGTTGCATGTTCTGATTATCATAAGTAGTTAAAAGATAGGTATAAACCAATCCGCTCTCTACGCTCCATACTTCGTCAAGGTTTTTGCGCACCACCAATCCAAAAGAAATAGGAGGTGAATTTACTATACTTGTAAAGTCATTTGGGGCTAGAATCGTAGTGAAACTTGTTGCTACATCCACTAGTTTCTCTGGGTCAGCATCAGAAAAGATGTCCGAACTTCCAAGAAGCGAACTTCCACCCGAACCACCCGAACCAAAAGCAGCCGCTAATAACCAATTGTTTTTACTTTTTGTTTTCGATTTTTTATCGTCATTTTTATCGTCATTTTTATCGTCAATTTTATCGTCAATTAAATTGGTAGTTAAAATATGCTTAGGATCCTTGCTACCAACTGACTCTTTTTTTGTCATTTCAATTTGTTTAACATCTTCATTGTTAGTTAGCTCGTTGTAATGTCCTTTCGTATTTATTTCAACAATTGTGTCTTTTAATATTTCGGAAATTTGTGTAGTTTCAGTTTGTGAAATTGCAATTTCATTTTTAGAAGATGTTACTTGTCGTCTAGTCTGTTGTTTAACATTGCTGCTTTCAAGTTCATTTTTAGTTTTTTCAATTTTCCTAATAACCAGCTTTTTTTCAGTTTGCTTAGGCTTGGCAATACTTATTTCCTTTATAGTATTTTCATTTATAACATTTCTGTTAATTATTGGATGCTCTATCGTTTTAGTATCGTTCTTACTGCTATACTTTGGCGTTTCAATCATTGGTCGAAGCGTAAAAAGCAATGCCAATACAGCTGCAGAACCAATGGGAATCCACATCCACCAAACTATTTTTTTTCGCTTGGATTTTAGTCCCTTTTCAATGGCACTCCAACTTTCCACATCCACTGGCATTGTATGATTTTCCAATTTTTGCCGAATCATTTCACTGAAAGCATCGGGTTGATTTGGAGTATTTATATTGTTTTCCATTTTCTAATTGTTTAAGGTTTGAACACTCTTTTGCAACATCTTACGCGCTCTCATAAATTGAGAACGCGAAGTATTTTCGGATATATGAAGCATTTTAGCAATTTCTAAATGTGAATAGCCTTCAATTGCATAAAGATTAAAAACGGTACGATACCCAATTGGTAATTTCTCAATACATTGCATCAATTCATCGGCAGAAATCTTATCCAGAATTGAAACATCCATATTTTCAATGGAATAATCGTAATCATCAATGCTAGTGCTCTGTTTCAAGGCATCATTTTTGCGAAGATATTCGAGTGCAGTTGTAACAAAAATTCTGCGTATCCAGCCTCCAAATGAACCAGTTCCAGTATATGTTTTAATATTGCTAAACACCTTAATAAAACCATCTTGCAGCAAATCACGGGCTGTTTCACGATCCGAAGCATAACGAACGCAAACCCCCATCATGATTGAAGAATACTGCTCATAAACAAGTTTTTGCGCCCACGTTTTACTGTGCACACAACCCTCAATTATCTGATGTTCGTTTGGGTTCCGATTCGTCAATTCCATATTCTTATATTATAGATGAAATTTTGTGTTGAAACGTTGCATGGAGTTTTTTTTAAGGAGGACTAAATTGATTTATTTGTCGAAAATAGAAAAAATTTTCGAGATTATAATATAAAACTATCAATTAATTGCACTTTCCAAAATTAAAGAATCAGTCTTGCCTGTAAGTTAATGATATGGTTTGAAATCAAAGAATCTGACTAAAGTGGAAAACGAAATAAAACGCAATAAAAAAAGCACTGTAAATCAATTACAGTGCTTTTTTGATATAAATAAAATGAGTTAGTTTATTTTGCCTCTGCTTCTTTAATCATTTTTTCGCTGGCATACATATAAACTTCTACACGACGATTGGCGGCTTTACCAGCAGCAGTGGCATTGTCGGCAACAGGTTCTGCGAAGTTCTTACCAACAATTTCTTTCAATTGAGAAGTCGAAACATTTTTCGATTTCAAAAAGTCAGCAACTGATTGCGCACGTTCTTGAGATAATTTTTGATTTACTTCCAATGAACCAGCATTATCAGTATGACCCATAATTGCAATATCCATGGTTGGATTGTCATTTAAAATCTTGGCAAACTTAGTTAAAGCATCTTGAGCAGAAGGATTCAAAGTACTTTTACCTGTTTTAAACAAGATTCCTGAATCGAAAGTAACTTTCAATGCTTTCAAATTGTTGGCATCACGGATACTGTCAACTCTAGCACCTTCAATGGCAGCAGCTTGCGCACGCGCTTTGTCCATTTTTTTGCCAATAATTACGCCCGTAGTTGCACCAACTGCAGTTCCTACAGCAGCTCCAATTGCAGCACTTTTAGTGTTTTTGCCAATTAAGGCACCAACACCTGCTCCAACAGCAGCACCAGCGCCACCACCAATTAAACCACCTTTTACAGCATTACTCATTGAGCTGCAACCAGATAAAACAATGGCAGAGCTAAGAATAACTGCCATTAAACCATTTTTTTGTTTCATGTTAATTTGCTTTTAATTGTTAAATATTAATTGTTATAATAGAAAATGTGACCCAGGAGGGGACTTATTTATGCAATCCTTTATCCTCCAAAAAACCTCTTTGATACTTGTAATTAGCTAATATGCAATGAAATATATTTATTTTTAAGTGTTATATTATTGCATTGAATTGCATTTAATAGTAACATTATGCATACATGTCGTGCAAATTTCGTATATTTGCACAACCAAATGATTTGCACAACATAATATAAAGCCATGGCAACTGTTAAAGCATTTTTCCGCACTTCTACCAAAAAAACTGACAAAGTAAATATCCGCTTCCGCTTAACGGATGGTAGAGCAATACAATTATTTCACAAAAGCAATATCGTAGTTAATCCTTCTGATTTTGATACTAACAAAGAAGAAATAAAACCTAAGATTGTTTATGATGCAGAAAAGCGTTCTGAATTTAATAAGAGTATTGTAGAGCGTAAGAACCTTATTCACGATTTATACAACGCACAAACAGATAAAAATGTTCTTACTTCAAAATGGCTCGATAACGCTATTTTAAATAGTATTTCAGCACCAGCAATTACTAATTTTGCGGGCAAAGATAATACTTTTTTTGATTATTTTGATGATTTCTTGAAAAACCAAAAAATTAGTAAAGGCAGAAAAAGCCATTATATGGTTCTATACCGTGCTTTGCAGCGTTTTGAGTTATATAAATCTTCACAAAATTGGTTTATACTTACTTTTGATGACCTAAAATTAAACCTATTAAAAGATATTGAACACTTCTTAGTATCAGAGCATGAAATATACGAAAAATACCCTGAAATATACAAAGCTGTTCCAGAGAGCAGAACTCCACAGCCTAGAGGTGAAAATACAATTATTGATTTATTCAAAAAAATTAGAGTACTTGTAAATTGGGCAAACTCACCAGACCCAATAACTAAAAAAGCAATTACAACTATCAATGCTTTTGGCAACAATGGCTATAAAATCAAAGAATGCAAATATGGATCACCAATTTATATTTCAATCGCAGAAAGAAATAAATTATATAAGGAGGTTTTTGTTGACCGCCCAAAGTTAGCCATTCAAAGAGATATTTTTATTTTTCAGTGTCTAATTGGATGTAGGGTAGGGGATTTATTTAAAATGACCAAAGGTAACGTTATAAATGGTGTAGTTGAATATGTTCCTACCAAAACAGAAGATGAGTCAAAAGCAACAGTTAGAGTACCTCTAAATGCTACAGCCTTAGAGATATTAAATAAATACCCCGAATCTGAAATGTTGTTACCCTTTATTAGTGAGCAAAAATACAACGAAGCTATTAAAGAAATGTTTAGACTTGCTGAATTAACAAGAATGGTTACAATTATAAATCCTACCACCAGCAAAATTGAGCAAAAATCATTAGATAAAGTGGCCTCTTCGCACATAGCCCGAAGAACTTTAAGACCCCAATCTTGTTGGTTCGTTGAGTGGCCACAAAGACGGAAGCAAAGCATTTGCCCGGTACCGTGAAATTGATGAAGATATGAAAAAAGAACTTGTTAACCTCTTAATGTAACTATTATGAAGTATTTACTTAGCTCCGAAGCCTTGGATATGTTATCAAGAAAGGCAGACTCTCATATTTCTGAAACGGTTCAAGACCTTATACAATCTGTCATAAGGTCTAAAGCTTCAAACTATGAGTTTGAATTCTACAAAGAAAATGTTTACCTACCTCAATCACTTCGGAAAACAAATCTTGAAAAAAAGATTCTATCAATTAACCTAGAATTAATGCATTTATCGCAAAAGTATAACTTCAGCAGACTACAAGAATTGGGTGATTCGTCGGGAGTTAACGATAGTGACAATGTGAATGATTTAAATGAGATTGACCGTTACAATGTTGTAAGCCTTTTTTTAGACTGCCTTACAAAAGAGGAATTTGAAGAGTATTCGCAATTTGAATTATCTGAGAAAGATTTACGTTTGGCTAAGCATAGGTATCGTCATATGCTTAGCCAGGAAGTAGATATTTCATTGCCAAGATTTGAATTAATGACAGACTATTTTGGGATGATGGGTTTCTTTGATATTTTATTTGATGATTATAAATCTGGAGATATAAATCAGGACAATTTAATTGATGATTGTGAGTCTGAGGATATGAATCGGGATAATTTAGTCAGCGAATTTAAAAATCCAGGATTAAAATTCCGTTTTAAATCTAATCTTAATGAATCCAAAATCTTGCTTCTATATAATAATCTTATTGTGAAAAACTGTATAAGTCATAAGACTTCTAAGGAAGAATTTCTATGGGTATTTGGTGTAGATAACTTTGTTGTTATTGATTGTCGTATTGAATGGCTTAAATCTAAAAGTTTGGCGGTATATTTTATTGATAGTCTTTACAACTATAACTTTATTACTAATAACTTAAGAATATGGTCTATCGGCGGCAAAGTATTGGGTATAAAAAATATGGCACAAATAAAACAAAATTATATTTCTATAAATAGTCAAGGGAAACCAAAAGACTACGAATTAATTGATGAAATCATAGATTTTCTATAAAGTTACTAATCTAGTTATCAAAGGGAGAGCATTTTGCTCTCCCTTTTTTGTGCAATAAAAATCCTTTATACCCCTTTACAGTAGTAGGCAATGTATTTTTCAGCCTCTTTATTCTGCCGACCTTTGCACCACAATGCAACTGAAAAGCCTGCAAACTATTTCAATCAACCGATTTGCAGCGGTTGAAGCATTGCAATTTATTTCAATTATTTATCATGAACTTATTAAATTTATTAGAATGCGGAAACAACATTACTGTATCCGTTTCATTAGCCGACTTGAAAGAGTTTGCAACTGTATTGATTAACAATACAAAAAGAGAATTAGAGCTAGTTGTAATCTCGGACAAAGCCGAAACATACCCAAGCCCGAAACAAGTATGTGAAATACTCAATGTGGACCTTTCAACTTTATGGCGTTGGAACAAGCGTGGTTATTTATGTCCTTCCGAAGTTGGTGGAAAAAGACGGTACAAAATGAGTGATGTGAAACGTATTTTAAATGGAGGGAAAAAATAATGAACAAGTACCAAAGAGAAATAAATGAATTTTT
>JFJP01038478.1_pt1 | contig 34041 bp, 24 predicted proteins | sample 431651 | NCBI WGS metagenome assembly JFJP01 (sample SAMN02602958, study PRJNA72255) | Microbial mat metagenome, whole genome shotgun sequencing project. | biome: fresh water; feature: sink hole; material: water; isolation source: purple microbial (photo- and chemosynthetic) mats found in... | reverse complement strand
GCTATAAAGATGTAACCATGAAAGAAATTGTTGAAAAAACAGGTCTTTCGAAAGGAGCATTTTATCATTATTTTACCAGCAAAGAAGAATTGTACAAAGAAATTGTCAACTTATTTTTTTCAAGTGGAGCAATTGATTATTCAAAGTTTCCAAAGGATTCACTTTTAACATTCTATAATTATTACGTTGAATACATGCGTTTTACTTTTCATAAAATGTACGAACTAGTTGGACTTACTGATGAAGGGAAGGTTTCTGTAAACTTTTTCCTCATCATGTTCGAAGCAATTGGCCGCTTTCCGGAATTTTTAAAGTTTGAATTGGAACAACATAATAAAGATATTGAAGCATGGGTGAAAGTTATAAATAAAGCAAAAGAAACAGGAGAAATCAAAACTAATTCATCTGATGAGCAACTTGCTAATTTATTTTTGTATTGTACCGATGGTGTTTTTATACGCTTTGTGAATAGTGAACAAAATACAAGTTATGAATTCAACTTACTCAGTGCGTTTGATTCTATTTACAATAACTTGAAAGAATAAACTATTTTTTTATACAACAACAGACCGAACGTTCGGTATTGGTTCTTTAGAAAAACAGTATTAATTACGAAATGGGTTAAAACCCATCTCAATAGTACTACTGATTAACCCCAGGCTTAAGCCTGGGGTTATAGAAAACTTTTTGGATGAAATAAAACTCATAATACAAAAAACTCGACTAACCCTTGGCTTTAGCCAAGGGTTGCAAAGGAAAAAATAAAAAGGACTTTAGTCCATTAACAAAAGAATAAATTATAAAAATAATAACAGAAGCTATGGACAACATGATCAGAACCGTTAATTTATCGAAGCATTACAGCGATGTGAAAGCTGTTTCGGAAATTAACCTAAACGTGCGAAAAGGAGAAATCTATGGATTTCTTGGCTTAAATGGCGCCGGAAAAACTACCACTATCCGAATGTTTTTAGGTTTAATAAAGCCAACTTCAGGAGATGCTTTTATTCTTAACGAAAAGGTACATGCTAATAATAACGAGTTATTTAACAAGATAGGCTATCTGGTCGAGATTCCTTATTCGTATCCAAACCTTACTGTTCGAGAGAATCTTGAGATTGTTCGTCGTTTACGTTTAATTTCGAATAAAAAATCTGTTGATCAAATTATCAATAAACTTAAGTTGGATCAATATGCCAACCGCAAAGCAAAAAATCTTTCTCTGGGAAATGCTCAACGGCTTGGGTTGGCTTACGCCCTTATTCATAATCCCGAAATATTAATATTAGACGAACCTACCAACGGACTCGACCCGGCAGGTATTTTTGAAATTCGTGAAATGCTCAGTGATTTGGCTAAGAATCAGGGTGTAACAGTTTTTATTTCAAGCCATATACTTGGCGAAATTTCACGATTTGCAACTCGAATTGGTATAATTCATCAAGGTAAAATGGTGCAGGAAATTGATGCAAATCAGTTGGATATGTTATGTAAGAAACAATTACTCGTTCAGTCGAGAGATATTTATGCTGCATTTAAAATAATTCTTCAAAAAGGATATTCAAACTGTGAACTTAACAATAACACGATTCAAATTACTGATCCTAAAGCTATTAATATGCCTGAGGAGATTGCTACTTTGCTCGTAAATGCTGGTTGTCCTCCTTCTTTATTGCAAGTAGAAGAGGAAAATCTGGAATCGTATTTTCTAAGAACTATTGAGATAAATGGAGGTGTAAAATGAAATACTTAACAATTGCTTTAATTACCGAGTTTATGAAATTACGCAGATCAAAAATATTTTGGATTACTATTGTCTTCTTTATTTTTGTTCCTATAATGATGGGATTATTGATGCTCGTAGCTCAGCATCCTGATATTGCTGCAAAACTAGGTATTGTGGGAACTAAAGCTAATTTTTTTGGTGAAAATAACTGGGAGGGATATTTAATGATGCAAAACCAGATAATTGCTTCTGTTGGACTTATTGGCTTTGGTTTTGTAACCAGCTGGGTATTTGGTCGTGAATATATTGATCGCACCATTACTAATATACTTGCTTTGCCTGTTCCCCGATCGGCTATTGTATCGGCTAAATTTATTATTGTAGCAATCTGGTGTATATTATTAGCTATAATTTTGTTTGTAACATGTATATTAATCGGAAATATTATTGGGATTCCTGGTTGGACACAACAAATATTCTCCGATTTTATATCAAAATATATTCTTATTTCTGGTTTAACCATATTGTTATGTAGCCCTGTAGCCTTTATTGCCAGTTTTAGCAGAGGTATTATTGCTGCATTGGCATTTGTAATTCTCATGCTTATAATGGCTCAATTTGTTGCTTTGGTAGGTCTTGGTCCTTATTTTCCATGGGCAATTCCCGGCGTGCATTCAGTTCCCGAAGGTACCGATGGAATGAAAATTGTTTCTGCGAGTTATATTATTTTATTTGTTACAAGTTTAATTGGATATTTTGGAACTATTGCATGGTGGCGCATGGCTGATCATAAATAACAAAATTAAAAGAGAGAACTGTAGAATTTAAAGCGTAGCTTTGTGTCAGATTATATTTCTTTTCTAGGAGTGTAGTTTAGAATATCCCCGTGTATGGTTGCTCGGGGATATTTGTATTTATAAAAATAAGGATGTTGTTATCTTTCTTATATTTTAATTTTTCAAATCTTTTAACATTTGCAAAGCTCCTTCGCGTAATGATTTTTGCCTTTCTCTCCAGATTAGGTATTCAATAAATTCTGAAATTAATATAAAAAAAACTCGCAACTATTTTGATTTTCAAAAAAAACATTTACATTTGTAGTGTATTAGTAAAGTAATACACTAATATTGTAAGTCAATGATAAAAATAGAACAATTAAAATTTGGTTATAGTAAAAGGAAGATCCTGTTTAACCATTTAAACGCAGAGATGAGCATTGGTAAAGTTTATGGATTATTGGGCCATAATGGAGCGGGTAAAACAACGATGCTAAAACTTATAGCCGGATTATTATTTCCCTGGTCGGGTAAATATTCGGTTTTGGATTTTATTCCTAAAGAACGCAATCCGTATTTTTTACAAGAGATTTTTTATGTTCCTGAGGAATTTGATTTTCCATCAATTACAATTGAAAAATTTATTAAACTATACTCTGTATTTTATCCAGAATATTCAAAGGATATTATGAATGAGATACTTGCTGATTTCGAACTAGATACTGATGAAAAACTAAATACATTATCATTTGGCCAGAAGAAAAAATTTTTGTTAGCTTTTGCAGTAGCCACAAACTGTAAGATTTTGTTGTTGGATGAACCAACCAATGGATTGGATATACCCTCAAAAAGCAAATTCAGAAAGATTATAGCTCGTTCTATAAACGATAACAGGTCGTTTATTATCTCTACACACCAGGTGCGTGATCTTGATAATATTCTCGATAGTGTTATTATTATTGAAAACGGCGAAGTAATATTTGACAAAACTACAGACGAAATTCAAAATAAACTGGTTTTTAGAAAGGTGAAATATTTGGACGATGATTTAGAGGTACTTTATGCTGACAAAGAATTGGGTGGTTATAATATTGTTAGCAGGAACGTAAATTCCGAGGAGACAAAGATTGATTTAGAAATGCTCTATAACGCTATTAACGCGAACAAAGAGCTTGTTAATAATGCGTTTAATTAATTACAAAAGAGTATGAATAGGTATATCAATATAGAGCGCTTTACCAATTTAGTAAAACGTGAATTGTATTCAAACATGAAACGTAATTTGCTGGTGATAGTTGCCATGTTCAGTATTTTTACTATTTCAGTATTTCTTACTTTCGAATTTGGCGAAGAAATAAAAAGCAAAATAACTTTTGAGAAATTTCATAGTATGGCTTTTCTTGGAATGCTTTTTACAGGAGGGGCATTTATAGCCAGTTTTTCATTTATAGAATTGCGAAATAAAATCACCGCCCATTTTTATCTGTTAACTCCAGGCTCTTCTTTTGAAAAGTTGTTGGTTAATCTAGTAATATCCCTACTTGGTTTTACGGTATTTATGATGTTGTTTTATTTCCTTTATTCCCAGGTTTTTAATTGGGTAACTAGCGCTATTTACGGGTATCATTTTAGTAATGTTAATTTCTTACAAACTGATTTGCTAATTGCATTGCAGGTTTTTGTATCTGTTCATAGTATCTTTTTGCTCGGTGCCATAAGCTTTAAGAAATATCCTGTAATACTAACTCCCATATTTATTTTTCTATTAAACGGAACTCTTTTTGCTTTTGTAAAAATGTCTGGTTTTTTTGTTTTTGGTAATTTCGATTTTAATAATCATTTGTTTACAAAGGAAATGTTTGATTTAATGAATCTCTATTCAAAGATTATTATTTTTTATATTCTTCCTCCGGTTCTTTGGTTTGTAACCTATTTAAAACTTAACGAAAAGGAGCTTTAAAATGGAATTTAATTATAACAAAGCCATATATCTCCAAATCACAGATTTATTCTGTGATGAGATACTTGTGAAGAAATGGAATAATGGGGACAGAATACCATCTGTTAGAGAATTGGCAATAAATATTGAAGTAAACCCTAATACAGTTATGAGAACATATAGCTATTTGCAGGAAAAAGGAATTGTTTTTAATAAAAGAGGAATAGGATATTTTCTTGCTGAAGATGCCTACGACAAAACACTAAAAATGCGTAAAGAAGAGTTTATTAAAAAAGATCTTCCTTCAATATTTAAAACAATAAAACTATTGGACATCAATTTCGATGACCTAAAAGCACTTTATCAGGAATTTGAATCACATAAATAATTGAAAGCAACTTACTAATGAAAACAAGCAATATAATACTAACTTCTCTATTCGGACTGGTGTTGATTTTTATTGTTGTAATACAGTTACATTTTAAATCAGTATTGGCCGATAAGGAAAATAATATGTTTGAACTAAAACTAGATTCGTTTACAAAATTAAAAGTTGAATCAGGATGGCGTGTGAAAATAGAGAATGGAACAGATCGGAAAATTACATTTTCTGATGATAGTATTAGAAATTTAATAGTAATGGATGGAAGTACACTTATTCTAAACAATTCGAACATAGATTCTATAAAAAAACAGATTACCTTTATAAATTATCAAATTAAGCAGATAACAATGTTGGGGAACTCTTCTCTTTACTATAATGCTCAGCATATCGATTCGTTAAAGATTAATCTTTACGGAAAAAGCAAATTAACAATTCAAAACAGCGAAAACGAGGATACAAATTCTAATAAAAATGAAGTTATTGGAGAAATAAATTTTCTGAATGCATCACTCTCCGATCAATCTGGTCTTTGGATTCATAGCGATATAAATTTCTTTACCGGAGAATTAAAAGATTCAAGTAGTTGTAGTTTAACAAGTAAGGTAAACATTGAACAATTAAGCAAATCTAAAACGGCACAATTAAGTGTTTGGTAACGAATATTATTTGTAACGTAAACCAATAAGTATCGTCATATATAAGTTATTAAACTAAACTAAAAGAATATTAAGAATTCTTTAAAGAAAGAATGAAAATACAAATACACGATCTGAACAAAATTTATGATAATGGTAAACGTGCGCTTTCGGATGTAAATCTTGAAATTGAGAATGGAATGTTTGGTCTGCTGGGTCCGAATGGAGCCGGGAAATCGACTCTTATGCGAATTCTGGTAACATTGATGAAACCTACCGAGGGAGTTATTAAGGTTAATGGATTCGATTTGCAGAAAGATCGAGGCGAAATACGCAAAATGTTAGGTTACCTCCCTCAGGATTTCAGATTCTTTACCAAATTAAAAACATGGGAATTTTTGGATTATGCAGCTGGTTTATCAGGTATAACAAACAAAACAATTCGTTCAGAAAAAGTAGATGAGTGGCTCGATAAGGTTGGCTTATTTGATGTTCGTGAGCGAAATGCCAATAAACTTTCGGGTGGTATGAAACGCCGGTTGGGAATTGCCCAGGCATTGATTGGTGATCCGAAAATTATTATTGTCGACGAACCTACCACAGGGCTTGATCCTGAAGAAAGAATTCGGTTCAGAAATATTCTTTCAGAAATTAGTCAGCATGATGTGATAATTGTTTTATCAACACATATTGTTGGTGACATTTCGAGTGTTTGCCAGAATCTAGCTTTATTAAACAATGGAAGAGTTGAGTATAATGGTTCGCCTGAGGAGTTGATTAAAAAAACCAAAGGTCATGTTTGGCAAGTAAATACTTCAGGTTTCGAATACGAAATGCTGAAAGAAAAATATGCTATTATCTCTACCATACCTTCGGAAGATGGATGGGAAGTTCAGTTAGTTGGTGATAAACTGAATGTAAATCATGCTATTGAAATAGAACCAAATCTTGAACATGCCTATGTTTATTTTATGGAATACTTAACCAGTAAAACCAATTTTTAAAAATCTGAATATGACAATATTTCAAACGATAAAAATTGTTGCTCGATTCGAGATGAAAACGCTCCTTAGGAGTTGGTTTTTTAGAATTTTTGCAGGGTTATTTATTGTGGGTTTAGGAATTTTTAATGTTGCTGTTTTTGTTGATGCCAGCAATGCTCCGTGGCTTTATAGAGCTTTGCCAGCTTCAATTCCATATGCAAATCTTATTATTTTAAACCTTGGGCAAGCTATTGTAGCTGTATTTTTAGCATCTGAATTTCTAAAACAAGATCGGAAGAACGATACTGTTGAGGTTATTTACGCCCGCTCCATGACCAATGCTCAGTATATTATAGGTAAAACACTTGGAATTCTTTCTGTTTTTATAATTCTGAATTTTATAATTCTGATTTTAGGAATGGGCTTTTCATTTCTGAGTGGCGACTCGGCTAAAGGAATTGGTGAGTTCTTTTTATATCCCATATTAATAAGTATTCCTACACTTGTTTTTATTCTGGGATTATCATTCTTTTTAATGACCGTTTTAAAAAATCAAGCGATAACGTTTATAATTCTTTTGGGTTATATTGCTCTCACAATCTTTTATTTAAACGAAAAGTACTACCACCTGTTTGATTATATAGCCTATAAAATACCTATGATGAATTCCACTGTTGGTGGATTTGGAAATTTAAACGAAATAATTGTTCACCGGAGCATCTATTTTTTTATAGGTATTGGATTAATCTTTTTTACCATATTTAAGTTAAACCGATTACCTCAATCTAAAACATTCAGGTTTTTGCCTTTATTACTAACATTCTTTTTTGTTTTTGTAGGATTTTATTTTGCTTATGTCTATGTCAACCTTAAAAAAGATGTAATTGAGCAAAAAAAGCAAATGATTGCATTGAATAATAAATATGCTTATTATCCAAGAGTATATACTGATAAATGCTCTTTGGAACTAGAACATCTGGGTGATCAAATTAAGATAAAAGCGATCATTGATGTATCAAACAGAACTAATCAAAATATTGACACTTTGATTTTTTGTATTAATCCTGGATTAGAAATAAGTAGCATTGAAATCAATAATAAACCTGTAAATTTTAGTAGAGAACTACATTTAGTTAAAATTGCTGATTTTATTCCATCTGATCCCAACGACAAAAAGCAAATCACATTCAATTACCAGGGTAAGATTAATGAAAACACACACTTTTTAGATAATGATCCTGATAAGTATAAGGATAATTTTAATATGGAGATTTTTAGGGCAAGAAAACGCTATGCCTATATCCAAAAAAACTTTGTTTGCTTAACCAGCGAATCATTGTGGTATCCAATTTCAGGCGTTACGTATGCAACAGTTAGACCTGCTTTTTATCAACCAGATTTTTCAATATTTAAACTTAAAGTAAAAACATCGAAGGCTTTAATAGCCGTTTCTCAGGGAGAAGTTAAGAGTTATGAAAATGGTGAATTTGAGTTTGATAATAATATTCCATTACCAAAAATCAGCTTATTAATTGCCGATTACCAAAAATATTCTGTAACTGTTGATTCTATTGAGTATTCAATTTATTCAACCAAAGGAAATGATTATTATCTTGAGCACTTTACAGAGATTAAAGATACGATTCCAGCCCTAATACGCGAATTAAGAAACGAATATGAAAGCTTACTTGATTTAAAGTATGGGTTTAAACGTTTTTCATTTGCTGAAGTGCCTGTTCATTTTGCTTTGGATAAACATATATGGTCTGTGGTGAGTGATGCTGTTCAACCTGAGATTCTTTTTTATCCAGAAAAAGGTGTTGTAATGGAAGAAACCGATTTCCGAAAGCGCAAGAAAAATACCGAAAAAAAAATGAAGGAAAATAAGGAAGAAGTGTCACCTGAGGAATTACAATGCCGAATTTTTAAGCGTTTTGTGCGTGGTAATCTTATGGCACCCCCAACAGAGTGGTATCAATTCTCTGAAGTTGTCGATAAATATACTTTCTCACTTATACCTTATTATTACACCTTTGTAACTCGTCTTGAATCAGAGAAATGGCCAATTCTTAATTTAGCTCTTGAAGTTTATTTGCGCGAAAGAAATGAAGGGAACCTCTCGGCGAACCGATGGTTTTGGAGAGGAATAACCAAAGGCGAAAAAATTAATCTGGAGCTGAAACAATCAACTCTGAAAGACTTAATTAAAAAGGGAATTGAAACTACTCAGGAAGATGATGAAGATGGAGAATCATTAACTATTAACGATATTATTTTAGCAAAGGGCGATTATTTGTTCTCGTTATTTAGAGCCCGTTATGGAGAAAAAGAATTTAATACGCTTTTAAATGATCTGATTTTCAAAAATCAACATAAACCTTTTTTGTTCGAAAAGTTGGAAAGTGAAATAAGGAATGCTTATAATGATTCTATTTCAAAGGAAATTGATCGCTGGTATACAAAAACCCAACTGCCTGGATTTTTAATAAAAGAGTTGGAAACATATAAAGTACTGGATGGCGAATTTACAAAATACCAGATTCGTTTTAAGATTACTAATCCCGAAACAGTTGATGGTATTATTACTATGAATATTGATCTGGATGATAAAAATAATAATAGACCTTTTGGATCTGATGAACCTGAACAACCAGATTATTCAAAGAAAATTTACATAAAAGCTCAAACATCAAAAGAGATTGGTGTTGTATTTTCAACTGAACCAGCACGAATGAATATATATACAAGTATTTCAGAAAACCTTCCAAACAATTTAGTCTATGAGTTTTCAGGTTTTGATGATGTTAAAAAAATCGATATGCTAGATGCTATAAACAATATTCCGTATTTCGATGAAATTAACAGCCCAAATGAAATTATTGTTGATAATGAAGAAGAAGGATTTAATTATGTGCAGGTTTCAAATGAAAGTTATCTTAAATCCTTAATAAATAAAGATCAAAAAGCGAAATATAAGTATACCGGGATTTATTTCTGGAGCCCTCCATCAGAGTGGAAATCAGTTTTACGATCAGGATTTTATGGTAAATATATTAGATCAGGGATGTATACCAGATCAGGTGATGGTACTCGTATAGCCCAATGGAATGCCAAATTACCTTCAGGTGCTTATTATGATGTTTATTGTCATATTGAAAAGATAAATATTGAGTGGAATAGGGAGAAAAGAAAATCAAATTATAATTTCAAAATATATCATGATGATGGAATGGACGATATAATACTAGCTGACGAAGAATTAGAAAACGGTTGGAATTATATGGGAACATTTTATATTTCACCCGAAAATGCAAAGGTTGAATTAACAAATAAATCTATTGGAAAAATGGTGTTTGCCGATGCTATAAAATGGGTGAAGAATGACTAAAGGGTGTATGAAGTTGAATATAAAAACAAATTAACGAATTAACAGGTTTACAATTAAATACAAAAATATGTCACGAATTAAAATAATAATCATTATTGGGGCTATACTACTAAATGCCCATTATGCAATTTCGCAGCAGGTACTTACACTTGAAGATGCTATGAAAATTGCTCTTACGAATAGTCCTGACATAAAACAATCGAGGATCACGATGGAGCAAAATCGCGAATATCTTAATGCGCAATTAGCTATGCTAAAGTCCAACTTCTCGTTTGATGTTACACCTTTCCAATATTCAAACACCCAATCCTATGACGACTATTTTGCAAAATGGTATACTACAGAGAATATGGGAGCAAATGGAAGTTTGGTAATTTCTCAGCCTATTAAGTTTACCGATGGTAGAATAACTCTTCAAAACAAACTTGAATATCAGGATAATTATAGTGAAGCCAGCAATTCAAGCTTTAAGGGATTTAATAATAACCTGTATCTGAGTTATAATCAGCCATTATTTACATATAACAAGGTTAAGCTTAACCTGAAACGATACGAACTTAGCCTCGAAAACTCAACCCTGGCATATTCGATTCAAATGCTTAACATGGAACGATATGTTACACAAGCTTTTTACACAATTTATCAAAAACAAATGGCCGTGAAAATTGCACAGGAAGAATTTGAAAATCAAAAAGTTAGTCTTGAAATAATTCGAAGCAAAGTAAGTGGTGGATTATCGGCTCAGGAAGAATTATTGCAAGCAGACCTAAACTATGCAACCAGTAAATCAACCCTTGATAATTCAATGGTTGATCTGGAAAATGCAAAAGATGAGTTTAAAAAATTAATTGGAATTTCTTTAGAAAGTGAAATTGAAATTTCAACCGATATTCAGTATAAACCAGTTCTTATTGATTTGGAAAAAGCCATCCAAAATGGATTAACACAGCGGCTTGAACTAACACAACGAAAAATTGATTTAAACAATGCTGAGTTTGATTTAGTTGAAACATCAGCGACCAATGAATTCAAGGGGAATTTAGATCTTTCGGTCGGAATTATGGGAAACAATGAGAACTTTGTAGATATTTATGATAAACCAACACGTAGTCCACAAATTGGTGTTACATTTTCTATTCCTATCTTCGACTGGGGAGAACGAAAAGCAAAAATAAGGGCTGCTGAGCTTTCTGTTGAATCGCGTGAACTGGATATGAAAGATCAGGAAATAGATATTATTATAAATATCAGAAAAACGAATAGAAATCTTATTAACCTCACCAATCAGATTTTAATTGCTGAGCAAAACGAAAAAAATGCACAGCTAACTTATGATATCAATCTTGAGCGTTATAAAAACGGCGACTTAACCAGTATAGATCTGGAGCGTTTCCAAACCCAGTTATCGCAAAAGAAAATGGATCGTGCAAATGCATTAATCAACTATAAACTCGAATTATTAAATATGAAAATTCAATCATTGTGGGATTTTGAAAACAATACATCGTTTGTTCCACAAGAGTTGCAAAATAATATTAAATCTGGCGAATAGTGAATGGTCAATAGTGAATGGTGAATTGAAGACTTGGAACTAAAAACTTTAAACTTAAAATAATAACCATACAAAAAAATATAAAATGAAAAGAGTTATCACATTTTTAATCGCAGTTGCAGTGATTGTTTCATGCAAAAATGAAGACAAAGAACTGAATAAAGACATTTCTGTTCCAGTCTCAGTAATTGATTTAAAGTTGCAATCAATCGAAAAGTTTATTGAAACTACAGGTACTGTAAATCCTGACAAAGAAGTAAGCCAAAAATCAGAGATGACAGGAAATTATATGTTAGCCACAAATCCTGCAACAGGTAAAAAATATGCCTTGGGAGATTATGTAAAACAAGGTGATGTAATTATCAGACTTGAAGATAAGGAATATGAGAACAATATAAAAATCAAATCTTTAGAGTTGCAACTCGAAATTTCGAAGCAGGTATTTGAAAAACAACAATCATTATTCGAAAAGGGAGGCGTTACATTAAGCGAGTTAAAAAATGCTGAAATTAATTTCATTAATGCAAAATATGCCTATGAAGATGCAACATTACGATTAGCCAAAATGAATATTAAAGCGCCATTTACTGGAGTAATTGTCGATTTGCCTTATTATACTCCTACAACTAAGGTTGATGCGAACTCATTAATGTTTAAATTAATGGACTACAGCCGGCTTTTTATGGAGATCAATCTTGCAGAAAAGGATTTAGTATTTATAAAACCAGGACAAAAAGTCAAAATTACGAATTATACTCTTCCTGAAGATACGTTGGTAGGTTCAATAACCCAGATATCACCTGCTATTGATGCTGATACACGATCGTTTAAGGCAGTAATAAACATTTCAAATTCGGAACTACGAATGAGACCAGGAATGTTTGCTAAAGGTGAAATCGTTGTTGCATCTGCTGATAGTACAATAGTTATTCCTAAAAATGTTGTTCTTTCAAAACAGCGTGGAAATACAGTGTTTGTTGTAGATAAAGGTCTTGCACAGGAGCGGACTGTTATATTTGGACTTGAAAATCCAGAAGAAGTTCAGATTATTTCAGGATTAGAGAAAAATGAAAGGCTTGTAATTAAAGGATTTGAAACACTTCGTAATCGATCCAAGGTTAAGGTTATTAAATAGAAACTAGTATCAAGTACCGAGTATCAAGATTTATAGAAATAATAAAGAATGAAAAAAATTACACAATTTTCGGTTAATAATCCTGTAACAGTTTCGATGATTGTTATTGCAATTATTTTACTGGGATATATTTCATTCGGAAAACTAAGTGTTGACTTATTTCCTGACATGAATGCCCCGCGAATATTTGTTGAAATAAAAGCAGGTGAGCGTCCACCAGAAGAAATTGAAAAACAATATATTGAAGATATAGAAGCTCAGGCTATTCGTCAAAAAGGCGTTGCACAGGTATCTTCTATTTGTATGGTCGGTTCTGCCAGAGTGACGATTGAATACACCTGGGGCAGAGATATGGATGAAGCATTTCTGGATTTGCAAAAGGCATTAACAACCTATAGTCAGAATGCTAATTTAGATGAGTTTACAATTACACAACACGATCCGAATGCCTCACCTGTTATGATTATAGGAATGTTGCATCCTGAGATTAACGATATGGATGAGCTCCGAAAAGTGGGCGAAAATTATATTCGTAATGAACTAATTCGTTTGGAAGGTATTGCCGATGTTACACTTACCGGAACCGAAGAAAAAGAAATCCTGATAGAAACAGATCAATATAAGTTGGATGCTTATGGTTTAACCACAAGTCAGATTGTTCAGGAAATTCAGAATATGAACAGAAATGTTTCGGGTGGTACTATTGTTGAAATGGGCAAGAAATACATTATTAAAGGCTCTGGTCTTGTTAAGGATGTTCGGGATATTGAAAATATTGTATTAAGTTACAAACAAATAAGTAGTTTACAGGCTCAATCAAATCAGAATAGTAAAGCACCTATTTTTTTGAGAGATTTAGCTAAAGTAAGTTTTGTAAATAAAGATCCCCAAAATATTGTTCGAATAAATGGTAAACGATGTATAGGCCTTTCAATTTATAAAGAAACTGGGTTTAATACTATAAAAGCAGTTGAAGATCTTACTAAATCATTAGAATCGATAAAAAAAGCATTACCCGGTTATGAATTTATTGTAGTTCAAAACCAGGGAAAATTTATTCAGGCTGCAATTGACGAAGTAAAGGATTCAGCTTTGATTGGAGCTTTACTTGCTGTAGTTGTGCTTTTTGTTTTTCTACGCAGGATTAAAGTAACTGCCATTATTAGCCTTGCTATTCCAATTTCGGTTATTGCAACATTTAATCTCATGTATTTTAATGGACTAACCATGAATATCATGACATTGGGAGGGCTAGCATTAGGCATTGGAATGTTAGTTGATAATGCCATTGTGGTGGTTGAAAATATCTTCAGAAATATGGAGAAAGGTATGTCTGTGAGAGATGCTGCTGTTCATGGAACAGCTGAAGTGGGAGGTGCAATTACGGCTTCAACTCTTACAACAATAGTTGTTTTTTTACCTATTGTATATTTACATGGTGCTTCAGGTGCCTTATTTAAAGATCAGGCATGGACTGTTGCTTTTTCATTATTGGCTTCATTGTTTGTTGCCATTCTTGTTATTCCAATGCTTTTTAACTATTCGTATAAAAACGATAAGAAATTAAAGGATATAAAATCTGTTCGGATTGCTTGGTATGGGAAATTTTTAGGAAAAGTATTAGATCGAAAAGGAATCGTTTTAATTTCCTCTGTTATTTTGTTGGCTCTGTCAGCATATGTTTTAACTAAAGTAGGTTCAGAATATTTACCTAAAAGTGGGGCAAGTGAGTTTAGTTTGGAGATTAAGCTTAAAGAAGGGACAGAACTGGAAAGAACATCGGGTACTGTAAAAAATATTGAGTATTTGCTTACAGATTTATTAGGAGAAAAAGCAGATGTTATTTATAGTCAGATTGGACCATCGAGCTCATCAACCAGCGAGAAGTCAGTATTTCAAAATGAAAATACTGCAACCATTAAAATTCAGTTAAACAAAAAATATGTTAGTCAGTCGGAGAATATTATTTCATCAATCGAAGAATTAGTTGGAGACATACCCGATGCTGAGATTTCAATTGTTCGTGACGAAACAGCATTGCAATCTACTCTTGGAACAGATGAGGCTCCTATGATTGTTGAAATTAAGGGAAAAGATCTGGAAGTACTAGCTCAAATATCATCTGAAATTAAAACCAAATTGCAGGAAATACCTGAATTGATAAATATTAAAACCAATATCGAAGAAGGTGCACCTGAAATTGATGTTGTTATTGATCGATACAAAGCAGGTGTTTACAACATGAGTGTTGATAATATCATATCACAATTAAAGGATTTATTAATGGGTAAAGATGCAGGTAAATATGAAAAGGATGGCGAAATGAATGACATTACTGTTAAGCTACCCGATATGAGTTTATCTGAGTTTAATTCAATAACACTTAGAAATGGAAGTAATAATGTACCATTATACGAAGTAGCACGAATAGAGAAGTCGGTATCACCAAAGCAACTTTTTAGAAGAAATCAGAACCGAATTGGAAAAGTAACAGCTGATATTGACCGATCAGTTTCATTCGACAAGGTTGTTAAGAGTGTTCGTGAAAAAATTTCTACCATTGATGTACCACAAGAGTATCAAGTGGAGATTGTTGGTGAAGAACAAAAACGTCAGGAAGCCATGTCTAGTTTGGGATTTGCATTATTACTTTCTGTTATATTGGTATATATGGTTCTGGCTTCACAGTTCGAATCATTAATTCATCCATTTACTATATTATTAACAATTCCTTTAGCCGGAGTTGGTGCAATCTGGGCATTTTTCCTTCTCGGGATTCCTTTAAGCATTATGGCATATATTGGAATAATTATGCTAGGCGGTATTGCAGTAAATAACTCCATTATACTTGTTGATGCAATAAATCAATTTAGGGATCAGGGAATATCGTTGCGTGATTCTATTATATATGCCGGCGAAAATCGTATAAGGCCAATTTTAATGACCAGCTTAACAACCATTTTAGGTTTATTACCTTTGACAATTGGTATGGGTGAAAGCGTTGCATTACGTTCGCCAATGGCAATTGCCGTTATTGGAGGATTAACAACATCAACTATTCTTACTTTAATTGTTATTCCTTGTGTTTACTATGTTTTTGAAATAGCTAAAGAAAAACTGTTTGGAACTAAAAAAATGGGAACAACTATATAAGATTAACCGCAAAGTGAATACTGAATAATAATCTTGATACTCATATCTTGATACTAAATACTAAATTTAAATGAATTTCATCATAAAACGAAAAGTACTTATAGCAATGTTTTTTACTGCATTAACAATGCTGGGGTACATTTCATATCAACAGCTTCCAGTTGAGTTGTATCCAAATGCAACGTTGCCTATGTTATTTGTTCAGGTTGGAACTCCTTTGGAAGTTGATCCGAAATACATGGAAAACCAGGCCATTATTCCATTGGAAGGCGCAATTGGAACACTCGAAGGTATTGATAAAATCGAATCAACATCAGGTCAGCAAACTGGAAGCATTCAAATTTCATATCAGAAAAATACAGATATAAAATATGCTTATCTGAAGCTAGCTGAAAAGGTTGATGAAGCAAAAAAATTACTTCCAACAGAATTTCAGGTACAGGTCTTTAAGTTTGATCTTGAGCAGCTGAATAATATGTTCATGACCATTCAGGTTCGGGGTAGTGGTGGCATTGATAGAGTTCGACAGGTAACTGATAAAGAGATCATAAATCAGATAAAGAATATTGATGGTATTGCCAATGCTGAAGTATTTGGAGGTCGCGAAAAATCAATAGAAATCATTCTTCATCAGGATATTTGCAATAGCTATGGAATAACTCCTGCAGATGTTCGAACAGCTTTAAGTAATAATAGCAAATCAAGAACATTCGCCGGAAAGGTTACTCATAATAATCAGATCCATTTTGTAAATGTAATTTCTGAGTTTGACGATATTAATGATATTCACAATCTGGTTGTAAAAGAGCAGGGTAAAATCAAGCTCAAAGATATTGCCATTATTCACTATGGAGTAAAAGAGCAAGAATCTTATAGTCGTGTTAACGGCAAGGAGGCGGTAACAATAAGCCTGACTAAAGATTCGCAAGCAAATGTTATTGATCTGGCAAATAAAGTTAAAGATCAAATCGCTATTTTAAATACAGATTTAGAAGGAAAAGATATTGAATTGGTAATACAGAGCAATTCTGCTGAAACGATGGAGGAAAATATCGATTCCATTATTCAACTTGCTTTAATTGGAGGATTGCTTGCAATTTTTGTACTCTGGATTTTCTTGAAAAATATCAGGCTGGTTGTTGCTATTGCATTGGCTATTCCAATTTCGGTTTATACTGCATTCAATTTCTTTTATGCTTTTGGTATTACAATTAATAGTTTAACTCTGCTGGGGATGTCGCTTGCCATAGGAATGCTGCTTGATAATAGTGTCGTTGTGTTGGAAAATATTTACCGGCTCGCATCTAAAAAAATGCATCCCGATCAAGCTGTTGTCCAGGGAACAAAAGAAGTCTGGCGATCAATATTTGCTTCAACATTAACTACTGTAACCGTATTTTTACCTTTTGTGTTTTCTACCAATTTCTTTATAGGCTTAATAGGTAAACATATTGGGGTATCTATAATATCTACTTTATTAGTTTCATTGGTTGTTGCATTGTTGTTAGTTCCAATGATTTCGCATGCATTTCTAATGCGTCAGAAAAAAGATAAGGAAGTTAATTTCGAGAAAATATCATACCGCGCATTGGGTGTATTCTTTATTACTTTACTTATTAGTTTGGGTGTGAGCTTTATTACAACTCAGGAAGCCGAAATAAAAGATATTACACTTTATGTTACAATGCCAAGTGGTACAACTCTCGAAAATACAGATATTCTGATTGCTGATGCAGAAAAAAAACTCGAAAATCTGGAAGAAAAGAAAGACATTGTAAGTCAGATTTATGAGGAAGAAGCTATATTAACTATATCACTAGTTGATGATTTCAAGGATATCCGAAATTACTCTATCCCAAAAATAAAACAGGAAATTCTTGAACGACTCGAAGATGTAAGTCCTGCAGAATTTAGTTGGGATCCACCTGCTACCGGACGCCGTTTTGGCGGTGGTGGTTTCGAAGATGACGATGGATTTGCCCGAATGCTGGGAATTGGTGCTCAGCGCGAAAAAGTAATTATCAAAGGACAGGATTTTGATAAAATGCTGAATCAGGCAAATGATGTGAAATATTATTTAAGTCAGCTTACTTCAATTGAAAAAGTTGATATTCGGGTTCCTGAAAAAAGACCAGAGCTAATGCTTAATTTCGATAAGCAATTAATGGCTTTGTATGATATCCCGGTTACTTCAGTACTTTCAGAATTAAATTCATTTCAGCACGAGTTTTCAAGTGGTGTAAAATTCAAGGAGGGGACTGAAGAATATGATATTTTAATTCGAACCATTGGATATGAGGATCAGAAAGAACGAAATGTAAAAGATCTAAAGGGGTTGGCTGTTCGCAGCGGACAAGGTTCTCAATTTGAATTGCAGAATATCAGTAAATTTAATTTTACCGAAGGTTTATCTACTATAAGACGTACTAACCAGGAAAAACAATTAGAGTTGGTTTATTCATATATTAATGAAGTTCAGGATGAGAAGGATCTGCTTGAAGCAGCCCGGCTCGAAATTGATGAGCTGGTTGAAGGCATGACTCTTCCGTCAGGCATTGCACTGGAAGTGGTTCACGAAGAAGAAGACCTAGGTGAATTTGCATTTTTATTACTCATGGCTTTCATCCTTATTTATATGATTCTAGCGTCGGTATTTGAGTCATTCACGGTACCAATTGTTATGATGTTTTCAATCCCATTGGCAGCGATAGGTTCACTGATACTGTTAATTCTTACCGGAACTTCAATCATGAATACCAATGTAATGACAGGATTCCTGATCTTGCTTGGTATTGTTGTAAATAATGGTATTATTTTAATTGATTATTCTAGGATTCTGCGTCGGCAAGGATACAATGAGTCTCGTGCTTTAATGATGGCAGGACTTGCACGTGTACGTCCAATATTAATCACAGCTATTACAACTATTATTGCTTTGGTTCCACTGGCACTTGGAAAATCAGAATATGTGGCACTTATCGGAGTTCCTTTTGCTGTTACAATTATTGGTGGATTAACCATAAGTACCTTGCTTACATTGGTTTTTATTCCAACAATGAATTCGGGATTTCAATCATCATTAAACTGGATGCGTGGACAAAAATCGGGTATTAAAATCATTCAATATTCAATTTGGCTGGTTGGATCATATTTTATTTTCACCGAAGTAGACCGCAGAGTGTGGCAGATTATTGATTTTATTGTTTTAATGATTTTAGTTCCTGCAGTTATTTATTTTATTCAAAATAGTCTTAGAAAAGCAAACGAAACACTTATCGAAAAAGACGAAGCGTTACATATCAAGATCAGAAATTTGGTTAAGATCTATGATTGGGACAGTCGTTTTATGCGTGAATGGAAATCTGGTATAAACAGGAGAAAAAGATTAGGTGTACAAAACGAATATAAATCTATAAAAGATTTTGATCAAGTTGTTTGGCAGCTTCCTCTGATTGGATTTATCGTGTTTTTTATTTATTTCCATCTTGAGAATGGGTTGTGGTATTTTATTTTACCCATTTTCTTATATCTGCTCACTCTACTTGTTCTTGAACCGATAAAAAAATATGCATATAATCTAAAATCAGCAAATAAAAACAAATGGATAAGCAGCTTGATTTTATTTATTACTCAGCTATTTTTCTGGGCTTTTCCTGCGTTTACTCTTTTCTTGTTTTATTCTAAATACAAGTTATTAGGCTTAGTAATCCCAATGGGGGTAATATGGTATTTGTTAATGTTGATTAAAGTAACATCCGACAATTTGTACAAAAAACAAGTAAATGTGAATCGTATAACTGGTAAGTTTAAAGGAATACGACAAGCATTCTATAGGTTTGTGCTTGTTATACCTGTAATTGGCAAAAAGAAAATTCCATTTAAAGCACTCAAAGGTGTATCTATTGATATTGAAAATGGAATGTTTGGGTTACTTGGGCCAAATGGTGCAGGCAAATCTACTCTGATGAAAATTATTTGTGGAATACTTGAGCAAAGTTATGGACAAATTACGATCAACGGAATCGATGTAAGTGAAAAACGGGAAGAGCTACAAGGACTTATTGGTTATCTGCCTCAGGAATTTGGAATGTACGAAAATATGACGGCTTGGGATTTCTTACATTACATGGGGATTTTAAAGAAAATAGTTAATCAAGAAGAAAGAACAAAACGTGTTGAGTATGTGTTGGGAGCTGTTCACATGTCAGAACATAAAGATGAAAAAATTGGATCATTCTCTGGCGGTATGAAACAACGAATAGGAATTGCTCAGATCTTACTTCATCTTCCAAAGATTCTTGTAGTAGATGAACCAACTGCCGGACTCGATCCAAGAGAGCGTATTCGCTTTAGAAATCTATTGGTTGAGTTAAGCCGCGATCGTATTGTAATATTCTCAACACATATTATCGAAGATGTTGCTAGTTCTTGTAATATGGTTGCTGTGATGAAAAAAGGAGATATACGCTATATGGGAGCTCCCATAAGTATGGCTAAAATTGCCGAACAAAAAGTTTGGTCGCTCAACATACCTGCAGAAGATTTCGAAAAAATGAAAGATAATTATGTGATTATTCATCATATGAAAGAGGGTGAAAATATCCGCTGCCGTTGTTTGGCAGATAATGCTCCAACTGCTGATTCTAAATCGGTGAAAGCTAATCTGGAAGACGCCTATTTGTATTTACTGAATAGTGATAACTAATTATTAAATTGAGACATTAGATATTAGATTTTAGACATGAGACTTGAAATATGAGATATATGATATGAAAAATGAGATTAAAGTAGTAATATCTTTATAATCAATACTCTATACTCACTACTTGATACTAAAAAACATGAACATAATACAAAATATAAAACTAGTTAGGGATATTGTAAAATACAATCTGAAGATCGTATTTGCCAATAAATTTATTTATTTTCTGATTGCAGCAATGGCATTCTTTCTAATGATTATTGGTATTATGCTTTTTTCGAATTCAGTTGCTACCGAAAGCGATATCTACAATACATTAATATTTCCTGGGATATTAATTATATTTTATCCAGTAATTTTTAATATTCAAAACGACAAAGATGCCCGAATGCTTGAAATCATATTCGGTGTTCCAAATTATCGTTATAAAGTTTATTTGGTAAGATTTATAATTAGTATGGTTCTGTTATTCGTCATTCTAATGTTAATGTCTGGATTTACTGTTTTTGCAATTTTGCGAATACCGGTTTTAAAAATGGTTTATCAACTCATGTATCCATTGCTTTTTTTGTCCTGTTTATCGTTTCTGTTTTCTACTCTGGTTAGAAATGCAAGTGGTGCTGCTGTTATTGTAATCATTATTGGACTTATATTTTGGATTCTGCACGAACCGCTGCAATATAGCAAATGGAATGTCTTTTTAAATCCCTTTGATGTTCCAAGCGAAATAAGTATGACAATTTGGAAAAATGTACAAGGACAAAACAGATTAATGCTAGTGATTGGTTCTATTATATCAATGTTATGGGCATTAATTAACTTACAGCGCAGAGAGAAGTTTATTTAAATGATTTCATCTTAAGCATAGCAATTTCTTGAGGAGTAAGCATGCGCCATCTTCCGCGTTGCAGATTTTTCTTGGTTAATCCTGCAAAATAAACACGGTCGAGTTTTTCAATTTTATAACCTAACAATTCAAAAATACGTCGAACAATTCTGTTTTGCCCTGTATGGATCTCAATTCCAACTTGAGTTTTATCGTTTTCTTCAACATAACTTATGGCATCAGCTGTAACAAAGTCATCATCAACCTGAATGCCTTCAACAATGCTTATCATATCTGCTTTGGTTACAGGTTTGTCGAGATGAACATGATAAATTTTCTTTTTAATATAGCTGGGATGTGTGAGCATTTTGGTTAACTCGCCATCATTTGTCAGAAGAAGTACACCCGTTGTGTTTTTATCCAGACGACCAACTGGGTAAACTCGTTCATCACAAGCATTTCTCACTAAATCCAACACTGTTTTTTCAGCATGTCGATCACGAACAGTGGTAACAAAATCTTTCGGTTTATTCAGTAAAATGTATACCTTTTTCTCATTGCTAAGGAGTTTTCCTTTGTACTTTATTTTGTCTTTTACTGTTACTTTAGCTCCTAATTCAGTAACTACTTTGTCGTTAACAGTAATAAAACCAGCTTCAATTAATTCATCAGCTTCGCGGCGTGAGCAAACTCCTGAATTGGCAATATATTTATTTAGTCGAATTGGTTCATTCTCGTCTTTTAAAATCTCTTTTTCTTTGTACTTTAAAGGTTTACTAAACTTTTTTGCAGGCTTTTCTGATCTTTCATCAGATTTGTAATCTCTTTTTTCTCTTTTTGGAAATTCTTTTTTCATGGTTCTTGTCCCTTTTAAATACCTGATGCAAAGGTAATACTTTATTTTGAGTTAACAGCTCTACAAGGGTTTTTACACAGCCCTACGAGGGTTTAAAACCCTCGTAGGATTAAAAAGGCGATAGCCTCGTAGAGTTAATAATGATAAAAACCCTCGTAGGGCTACTAAGGTTGATTTTGTTTAATCATTTCGAGTTAAAATTTCTTAAAAATTGTTTCCATTGGTTCGAAATAATTATCTTTATTCGATTTTTTAAATTCTACTGATAAAATCTAATAACTATGACACTAATAAAATCAATATCCGGTATTCGCGGAACAATTGGTGGAAAATCAGGCGATGGATTAAGCCCTCTGGATACGGTAAAGTTCGTATCAGCATATGCTCAATGGATCATCAATAATACAAATGAAAAGAAAGTTAAGGTGATTGTTGGACGTGATGCCCGCATCTCGGGCGAAATGGTTAATCATGTTGTCATTGGAACACTCATGGGAATGGGTATTGATGTTATAGATATTGGTCTGGCAACTACTCCTACAACTGAAATAGCGGTTACATCAGAAAAAGCTCAGGGTGGAATAATATTAACCGCCAGTCATAACCCAAAGCAGTGGAATGCTTTAAAATTGTTAAACCAAAAAGGAGAGTTTTTATCGGCATCTGATGGTGCCCAGATACTTGAAATTGCTGAGAAAGAAAAATTTATATATGCAGATGTTGATCAGTTGGGCAAAGTAGAATTTAAAAATAATTATACCGATATTCATATTCAGCAAATACTTGATCTTTCATTGGTTGATGTGGATGCAATTAAATTATCTCAATTTAAAGTTGCTGTTGATGCTGTAAATTCTGTAGGAGGATTAGCTATCCCGGAATTATTGAGAGCATTGGGTGTGCAAGAAATTATTGAATTGTATTGCGAACCCAATGGCATTTTTCCACATAATCCTGAGCCTTTACCCGAACATTTAACTGAAATATCAAGAGTAGTTAAAACTAATAAAGCGCATCTGGGTTTCGTTGTTGATCCTGATGTTGATCGACTTGCAATTATTAATGAAGATGGAACGATGTTTGGCGAGGAATATACATTAGTTGCTGTAGCCGATTATATTTTACAATATAAGATTGGAAATACCGTTTCTAACTTGTCATCAACAAGAGCATTAAGAGATATAACCCAAAAATATGGCGGAAAATACTTTACAGCAGCTGTTGGCGAAGTAAATGTGGTTGAAAGTATGAAAAAAAATAATGCGGTTATTGGTGGCGAAGGAAATGGAGGAGTTATTTATCCTGATTTACATTATGGCCGCGATGCGTTGGTAGGTATCGCGTTATTTTTAACCCATCTTGCAAAGTCCGGAAAAAAATGCTCTGAGCTCAGAGCTCAATATCCTGAATATTTTATCTCAAAAAATAAAATCGAATTGACACCTCAAATAAACGTTGACCAAATTTTGGAGTCTATTAAGAAAAAGTTTAGCAATTATCAGGTAAATGATATTGATGGTGTTAAGATTGATTTCGATAATGGATGGGTACATCTGCGAAAATCAAATACAGAGCCAATTATCAGAATATATGCTGAGAGCGGTGATGAGAAAAGCTCAATAGAACTGGCAAATAAAATTATATCAGAAATAAAATCAATGGTTTAAAAAATGCTCAAATGAAACGAAAACATTATTTAATAATAGCAGTTGTTGTAGTAATAATTATCGCAATTGTTATTATCACATCAGGGAAAGAAAAATTAAACAATCAATTATCGGTAAAAGCCCAAAAAGGAGAATTTGAAATTTTAGTTACTGTAACTGGCGAATTACAAGCTAAAAGCTCAATAGATATTACAGGTCCGGCAGAACTTGGTAATAGCCGTGATTTACGAATAAGGGAAATTAAAATTCAGGATCTAGTACCTGAAGGTACACTCGTTGATTCAGGTCAATACGTGGGAGATCTTGATCGATCAGAAGTTTCGATAAGCGCAGTTGCGCGAATTACGAGATCAGTTGGTTAATCTTAAGTTCGCAATGGAAGAAAAACAGATTGTTTTGGATCAGAGTAAGTTTGAACCACCTGCCACAATTCGTCAGGCTAAAATAGAGCTCGACAAATCCGAAAGAGCCTATGATCAAGCTGAAAAAAACTACTCTCTAAAGCAACAGCAATCAAGAGCCGATATGCGTGAAGCCGTAATTAATCTCGAAAAAGCCAGACGAAAAGTAACCGAACTAGAGAAAGTAATAGGTAAATTCCGCATTTATGCTCCAGCATCCGGAATGGTAATTTATAAAAAGGAATGGGATGGACAAAAACGTAAAGTAGGCTCAACGATTAATCCTTGGGATATGTCAATTGCTACTTTGCCCGATTTATCAAGTATGTCATCAAAAACCTTTGTTAATGAAATAGATATTAGTAAAGTTAAAGTTGGGCAGCAGGTTCGAATAGGTATCGATGCTTTTCCTGAAAAGAAATATACCGGTAAAGTGTTGGAAGTAGCAAATATTGGAGAACAGTTGCCAAATACCGATGCAAAAGTTTTCGAAGTATTAGTTAATGTCGATCAAACCGATAGTATCCTTCGACCATCCATGACAACAAGCAACCAGATTATTACCGATGTATTTAAAGATGTTATTTATTTGCCTCTTGAGGCAATACATAATAACGATAGCTTGAGTTTTGTTTATACTAATTCAAATAGGAAACAAATTATTGTTCCCGGTATGTCGAATGAAAATCATATTATTATCGAACAAGGATTACAGGAGGGTGATGAAGTTTATTTATCTGTGCCTGAAGAAGAAGAGAAAATGAAATATTCAGGTTTAGAGCTTATTCCGGTTATCAGAGAACGCGAAAAACAGAAGAAACTTGAAGAACAGCAAAAGCAAGACAGGGCTGAAGAACGTAAAATAATGAAAATGAATGGTCGCAAAAATGGAACTCCACCGTTTAAGAAAGATTAAGCAAACATAATAATTCATCATTCATTAATGGGTGTTAAAAATTGGTAATTTAAAAACAGAGGTTAAGTAACTGAATTTAATAAAGATGTTTAAAATAAATTTTTTTGAACGGTATTTTCACGACATCGAAATTGCACTGGAGTCAATTTTGGATAATAAGCTCAAATCAAGCCTCACAGCTTTGGGTATTATCTTTGGAACTGCTGCAGTTATTAGTATGCTCGCAATTGGTAATGGCGCAAAGCAGGAAATCCTTGAACAAATGAAAATGGTAGGTGTTAATAATATTGTTATTACTCCTATTATTGATGCAACTGAAGATGGAGAAGAGTCTTCCAGTAGTTCGGAAAACGGATCAAAAGAAAAGAAAAAATTCTCGCCTGGACTAACTCTTGAAGATGTACAAGCTATTAAAGAAGTTGTGCCTTCAGTAAAAAGAATCACTCCTGAGATTGTTGCAAACTCATTTGTAGTGCAAAACGGTAAACGTGTACCTGCAAAAGTGGTTGGTGTTAGCAACGATTATTTCCAATTATACAATGTGAGCCTTGAAAAAGGGACTGTTTTTAACGAGTATCAGGTTGACAATGGAATTCCGGTTTGTGTTATTGGTGCAAATATTAGTGCTAAAATATTTAGTGATATCGATCCTATAAACCAATATCTTAAGTTCGGACATGTTTGGCTTAAAGTGATAGGTGTACTCGAAAAAAGCAATATCAGCCTTTCAGCATCTGAAAATGCAGGTGTAAACCTGGTAAACGATAATGTGTTTATTCCTGTTCAAACCATGTTACTTCGATATAAAAACAGAGCGCTGGTGAATTCCAAAAAACTTAGCGGTGGATCATTTTTCGGTGGTGGATTCTTTTTCTCTTTTTCAAATAGCCAGGAAAAAACTTCGAGCAATTATAATCAACTCGATAAAATTATTGTTCAGGTTGAGGAAACAGAACAAATAACCCCTACAACAGAGATTTTAAGCAGAATGTTGTTGCGAAGACATCAGGAAGTAAAAGATTACGAAATAACCGTGCCCGAATTGTTATTAAAACAGCAACAACGTACAAAAGACATTTTTAATATTGTGTTAGGAGCTATTGCCAGTATTTCGCTAATCGTTGGTGGTATTGGTATTATGAATATTATGTATGCCACGGTTATGGAACGAATTAAAGAGATCGGTATACGATTGGCTTTAGGTGCTAAAAAAGTAGATATTATTGCACAGTTTCTTTCAGAAGCAATTATGATTAGCGTTTCGGGCGGGCTTATTGGTGTTTTTCTGGGAGTTGTTTTATCAAAATTGATTACCAAGTTTTCAGGAATTTTAACCATTATTTCTCCTGGATCAATCATTATTGCATTTGGTGTAAGCGCAATTATTGGAGTTGTTTTTGGAATTTCGCCAGCTAAACGTGCTGCCGATCGCGACCCAATTGAATCGTTAAGATATGAATAAGTAAATTATAATTTTTATAAAAATGTTGAGGAATAGACTTTTTCAAACAGTTATTATTGTATTTGTTTTTGGTTTTTATAATCTGGTTACCGCTCAAAACATTGTTCAGGAACTTACTTTCGACGAAGTAATTAAGCTTGCACGAGAGCAATCACCCGATGCGATAATGGCAAAGCATCGATTTAGAGCAAATTACTGGCAGTATAGAACATTTAAAGCAGGCTTGAGACCTAGTCTTACATTAAGTAGCTCTTTCCCTAATTTAGACAGGAGTTATCGTGAGTATAACGATTCAACAGGTACATATTATGTGCGCGTTGACAAAAATACAACAAACCTTAATTTAAATATTACTCAGAGTGTCCCCTTTACAGGAGGTCAGTTGTCTTTTAACACAGATTTGTCGCGACTTGATAATTTTACTAACGAGACATTTTCATACTCATCAGTACCTTTATCTGTAAGTTATCGTCAGCCTGTATTGTTTTATAACGAGTATAGATGGGAGAAAAAAATAGAACCCTTAAAATACGAAGAAGCACAGAGAAATTATATTTTAAATCTTGAGCAGGTTTCGCTAAAAGCGGTTAATTATTTCTTCGATCTGGCATTAGCACAACAAAACTTACAAGTAGCAAAAATTAACTATTCAAATGCCGATACTCTTTATAAGATCGCGCAAGGCCGTTATAATATTGGTACCATTGCCGAAAACGAACTTATGCAAATGGAGTTGAGCTTGCTAAATGCTGGTTCGTCTTTAAATTCATCAAACGTTGATCTGGAAGTGAAAAAATTTCAGTTACGTTCATTTTTAGGCTTTAATGATAAGGTTGATTTGGTATTAAATATCCCAAAAGAAATACCTGAATTAACTGTAGATATTGAAAAAGCACTTGATATTGCAAATCAAAATAACCCAGACATAATTAGTTTTGAACGCCAGTTAATAGAAGCTCGTCGTGATGTAGCCAAGGCCAGATCAGAAAGAGGATTACAAGCCGATCTGTTTGCAAGCATAGGCTATACGCAACAAGCAGATAATATCCCAGATGTTTATCAAAACCCACAAAACCAGCAAATGCTTGCTCTTGGCCTTAATATTCCGATTCTTGATTGGGGTCTTGGTCGTGGAAAATACCGAATGGCTCAATCGAGCGAAGAGGTGATCAAAACTACCGTTGAACAGGCGCGTACCGATTTTACACAAAGTATTTATCTTAATGTAATGCAGTTCAATTTGCAGGATGATCAGTTATATATTGCTGCAAAATCTGATACGATTGCTCAAAAAAGATATGATCTTACCAAACAACGTTTTTTAATTGGAAAGGTGGATGTGCTTGATCTAAATGTGGCCCTTTCTGAAAAAGATGCAGCTAAAATAAATTATATCTCAGCTCTTCGTCGCTATTGGTCCGACTTTTATACTCTCCGCCGAATTACCTTGTACGATTTTGTTTATGACAAACCTCTCGAAGCAGATTTTGAGGAATTAGTAAAATAGACTCAAGATTTTTAGTATCGAGTATCAAGTATTAAAAAGGTATGAGATGCGAGCTTTGAGCTACAAGTCAATAGTCACAAGTAAACCAATTTACCAATAAACCTTTAAACCTTTAATCCCAGTTCACTATTCACCAATCACCAATCATTAGACAGAATAAACTATAATACATGAAATTATATCTTAATGGACTGAAAAAGTGTGTATATAAAAAATAATTTTATCTTTGCACTTCGAATTAATTAAAAGAAAAAATATATTAATATCAACAAAATAGATTGAAAAATGCAGATTAAAGGAGCTATTCGGTTTTTAGCCATCACTATGGCTATTATTTGTATTTACTACTTGTCGTTTACATTTATAACACAAAGTATAGTAAAAGATGCGAAGGAATACGCAAATGGTGATCCAAAGAAGGAATACCATTATTTAGATTCATTGTCAGGTGAAGTTGTTTATAACCTTGGATTTCGTAAATATACATTACGTGAGTGCCAGGAACGTGAAATAAACCTTGGTCTCGACCTTAAAGGTGGTATGAACGTTATTCTTGAAATATCTGTTGAAGATATTATCAAGGCCATGGCTAACAACAGCAAGGATACAACATTCCAAAAAGCAATCACGCTTGCAAAACAGTATCAAAAAGACAGCCGCGAAGATTTTTTAACTCTTTTTGGCCAGGCTTTCGAAACAGTTGATCCTAATGCTCGATTGGCAGCAATATTTAATACTGTTGAACTGAAAGATAAAATCAGTTTTAATGCAACCAACCAAGAAGTACTTGATATTATTCGTCAGGAATCAAAAAATGCTATCGATAACTCATTCAATATTCTTCGTAGCCGTATCGACCGTTTTGGTGTTATTCAGCCCAATATTCAACGATTAGAACAATCAGGTAGAATAATGGTTGAGTTACCTGGTGTAAAAGATCAGGAACGTGTTCGTAAGCTTTTACAAGGAACAGCGAGTCTTGAGTTTTGGGAAACCTATAACAATACTCAGGTTTATAGCTTTATGCTACAGGCAAATGAAGTGATTTACCAATTAGAAAAAGCTCAGAAAGATTTAAATAAAGCTGAAGAAACCAGCTCTGAACAAAAAGTTGAAACTCAAGTTAAAAAAGATTCGGAAGATTTAACATTACTTGATCAGATTGCTTCAGACTCATTAAAACAAGATACTTCAGATTTGGCTCAGTCGCAAATTGCTGAACGATATCCATTGTTTTCAGTTTTACGTCCAAGTATCAACCCAAATACAAATGCTCCAATGGAAGGTTCTTCTGTTGGTATGGCGCATTTTTCAGATACAGCAAAAGTGAACACATATATAGGAATGAAACAGGTTCAGGCTGTATTTCCTAGAGATATTGCATTTAAATGGGCCGTAAAACCTTATAAATATGACGACTCAAAAAGTTACTATGAATTACATGCAATAAAGGTTACAGGTCGTGATGGTAAAGCTCCTCTTGATGGAGATGTAATTACAGATGCTCGTTCAGAATTTGATCAATCGGGTGGTGCTGAGGTAACCATGGCTATGAATGCCGACGGCGCTAAAGTTTGGGCTCGATTAACAAAGAATAATGTAGGTAATTTTATTGCTATTATACTTGATGATTATGTTTATTCAGCTCCACGTGTTAATGACGAAATTAAAGGTGGACGTTCTTCTATTTCCGGCGATTTTACAGTTAACGAAGCAAAAGACTTAGCAAATATCCTTCAGTCAGGTAAATTGCCTGCTCCTGCAAAAATTATTCAGGAAGAAGTTGTAGGTCCATCATTGGGTAAAGAAGCAATAAATGCAGGATTAAACTCATTCTTAATTGCATTTGTTCTCGTTATGGCTTACATGGTTTTCTGGTATAGTCGTAGAGCCGGTTTGGCAGCTGATATTGCACTGTTGGTTAACCTGTTTTTCCTAATGGGAGTGCTTGCATCTATGGGTGCTGTTCTTACATTGCCCGGTATCGCTGGTATCGTTTTAACGATGGGTATGGCGGTTGATGCGAACGTAATTATTTACGAACGTATTCGTGAAGAATTAACAGCCGGAAAAGGGATAAAACTTGCAGTTAAGGACGGATTTAAACAATCCTACTCTGCAATCATCGATGGTAACTTAACCACCTTAATTACAGCTGTTATCCTTTATATTTTTGGTACAGGACCTATTAAAGGATTCGCAACTACATTAATAATTGGTATTTTATCATCATTGTTTACTGCTATTTTCTTAACACGTATAATTTTTGAGTGGTATTTAGATCATAATAAACCAATTTCATTTACCTCAAAATTGACTCAGGGTGCATTTAAAAATATTAAATTTAAATGGCTTGAAAATAGAAAATATGCATATATAATCTCATCAGCAGTAATAATATTAAGCTTAGGTTCATTATTTACTCGTGGATTAAATATGGGTATTGATTTTACCGGTGGTAGAACGTTTGTGGTTCGATTTGATAATTCAGTAAGTACCGTAAATGTTGCAAGTCTATTAAAAGATCAGTTTGGTATTGCTCCTGAAGTAAAAACTTTCGGTGCCGATAACCAGGTAAAAATAACAACCAAATATCGAATTGATGAAGACGATGTTGCTGTTGATAATGATATTGAAAATAAATTATATACTGGTTTAAAACCCATTCTTGGTGATCAGGTTACGTTAGAAGATTTCAATTTAAATCACAAAATGAGCTCACAAAAAGTGGGTGCAACCATTGCCGACGATATTATTATCGGATCATTTATTGTTATGATTATTGCTTTCATCTTCATGTTCCTTTATATTTTCATTCGATTTAAAAGTTGGAAATATGGCTTGGGAGCTGTAGTTGCATTGGCCCATGATGTGATAATTACATTAGGTGTGTTCTCTTTATTTTATGGTGTTTTGCCATTCTCACTCGAAATTGACCAGGCATTTATTGCAGCAATTCTAACTGTAGTAGGTTATTCTGTTAACGATACTGTTATTGTGTTCGACCGTATTCGTGAATACAGAGGATTGTATCCAAAACGAAAAGTTAAACCTGTTATGAATGCTGCTATTAATGATACATTAGCACGTACATTTAATACTTCGTTCACTACCTTGCTTGTAATATTTATAATATTCATTTTTGGTGGCGAAGTAATTCGTGGTTTTGTATTCGCTTTAATGATTGGTATTATGGTTGGTACATATTCATCTGTTTTTGTTGCATCACCAATAGTTTATGATGCTGGTTACAGAAAAAATGAACATGAAAAAACTGAAGAATAACAAATAATCTAACTTTTTTGAAAAACCTCATTTTATAAATGAGGTTTTTTTGTTCTATAAAGAATGTATATTTGTTAAAAATTGAGATTATGTTTCAATCAATTCTTTTTATCAGCGGACCTGAAATTTTTGTGGTGTTTCTTTTTATTCTATTATTTTTTGGAGCTGACAAAATACCCGAAATTGCTAAAACATTGGGAAAAGGTGTGAGAGAATTCAAGAAAGCTACAGACGAAATTAAAAAGGAAATGAATAGGAATGGTACTGATCTAATAAAAGATTTTGATGATATAAAGAAAGATATAGATAAAACCAAAAGCGATCTTCTTGGTTAACGAATAATTACTTAAGAAAAAAATATAACGATGATTGTTGCTGAAAATATAACCAAATCTTACGGTGATTTGCAGGTGCTTAAAGGTATTGACCTTAAAATTGGAAAGGGTGAAATAATATCTATTGTTGGTCCAAGTGGAGCTGGTAAAACCACCTTTTTGCAAATACTTGGAACACTAAGTAGACCTGATTCCGGGAAAATCCTTTTCGAAAATAGCGAGGTTAACACCTATAAAGACAAGCAATTAGCAGGTTTTCGAAATAAAAACATTGGTTTTGTTTTTCAGTTTCATCATTTGTTGCCTGAATTTACAGCACTCGAAAACGTATGCATTCCGGCATTCATTGCTCAAACCAAAAGAGAAGAGGCAGAAGACAAAGCCAGAGAAATTATGGGATTCCTCAATTTGAGTCACCGTCTCGAACATAAACCAAAAGAAATGTCGGGTGGTGAGCAGCAACGTGTAGCTGTTGCCAGAGCTTTAATTAATGGTCCATCAGTGATTTTTGCTGATGAACCTTCGGGTAATTTAGATTCGCAAAACAAAAAGGAACTTCATGATTTGTTCTTCTCTATTCGCAAAAAATACAATTCATCATTTGTTATTGTTACCCACGACGAAGGACTCGCAAATATGGCCGATCGTAAACTTATGATGAAAGATGGACGGTTTATTTAGTATATCTACATGATTGCAGAAATATCTGATTTAAAAGATTTTCTTGACGAAAAATATGAAAAGTACAATCATCCCGATTTTATTGAAACTGATCCTATTCAAATTCCACATTCGTTTTCTGATCCTTATGATATAGAGATTTCAGCTTTTCTTGCAGCAACCATCGCCTGGGGCCAGCGAATAACAATAATCAAGAACTCCCGAAAACTTATGGCTTTGATGGATTATGCACCTTATGATTTTATTACCAATTGTAATAATCAAGAATTAAAACGATTCGAGTATTTTGTACATCGTACCTTTAATGGGATTGATTGTGTATTTTTTATAAAATCACTCAAAAATATTTACAAAAACCATGGTGGATTGGGCTTGTTATTTCAAAAAACCTATTTACACCACAAAAATATTAAACAAACACTGGAAGAAGTTCGAAAGGTTTTTTTTGAGATAAATCATCCGCTAAGAACACAAAAGCACTTTTCAGATGTTTCGAAAGGAGCATCAGCAAAAAGGCTCAATATGTATTTAAGATGGCTTGTACGTAATGATAATCGCGGTGTTGATTTTGGATTATGGCAAAAAATTCCGACATCCGCATTATATTTGCCATTGGATTTGCATACAGGAAATGTAGCTCGTAAAATTGGTCTTTTACAACGTAATCAAAACGATTGGCAAGCAGTTGAAGAAGTTACAATCAAGTTGCGAAAATTTGATCCTAATGATCCGGTAAAATACGATTTTGCTTTGTTTGGTCTGGGAATATTTGAAAAGTTTTAAATCAATGGCAAACAATTATTTTAAATTTAAACAATTTACTATTCATCAGGATAAGTGTGCCATGAAAGTGGGTACCGATGGGGTATTGATTGGTGCATGGGCAACCTGCGAAAATGCTGAAAAAGTATTGGATATCGGAACTGGTACAGGACTTATTGCTCTTATGATAGCCCAACGATCAAATGCTTTAATCGATGCAATCGAAATTGACGAAAATGCATGTGAACAGGCACAAGAAAATTTCCACAAATCAATCTGGGAAAATCGAATCAATTTAATTCATCAGTCTTTTCAGGATTTTGTGCATGAAACGGATAAAAAATATGATTTAATTGTTACGAATCCACCGTACTTTCAGAATTCATTGGTTGCTCAAGATGATCAACGGACAAAGGCTCGCCATAACAGTGAGCTTGAGCTTTACGATATTCTTGATGGTGCCGAAAAACTTCTTTCAATCAATGGGACTTTAAGTATTATTTTACCTTATATAGAAGGTGTTTTGTTTATCGCTAAAGCAGCCGAACATGGACTTTATTGTGTGCGGCAAACCAATGTAATTCCAAAACCTAAATCACCTATAAAACGATTATTACTGGAATTTCAGCGACAAAAGAAAATACTTGTTGATCAGGATTTGATAATTGAGCTCGAAAACAGGCACGAATACTCCGAAAACTATATAAGCCTTACACGCGATTTTTATTTGTTTTTATAATTGGCTAAGCTACATTTTGTTTCGGTACAGATTACCCCAGAGAACTGCCAATTATTACCATCGTTTAAAAATAATAGATAAGTCCTAAAACTACTTAATTCTATATTTCATTTGATTTCATATTAGCGGTTGTATTAAAAAGTTAGTTCAAGAAAATACTCGTTCCAATTCTGAAACCAAATCCTTTTCTTGTAATATTATAATCATTTGAACTGTAATATTCTTGCGTA
>JFJP01001866.1_pt1 | contig 34047 bp, 25 predicted proteins | sample 431651 | NCBI WGS metagenome assembly JFJP01 (sample SAMN02602958, study PRJNA72255) | Microbial mat metagenome, whole genome shotgun sequencing project. | biome: fresh water; feature: sink hole; material: water; isolation source: purple microbial (photo- and chemosynthetic) mats found in... | reverse complement strand
TGCGGCGCGACAGCCTGCCGGGGCCGCACGGCGAGGCGCCGGTCGCTGACGGGCAACTGGTGCATACGCCCGAGACCTGGTGTCGCATCGCGCTGCTGTTCGCCGGCGGGCAGGCAGGGCCGGCGGAGAACGGCACTGCCGCCATTGCCGACGGCGCGTTGCTAACGCTGCGCCGCGGACTGGTTGATCGCGGGCTCATCGAACTGCGTCGTTCCGGCATGCTGCGCCGGTTGATATATGACTGGGGTGGCGGCATCGAACTGGGCGGTGTCGACAGTCGCGCTGCCGATATACGCGCGGCCGAGGGACGTGATACCGAGGGACGCGATGCCGTGTTGTCGTTCGACGACGGCATGGGCGGCTTCCTGCCGCTGTCCGTGGCTGATGTTGCCTGCCAGCCGCTGACGCTGGGCGCGCTGGGCATCGCCCCGGCGCCGGCTACCCTGTCGGTACTGGCCGAAGACGTTTGTCTCGTCGAGCAAACCCGGCGTGCCCTCTATCGCTATTGGCAACTGGCCGAGGGCGCGCCTACGGATGTGCGTGGACTGCTGGCGCGCGCCGCCCGGCTGGTGGCCGAGATCACCGTCGGCCGTGGCCGGCCGCGACATCTGATCGAGCTTGACGGACTGGCGCTGGAACTGGCCACGCAGGGTCTCGCCGCCGCCTGGCCGCTGGGCAGCGCGCTGCGCCATTTCCGCGGGCAGTGGCAGACGCATGTGGCGCAGCGGGACAATTCCAAAAACAGCTGCCCCGAAAACCGCTGCCTGACGCGCCCCGTCGCGCCCTGCCAGGCGGCCTGCCCCGCCCATATCGACATCCCCAGCTTCATGGCGCACATCGGCCATCGCGATCACGCCAGCGCCGTCGCGGTCATCACCCGCGACAACCCGCTGCCGCTCACTTGCGGCCTGGTTTGTCCGGCGCCCTGCGAGTCGGCCTGCGTGCGCGGCGGTGGTAACGGCGCCGTTTTCATCCGGCCAATGAAGGCGCTGGCGGCCGAGCATTGCCTGGCGACGGGCGCCTATCCGCGGCCCGAACTCGCGCCGCCCAGCGGCAAGCGCGTTGGTATCGTTGGCTCCGGCCCCGCGGGCCTCGCCGCCGCTTATTACCTGCGCGTCCTCGGCCATGCCGTCGAAATCTTCGAGGCGCAGGATCAGGCCGGTGGCATGCTGCGCTATGGCATCCCTGCCTATCGCCTGCCGCCGGAACTGCTTGACCGCGAACTGGCGCAGATCACCGCGCTGGGGGTGCCGATTCACACCGGCGCCAAGGTGGCCAGCCTCGATGGTTTCCGGCAGGCGCATGACGCGGTTTTTCTGGCGCTCGGCACGCAACTGTCGCGCTTCATCCCCATCGAGGGCGTGCATCAGCCCCATGTGCTGGGCGGCATCGATTTTCTGCGCATGGTGCGTGGTGGCGAGCGGGTGCGGGTCGGCCCGCGCGTCGTCGTCATTGGCGGCGGTAATGTCGCCATCGACGTGGCGCTGACGGCCCTGCGCCAGGGCGCCAAGCAGGTCGACATGGTCTGTCTCGAAAAGCGCCGCGAAATGCCGGCCAGCCCGCACGAGATCGAAACCGCCGTGGCCGAGGGCGTGATCCTGCACGCGGGCTGGGGGCCGCTGCGCATCGAGGAAGACGGCGAGGTGGTGTTCCAGCATTGCGACCGCGTCTTCGATCCCGTGGCCGCCGGCGGCCGTTTCAATCCCAAGTTCGATGGCGATCGCCGCCTGCGCCTCGCTGGCGACCAGGTGATTCTCGCCGTCGGCCAGGGCTCCGACCTCGCCAGCATCGAAGGCAGCGGGCTGGACGTCACGCGCGGCTTCATCGTCACCGATCCGAAGACGCTGATGACGCGCCAACCGGGCGTCTTCGCCGGCGGCGATGTCGCTCACGGCCCGCGTACCGCCGTCGAGGCCATCCGCTCCGGCAAGATCGCGGCCTCCGCCATCGACGCCTGGCTGAGCGGCGTTGATCTGGACGCCGCCACCGGCAAGCCGGCGCGCCGCGACGCTGTCGCGCCCCTGGCCGTTGGCCCCAATGACCGCAGCTACCTGCACCGCGCCGAGATGCCGCAACGCGACGTGATCGATCGTGCCGGCAGCTATGTCAAGATCGAGCAGGGTTTGTCGGATGCGCTGGCCTACAACGAAGCTGCCCGCTGCCTGCGCTGCGATCTTTGCATCGGCTGCGGCCTGTGCCAGCTGGCGTGCAGTGAAATGGGCGTCGAGGCGCTGCGCATGGCCGAAACCGCGGCCGGTCGCCTGGCCTACCTCGATTTCACCCGCCCGGCCGACCTCTGCATCGGCTGCGGCGCCTGCGCCCAGGTGTGTCCCACGGGGGCCATCCACGTCGAGGATGCGGCGGGCGTTCGGCGTACCGTCATCACCGGCACGGTGGTGTGCGAACACCCCCTGCTCGTCTGCGACTCGTGCGGCGCCAGCACGCAGACCGCGGCCCAGCGCGACTTCATCCGCCACCGGCTGGGCACGACCGTGGGCATGCCGACTGCGCTGTCATCGCCTATTACCGCGCCTCTGGATCGCGAACTCTGCCCGGCTTGTGCGCGACAGCGGGCCGACCGACCATGGCAAGGGCCGGCCCTTGCCGTACCGCTAGCGCCGACTTTTTTGAAAGACCGACCATGAATCGAGACAAACCGAAGAACGTCGCTGGGCGCCTGCCGGGTTTGCGTCCATCGGGACTGGCGCTTGCTGCCGCGCTGTTCGCCACACTGCTTGCCACGTTGCTGGCCGCCTGCGGCGAAGCGCCCAAGGATGCCGCCACCCCGCCGCCCGCCGCCAAGCCCGCCCTGACGGTCACTACCACCACGCCGCAACGGCAAGCCTGGCCGCTTACCCTTCAGGCCAGCGGCAATATCGCTGCCTGGCAGGAGGCGGTGATCGGCCCGGAAATCAGCAACTACCGGATTACCGAAGTTCGCGCCAGCGTTGGCGATGTCGTGAAGAAGGGACAGGTACTGGCGCGCATCGCCGGCGATACGGTGGAAAGCGAGTTCGCCGAGATTCGCGCCACCGTTGCCGAAGCCGAAGCCACGCTGGCGGAAGCGCGCGCCAATCACGAACGTGCCCGGCAACTGACGGAAAAGGGGTTTTACAGCGTTCAGCAAAATACGCAGACGCAAACCGCTGCCGACACCGCACTGGCCCGCCTCAATGCCACCAAGGCGCGCTTGCAGTCGGCCGAACTGAAACGTTCCCGGGCGACAGTGGTGGCGCCCGACGACGGCATCATCTCGGCCCGCGGCGCGACAGTCGGCACCCTCACGCAACCGGGCCAGGAACTGTTTCGCCTGATTCGCGGCGGCCGGCTGGAATGGCGCGCCGAGGTTACCGCCGCCGAGCTCGACCGCCTCAAACCGGGCCAGGCGGCGACGCTGATCAGCCCGAATGGCGACACGGTGGACGGCGTGGTGCGCGCCGTGGCCCCCACCGTCGACCCGCAAACACGCAACGCGCTGGTCTATGTCGACCTGCCGGCTATATCCAGCACCTCGGCAGGCAAAGTCAGCGCCGGCATGTTCGCGCGCGGCGAATTTCACCTCGGCCAGGGCGTGGTACTAACCTTGCCGCAATCGGCCGTGCTGATGCGGGAGGGTTTTTCCTACATCTTCCGCGTCGAAGGCAACAAGGTTGCCCTGACCAAGGTCGCCAGCGGGCGTCGTAACGGCGAGCGCATCGAAATCGTCGGTGCTGGCGGTCTGGACGAGAAAACCCAAGTAGTCGCCAGCGGCGTCGGTTTCCTCGCGGATGGCGACACCGTGCGCATTGTGCCGGCAGACTCCGCCCCGCCGGCTTCCCCAGTCATCGCCGCCCCGCCGGCTCAGCCATGAACGTTTCCGCCTGGTCGATCCGCAACCCGATTCCGGGGGTCTTGCTCTTTCTGCTGCTGACCCTGTTTGGCCTGATGGCCTTCAAAGGTATGAAGATCCAGCAGTTTCCGGACATCGACCTGCCGATGGTCACGGTGACCGCCAGCCTGCCAGGCGCGGCGCCGGCGCAGATGGAAACCGAGGTGGGGCGCAAGATCGAGAACGCGGTCGCCACGCTGCAAGGCATCAAGCACATTTACACCAAGGTGCAGGACGGCACGGCCATCGTTACCGTTGAATTCCGTCTGGAAAAGCCGCCGCAAGAGGCGCTCGACGACGTGCGCGACGCCATTTCGCGTATCCGCGCTGACCTGCCGGGCGATCTCAGGGACCCGGTAATTACCAAGGTCAACCTGGCTGGCGCGCCCATCCTCACCTACACCGTCGCCTCGACCCGCATGGATGACGAGGCTTTGTCCTGGTTCGTCGATAACACCGTCACCAAGGCCATGCTCAGCGTGCGCGGCGTCGGCGCGGTGGCGCGCGTCGGCGGCGTCACGCGCGAGGTGCGCGTCGAGCTCGATCCGGCCCGCCTGCTGGCCCTGCGCGCAACCGCCGCCGATGTCTCGCGCCAGTTGCGGCAGATGCAGCAAGAGGCCTCGGGCGGTCGCGCCGATGTCGGTGGCGCCGAACAATCGGTGCGCACCATCGCCACCGTGCAGACCGCCGCCGAACTCGGCGCCATGGAAATCGCCCTCGCCGACGGGCGGCGAATTCGGTTGAACGAGTTGGCCACGGTCAGCGATACCGTGGCCGAGCAGCGCTCCGCCGCGCTGCTCAACGGCAAGTCGGTGGTCGGCTTCGAGATCGTCCGCAGCCGCGGCGCCGGCGAGGTCGAGGTAACTGTCGGCGTGCGTGCAGCGCTGGCCCGGTTGAAGGTGGAGCACACCGACATCACCGTGACCGAAGCCTTCAATTTCGTCGATCCGGTGATCGATAACTTCGAGGGTTCGATGGCGTTGCTGATCGAGGGTGCCATCCTCGCCGTCATCGTCGTCTGGCTGTTCCTGGGCGACTGGCGCGCCACCATCGTTTCGGCTACCGCCCTGCCGCTATCGGCCATTCCGACCTTCGGTGTGATGTACCTGATGGGCTTTTCGCTCAATGTCGTCACCCTGCTGTCGATGTCGCTCGTCATCGGCATCCTGGTCGACGACGCCATTGTCGAGATCGAAAACATCATGCGCCATTTGCGCATGGGCAAGACGCCGTTTCAGGCGGCGATGGAAGCGGCCGACGAGATCGGTCTGGCGGTGATCGCCACCACGTTTACCCTCATCGCCGTCTTCCTGCCCACCGCGTTCATGAGCGGCGTCGCGGGCAAGTTCTTCGTTCAGTTTGGCTGGACCGCCGCCATTGCCGTGTTCTTTTCCCTGGTCGTCGCCCGCATGCTGACGCCGATGATGGCCGCCTATATCCTGCGACCGCCGACCAAAACCCACCACGAACCACGCTGGATGGAAATCTACACGGGATGGGCGGCGTGGTGCCTCAAACACCGTATCGCCACCACACTGGGCGCCTTGTTTTTCTTTTTCGGCTCCCTCGCCCTGGTGCCGCTGCTGCCCACCGGATTCATGCCGCCCGACGATCTGTCGCAAACCCAGGTCTATATCTCGCTGCAACCCGGCAGTACGTTCAAGGAAACCTTCGCCGCCGCCGAGGCGGCGCGGCGCATCGTTGAACGGCATCCGCATGTGAAGATGGTTTACACCGCCATCGGTGGCGGTGCGGCGGGGAGCGATCCCTTCGCCCCGCGCGGCGCGTCCGAGGTGCGCAAGGCGACCTTGACCATCAACCTGACGCCGCGCCGGGATCGCGGCGGCGTCAAGAAGCAGACGGTGGAGGGTGAGTTGCGCGAGGCGCTGACCGTGCTGCCCGGCGTTCAGGTCAAGGTTGGCCTGGGGGGCGCCAATGAAAAATACGTGCTGGTGCTGGCCAGCGAAAACGGCCCGCTGCTGGCCGAACATGCCCGCGTCGTCGAACGTGAACTGCGCTCCATTCCGGGTATCGGCTCGGTCACCAGCACGGCGAGCCTGTCCCGGCCGGAACTGGTGGTGCGCCCCGACTTCGCCCGTGCCGCCGATCTGGGCGTGACCTCGGCGGCCATCGCCGACGTGCTGCGCATCGCCACCACCGGCGATTACGACCAGAGCATCGCCAAGCTCAACCTCGCCCAGCGGCAGGTGCCCATCGTCGTCAAGCTGCCGGCGACGGCCCGCCAGGACTTGAACCTGCTGGGGCGGCTGACGGTGCCCGGCAAGCACGGGCCGGTGATGCTCGGTAATGTCGCCAGCCTGTCCATCACCGGCGGACCGGCCGAAATCGACCGCTATGACCGCCTGCGCAACATCAATTTCGACATCGAACTCAACCAGCAACCGCTCGGCGAAATCGAGAAGCTGGCGTTGGCGCTGCCCAGCCTCAAGCAGCCGCCGCCGGGCATATTGCAAACCACGGTCGGCGACGCCGAAGCGATGGGTGAACTTTTCGCCAGTTTCGGTCTTGCCATGCTCACCGGCGTGCTGTGCATTTACATCGTGCTGGTGTTGCTGTTCAAGGACTTCGTGCAACCGGCCACCATCCTCTCCGCGCTGGTGCTATCGGTGCCGGGCGCCTTCCTCGCCCTGTTCGTTACCCACACGGCGCTGTCGATGCCGTCGATGATCGGCCTGATCATGCTGATGGGTATCGCCACCAAGAACTCCATCCTGCTGATCGACTATGTCGTCCTCGCTCGTCGCGGGGTGGATGGCAACCCCGGGCTGGACCGCTGGCATGCCCTGCTCGATGCCAGCCGCAAGCGCGCCCGCCCCATCGTGATGACGACGGTGGCCATGGGCGCCGGCATGCTGCCCATCGCCATCGGCCTCGGCACCGATCCCAGCTTCCGCGCGCCGATGGCCATCGTTGTCATCGGCGGCTTGATCACCTCGACGTTCCTGAGTTTGCTGGTGATCCCGGTCGTTTTTACCTACGTCGACGATGCCATTCACTCCATCCAGAAGCTGCTGGCGCGGCCGCATGGCTGACAGGTTGTCGGGCAGTGCCGTACCGCTAGCGCCGACTTTTTCAGGCGGGCGGGCCGCTGTCGCGCGCGCGTAACTGGCCGCAGGCGCCGTTGATGTCCTGCCCGGCGGAGTGGCGCAATTTGGTCAGGATGCCGCGGCGATGCAACTGGCGCGCCATCGCGGCGGCCCGTTCCCAGGTGGGGCGGCGATAGTCGAGGCCGTCGACCGTGTTGTAGGGGATGAAATTCATCACTGCGTATTTTCCCGTCAGCAGGCGGACGATGCCGTCAAGTTCCGCATCGTCGTCGTTCACTCCTTCGATCAGCGTCCATTGATACTGGATCGGGTAGCCGGTGGCGCGCGAATAGGCATCGGCCAGTTCCACCAGTTCAGACGGATCGATGCGTGGCGCCCTGGGCAGCAGGCGCGCGCGCAGGTCGGCGTGGGTCGAATGCAACGACAGTGCCAGTGCCGGTTTCACTTTTTCGCGCGGCAGGCGGTCGAACACGCGACGGTCGCCAACGGTGGAAAACACCAGATTCTTGTGGCCGATGCCGCCGGCTGTGCCAAGGAAGTCGATGGCTTCCAATACATTGTCCATGTTGTGAGCCGGTTCACCCATACCCATGAACACAACCTTTTTTACCGTCCGCCGGGCGCGGGCCAGCACGACCTGGGCAACGATCTCGGCGCTGCCAAGCTGGCGCAGCAGGCCGTCTCGCCCCGTCATGCAAAACACGCAACCAACGGCGCAGCCAACCTGGGTCGACACGCATAGGCCCTCGCGCGGTAACAGCACGCTCTCGATCGTCTGGCCGTCGTTCAGGTCGATCAGCAGGCGCGAGGAGCCATCCTCGCCGATATGTTCGGATTGCAGGCGCGCCAATCCCGCCAGTTCGGTGGCAAGCGGGGGCAGTGCGGCGCGGAGATTCAGCGGGAAAAACCGCTCGGCCGGCACCGGCCCGCTATCCAGTGGTCGCGCCTCTATCCAGGCCCGCAGCACGCGATCCTCATGGCAGGGCTTGGCGCCATGGTCGCGCAAGTGCTGGCGAAGTTGGGCAATACGCATCGGCGCGGTCAGGCGTGGCGGGTTGCGGTGGTCATTGCCGCGCGATTATTGCCGGTCACTTTCGATCTCCTTAAGCTGAATGGTGATTTTACCGGCCGGACAGCCTGCGCCTCTGCCAGTGGCTGGACAGGGTTCGAACGAGACCGGATAATCCGCCAAGCCGTTGTTCCCGTCACACATCTTCCGGTCCTATTCCTTGGGAAAAATTCTCCTGTTTGCATTGCTTGTCGTGTTCGCCTTCCTTTACCTGAAGGCGCGCGCGAGGGATCGCTTGAAGGGGCAATCGAGCGCGGAGCGGGCACGGAGCGCAGCGAATACACCCTCGCCAGCAAGCGAACCGGTGGTGGCGTGCGCCCGCTGCGGTGTGCATGTGCCCTTGAGCGAGAGCGTCGAAGCGTCCGGCAAGCGCTATTGCGGCGAGGAGCACCGTCGTCTTGGCTAAGCCGGTTCAGCCAGCGTCGCCCCGTCCGCTGGGCGTTCCGGTCGGCCCCACCCACTGGCGCTCCCTTCAGTTTTTCTCGTATTACCGGCTGATCATTGCCAGCCTGCTGACTTTCGCCATGATGATGGCCCCCGGCGTTCTCGACTTGGGCGATCAGAGCCCTGCATTGGCGCGTTGGGCCAGTGCCGGCTACCTGCTGCTGGCGATCCTGTTTGTGACGGGCGTTGCCCGGATGCCGAAGGCATTCAACCTGCAACTGTCGTTGCAGGTCGCGGGCGACGTGGTTGCGCTGACATTGCTCATGTACGCCAGCGGCGGCAGCCAGAGCGGCGTCTCGGTGCTGGTTTTCGTTGTCCTGGCCGGTGCCGGACTGGTCGGGCAGGGCCGGCTTACGTTGTTTTACGCTTCGCTGGCAACGCTGGCGCTGCTGGCCGAACTGAGCTATCGCGTGCTGAACCTCAATGTCGATCCGAGTGCATTCTTCCGCGTCGGTTTGACCAGCATCGGCTTTTTCGGCACGGCTATTTCCGCTCGCCTGCTGGGTCAACGGGTCATCGTGCAGGAAAACCTGGCGCAGCAGCGCGGGGCCGAACTGGCCAGCCAACTGCGGATCAGCGAGCGCGTGATCCGCGACATGCAGGATGGCGTGCTGATCGTGGACGTGGATGGCCGTATCCGGCAGCACAATCCGCAGGCGGCGGCATTGCTCGGTGCGAAGGCGGTCAGCGGTCAGTATCTGGCGGCACTGTCGATCCCGCTGGCCGAGCTTTATCGTGTGTGGCGCAATGACCGGACCGCGCTCCCCGGCATGTTGCGCATGCCGCACGGCGGGCGCCTGGTGCGCGTGCGCTGCCTGCCTTCGGGCGATTCCGGTCATGCGGTGATCTACGTCGAGGACATGGGGCGCATCGAGGAACAGGCCCGCCAGATCAAGCTGGCCGCGCTGGGTCGGCTGACCGCCAACATGGCCCATGAAATCCGCAATCCCCTGGCGGCCATCAGCCATGCGGCGGAACTGCTGCACGAAGAATCTGAAAACGACATCGAGCGACGGCTTGCCAGCATCATTGGCGAAAACACCCGCCGCCTCAACCGTCTCGTGGTGGAGATCATGGAACTCGGTCGCCGCGATCGGGCGCAGCCGGAACTGATTTCGCTCGGCAGCTTTCTGGACAGATTTGTCGAGGAGCTTGAGGTGGCCGAACCCAGCGCCTCGCGTCGCGTTGCCGTGACGGTCGATGGCGCCGCGCGCGTCTGTTTTGATCGTTCCCACCTGAGTCGCGTTCTCTGGAATCTAGCAGTCAACGCCCTGCGCCATGCGTCCGCCAGCGATACGGCGGTACGCTTCGAGGCGCGGGCGGTGGCCGGAGAAGAAGAAATCTCGGCAAGACGGGCGGAATTGCATATCATTGACGACGGGCCGGGTATTGCACCGGAAGTGCGCGGGCAAGTGTTCGAACCTTTCTTCACCACGCATGGCAGTGGCACGGGCCTGGGGCTCTACATCGCGCGCGAACTTTGCGACGCCAACGGCGCCCTGCTTGAACTGCTGGACGAGACCGGCGGCGCGCATTTTCGCATCACGTTTTCGGGAGAGACATGTCAAACCTCCGCCGGGCTCGCGGCGACCTGAAGCGCGCACTTGTCGTCGACGACGAGGCCGACATCCGCGAACTGCTGGACATGACGCTGGCGCGCATGGGCCTGGCGGCGGACTGTGCCGCCAACGTTACCGAGGCCAGACGGCTGCTGGCCGAAAATTCCTATCAGGTTTGCCTCACCGACATGCGCCTGCCTGACGGCGATGGCCTTGAGTTGGTGCGTTTCATCGGCGAGCAATGCCCCGAATTGCCGGTGGCGGTGATCACGGCCCATGGCAGCATGGAAAACGCCGTCGCCGCGCTCAAGGCGGGCGCCTTCGACTATCTGTCGAAACCGGTTTCCCTCGATCAACTCCGTGTCGTCGTGCGCGCGGCGCTCAACCTGCCCGGTAGCGATGGCGGCAGTGTTGCCGGGAATGAGCACGACCTGCGTGATTTGCTGGGCGCCTCTCCAGCTATCGTGCAGGTGCGCGACCTGGTCGAACGCGTCAGCCGCAGCCAGGCGCCGGTCTATATCACGGGTGAATCCGGCAGCGGCAAGGAACTGGCGGCGCGCATGATTCACGAGCGTAGCGCGCGCCAGACCAAGACCTTCGTGCCCGTCAATTGCGGCGCGATTCCCGAAAATCTGGTCGAGGCGGAATTCTTCGGCTACCGCAAGGGCGCCTTCACCGGTGCCGACAATGATCGCATCGGCTTTTTCCAGGCGGCCGATGGCGGCACCCTTTTCCTCGACGAAGTGGCCGATTTGCCGCTGGCCATGCAGGTCAAGTTGCTGCGGGCAATCCAGGAGCGGCGGGTGCGCAAAGTGGGCGCTACCGCCGAGGGATCTTTTCTATCGCCTCAACGTGATCGAAATTCGCATGCCGGCTCTGCGCGAATGCAGCGAGGATGTCGATCTGCTGGCCGATCACATGCTTGCGCGCATGGCGCGCAACGTGGGTATCGACACGCCGCGCCTGACCGACCCGGCCCGACAGGCTTTGTCAGCCTATGCCTTTCCCGGCAATGTGCGGGAACTGGAAAATATTCTTGAGCGTGCCGTGGCGCTGCTCGATGGCGATATCATCGATACCGCCGATCTCGGCCTCGAACGCGACGCGGACGTGCCAGCGCCCGCGAATTTGCATTCGGCGGCGGACTCCGGTCAGGAGTCAGGGGTGCCGTTGGCGCCGCAATTCGGGCAATCGACGCTGCAGGACTATCTCGATCAGGTCGAGAAAACAGCCATCCTCGAAGCGCTCGACAAGACCCGCTTTAACCGCACGGCTGCCGCCCGACTGCTGGGGGTCAGCTTCCGCTCGTTGCGCTATCGCATGCAGCGCCTCGGTCTGAATGATTGATGGCGCATGACTGATGGTTGATCCGACGCCGGCGCTCGATGCGGACGGATGGTTTAGCGACGCCATCCGCGTCGATTCGCCCAATCACGATGCGCGGCCCGTGGGCGAGAGCGTCAGCCTGGTCGTGATCCACGCCATCAGCCTGCCGCCCGGCCAGTTCGGTGGCAATGCCGTCGGGCAGTTGTTTACCAATTGTCTCGATGCCGCCGCCCATCCCTATTTCGCTACGATTCAGGGCCTGCGGGTCTCGGCGCATTTTTTTATCCGGCGCGATGGCGAGCTGATCCAGTTCGTGTCTACCGACAGGCGCGCATGGCACGCTGGCGTTTCTTGCTGGCGAGGGCGGCAGCGCTGCAATGATTTTTCCATTGGCATCGAACTCGAAGGCGACCATGGCGACCATGGTGGCGCTGGCCACGCCTACGAGGAGGCGCAATATTGCCAGCTTGTTGCCTTGATCCATGCGCTGCGGCAACGCTATCCGATCGGCGCCATCGTTGGTCATTGCGACGTTGCCGCCGGGCGCAAGAGCGATCCCGGACCTCGCTTCGACTGGCTTCGACTGTCGACGGCACTGGATGCGCGCGTCGCATGAATGCAACGGTGATAAGGCGTGGCGGCGGCTGACCGCAAATTTTCTTGCCTGAAAAAATACGTACCCCTACAATTAGTGTCAATCAGTCACTCACCCACTACATATAGTGGGTCGCACAAAGACGCAGCATCCGCGCATTGCATGCCATTGGCGATATGAGCGGAGAAACGCAAGGAATTCGTCCCTTTCAATTGCTTGAAAGCGTTGAATAATCCGTTTTGGCCCAGACGGGTTGCTCTCTGATGTAAATGGTGGTTTTTTCCCCTGTTACTTTGTGAAGGAGGTTCAACATGGCTGATCCCAAGAAAGCCAAGAAGCCGGCGGCGAAGAAACCTGCCGTCAAGAAATCTGCTGCTGACAAGCCTGCCGCGAAGAAGGCTGCTGCTGCCAAACCGGCGGTGAAGAAAGCAGCGGCGGCCAAGCCCGCTGCTAAAAAAGCTGCTGTCGCCAAACCCGCGGCCAAACCGGCAGTGAAGAAGGCCGCAGCGGCCAAGCCCGCCGCGAAGCCAGCTGCGGTAGCCAAGCCTGCCGCCAAGCCGGAAGCGAAGAAAGCTGCCGCCAAGCCCGCGAAGAAGGCTGCGGTTGCCAAGCCCGTTGCTAAGCCCGTTGCCAAGCCGGCGGTGAAGAAAGCCGCGGTTGCCAAACCTGCGGCCAAGCCCGCCGCCAAGAAAGCCGCGGCTGCCAAGCCTGCGAAAAAGGCCGCGGTGGCCAAGTCTGCAACTAAGCCCGCATCTAAGCCTGCTGCCAAGCCCGCGGTGAAGAAAGCCGCAGCCAAGCCCGCAGCCAAACCGGCGGAGAAGTCCGCCGCGAAGAAAACTGCGCCGAAGAAGGCCGCCAAGGCAGACGCTGCTGCTTCGCCGCCGTCGACCGCGGCCGCTCCCGGCCACAAGCCTTCGCTCAACCCTACGGATGCCTGGCCATTCCCCACCGGCTCCCGGCCGGCCTGATCGATCTCTTTCGATCCTCGGGGTGGTGGCTGTGATGCAACAGTCGCCACCCTTTTCTTTTGGCCGATTCGGAGGCAAGCGATGCTGAAATGGATTTATTGTGTCATGGCGCTCATGCTTGGCGGGCTTGCTGCCGCACATGCCGCTAGCGAAGCGGTGGTCACGACGACGAACGGGCGATTCGACGATGTCAGCCAGTCGCTGGTTGCCGCCATCGAGGGCAAGGGTCTGGTGATCGCCCATACGTCCCGTGTCGGCGAGATGCTGGACCGCACCGGTAAGGATATCGGCGCGTCCCGCCGGGTTTACGAACAGACCGAGACTTATGAATTTTGTAGCGCCCGCGTGTCACGGATGATGATGGAGGCCGATGCGTCGAACATCGTGTATTGTCCTTTTGCCATCACTGTCTATACCTTGCCGGGCAAGCCGAACGCGGTTTACCTGGCGTACCGTCGGCCACCGGCCGCCGTGCCGGCCGTCGGTGAACTGATCAAGAGCATTGTGGCGGACGCGATGGAGCTTGCGCGCTGAAGTAGCGCGTCATGCGCGTCAGCCCTTCGGCGAGCTTTTCGGCGGCGACGGTGTAGGCGAACCGCATGTGACGCCCCGGCGCGTTGTCGCCGAAATCCAGCCCCGGCGTGACGGCCACGCCGGCGTGCTCGATCAGCGCTTCGGCCAGCGCAAAACTATCGTTACCCAGATCGCCGATGTCCGCATAGATGTAGAACGCCCCTTGCGGTTCGACGCCGATACGAAAGCCCAGGCTTCTCAGGCCGGGTAGCAGCAGGTCGCGGCGGGCCTTGAATTCCGCCCGGCGGGCTTCGAGTATGGCCAGTGTCTCCGGCGTAAAGGCGGCCAGCGCGGCATGTTGCGCTGGCGCCGAGGGGGAAATGAACAGGTTCTGCGCCAGTTTTTCGACGTCGCGCACCTGGTGGGGCGGCACCACCAGCCAGCCAAGTCGCCAGCCGGTCATGCCGAAATATTTCGAAAAACTGTTGATGACGATGATCTCGTCGGAGAGGGACAGCGCCGTCGTGGCATCGACGCCATAGGTGAGGCCGTGGTAGATCTCGTCGACAATGAGCGTGCCGTGGCGCGCGGCCACCGTTTGCCATAGTTCGGCCAAGCGCGCCGGTTCGATCAGGCTGCCGGTCGGATTGCCGGGCGAGGCAAGCAGCAGTCCTTGTGTGCGCGCCGTCCAGCAGGCATCGACCTGTTCCGCCGTGGGCTGGAAAGCTGTCGTGGCATCGACGTCGAGAGATCGCGGCACGCCTTCGAGCAGTCGCACGAAGTGACGGTTACAGGGATAGCCCGGATCGGTCAGCAGCCATTCGTCACCGGGACTGATGAGGGCGCCCAGCGCCAGCAGCAGCGCGCCTGACGCGCCGGATGTGACGATGATGCGCGCCGGATCGATGTTCGCGCCGTAACGTGTCGCATAGAAACCGGCGATGGCTTCACGCAGGCTGGGCAGGCCGAGCGCGTGGGTATAGAAGACCTGGCCGCTGGCGATGAAGCGTTGCGCCGCCTCGATCACCGGTTGTGGCGTCGGGAAGTCGGGTTCGCCAACTTCCATGTGGATGATGTTGCGCCCTTGCGCTTCAAGCGCTCGTGCTTTTGCCATGAGTTCCATGACGTGAAACGGGGCGATCGCGGCCATGCGGGCGGCGCTGTTCATGTGCGTGCTCCAGAAAAAAACGGCCGCCCCCAAGCTTGGGAGCGGCCGTTGCATTGTGGCTGCCATACCGCTAGCGCCGACTTTTTAGTCCCTCGCGGGATGAGCGCTTTTAAACCGGCGTGGCATGGCGGCGAATCAGTCGATCATCGCCAGTTCGAACAAATCGCGCTTGAGCGCCAATTGCTTCGGCAGCTTTTCGCCCATCTTGTCGAACCATTCCTTGTGCGAGGCCAATTCAATTTTCCATGCTTCGGCATCGATCTGGCAGAACGTTTCGAATTCTTCCTTGCTGACGTCCATCCCGGTCCAGTCGATGTCCTCGAAACGCGGCATCCAGCCCAGCACGGTTTCGCGCGCCGGCAGGCGGCCATGCACGCGGTCGACGATCCACTTGAGCACACGCATGTTCTCGCCGAAACCCGGCCACACGAATTCGCCTTTCTCGTTCATGCGGAACCAGTTCACGCAGAAAATCTTCGGCGTGTGTTCGACGACCTGGCCCATGCGCAACCAGTGGCTGAAATAATCGCCCATGTGGTAGCCGCAGAACGGCAGCATGGCGAAGGGGTCGCGCCGCACCACGCCCTGCGCGCCGAAAGCGGCGGCAGTCGTTTCCGAGCCGAGCGTCGAGGCCATATAGACGCCATAACTCCAGTTGAAGGCTTCATAGACCAGCGGCACGGTGGTGGCGCGGCGACCGCCGAAGATGAAAGCGGAAATCGGCACGCCCTGCGGGCTTTCCCAGTTCGAGTCGACCGACGGGCACTGCTTGGCGGGCGCAGTAAAGCGCGAATTTGCATGCGCCGCCTTGCGGCCTGATTCCGGCGTCCAGTCCTTGCCCTGCCAGTCGATGGCATGCGCCGGTGTCTCTGTGCCCATGCCCTCCCACCAGACATCGCCGTCGTCGGTCAGCGCGACGTTGGTGTAGATGCTGTTTTCCTTGAGTGTCGCCATGGCGTTGAAGTTGGTCTTCTCCGACGTGCCCGGCGCGACGCCGAAAAAGCCGGCCTCGGGGTTGATGGCGTAGAACATGCCGCCAGGACCGGGTTTGATCCAGGCGATATCGTCGCCGACCGTGGTGATCTTCCAGCCGTTGAACGACTCGGGCGGAATCAGCATGGCAAAGTTGGTTTTGCCGCAGGCGGACGGGAAGGCTGCGGCGACGTAGGTTTTCTCGCCGGTGGGCGATTCAACGCCGAGGATCAGCATGTGTTCGGCCAGCCAGCCCTCGTCGCGCGCCATGGTCGAGGCGATGCGCAGCGCCAGGCATTTCTTGCCCAGCAGCGCGTTGCCGCCATAGCCGGAGCCGTAGGACCAGATTTCACGCGTCTCGGGGAAATGCACGATGTATTTGGTGGTGGGATTGCACGGCCACTTGACGTCGGCTTTGCCCGGTTCGAGCGGGGCGCCAACCGAATGGAGGCAAGGCACGAAAAAGCCGTCGGCGCCAAGCACGTCATAGACGGCCTTGCCCATGCGCGTCATGATGCGCATGTTGGTGACGACGTAGGCCGAGTCGGTGATCTCGATGCCGATCTGGGCGATGGGCGAACCGAGCGGACCCATGCTGAAGGGAATCACATAGAGGGTGCGGCCGCGCATCGAGCCCTTGAAGAGGCCCTTGAGCGTTTCCTTCATCTTGGCCGGGTCTTCCCAGTTGTTGGTCGGGCCGGCGTCTTCCTGTTTGGCCGAGCAGATGTAGGTACGATCTTCGACGCGGGCGACGTCCGAAGGGTCGGAGCAGGCGAGGAAAGAATTGGGGCGCTTGGCCGGATTGAGCTTGACGAAGGTGCCGGCGGTGACCAGTTCAGCGCACAGCCGGTCGTACTCTTCCTGCGAGCCGTCAGCCCAGTAAATTTGATCAGGTTCGGTCAATGCCGCGACTTCCGCGACCCATGCCTTGAGTCGCGCATGTTTGACGTAATCGGGTGCCTGGAGGGCGGGTTGGCTCATGGAAATCTCCAATTTAATCTAAGGTCTAAGTGAGGGGTGAGAGCGGATAATAAACTAATCTGTCGCGAGGGCTATTGTGGAACCACCGCAATCGAAAACTGTTGGAGCAAATCATGCAAAGAATTGTCATTATCGGCGCCACCTCGGCTATCGCTCATGCGACCGCCCGTTTGTGGGCGACGCGCGGCGCGGCCTTGTTTCTGGTGGGTCGCAACGCCGAGCGGCTGGCGGTCAATGCCGCCGATCTGCGGGTACGCGGCGCGGAGAAGGTAACGGCGCATGTGATGGATGCGACCGATTACGCGACTCACGCGGCGATGCTGGCGGCGGCACTGGCCGCGCTGGGCGGCATCGACGTGGCGCTGATCGCCCACGGCACACTGCCCGACCAGCGCGCTTGCGAAGCCGATCTGGTCATGCTGCGTGCCGAGATCGAGGCTAACGGCGTTTCGGTCTGCGTGCTGGCGCAAGCGTTTGGCAACTATTTTGTCGCGCAGGGCAGGGGTACCGTGGCCGTGATCGGTTCGGTGGCGGGTGACCGCGGGCGGCAGAGCAATTATGTTTATGGCGCGGCCAAAGGTCTGGTGGCGCGGTATCTGGAGGGTTTGCGGAACCGGCTGGCGAAGTCGGGCGTGGGCGTGCTGCTGATCAAACCGGGTTTTGTCGATACCCCGATGACGGCGGCCTTCGAGAAGAAGGGCCTGCTGTGGGCGCAACCCGAGGCGGTGGCGGGCGGTATTCTCGACGCCATCGAACGCGGTCGCGATGTTGTTTACCTGCCGTGGTTCTGGCGCGGCATCATGTGGGTGATTCGCCATATTCCGGAGCGGCTGTTCAAGCGGCTGTCGCTCTGATCCATTTCAACGAGGAAGGAACTTGCTCATGAAACTTTTTATCGGCGCACTCTGCCTCGCGGTCGCCACCGTGAGCAGTGCAACTGAAAGCACCCGGGAAGTCACTTCAACGGCAGCCGATCGCGAGGCCGTTGCCGTGACTGTCTATAACGACAATCTCGCTTTGGTGAAGGAGCGGCGCAAGGTGCAGTTGCCGGCCGGCGCGGCCCGTCTGTCGCTGCGCGAAGTGTCGGGGCAGATGCGGCCGGAAACAGCGCTGCTTAAGGCGGTGACGGGCAGCCCGATTTCGCTGATCGAGCAGAATTTTGACTTCGATCTGCTGACACCGGGCAAGCTGCTGGAAAAGTACATTGGCCGCGAAGTGACGGTGCTGCGCTCGCATCCGACCACGGGCGAGGAGAAGGCGGAAAAGGCCACGGTGCTGGCAGCCGGGGGCGGAACAGCGGGCGGCACGGTGCTGCGTTTCCATGACCGCATCGAGACCGGCGTGCCGGGGCGCATCGTCTTCGACAGCGTGCCAGCCAATTTGCGTGATCGGCCAACCCTTTCCGTGCTGATCGAAGGCGCGGGCGGACAGCAGTCGCTGGAACTTTCCTATCTCACCGGTGGCCTGGCGTGGTCGGCGGATTATGTTGCCAACCTGTCGGCGGACGGTCGCCAGATGGATATTTCTGGCTGGGTCACGCTCACCAACCGCAGCGGCGCCGCGTACAGCAACGCCATGTTGCAACTGGTGGCCGGCACGGTGAATCGGGCGCGTCCGCAGCGGATGCAGGCGGACTTCGCGATGGCTATGCCGGCGCCGGCGCCGCGAAAAGCAGCGGAATTCGCCCAGGAAAGCCTGATGGATTACCACCTCTATACCTTTGATCGCCCGACGTCCATCGACGACAACCAGACCAAACAACTGGCTCTGCTGTCGGCCGGCGCGATTCCGGTTCGTCGCGAGTATTTGCTTGCCGGTGGCGACTACTATTACCGTGGCCGCTACGATCAGATCGGCCAGAAGATCAAGCCCGCGGTGTTCGTCGAATTCACCAACAAGGGTGGACAGCTGGGCAAGCCGCTACCCGCCGGTATCGTGCGGGTTTATGCGAGAGACGCGAAGGGCGCGGCGCAGTTTGTTGGCGAGGATCGCATCGAGCATACGGCGAAGAACGAGAAAGTGAGTCTCAAACTCGGCGAGGCCTTCGACATTACCGCCGACCGCAAGCAGGTTTCCTACAAGAAGCTCGGCGATACGACGGCGGAGACGGCCTACCGCATCGAGATTCGCAATGCCAAGGACGAGGCTGTAAGCGTGCGGGTGCGGGAGCCGCTGCCGGGCGACTGGGAAATCACCCAGGAAACGCAGCCGCATACCAAGGAATCGTCGCGTAGCGCCGTATGGAACATCGCCGTACCGGCTAACGGCACGGCGATGCTGGACTATACGGCGCGCGTCAAGTGGTAGCGAGGTAGCGCTTGGGTAAAAAAGGTGGGGAGATTACTCGCGCGTTACCGGGCGGTGCGCGAGGAAGTCCTCGTCCTGAAGCTGCGACGGGCCGCTACCCAGGCGAAGGCGCTGAAGGGGAGCAGCATGATTGCCAATGAAATAATTATGCGCATGATGATCTCTCTCGTTTATGGGGTTGGTGGGAATCTATTGTGGGACTTGGTGATGCGGGACTCGGTGAAGCACTGTCCGGCAAAAAAACGCCCAGCGAGACGGGGGAGCCAAGCCGGGCGATCAAGGAGGAGGAACTATGAAACTGACTCTCGGTAAAGAGCCAGCCATGAATGTACTATGAGAATATTCTTATATTATTAACTATTACAATTCTTCACAATTAGGCGGGCCCGGTTTATTGGGTGCGCTTGGTTTCGCAAGGAGCTGAATCAGCCGAGCTTGATGCTGGCCGTGACCATGCGGGCCAGTTGTTCCGCCACCACCAGGCGCAGGCCACGCCCGGTCAAAGCGTTGCGAATGGTCGCTTCGTCGTAACCCCAGTCGCGCAACCTTTCGGCAAAGGCGCGAAAAGTTTCCACTTCGAAGGCGATATCCGCGCTGACGGAGGCGCTGCCGCCGGCTTGGGTAAAGGGGTCGCGATCCCGGTCGTATTGAGCACGCTGATCGACATCCGACAGGATGCCGTAGGCCTCGTTGATCTCGGCCATTCTTGCGGTGGCTTCGGTCGGGCTGCCATCGAAGCGGTCGGGGTGATAGCGGTGGGCCAAACCCCGGTAGGCGCCCTGAATCACGACATCCTCGGCGGTGTCCAACACACCGAGGACGGCGTAGTAATCTTTTTTGGTGTCGATGCCTCTGTTGTTCATAAGTCCGGGTTCCGGCTGCTGGATCGACTTCATTATAGAATCCCGCCCTTCCCGATCACCAATAATTCCCCCGGAATTTCCGCGCCCACCATGAGCTTTCAAGCCCTTACCGCCCTCTCGCCGCTCGACGGCCGTTATGCCGCCAAGCTTGAGCCGCTACGCGCACATTTCTCAGAATTCGGTCTGATCCGCAACCGCATCCGTGTCGAAATCGAATGGCTGAAGGCGTTGGCGGCCGCGCCCGAGATCGCGGAAGTGCCGGCGTTTTCATTTGATACCGTGGCCGAACTGGATCTGGTGGTCTCGGGCTTCGCGGTGCCCGATGCCGCCGAGGTCAAGCAGATCGAGGCCGTCACCAATCACGACGTCAAGGCCGTGGAATACTGGCTGAAGGAACGCTTCAAGGGCAACGCCGAGGTGATGCGGGTGGCCGAATTCATCCACTTTGGTTGCACTTCCGAGGACATCAACAACGTCTCCCACGCGCTGATGCTCAATGACGCGCGCGCGGAAATCCTGCTGCCGGGGTTCGGTCGCGTGATCGAGCGTTTTCGCACGCTGGCGCACGATCTGGCCGACTTGCCGCTGCTCGCCCGCACCCACGGCCAGCCGGCCACGCCGACCACGCTGGGCAAGGAAATGGCCAACGTCGCGGCGCGACTGATCCGCGCCCGCAGCCGCATCGCCGACGTGGCGATGATGGCCAAGTTTAACGGCGCGGTCGGCAACTACAACGCTCATCTGTCGGCCTATCCGGACATCGACTGGGAAGGTTTCGCCCGCCGCTTTATCGAGTCGCTCGGCCTCGAATTCAACCCTTACACCATCCAGATCGAACCGCACGATGCGATGGCCGAACTTTTTGATGCCATGGCGCGCGCCAACACCATCCTGATCGACGCCGACCGCGACATCTGGCAATACATCTCGATGGGTTACTTCAAGCAGAAGACCAAGGCCGGCGAGATAGGCTCTTCAACCATGCCACACAAGGTCAATCCCATCGATTTCGAGAATTCCGAGGGCAATCTCGGCATGGCCAATGCCATCCTGCGCCACCTGTCGGAAAAGCTGCCGATTTCACGCCTACAACGCGATTTGACCGATTCGACGGTGCTGCGCAACATGGGCATCGCCTTTGGCTATGTCTCGCTGGCACACGACTCGACCCTGCGTGGCCTTAACAAGCTCGAAGCTAACCCGCAACGCCTGGCGGATGACCTCGATAATTGCTGGGAAGTGCTGGCCGAGCCGGTGCAGACGGTGATGCGCCGTTACGGTGTGCCCAATCCTTACGAGCAATTGAAGGAACTGACGCGCGGCAAGGGCATTGAGCAGGACGCCCTGCGCGCCTTCATCGCCACGCTGGCGATTCCGGACGCCGACAAGGCGCGACTGCTGGCAATGACACCGGCCAGCTACATCGGCAGCGCGGCCGCACTGGCGCGGAATATCTGACATGGGTTTTGCCGAGAATCTGAAAAGCATGCCGCGCGTTTCCCACCTGCTGGCCATCGAACTGGTCGGCAAGGAAGGCGATGTCGTTGCAACCCTGGAAAACAAGCCGGGTCAGGCTGGTTCGCTCGCCGTTTATAACCACCTCGGTCAGATCTACGGCGCCATCAATGCCGAGGCCGCGAAGAAGGGATTGGAGATTTTCGCGGAGCACGCCGACGATGCCCGCGCTCATCCCGGCAAGCACCCCAACATCGACCGCCTGCTGGCACTGGTTGCCGAAGGCGGCCAGTTTCGGGTAAAACACGTATTCGCGACCGGAACGGAGTGAACGCAACGGGTTCGTGCCGTACCGCTAGCGCCGACTTTTTGTAATAACCCCAGGAGAACACAAATGAAAAAAATTACCCAAACCCTCATCGCTGGTTTGGCTTTGACCGTACTGGCCGGTACTGCTTCCGCTCAAGTCGTCGGCAAGTCCGAGGACCAGATCCGCTGGCGCCAGTCGGCTTATCACACGATGGGCTGGAGCATGGGTCGCATCAAGGCCAACGTCGAAGGCACCTTCAACAAAGACCAGGTGATCGAAGCCGCCAACGTCATCCAGGCCATTGCCAATTCGAAGATGGGCGCGCTCTACCAACCGGGCACCGAAACCGGTAAGGGCTGGAAGAACACCCAGGCCAAGGCTGAACTGTTCACCGACAAGGAAGGTGTCGGCAAGGTGGCCATGGGCTTTGGCAAGGAAGCCAACGAAATGGCCAAGGTCGCCGCGTCCGGTGACGCTGCCGCCGTCAAGGCCCAGTTCGGAAAACTCGGCGAATCCTGCAAGGCCTGCCACGAGAAATTCCGCGTCAAGGACTGACACTCTTCGTCAGCCACAATGAAGCGGTCACCTGCGGGTGGCCGTTTTTGTGTCCGGGGGCTAGAATCGTCGCATGAACATCCTGCTCGCCATTGACGGTTCCGAGGTCTCGCAACGGGCCGTGCTCAGCCTGATCGATCATGTGCGCTGGTTTCGCGAGCCACCGCATGTCCATCTGTTGCATGTGCATGCGCCGATTCCCGTCGGCCTGGCGGTGCAGCACCTGAGCCAGGAAATGCTCGACCGCTATTACCGCGAGGAAGGCGAGGCGGTGCTCAAACCGGCCGCTGTCGCGCTGGCGCAAGCAGGCATTGCCACTACCCCGCACATCCATGTCGGCCATGCCGCCGAAATCATCGTCAGGCTTGCCGGCGAGTTGGGCTGTGAGTTGATCTGCCTGGGCAGTCATGGTCGTGGCGGCATCAAGACCGCGCTGCTCGGCTCCGTGGCATCGCGGGTGCTGCATCTGGCGCAGGTGCCGGTGCTGATCTGTCGCTGACCGCATCCGGCTGCCCCGAAGCCGTAACCGCTCGACTCCGGTGAACCCATGAACACCTTCCAGACCGAACAGGACGCCGCTCGGGACGTCATCGAGCTATCCATTTCCGGCATGACCTGCGCGGCCTGCTCGGGGCGCATCGAGCGGCAGCTCAATAAGCTGGGCGGCGTCGAGGCGGTGGTGAATCTCGCCGCCGAAAAGGCGCATATTCGCTACGCGCCGAACCTGATCGACGCGGCGAAACTGATTGCCACCATCGAGAAAACCGGCTTCGGTGCCACGCTGTCGACAGCCGACACCCACGTCGATGAAAAGGCCCGCAAGGCCGCGACCTATCGCGACGAAGTACATCGTTTCTGGATTTCTCTGGCGCTGACGCTGCCGCTGATCGGGCAGATGGCCTTCATGTTTGTGGGTGCCTGGGATGCCCACCATGACGTGCTACCGCGCTGGCTGCAATTCGCGCTGGCCACGCCGGTGCAGTTCTGGATCGGCAAGCGTTTTTACCTCGGCGGCTGGAACGCCCTGCGTAGTGGCGGCGGCAACATGGATGTGCTGGTGGCGCTGGGTACTTCGGCCGCTTATTTCTACAGCGTCGCCGTGATGCTGCTCGATTTGCCCGCCCATGTCTATTTCGAGGCGTCGGCCACCGTCATTACACTGGTGCTGCTGGGCAAGATTCTCGAAGCACGCGCCAAGGCCAGGACATCGGCGGCCATCGAGGCGTTGATCAAGCTGCAACCGCAGACGGCGCACGTCGAGCGCAATGGACAATTGGTCGAGGTCGACGTCAAGGCGATGATTCCCGGCGACGTCTTTATCGTCCGCCCCGGCGAAGCCGTGCCGGTGGATGGCGCGGTGGTCGAGGGGGCGTCGAGTGTCAACGAGGCGATGCTGACCGGCGAGAGTCTGCCCGTTGGTAAACACGTCGGAGACAAGGTTTTCGCTGCCACGGTGAATGGCGTGGCGCTGCTCAAATGCCGCGCCACCGGTGTGGGCTCGCACACGCTGCTGGCTGGCATCATCCGTCTGGTCGAGCAGGCGCAAGGCTCGAAGGCGCCGGTGCAGCGCCTGGCCGACCGTATCGCCGCCATTTTCGTGCCGGTGGTGACGGTCATCGCGCTGGCAACTTTCGTGTTGTGGTGGTGGCTGGGCGGCGAATTCACGCCCGCTCTGATCAACGCGGTGGCCGTGCTGGTGATCGCCTGCCCCTGTTCGCTGGGCTTGGCGACGCCGACGGCCATCATGGTCGGCACGGGCATGGGTGCGCGCGCCGGTGTGCTGATCCGCAACGCCCAGGCGCTGGAACTGGCCGAAAAGATCGAGGTGCTGGCCGTCGATAAGACCGGCACGCTGACGCAGGGCAAGCCGGCGGTGACGGCCATTGAAAAAGTCGGCGGTAGCGGTACGGCAGACGAGCTCTTGCATCTTGCCGCCAGCCTGGAACAGGGGGCGACCCATCCGCTGGCGCAGTGCATCGTGGCGCGGGCGCGGACAGCGGGGCTGGCGCTGACAACGCCAACCGATGTTGCCGCCGTGCCGGGTCGGGGGCTGAGCGGCGCGGTCGATGGCAGCCGCATCGCGGTCGGCTCGCCGGCATTCATGGCCGATCTGGGTATCGACCTGTCTGCCGAGGCGCTGGCGCAATTGGCACGATTGGCCGGCAGCAGTGTGGTTGCCGTGGCGCGCGACGGCGTGGTCTGCGGCCTTATCGGTATTGCCGACCCGCTGCGCGCAAGTTCCAAGGCGGCCGTGGCGCGCCTGCAAAAACTCGGCGTCGAGGTCGTCATGCTTACCGGCGACAACGCCGCCACGGCAGCCGCCATCGCCCGCGAAGCCGGCGTCGACCGCTTCGAAGCCAATGTGCTGCCAAGTGATAAGTCAGCCGCTATCGTCAAGCTCAAGGCCGGCGCGAACGGAATCCGGCGTGTCGCCATGGCCGGCGACGGCATCAACGACGCCCCGGCGCTGGCGGCGGCCGATGTCTCCTTTGCCATGGGCGCCGGTTCCGACGTGGCGATGGAAGCCGCCGACATCACGCTGATGCGCGACGACCTGGGCGGCGTGGCCGACGCGATTTCGCTGTCACGGGCAACGCTGGCCAAGATCCGCCAGAACCTGTTCTGGGCCTTCATCTACAATTTGCTGGGCATCCCACTAGCGGCGCTCGGCTACCTCAATCCGGTGGTGGCCGGCGCGGCGATGGCGATGAGTTCGGTATCGGTGGTCAGCAATTCGCTGTTGTTGCGGCGATGGAAAGCGGAGAAATGAAATGGAATCGATCGTTCTTAAAGTAAGTGGCATGTCCTGTGGCGGCTGCGTGGCCAGCGTGACCAAGGTGCTGACGGCCCTGCCCGGCGTGGCAAAAGCCGAGGTCATCCTGCAACCCGGCGAAGCAAAAGTGGAATTCGACCCCACCCAAGTCAGCCGCGCGCAATTGGTCGCCGCCATCGAAGACGCAGGTTTCGAGGCGGAGTAGGGCGGTGATATTTTCGCCTGAAGGGTGTTGTACGAGGTCCGGCAGTTTTCTCTCCTTTCCGTGAGTGATCAGATGAAGAATCCGGGTTGACCTATTTCATCTGGGGCGTGTTGGCCCTACTCGCTTTGGTGGCGATTGGTTTTGTCCTGCGCGCCGAGCGTCGTCGTTTCGCCGCCCGCAGCATGGCAGGAGCTTGGCTGCGGGTGCGACTCGCCAGCGTGCCGATCACGTTTCTGGCTGCTGCGGCAGTGTGGCTGCCCGCCCGCGCTATCGGCGGCCCTGAGGCCTGCTCCACGCAGGCGGATGTACTGGCGGATGACGCAGACCGCCTGAATCGTTCCGACTGGTCGTCGTCGACACCAGAACTGCCGGCACAAGCCCTGATACCGGTCTGGACCATCGAGGGCATTAAGCTTCCGGCGCGCATCCCCCGCAATTTCGTGATCTTGGAACGGCGCTGGCCCACGGGCCGTGTACAACAGTTCTAATCGAACGGCCGATCAGTTGCTGCGTTTCGCCAACCACGCCAGCAAAGTCTCATACAGTTTGTCGGCATTGATCGGCTTGGCGATATGGTCGTTCATGCCCGCCTTGATGCAAATCTGACGGTCCTCGTCGAAGGCGTTCGCGGTTATCGCCAGGATAGGCGTTTGCGCATGGCTTGGGAGAACGCGGATCGCCTGGGTGGCTTCGACTCCGTTCATGATCGGCATCTGCATGTCCATCAGGATCAGGGCGTAACGGTTCTGTTTGGCTAGCGCCAGTGCCTGCTGGCCATCCTCGGCGACATCTACCGCCAGCCCTACATCCTCCAGCAAGCCGCGAGAGACCTCCTGGGTGATCGGCTCGTCTTCCGCCAGCAGGATGCGCGTGCCGGCGTATCCGGCTTGCAGGCGTTGTTCGGCCGTGAGGGCCGTAAAAGTCGGCGCTGGCGGTACGGCATCCTGTTCCCGTCTCTTCAGCGGAACGACGAACCAGAAGTTGCTGCCTTGGCCGGGGGTGCTCCCGACGCCGATTTCGCCGCCCATGAGCTGGACCAGCCGCTTGCAGATGGCCAGTCCGAGTCCGGTGCCACCGTATTTGCGGGTCATGCTATTGTCGGCTTGTTCGAAGGACTGGAACAGCCGCGACTGCGCCTCCGGTTCGATGCCGATGCCGGTGTCGCTGACATCGAAGCGGACTTGTACTGCTTCGGGGGTTTCGCCGACTAAGCAGACGCGCAGGGTGACTGCGCCTTGCTGGGTAAATTTGATGGCGTTGCCGATGAGGTTGAAGAGGATTTGACCCAACCGCAGCGGATCGCCCTTGAGTGGTGCATGAGCGAGTTCAGCGGGCAGGTCGGTGGCCAGTTGCAGGCCCTTCTCGGTGGCTTTGTGGCCGAGGGTACTGGTGAGATTCTCTATCACGGCGGAGATCTGCAAGGGGATGCCCTCAATAACCATACGCTCGGCTTCGATCTTGGAAATGTCGAGGATGTCGTTGAGTACGCCGAGCAAGCGTTCAGCGGAAAGTTTCGCCTTGTCGAGTTTATCGATGCCCCGCGGGTCGACTATGCGCCGTCTGGCGAGATCGATCATGCCCATGATGCCGTTCATGGGGGTACGCAACTCATGGCTCATGTTGGCGAGGAAGGCGCTCTTGGCGCGGCTGGCGGCTTCGGCGGTGTCTTTCGCGGCGGCGAGTTCGATGGTGCGTGAGTTGACCATATCCTCGAGATGATGACGGTAGCTATTCAGTTCGATTTCGGTCTGTTTGCGCAGCGTAATGTCGTCGTAAAGCCCCAGCACTCCAATCACGGTTCCCGCCGCGTCGCGCAGCGGCACCTTGGAGGTACGCAGCCAGAGTGGCTTGCCGTCCGGGGTGGTCTGGGGCTCTTCAAAATCAAGTCGCGGCTGGCCCGATTCCATCACTTGCCGGTCATCGGCACGATAGAGGTCGGCCTGCTCGGCCCAGCCCATGGCGTAATCGTCCTTCCCGATCAGGTCGGACGGCGCGTTCTTACCGGCATCCCGGGCGAAGGCCGGGTTACAGCCCAGGTAGTGGCAGTCGCGATCCTTCCAGAAGACGCGGATCGGCGCAGTGTCGATGACCTGCTGCAGCAAGTCGCGCGATGTGGCGAGCGCTTTCGACATTTCCTCCATGGCCAGAACGGCAGTACGGCGCTCGGTAATGTCGCGAGCAAAGCCGACGGTGCCCACCACGGTGCCTGTATCGTCGAAGACCGGAGCCTTGTAGGTCTCGAACCATTTTTGGTTTCCGTCGGCATCGATGATTTCCTCCTCCACGTTCTTCTTTCTCCCGGAAGCGAGGACTGCCCGATCATCGGCCCGATAGCCTTCAGCCAATTCGGCGGGCGCAATGTCGAAGTCGGTCTTGCCGACCAGTTCGGCGGTGTTGCGCTGGCCAAACAACTGCACGAACCCCTGATTGACGGCGAGGAAACGGCTTTCGGTATCCTTGAGCCAGACGGCGAAGGGGAAGTTGTCGAGCAAGGCCCGCTGGTACTGCTCGCGCTGCTGCAGTTCGAGCTCATTTTGCTTGCGCTCGGTGATGTCTCGTGCCGAAATGGCCAGACAGGGGACACCCTCCAGATCAACTTGGCTCATGGATAGCATCGCCGGAAAGACTTCCCCATTCTTACGCATGAAGAGCGTTTCGAAGTTCGCCAGCATGCTGTTGCACCCCAAGGCATCAAGCATTTTCTGCCGGGCGGTAGGTGATCCCCACGTTCCCAGTTCGATGGATGTACGCCCCAAGGCTTCATTCCGGGTAAATCCCATGATCCGCTCGAAGGCCTCATTAACCTCGACAAATCGACCGCTTGCCCGTTCGGAAATGGCGATCAGATCAGGGGTAGTTCGATAAATTGAGGCGAACTTCTCTTGGGATTTTCTGAGGGCACGGCGACTGGTATGCAGTCTTGCAAAGGAAAAGCTGATGACCATGACCAAGAGTAGCGTCATGCCGAAGAGCAATTTATTGTGGTAAGTCTCGTAGAAGGAAGGGGGCTGATTGATGATCCGGCTATTTTCCGGTAGCGCCACAGCACGGATATTGAAGCGCTCTAACTGATCATGATCGAACATGTAGGAGTTGGGGCTCGGCGCTACCCCGGTCAGCGTTTGCGGGGCTTCATCCCGTAGCAGTCGAGCAGCCATTCGTCCGGCAGCCAAGCCGTGCTCGTGGAGATCAATGAGCTTCCCGCCAACGATGCCGTGCCCCAGGCTGAATGCCCATCCCCCATAAATCGGCACCGGACTGACAGCGGCAAGCGCACGCAATGCATCGTTGCTGGATATGTTGAGGCCGTCCTTGTTCGTGACGTTGGAGGCGAAGTACATCGCAACCGTGCCCGGCTGGAATCCTGTGGCAGCTTTCCGCAAGTCCTCAATCGGCAGTCCGGCAAGGCTGTCGATCTTGGTGCGGGGAGCCAGTTTGTTGGCGGCACGATGGAAAGCCTGGCTGTTCAATCTTCCTGTCACTGAGTCGTCATGGATAGCCACAACGGTTTTCGTGTCGGGATGCAGCGCAAGAATCAGATTCAGGGTGTCGTCAAAGCTCGGGGATTCATCGATGCCCACATAGTCAGTCCTGCCCTGAATCCTCGTTTGATCGAAGTAGTTGGTTCCGGCGAAGACGACGGGGATCTTGCCGAACAGTTCATCTCGGTATTTTTCGATGAGATTGAACGCATAGTCATCGGTGGTGACCAGCAGTGCATAGTCGTGCTTGCGGTATTTGGCGCGCAGCGTTTCAAGTACCAGTCTGTCATGATTTGGGCCGCTGAACTGTTTGCTGTCGAGGTATTCAACCTTGGTGTCGATCGCGAGTTCGGTTTGCTCAAGGGCCTTGCTGATACCGGCAACGAGGTCGTCTGAACCCTTGTAACCTGCGTGGTAGGAATTGAGAATCAGGACATGCCTGACATCAACGGCCTGAGCAGAGTTTATCGCCAGTCCGTTTGAAACAAGCAAGATAACAACCAGCCTGACAAGTCGGCTCATCCAGTCGTCCCACTTACGTAGTGGCGATAGTTGGGAGACAGCCGATTTCATGGCGTAGGGAAGTTTTTGGCTAGCGGATTTCAACCGGAATTTTATCCCGAATAGCCCTGCTAGATTTCATGAACAAACCGCTCCCAACCAAACCAAGCTTGACGGCGGCGGTGGGGATTTTTTGGTTCTAGGGCAGGTGCAGGCAGAACTCAGTCGTCGTCCTGCCCCCAATAACCGGCTTCACGTTGATGATGGATCGCTTCGGGAACAGGGCGGGAAAGATCAGTTCGGCATACCAAATCCGAGTAGGCGAACCCTCTCCCGAAACTTGTCCAGGTTGTCGCTGCGAACGACCAAGCCCTTGGGCCCGGCGCGCAAGCACAAAGATCCCGTTTCCTTGTGATGCCCGATTGCTTCCGCGGTTTCCGTATCGCGACACTCGATCAGCACGGCGCTGCCCGCGACTTTGAGCGCCTTACCGTTACGCTCACATTGTCTGAAGAACGACTCGACCGGTTCGGGGAGCGGCATATCGTCGCGTGTTTCCAGAAAGCGCTGCAATTCAGCTATGTCGTGTCCTTTTTCGATGGCAGCCAAGGCCTTCTCGCGATCCAGTCGCCAACTGCCGGGCTGAATGAGCTCCGCCCAGTTGTCCATCAGCAATGATTCTTCAGGGCCGAGGCATCCCCGTACGACATTCACCAGCAAACTGGGCATCACGGATACTGCGACGTTGCTTGGGATAGCCACTGATTTATGGGTGGCTTCGAGCCCAAGCACATAGGCCCCGAGCGGAGTCAGCCGAAAGTGGGTAATCCCGTCGTAGCGGCTGAGAAAGGTCAGATCATCGGCGCCCCAAAGACCACGAAAATCATCGCTGGCGCCGACCGGATTCATGAAGGCCACGTCCACCATGCCAAGCGTCGCCGCGTATTCAAACAATACCGCCGACATGTAGCGATCCTGGAGAATATTCCATCCACCAAAACCTTCATATCCCAGGCTTCCGTATTGACGATCGCCGAGATAGAGTTTCCACGAGTCATGGGTCACCGCAAACACCCGATCCGACGCGCGCATAAAACGCGAAAAATCGTCAAAGGCCACCCAGCGGCCTACCGGACAATCCTGCAGCGCCTCTTCAATCGCCGCTCGACGGGGCGCGACTGCGGTCATGACGCGCCCCTTGGCGTTTTGTCCCTTGATTTCATCGATACGACTGAATTCATCAAGCAGGGTTGATTTTTGCCACTTGCGCCAAATCCCACGAATTACATCGGCCGGGGGAACGCTGAGGGCCTTGACACCCGCCGGACTGAGTGTGAGGCGGCCAGCGGTACGCACTGCAAGACCACTCGCCTGTAACAACATCGGCCAGGCAAAGGCTTTGATCGGGCCGATTTCCTGATCCCACTTGTTTTTCTTCTCGATCCACGGATAGAAATCGCCGCCGACCAGTTTCTCGGTAAGCAGGCGCAGCGCAGCGGCACCGGGCAGAGCCGTCTTCTCGCTCACTTGGATTCGCGCCTGCTCGATCGTGCGCAACATGACAACCACTTCCTGCAACGCTTCACGTTCAGTCGGGCGTATCGTCAGGCCTTCCTCGTCAGCGAGCGTTTCGGCGCTGGGTAAAGCGACCGGGGCGGGCTTTGCCACGAACGCTTTGAGAGGGGGTCGAAGTTCGGCCGGGACGAAATAACGACGATCATCCCCCGAGTAGTGAATAAAAAGTGCCAAGGCGGAACGCTTGCTGCCGCTGTAGCCGTGAGATTTCGCACCTGCTACGTGGAATGAAGGCACGCGCTGGTATTTTGCACGAAACCTCTGCTCCGAATATTCGCCCAGTGGATGATGTATCGCTTCGGCGACAGCCGCTTGCTGCGTTTCATCCAGCTTTGTCCATGTTGCCTTCAGTCCGTGACCCGTCATGGCGGCAAGAATCCGGTCTATCAACTCGTCCTTTCGTCCTGCCGTTTCAGCTCCCTGTATATGATTAACCAAATCCTTCAATTCGGGCACCGTGAGGCGGGTCAGCGCATCTTTAAGTGTCATCAACATAATCAATGTCCTCAGGAGCTACTCTGCATATCGAAGCGGACAGCTTGTTCCATAAATTTCTGGCTGGCAGGATGCGATTCGATCAATTCTCGGATTTTCGCCTTGATCACCGACTCGTCAATACCGGCGACTCGCGAGGCTTGCCTGCGGACTCCAGACGTTTCGCACGGTCGGGACCAACAGATCAGCCCAGGCCGACGCCAAGTCTGGCAACACGCAGAGTTCGCCCCAGAAGTCGCCGAGGTACTCGATGTACGGCATCTCGTCATCTTGAAGTGCCTGCCAAAGGCGATCGAGCCAACGCTGGCGAACGGTTCGGGTGACGTCTGGCTTGGTGATTATCGGCACCAGCGTTTCGATGGTACGGTTCACGGCGGAGCCAATGGCGCCTGATGAACTGTCGACGTTCATCAGCGCAGGTGAAAGTTTCTCCAGCAACAGGATTGCGCCTTCGGCTGCAAGTAGGGGTACTTTGCGCGCCGCCTGCCGGATTTCAGTCAGTGCCTCTTTGATGCGCTTGGTCGGTAGGTCAGGCTTCCACCCGAACGAGTTGCTGCGGAAGCGTGGTGCGAACTCCCATTTGTGTACGCCTTTGCTTTTAACGATTTCCATCAGCGTGGCTGTCGAAAGCCATCCTCGATCCATGCGTTGGCGCTGGCCTTGCTCAGTTTGAATCCTGGACTCACCCGCACTTGAGCCAATTGTTCATCGGTGGCATCCTGCGCCGTCAGCAAGGCATAGGGATCATCTTCGTCGGCTACGATATCAAGCGTAACGCTGATCCGCCCAGAGGGTGCGTTGATCGTGATGTTCTGGTGGAGCGCAGCATGCAATTGTTGCACTTGGCGCTGCCGGAATTCCGAGGCTGTCTTGACCAAGGTGTTGAATGCGGATGCGTCGAGCGGCTTGGGGTTCTTTTTGTCGCGGCCCATCGTCCATGGACCGACTAGCGCAGGCTCGCGTTCGCCGTCCTTGATCATCTCGACGGCCCATCCCTCGTCGTCTTCGTTTTTGATGATGCGGGCGGTCCAGCCGTTATCGCACCAGAGTCGCGCTTCTTTTATCAAGACGGGCATGTCGGCCTCAGTGGCCTCGTTCAATACGTTCGATGTCATGGCTGCATTTTACTTCCCGTAAGGGTGAAGGACTCTGGCAAGCGCAGACACCTGCTAAGCATCCCACGGCAATCGCACGCATAAATGTCATGTAACAACGGTCATCTATCCTACGGAATCGAGATGCCGAGGAGTTAAGCCCGATATTCTGGGCGATGATCGGTGAGTTTGCGTCGTCTGCTGTCACTTACCGATTCCGCACAGCCCTAGTTGGCGCGCGTCAAGGGAAGCTGGAGATTAAGCCGCATGGCGAGTTCCCCTTCGGCTCCGATCGTAACCAAGGCAGACTGAATTCTCCGGGTCGGCATGTCAGCCTCCGTCATTGCCGGTTCCGGCGGACTCGTCGTCAAATTCGATCCCCCAGTTCCCGTGCTTGTACCAGTCATCGCCGAGCAACTCCATTGGATGCTGAGTGCGATCTGAACCGTTCCCACAGCCTAGATCCTCGACAGTGCAATATTTGTCGCACCCCCAGCAAATACGTTCCGGGTGCTTGGGCTGGCGAGGAAAGCGCTTAGCCACCGCGACTGCGACTCACAGAAAGATTGCCTCTAGTGAGGATCACGCGCCAATCCCCTGCCCCGGATTTCCCGCAGCAACGTCGGCAACAAGGAATCCTTCGTTACCGCTCCAGCGGTATAACGCAAGCGAACCCGCGTCCCCTCTACTAGGAAATCCGCACCATAGGCGTCGATACCCAGAACCTTGCCATCAATGTGCCGGGTCACATCATCAATCAGCGCCGCTTCATCGATCAATGACACATGGAGCGCACCCAATAGTCGGTCGCCTTCCAGCCAGTTAGCCTTGGCGAAGCCACCGACCGTCAGCACGCGTTGGGGCACAAAGCGATGGAACCGAAAATCCCCAAGTTGCAGGAATCGTTCAGCAGGCGGGTGATAACGCAGGTAGCGCGCCACCAACAGCGGAACGGCTTCGATGGGATGAACCTCGCCCATCAGGGATACCCGCTCAATTTCGCCATCGCCCAAGGATCTGGCGATCAGCAGGCTGGCCCGCGGATTGGCGGTGAGATTGCGTGTGTGTTCTGCCAAACCTGAAATCAGGAAAACCGGTCGGTGATGCTCATCTGTTACAAAGGGAGCAATAGTGGCGAAGGGATAGCCAGGCATTGCTACCGAATGCGTCGCCAAGGCAATATCACCTGGCGCATGCAGCAGGTCGATCAGTAAGTTGAGGCGAGAGGACATGCCGCGATATTACGTGATGACCGTTTTACACGCGTTGCACCGATTGAATGCGGTACTGCGCGCTGTTCGGAGTCAATCCGGAATTTCTGCCTCCCATGAGGATGAGCGATTCAATTGAATCGCGCCCACCGTGAATATCATCACCTTGTGCCGCCAGTATTCCTTGAAGATTCCGCCAGCGATGTCGATAATGAAAGTGAGAAGACGAGATAAGCAAGTCGAAGCGATCAGTTCAGCGAATTACCCTGCGGTGCCTGCCTAATCGGAGCAAGCACTGATTTATAGGCCTTCAACCGTACTGCTGCCGTTGTGAGCGTCCCTAGTGGGCGAACCTGAAGCGGCGGGAAGCGGGCCATATTGGAGAGTCCAGTTCTAACGGGCGTCACCGCAGGATCCATTCAAACCCCGACAGCCTTGGATTGAGGCGGTCGGGGTTGTCGTTTGGGGACTCTGCGCCAGTCCGTTCATTCGATTGTAGAAAGAGACAAGGTGGGTGTGGCCTGTTTCCATGACTCGCGAACTGCGATGGAACGCGCACTTGGTCGATCGTAGAATTATGCCGCACACGATTCCGGAGCCCCTGCCATGATCACCCAAGACGATGTTCTTTCCGCCTTTCGCTTCCGCCACGCCTGCAAGCAGTTCGATCCGAACCGCAAGATCGCTGAC
>JFJP01005433.1_pt1 | contig 34068 bp, 31 predicted proteins | sample 431651 | NCBI WGS metagenome assembly JFJP01 (sample SAMN02602958, study PRJNA72255) | Microbial mat metagenome, whole genome shotgun sequencing project. | biome: fresh water; feature: sink hole; material: water; isolation source: purple microbial (photo- and chemosynthetic) mats found in... | reverse complement strand
TGGTGGTGGTGGACACACCGTACTTTGCGACCACACCAGCCAGTGGCCAGGTCACGCTGGATGTGCCGCCCGGCAAATACACCTTGCGTGCTTGGCACGCCCGCTTGCCAGTGGGGGCCGAAGCCATCAGCCAGCCGCTGGAAGTGGGCCCGTCCGGGGCCAAAACCACCGTTCGGCTGGGGCCCTTGCAGCCATGAGCGGACTGCTGGTGTCCCGTTGGCGCGGCATGGGCCTCGTGGGGCGCATCGTGGGCGTGTCGCTGCTGTTGTTGCTGGTGGTGCAGATTGCCGGTTTTGGCGTGGTGCGTTCCAACATTGCCAGCAACGCCCGCACACAGATTGCGCACGAACTCGCGGTGGGTGAGCGCGTGTGGCTGCGGGTGCTGTCCCAAAACGCCGACAAGCTGCAATTGGGCGCTGCCGTGCTGGCCGCAGATTTCGGGTTCCGCTCTGCGGTCAACTCCGGCGACCTGGAAACCATCCGATCCGCTCTGGACAACCACGGCTCGCGCATCGGCTCGCGCATCACCGCCCAGTTCAATGCCCAAATGCAGCTGCAGGCCATCAGCCACACCGACGCTGCGCCACACCCCGGCATGCTGACCACGCTGGCTCAGTCCCTGGTGGCTGGGGGGGCCTTGGCGGGCGGGGCCGGGCAGATTGCCTTGCTGGGCACCGTGCCCTACCAATTCGTGATGGTGCCCATGCGGGCGCCCCTGGTCATTGGCTGGGTGCTGATGGGGTTTCCCATCGACCAGGCGCTGGCGGACGATGTGTATGACCTGCTCGACATTCACCTGGCTGTGCTGACGAAGCCCCAGGGCGGTCAGGTCAATGTTGCGGTCAGCACCCTGGCTGCGGCGGACCTGGCCGGTGTCAGCCTGAACGGTTTTCAGGGCGGCGAGATTGACTTGCAAGGCCAGGCACTGCTGACACGGCGCGTCAGCCTGGACGGTGCGGCGGGCCAGATCGATTCACTGCTGCTGCGCTCCGTTGACGAGGTTCTGGCCCCCTACGTGCGTTTGCAGTGGGTGTTATTCACCATCACCCTGGCTGGCGTGGTGCTGTTTGCGGTGGGCAGCACGCTCACCGCCCGCTGGGTCACCGAGCCCCTGCAGCGGCTGCTGGTGTCAGTGCAGCGGTTGGAGCCCCTGCCCGCACTGCGCCGGGCCGACGAGGTGGGCACGTTGTCTCGTGCGTTCGACCACATGCGCACCGTCGTGGCGGCCAAACAGGCCGAGGTACGCCAGCTCGCCTATTGGGACCGCCTGACCGGCCTGCCCAACCGGGAGCAGTTTCGTGAAGAACTGATCGAAGCGATGACCACGCGGCGAGCCGAGTCGGTGCCCGTGTCCGTCATCACCCTCAACCTCGACCGGTTCAAACACGTCAACGACGTGCTCGGGTATGCCTTCGGTGACGAATTGCTCAAGGCCGTGGCGCAGCGCCTGCAGTCACAGTTGCGGCACGAGCGCAACTGTGTGGCCCGCCTGGGTGGCGATGTGTTCGGCCTGTTGTTGTACCGCACCAATGGCGAGGGGGCGTTGCAGTTGAGCCAGGCCATTTCGCGGGCGTTTGAAGAACCGCTGGCTCTCAATGGCCAGACCGTCGACGTGAGTGCCAGTATGGGTGTGGCCAGCTGGCCCGCCGATGGTGACTTGCCCGATGTCTTGCTCAGCCGATCTGAAATTGCCATGCACGCGGCTAAATCGCGCACGGTGGGCACGCTGGCCTACGAGCCCGCACTGGACTCGTCCAGCGCGCAGAACCTGTCGCTGCTGACCGACCTGCGCCATGCGCTGGAGCACGGTGAGCTGCGTCTGTTCCTGCAACCCAAAATCAGTGTGGCCACCGGGCGGGTGGTGGCGGCCGAGGCACTGGTGCGTTGGCAGCACCCGCAGCGCGGACTGGTGCCGCCCATGCTGTTCATTCCATTTGCCGAACAAACGGGCTTTGTGCGCCAGCTCACGCTGTGGATGTTTGAAGAGGCGGCCCGCCAGTGGCAAGGTTTGCAACAGCCTGACCAACACATCCGCGTGGCCATCAACCTCTCCACCCGGGACCTGCTCGACCTGGAGTTCCCGCGTCGCCTGGCCGATGTGATGGCGCAATACCAGGTGCCCACCAGCGGCTTTTGCCTCGAAATCACCGAAAGCGCCATCATGGACGACCCCCAGCGCGCCGAGGCCACACTGAACAAACTTTCGGCCCAGGGGTTCAAACTGTCGATCGACGACTTTGGCACCGGGTATTCTTCGCTCGCCTATTTGAAGCGCCTCCCCGTGAACGAGCTGAAAATAGACAAGTCTTTCGTGATGGGCATGGAGCACGACCAGAGCGACGCGAAAATCGTGCGCTCCACCATCGACCTGGCCCACAACCTGGGGCTGACTGTGGTGGCCGAAGGTGTTGAAAACGCCGCCATCCTGGCTCAACTGGGCGAGTTGCACTGCGACGAAGCGCAGGGCTACCACATGAGCAAACCCGTACCCGCCACAGACTTCATGGCCCAATGTGAGCGTTGGCATCAGCAGTCTACCCGCTGATTTTCGGGAAATTTTGGCCTCTACCGCTTTATTGGTGAGGGTTTATAGCTATATAAAAAATGACAGATCGCAAACCCCTGGGCCTTCGCGCCGACCAAAAACAACTGCGCGAGCAACGGGCCTTGGCCCTGGAGCGCCTGTCCAACCCCAGCCCCGCGCCCGGCCCTGATGCCACACCCCCGGCCCTGCCGCGCCAAAGGGAGCGCGACGAGCGGCCCCCGCGTGCCACTCGTGACGCTGGCCGCCCGGCACCCGGTCCTCGCGCAGATGCACGGCCCGTTTCACGCCCCGAGCGGGGTGAGCGTTTTGACAGCCCCGTGCGCGACCACGCAGGCGCACGTCCCTTCGCACAGGTGGAGCGGCCCAAGCCCGCGCAACCACAGCCCGCACCGGCCCCGGCGGCAGGGGCCGCGCGCCGCGTGGCAGCGCCCCCGGGTGGCGCCGAGGGCACGCGCCTGAACAAACGCATGGCCGAGTTGCGCATGTGCTCGCGCCGTGAGGGCGATGCCTGGATCGAACAAGGCTGGGTCACCGTCAACGGTGTGGTGGCCGAGATGGGCCAACTGGTGCAGCCCGGCGACCGCATCGAGGTGAGCGAGCAGGCCAAAGGCCAGCAGGAGCAGCAGGTCACCATCCTGCTGCACAAGCCCATGGGTTTTGTGAGCGGCCAGGCCGAAGACGGGCACCAGCCTGCGGTCACCCTCATCAACCCGCGCACCCGCTGGCAGCATTGCACCAGCCGCACGCGCTTCAACTTCAGCCAGCTGCAGGGTCTGGCCCCCGCTGGGCGGCTGGACATCGACTCCGTGGGCTTGCTCGTCCTCACCCAGGACGGCCGAGTGGCGCGCCAGCTCATTGGCGAAGACTCCGAGATGGAGAAGGAATACCTTGTGCGAGTGACCTGCACCGCCCCGGATGGGCGCGACATTGCCACCGACGTCCAGTCGGTGTTTCCCGAGGCGCAAATGGCGTTGCTGCGCCACGGCCTGAGCCTGGATGGCGAGCCGCTCAAGCCCGCCCGCGTGGACTGGCAAAACCCCGAGCAACTTCGGTTTGTGCTCACGCAGGGCAAAAAACGCCAGATCCGCCGCATGTGTGAGCAGGTGGGCCTGAAGGTGGTGGGCTTGAAGCGCATCCGCATGGGCCGCATCACCCTGGGCAACCTGCCGGCCGGCCAGTGGCGTTACCTTTTGCCCGATGAAACCTTCTGACCGCCCAGGCCTGCGCCACCTCAAGGCGTCTGACCTGCGTGCGGGTGTTCAACTGGCCACGCAGGCCACCACCGGCATCATCGGCATCACCGAGGGTGTGCACCAGGCCGTGTTGCGCAGTGCCGGTGGGCGTGCAGCAACACAGCCGGGCCGTACCTCAGGCGTGACAGGACTGGTGTACCGAAGCGTCCGGGCCACCACGCATTGGGTGGGCAGGGGTCTCGACCGGTTGTTGGAAACGCTGCTGCCTTTCATTGAAAGCTCCCAAAGCGATACCGCTGAGCGCGAGGCCGTGCTGTCCGCTCTCAATGGTGTGCTGGGTGACCACTTGGTGGCCACGGGCAACGCACTGGCGTTGCCCATGCAGCTGCGCCATGCAGGAGTGCCTTTGCCCCTGTCGCAGTCGGCCACAGAGTTGGCAATGCCTGCAGCCGCATTGCCCCATGTTGTCATCCTGATCCACGGCCTGTGCATGAACGACCGCCAGTGGAGCTTCGCAGGGCACGACCACGGGGCTTTCCTGGCCGAGTCACTGGGTGCCACACCGCTCTATCTGCGCTACAACAGCGGCCTGCATGTGTCTGACAACGGAGCGCAGCTGGCCGAGATGCTGGAGCACCTGGTAGCCCAGTGGCCTGTCGATCTGCAGACCATCACGCTCGTGGGCCACAGCATGGGTGGGCTTTTGGCCCGCAGTGCACACCACACGGCCACACACGCTGGTCACTTGTGGCCAGCCCGTTTGAGGCACATGGTGTTTCTGGGCTCGCCACATCACGGTGCTCCTCTGGAGCGTGCGGGATCCTGGGTCGACGAAGTACTGGGCCACATGCCCCTGGTGTCACGTTTCACTGCACCATTTGCCAAAGTGGGTCAGGTGCGCAGCGCTGGGATCACAGACTTGCGGTACGGGCACCTGCTGGACAGTGACTGGCAAGGTCGCGAAAAATACCGCCGCGCGTGCGACACCCGAACATCTGTGCCGCTGCCCGACGGTGTGAAGTGTTTTGCAGTGGCCGCCACCCTGGCGGGCAGGCGCAGTTTGCTGGCCGAGCGACTCACTGGTGATGGCCTGGTCCCGCTGAACAGCGCGCTGGGTATTCATGGCGACCCCAGGCGCAAGCTGGCCTTTCCGCGCAGCCACCAACTGGTGGTGCACGGAGCAGGGCATCTGGAACTTCTGGGCAGCCGTGCAGTGGCGCAGCAAATGGCTGCGTGGCTTCTCGCCGGTGATGCGACTGCAACCTGACCGCTGGCCGGTGGTTTGTTTAACCCGGCGCTGCGGAACCGTTGACATCCGGGTCATGAGCGACCACGGTCTGGTTGCGCCCCTGGTCTTTGGCGCTGTACACAGCACGGTCCGCTGATCTGAGCCACTGTTCCAGGTCCATCTGTGACGGGATGCCAGACAACGTGACCTGTCCTATGCTGACGGTGAGCCGATCGTCCCCAGACCCAGGGGCGATTTGACGGATGCGCTGGTGTATGCCCTCCGACACCCGGTGCGCCACGTCGGCGGTGGCCTGGGGCAACCAGACCACGAATTCTTCGCCTCCAAATCGGCTGACATGATCGGTGACCCGCACGCTGGCACGCAGGGCCTGCGCCAATGCCACAAGCACGCGGTCGCCCTCATCATGGCTCCAGGTGTCGTTGACACGTTTGAAGTGGTCTGCATCCACCATCAGCAATGACGCGACCGACATGCCTTCGGGTGCCGCGGCCACTTGCGCGTCGCGCCAGAGCTGGAAAGCCGCCTGCAAGGCTCGGCGGTTGCCCACACCCGTGAGTACGTCGGTCTGGCTGAGTACTTCGAGCTGCTGGTTGTGGGTCTCTACGAGTGCAGCCTTCAAGCGCAGGTCGTGGTTGGCTGCCTCCAGTGCCTGGTTGGTTTCAGACAGTTGGCGGGTCAGTTCCTGCGCTTTTGATCGGGCAGCAATCAGCTCAGCTTCAAACCGGCTGCGATCCTTGATTTGAAAGAACACCCAATAACACAGCGGTTCGCCTTCCACCATGCTCATGTGCGCATTGAACATGACGGGAATGTCACCGTTGACGTGGTGTCGTAAGGTCAGGTATCCCTCGAGCAACTCACCTACCTTGAGGAGCGTAGGCCACACATGCGTTTGCATGAAGACGCGACCGGCAGGCGTCAGGAAAACCGCCATGTTTTGACCCACCAGTTCGCTGAGCGGTGTGGACACGGTTCCCGCCATGTCTGCTGACAGCGCCCGGACCGTACCTGTGCGATCGGTGACCAGCAACAGACAACGGATATTGGCCAGAAGGTCTTGCATGCGTTCTGGCCGCTGTGAGTCAGGTGGTCAGAAAGGCCTGCATGGCTTCGATGACCAATTTGGGGTGGCTCATGTGTGCGCTGTGCCCTGTGACGTTGAGCATTTTCAAGGTGCTTCCCGGCACACGCTCATGCAGAAATTGCCCGATGTGTTTGGGCACCAACACGTCGTCGGCGTGCTGAAGGATCAGGCTCGGCACCGGCATGTGGGGCAAGTCAGCCCTGTTGTCGGCAAAAAAAGTTGCCTGGGCAAACACGCGGGCTGCCGTCGGATCTGTGGAGCAGAAGCTGTCGGTCAGCTTGTGCGTGACAGGATCTGTGACCGGAGAACCCGATACCACGGGCCCCAGGTACTGGCCCCAGCCCATGTAATTCTGGTCCATGAGGTCGAGCAAGTCTTCCAGGTCTTTGCGCTCAAAACCACCGGCATAGTCCGGCGGCAGATTCAGGAAGCAGGGAGTTGGTCCCACCCACACCTGCTGTTTGAACAACCTGGGGCGTTGGATGGCTGCAAGCAAGCCAATGCTGCAACTGACCGAGTGGCCAACAAAGGTGACGTCTTGAGTCAGCCCCAGTGCGTCACACACATCCAGTACGTCTTGGGCATATCCCGCCAGATCCCTGTAGCGCGCGGGGTCGAATGCAGACAGGTCTGATTGCCCACTGCCGACGTAGTCAAACAGCACTTGCCTGCGCGAGTCTGCAAAGCCGGGCGTCACGCCGTCCCACATGGTTTGATTGCAGCCAAATCCATGGGCGTACAGGAGCACAGGGCCTTCACTGCCTAGCACGTGGACGTTGTTGCGTTGGAGAACGGTGGTCATGGAAATGTCGCTGACTCCCAGTCTGATAGCGTGCCAAGGGTCTTCTGAATTTGACTCAGTGTAGCGGCCAGCGGCTTGGGCCTCTTGCTGTCCCACTTGAAATTTCACGCAGCAGCACCAAGTGCGTTCAGCACGGAACATGCCGTGACCTTTTTTCGTTGAATCTGTCGCAAAACCATGAGCAAACAAACCCTTTCCTTCCAAGCCGAAGTGGCGCAACTGCTGCACCTGGTCACGCATTCGCTGTACTCCAACAAAGAAATCTTCATGCGCGAGTTGGTGTCCAACGCATCCGACGCGTGCGACAAGCTCCGCTTCGAGGCGCTGAACAACGCCGCCCTGTTTGAAGACGCGCCCAACCTCGACGTGCGCGTGGCCTTCGACAAAGAAGCCAAAACCATCACCATCACTGACAACGGCATTGGAATGAGCGCGCAGGAGGCCATCGACCACCTGGGCACCATCGCCAAAAGCGGCACCAAAGACTTCATGGGCCGCTTGAGTGGCGACCAGAAAAAAGACGCCCAACTGATTGGCCAGTTCGGCGTGGGCTTTTACAGCGGCTTCATCGTGGCCGACAAAATTTCCGTTGAAAGCCGCCGCGCGGGCCTGCCCGCCGCCGAAGGCGTGCGCTGGGTCAGCGGCGGCACGGGCGACTTCGAGGTGGAAACCATCGACCGCCCCGCACGCGGCACCAGCGTCACGCTGCACCTGCGCGACGATGCGTCCGAGTACCTCAGCCACTGGAAGCTGAAAACCATCATCGGCAAATACTCCGATCACATCAGCCTGCCCGTGCTGATGCAAAAAGAGGAGTGGGACGCCGAGAAAAGCGAATACGTCAAGAAAGACGAGTGGGAACCCGTCAACTCCGCCAGCGCGCTGTGGACCCGCAGCAAAAAAGACCTGTCTGACGAACAGTACGCCGAGTTCTACAAAAACATCAGCTACGACCAGGCCGACCCTTTGGCTTGGACGCACAACCGCGTGGAAGGCAGCACCGAATACACACAACTGCTGTACATCCCTTCCAAAGCCCCGCACGACCTGTGGAACCGCGACAAAAAGGCCGGCATCAAGTTGTACGTCAAGCGTGTGTTCATCATGGACGACGCCGAGGCGCTCATGCCCAGCTACCTGCGCTGGGTCAAAGGTGTGGTCGATTCTGCCGACCTGCCGCTGAACGTCAGCCGCGAGCTGCTGCAAGAGAGCCGCGACGTGAAAGCCATCCGCGAAGGCAACACCCGCCGCGTGCTGGCCATGCTGGAAGACATGGCCAAAAAAGACAAACTGCCCGCTGCTGAAGGTGCGGACGGCGTGACCGACGTGCTGAGTGCCGAAGAGAAAGCCGCCGCTGAAAAAGAGGCCGGCAAGTACACCCAGTTCTACGCCGAGTTCGGCAGCGTGCTGAAAGAAGGCCTGGGCGAAGACTTTGCCAACAAAGACAAAATCGCCAAGCTGCTGCGCTTTGCCAGCAGCACCACAGAGGGCGTGAGCACCGGTTTTGCAGACTACAAAGCCCGAATGAAAGAAGGCCAGGAGGCCATTTACTACATCACCGCCGACACGGTGGCGGGTGCCAAGAACAGCCCACAGCTGGAAGTGTTCAAGAAAAAGGGTATTGAAGTCCTGCTGATGACCGACCGCGTGGACGAGTGGGCGCTGTCATTCGTGCACGAGTTCGACGGCACCCCGCTGCAAAGCGTTGCCAAAGGCGCGGTCGACCTCGGCAAGCTGCAAGACGAAGACGAAAAGAAGGCCGCCGAAGCTGCCGCCGAAAGCTTCAAGCCCCTGCTGGAGAAGCTGAAGGAAGCCCTGAAAGACAAAGCCAAAGACGTGCGCGTGACCACCCGTCTGGTGGACTCGCCCGCCTGTTTGGTGGTGGAAGACGGCGACGTGTCCAACCAACTGGCCCGCATGCTCAAAGCCGCCGGCCAGAAGGCCCCCGACAGCAAACCCACGCTGGAAGTCAACGCAGACCACGCGTTGGTGAAAAAGCTGGAAGGCTCCGCCCACTTCGACGACCTGGCCCACATCCTGTTCGACCAGGCCGTGCTGGCCGAAGGCGGCTTGCCTGAAGACCCTGCCGCCTACGTCAAACGCGTGAACGCCTTGCTGGTGTAATTTTCATATAAAAACATGCTCTGTCGCTTGATGGGTATGAATAGGTAGCTCTTTCATTTGAGCGCTCAAGCCCCCGTTGTGGCCCTGGCCCAACGGGGGCTTTTTCTTGGGCGCCCGGGCAGCCTCTGCTGGCAGGCGGGGGTTTAAGATGACCCGCAAAGGCGCACAGCCTGCAGACTTTTCCACAGGAGCCCATGCATGCCCGCTGTCAACCTGCCATACATGGCTTCCTTCTGGACCCCCGCCATGCTGGAGGTCAACCTGTTGGTGTTCCCGAACCTGCTCGGTGCCCTGTTGCTGGGGTTGCTGGTGGGCTACGAGCGGTCGTACCACGGGCGTGCCGCGGGTATGCGCACCTACGGCATCGTGTGCATGGCGTCGGCGGCGCTCACGGTGTTTGCCGCATACCCAGCCCAGTGGTATGGCGGCCACTCATTGGCGGCCACGTTGGGGCAGGGCGGCACCGACCCCACCCGCGTGGTGCAGGGCATCGTCACCGGGGTGGGGTTTCTGGGGGCCGGGGTCATCATGAAAGAGGGCTTGAACATCAGCGGGTTGACCACGGCGGCGTCCATTTGGGCCTCGTCGGCCATTGGGGTGATGGTGGGCGTCGGCTTTTACGGCGCGGCCATTTTGCTCAGCGTGTTGTCGGCCTCTTTGATGATGTGGGGGCCCAAGCTGGAAATGCGCCTGCCTTCGCGCCGTGCCATGGGCGTGACACTGACCTTTGAGCCCGGCCATGAACCGCGCGAGGTCGAGCTGAAGAAAACCATTTTGGGCTGGGGATTCATGGTGGCCGAGGGGTCACTCAACATCTCGGCCCAGCAGCACAAGGTGACCTGGCAGTTTGTGATGGTGGCCCTGCGCAGCCACCCCGACCCCAGCTCGCTTTTCGAGCTGTCGCGTGGGCTGAAAAGCCTCAGCGGTGTGGACAGCCTCCACCTGAGCCACGCACGCAACTGACCTGCCGGCCCATGGTGAATACCCAAACAGCTGCAACCTTGGCCCAGCCAGAGGTGCCAAACCACCCCAACCAGTTTGCGTTGCTGACCCAGCGCCGGTTCGCCCCGTTCTTCTGGACGCAGTTCCTGGGTGCGGGCAACGACAACCTGTTCAAGTTCGCGTTCACCGTGCTGGTGACTTACCAGCTGCAGGTGGCGTGGCTGCCCCCCGCCATGGCAGGGCTGGTGATCGGTGCGTTGTTCATCCTGCCGTTTTTGCTGTTCTCGGCCACCAGCGGCCAGCTGGCCGACAAATACGACAAGAAGGTGCTCATCCGCTTCGTGAAGCGGCTGGAAATTGCCATCATGGGCTTGGCCGCATGGGGCTTTTTCGATCAGCAGGTGGCTGTGCTGCTGGCCTGCACGTTTCTGATGGGCCTGCATTCCACGCTGTTCGGCCCGGTCAAATTTGCCTACCTGCCGCAGCACCTGAGCGAACGCGAAATCATGGGCGGCAACGGCATGGTCGAAATGGGCACCTTCGTGGCCATTTTGCTGGGCAATGTGGCGGGTGGGATCATCATTGCCGTGCCGGAAGTCGGGGCACACCACGTTGGTTTTGCTGCGCTGGGGCTGGCGCTGCTGGGGCGGCTCTCGGCCGAGTTCATACCGCCCACGCCTGCCCAAGACCCCAACCTGCGCATCAACTGGAACCCATTCACCGAAACCTGGCGCAACCTCAAGCTGGCTCACGAGAACGTGGTGGTGTTCCGCTCCTTGCTGGGCATCAGCTGGATGTGGTTTTTCGGCGCGGTGTTTCTCAGCCAGTTCCCCAGCTTTGCCAAGAATGTGTTGCAGGGCGACGAGCAGGTGGCCAGCCTGTTGCTGGTGGTGTTTTCCATCGGCATTGGCACCGGCAGCCTGCTGTGCGAGGTGCTCAGCCGCCGCCATGTGGAAATTGGCCTGGTGCCGCTGGGCGCCATCGGCATGACGGTGTTCAGCGTCGATCTGTACTTTGCCGCCGCTGGTCTGCAAGAGGCCACCCAGGCCGTGTACAGCCTGGGCGCCTTTGTGGCGCACCCGCCGCATTGGCGTGTGATGGCCGACCTGATGCTGCTCAGCCTGTTTGCCGGCCTGTACAGCGTGCCCATGTACGCGCTCATTCAAATGCGCAGCCAGCCCACGCACCGCGCCCGCATCATCGCGGCCAACAACATCCTGAACGCGCTGTTCATGATTGCCAGCAGCCTGTTGGCCGGTGCCTTGCTGGGCAACGGGTTCAGCGTCACGCAGGTGTTTCTGTTCACCGGCCTGGCCAATGCGGTGGTGGCGTTTTACATCTTCATGCTGGTGACCGAATACCTGCTGCGCTTCCTGGCCTGGGTGCTGTCGCGGTTTGTGTACCGTTTCAAGGTGTCCGGTGACGAACACCTGCCCACGCAAGGTGCGGCCGTGCTGGTGTGCAACCACGTGAGTTTTGTCGATGCCGTGTTGCTGATGGCGGCCAGCCCCAGGCCCATCCGCTTTGTGATGGACCACCGCATATTCAAAACGCCGGTGCTGGGCACGCTGTTCCGCCTGGCCAAGGCCATTCCGATTGCGCCGCGTGTGGAAGACCCGCAAGCCTACGAGGCTGCGTTTGCAGCTGCCGCCCAGGTGTTGCGCGAAGGCGATTTGCTGGCCATCTTTCCGGAAGGCGGCATCACCCAGGACGGCACATTGCAAACCTTCAAGGGCGGCATCATGAAAATCCTGGAGCAGGCCCAGGCCGACGGGCTGGATATGCCGGTGATTCCCATGGCACTGACCAACCTGTGGGGCTCGTTTTTCAGCCGGGTGGAGCGTGGTGTGGCCATGGTCAAGCCTTTTCGGCGCGGGTTGTTCAGCCGCGTGGGGTTGAATGTGGGGGTGCCTGTGGCGGCTGCCCAGGTCACGCCGGAAGGCTTGCAGCAGCAGGTAGCAGGGTTGCTGGCGCGAGGGTGAAAGCCGCTGTAGCGGCTTGATGCGAACGGGTCACCAAGCCAGTTGTGTTTGTAATGTGTGGTCTGCCAGTGGCCTCAACCTGGCGTGCTCCAGTAAGTCGGCCAGGCGGGCTCCTTTGCCTTGCCATTCGTGTAAGGCATCTTCGCCCAGCAGCACGTAATGCCAGGGCAGCCCGCTTCGGTGCTCGGGCGGCAGTCCGTTGATGCGGCCACACCAGCCCACCGCCGCCTTCAGTTTGCGCTGCACGTTCGGGTGAATGGTTTGCTGCTGTGCCTTGGTTTCCACCAGGAAAATGGCCCCAGCGGTGCGCACCAGAAAGTCAGGTGAATAAAAGGCGGGCAAACCGTCGTCCTTCACGTAGCGCAGCCGGGCAAAGGTGTGGCGGTTTTCGCTGATTTTGCAAAACGCCAACACGTGCGCATCGGCCTGCGCCCAGTGAATGAAGCTGCGCTCCAGCCCCCCGTTCCGGGCAGGCCAACCCAAGTGGGTGTAAATGCATTTGGAAACAGGGGCCGAATGAGCCTCGCGCACCACCAGCCGGGGCACTTCCGACAAGCTGCGCTGATGCACCTCCACCTGGCCCGTGGTGTGCGTTTGCTCTGCATCCAGCAGCGCCACCGCAAACACCTTGGTAATGTGGTCCACAACGGGTTGCAACAGCAATACGCGCCAGTTTTCGCCGCTCAGTGGGTCAAAGGCGGTGCCAAACAACTGGGTCCAGATGTAGTCGTCCAGCCAGCCTGTCAGGTCGGCGGTGTTCACCTGCAAATAGGGCTTGGCCAAGTGGGTCGCAATCTTGTTGCCTTTGGGCAGGGGCTCGCTCAGCGCTTGGCTGATGCGCCGTGTCAGGCGTGACAAATAGTCGTTGTACCCGCCCACGTTCATCACCGCACCGTCCACCCGGTAGTCGCCAAACAGGGTGGCACTTTGCAGGTCTTGCGAAATAAAGGTGTCGCCTCTGCCCAGCAAACCCGTCAGTTCTGTGGCCGACATGCTGGTGAAAGCGGGCAGGGTGGCCACATCAAGCGCCTGGTGGTCGCGCAGCTCATCTGTCTCTTGCACGATGAACGGAAGGTGGAAGTCAAATGCCTCAAACCCTTCGCGCAACTCGGCGGTCAACACATCGCCGGTGGCGCAGGCGTTGTCAGTGTCGTCGCCAGTGGTGGTAGCCAATCCTTCGTTTATGAGGTCGTCGTAAAACGACTGAAACGCCGGGTGCTCCACGATGGACAGCACGTCAATCAGGCTGCCGGGCTCCTGGCCAGCGTTGATGCGCTCTCGGTTTTCGCGCTTCAGGTCGGTGTACTCCGGGTCGCGCCACATCAGCCGCAAGCCCCGGCCAATGGTTTGCTCCAGCAAAATTTGCGCTTGTGAGCTGCGCAGCGGCACGATGACGCAGATGTTGTTCACGTCAAACCCCTCGCGCAACATCAGCACGCTCACGATCACCCGTGGGGTGGCGTGGCGGTCCACGCTGAACAGGCGTTCGCGCACAGGTGCCCAGTCTTTTTCGCCCAGCTCGGCTTTTTTGCCCGAGTCAATGGTCATCACCTCGTCGGCGTTCAGTCCTTCCTGGTCTTGCAAAAAGGCGGCGACCAGGGGCGACACCGTGGTGTCTTCACACACCACCAGCATTTTGGGGTGGCGCGTGGGGTCCAGCCGGGCAAAGTCTGTTTCCAGCTTGCGCAGCTTCTTCAGGCCGGCCCGCAGCATCACGCGCTGGCCTTCGCTCAAAGCGGGCTTGCCCTGTTCGTCTCGCTCGGCCTTGAACTCAAGGGGCAGCGCGCCAATTTCTTTGCGGCGGTCCAGCACCAGCGACTTCACCAGCCCGGCCTTCATGGCGCTTTTCAGGTCAAAGTCGGTAACGATGTGCGGGAAGTACACCTTCTTTTTGTTTTTTCCGCTGCCCACGTCGTTGTACGGTGTGGCCGAAAAGTCCACCTGCACAAAGCGTCGGCCTTTGGTCTCGGCAATGCGGCTCAGGCTTTTTTGCCACTCCACCTCGGTGGTTTCGCCCTCGCGCTTCACCTCGTGAATGTGATGCGCCTCGTCGTTGAACACCATCAGCTCAGGCAGCTTGGCCAGGTACTCCAGCACATTGCCACGGGCATAACGGCGGTCCAACACGTCCAGGCTGTTGCCCGTGGTGCGGCCTGGTGCCAGGGGCAACACGGCGGCCACCACCTGCTCGGGCGGCAGGACCATGCCGGGCGTTTCAATGTTGTCTTGCGCGTCAACGGCTTCGTCGGTATCGCCCTCGGCCAACAGGTGCCAGTTGGTGATGGCAACCATGCCGTTGCCGGTGGCCTTCAGCCCAATGTCTTGCTTGGCGCACACGTTGCCGCGCACAAAGGCAAACACGGCTTCGCGGTGGGCCTCGGGCACCAGCAAGTCAGCGTACTGGGCCATGTCTGAGGTGGCAAAGTTGCGCGAGCCATTGCCGTCTGCCACCAGCTTGCCGCAAAACGCGTCCAGCAGGCGCTCGTAAACAATCAGCCCCGGCGCCACCACCATGAAGTGGCGGGTGAAGCGCGGGTCATCCACCCCCGCTGCTGACGCAGCGGTTTTATTCAGCAGTTGCCACACCATCAATGCTTGCAGCACCCAGGTTTTGCCTGTGCCCGTGGCCATTTTGAAACAGTATTTGGGGTGGCTGTGCTTGGGGTCAGACACCTCAGCCAGGCGCGTGCCAGCCAGCAATGTATCGGGCGCAGCGGCTTGGTACAGGCCTTGCAAAGTCCAGTTGGCGTGGCCAAGGCTGAGCACCTCGTGCGCCACGATGGCGTTCAAGATGGCCTGCTTTTGCCCTGCATGAAAGTTCAGCCCGCCGTTGCTGCCACCCCGTGCGGCCACCATGTCATCGCCAAACCACCAGGCCAGCAACTCGGCGGTGGTGGGTGTGACCAGATCCAGAATGTCTGCCTCGCCGTGTTCCAGTCCCGCGCAAAGGGCTCGGGTTTTGGCGGTGAGGCCGGTGGAGAGGGTGAGGGGGTCTGTGTGGGCTGGGTGGGGCATGGCAGTCATAAAAATGGGCGTTGCGTGGGAAAATGGGATGCATGTCCAACCCCGTCCAACCGCCGCGCACGCCTTGGGGCAACTTCCCCGATGTGCTGATTCACGCCAGCGAGTCGGCGGTGAAGCAGCACCCGGCTTATGGCGCAGCGAAGTCGGGAAATGGGGCGGCGTCCACAGCGTTGGTCAACGCCACGATGAGCGATGCCATGAACCTTGCTCTGCTGCGCTTGCTGCAAGGGCATACCCCGGTGCTGGTCAGCGCGCATGCCTACGAGCGGGAAGGCATCAACGCCATTCCCGAGAGCTTTGCGGTTGAAATCAGCAAAGCCTTGGGCTGGCCACACGACGTTGGTGTGGCGCAAATGAACGTTGTGGCCCACACCGGCGCAGATGGCTTTTCGCGCATGGCGCGGCAAGCCGAATTCACCGGCGTTGTTCAGCCCGGTGTTGAATACGTGCTGGTGGATGACTTTGTGGGCATGGGTGGCACGCTTGCGAACCTGCGGGGCTATATCGAATCCAACGGCGGACGGGTGCTGGCTGCGGTGTGCTTGACGGGCAAACCCCACTCTTCCAAACTGGCACTTTCGCCCACACGGCTTGATGAATTGAGGAGCAAACATGGAGCAGAACTTGAACGCTGGTGGGTGGAGCAATTTGCTCACCCCTTCGACGCGCTTACTGAATCAGAAGCTCGGTACCTCGCCCGAACTGAGGCGGCTGACACCATCCGAAATCGAATTGCTGCTGCAAAGTAAGCGCGAATTGGCCGAGCAAGCCTTTGCCACCCCCACCAGGGCATCCACACACAAAGTGGTGATGGCCGGTTGAGCACGAGGCAACAGCAGCTCTGACTGATACATGCCACTTGCGTGAGCGACACCTGCGTGGTCACACCCCAGCCACGGTGTTCACCACCTCCGCCTCAAACCCAAACACATCCACCACCCGCACGCACACCTTGCGCGGGCCGGTTTTGGCGGGCAGGGTCAGCGCGGCCTGGGTGACCACGCGCAGTTCGTCTGCATCGTTAGCGGTGTTGCCCCGGTAGTCTTGCCAGACCGAGCGGAACACTTGGCCGTCGTAGTCCGGGTCCACCGCCCAGTACTCAATCAGCGCCAGCGGCTCGGCGTTGGCCACGGCTTGCAGCTTTTGGCGGTTGGCATCGTCCAGGTTGATGGCTTCGGGTGACAGCAGCACGTAGTTTTTCAGGCGCACCACCAGCGTTTCCTGCGCCGGGTTGGCGGCGTTGGGGCTGCGGGTGGTGGGGTGCAGCGTGAGGTATTGCAGACTTGAAAAGCGCACCTGGCCGCGCAGCTTGTCGATGCCGCCTTTTTTCTTCAGCCGGTCCATCAGGTCGGGGGGAATCACCAGCACTTCCAGCCGGTCGTCGTTCAGCGCGGTGATGGTTTCGCCAATGCTGGGCTCAAAGTTCCAGCCCAGCACCACCACGCGGTCCCAGCCGCCCAGCAGGTTGTCGCGCTGGGCAATGGCCTTTTTCAGCGTGGTGGCCCCGGTGAGCTTGTTGGGTGAGTCGGCCAGCACCAGTGTTTTTTTGCCCTTTTGGCCACCCCATTCCAGCCCATAGATCTGGCCCAGGTTGCGCTGCGGGTTCGCGTCGGGCGGCAGGGGCAATGCGCCGAACAGCGACAGCACGATTTGCGAGAGGTCGCCAATGCGAAAGTCGCGCCCCATGTGGACCCTGGCGGCCTCCACCTGGTAGTCGCCAATGGCTTGGTACAGAAAGGGTTTGGCGTCTTGGTCAATCAGCCGCTTGCGCATGACCATGCAAGATGGCTTGCCAATGTCGGTGGTGACCCAGCGGCGGCCCAGTTTTTCGGCGACGGCTGCCGTAACCCCTGACCCACCATTGAAGTCTGCAACCAGGTTTCCAGGACTTGAGGACGCTTTGATGATTCGTTCCAGTAATGGAAGCGGCTTCTCTGTGTCGTATCCAACCCGCTTCTTGCCGTCAATCGGGTACCGCCCTGCAATTGCCATTTGCCACCACGACTCAGGGATTTTCCCGCCAGCGTCGAGATCGTATGTGTCCGCTACAAACCCTGACCCCGCTAAGCCGATTTTGAAGTTCTCTCTCGTCTTTTCGTGGTGTGGAGTACGAATTGACTGATCGTTGAACTGCCATTCATCAGTCTTGGAATACCAATAAATGGCATCGTGTTTACGGTTGAACTGCCGCATCCCGGGGGAGCCGGGGCCGTTGTAGCACCAAACGATTTCGTTCCTCAGGCGGCTCTTGCCAAAAACTTCATCCAGAATGATTTTTACGTAGTGCCCCACATGCCAGTCCAGGTGCACGTAGATGCTGCCGGTGTCGGCCAGCAATTCGCGCATCAAGATCAAGCGGGGCGTGATCATGGCCAGGTACGACGCGGTGCCGTCGCTCCAGGTGTCTGAGTAGGCAAACTGCTCGATGACGGTGGGCCTTTGCTCCAGCTCCACGCCGGGCAGGTTCACCTTGGTGCGGTAGTCGGCCTTGCTGTCAAACGGCGGGTCGATGTAGATCAAATCCACCTTGCCGCGTAGGCTGGGCGTGTGATCGTCGCCTGCCAGCAGCGCGGCCATGGCCAGCAGGTTGTCGCCGTAAATCAGGCGGTTGGTCCAGTCGGCGGCATCGGCCTGCGCATGCTGTGCTTGGCGCTGCTGGCCGGTCACCCAGTCTTGTGCGGCGGCATCGCGGGCGGGCAGCACCAGCTCGCGGGTTTGCAGGCGCACGCGCTGGCGGCCTTCCAGCCCCTCCAACATTCTCTCGGCTTGCTTGCGCCCGTTGGCGACGATTTCGGGCAGCTGTTCGAGCAGAGATTTAGGCATTGGGGCTAATCTTCAGAAAACGTGACGGAAAAGTACGTTTAAAACGTAACTTTATTTACATGTTACCTGAGTGATTCAGTCCCTTCTTAGCGTGACTGAATGGAAAACGCCAAGGCTCAATTTGCGGATCGGTTACGTGAGGCCATGACGGCGGCTGGCTACCAGCCCAAGCCCGCTGTGCTGGAGCGTGAGTTCAACACCCGGTATTGGGGACGGGGCATGACCCTGCATGGCGTGCGCCGTTGGTTGCGTGGCGAAACCCTGCCCAGCCAAGAGAAGTTGCTGGTGCTGGCTGAGTGGTTGGGTGTGCCGCCACAACAGTTGCGGTTTGGCAGCGAGACGGCACACCGGGTGCAGCAACGCCGCGCCCGCTGGGACACCGGTATCGGCTACCAGGACCGGGACATTTTTGAGGCGTTTCTGAAATTGCCTGTGCCCCAGCGCAAGGTCATCCGGGAAGTCATCCTCACCTTTGCCAAGGCGCACGGCGCGGCGGTTGTTTCGCCTGCAGACACCTTGGCCTCCGATTAAAATGACCTGATGTGGTCACAAAAAAGGGGTGTTCAATGCAAGTTGTTCAAATACGAGATGCCAAGGCCGGATTCTCTGCCTTGATGGCTGCCGCTGAGGGCGGGCAGCCCACCACCATCAGTCGCCACGGCAAACCCTGCGCCATGGTTGTGCCGTTTGAGGACGGCCAACGCCTGTATGCCACTGCCAAGCCCAACCTGGCCAGCTACCTGCTGGGTATGCCCGAGGCGCTGGACATGGAGCGAGACCCCACGCCCATGCGGGTGCTTGAGTTGTGACAGGTGGGTACTTGCTGGACACCAGTGTGGTGTCTGCGCTGGCACCGGGGCGAGACATGCATGTGCCCGCGCATTTGGCCCCCTGGCTGACCGACCGTGCCCACCAGCTTTACTTGCCTTGCATTGCAGTGGCAGAGTTGGCGCAGGGCATTGCCAAGCTGCGCCGCAGCGGTGGCATTGAGCGCGCAGCGCGCTTGCAAAACTGGTTAGACGGCTTGGTGGCGGGGTATGCCGGGCGCATCTTGCCGCTGGATGCACAGGTGGCGCAGGTGCTGGGCGAAATGTCCGACGCCGCCTGGGCTGCAGGTCGCCACCCCGGGTTTGCCGACGTGGCGATTGCCGCGTTGGTACAGTCAAACCGCTTGTGCTTGTTGACCCGCAACCTGAAACACTTTGAACCCCTTGGGGTGCCTTGTCACGACCCTTTTGTGCTTCCACTCCCAACCTGAGTCGGCGGCCAACCCCCCTCACACCACCAGCGGCGGCTCCTGCATGGCTTCGGTCTGTTCTTCCAGCTGGTGGATTTGCCCGGCCCAGTAGTCGCTGCTGCCAAACCACGGAAAGTTGATGGGGAAGGTGGGGTCGGCCCAGCGGCGGGCCAGCCAGGCGCTGTAGTGAATTTGGCGCAGGGTGCGCAGAGGTTCGATCAGCTTGAGCTCGCGCCGGTCAAAGGGGCGGAACTGTTCGTAGCCTTCCAGCAGGGCGCTCAGCGCCGTGGTTTGCTGGCGGCGGTCGCCGTCCAGCAGCATCCACAGGTCTTGCACGGCGGGGCCGGTGCGGGCGTCGTCCAGGTCCACAAAGTGGGGGCCGCCGCCGGGCAAGTCGGTGGGCGTCCACAGAATGTTGCCGGGATGGCAGTCGCCGTGCAGGCGTATGGCCTTCAGCGCCCCCGGCTGAAATTCATCGTCATTTATGCATCCAGCGCTTGTTGGTATTGAATAGTTTGCTATTTCGGGTGCCACCTCTTGCAACACATCCAGGGCCTTGGCCAGCGCGGCTTCCCAGCGCGATTGCATGTCCAGCGGCACCATGTGGTGGGCCAGCAGCCAGTCTCGCGAATCCAGCGCAAAGGTCTGCGTGGTCAGGGCAGGGCGGTGGGCAAAGGGCCGGGCGGCACCCACGGTGTGGATGCGTGCCAAAAAACGGCCCACCCACTCCAGCACGTCGAAGTCGTCCAGCTCGGGGCGGCGGCCGCCTTTGCGGGGGCTGACCGAAAACGCAAAACCGCCGATGTGGTGCAGGGTGCTGCCGTTGAGCATGAGCGGGGCCACCACCGGCACCTCGGCCAACACCAGCTCGGCTGAAAAGGCATGTTCTTCTTCAATTTGCGCCAGGCTCCAGCGCTCGGGACGGTAGAACTTCAGCACCACGGCACTGTGGCCCTGCACCGGTTCGTCCAGGTGGGCCTGGTACACGCGGTTTTCGTAGGAACTGAGGGCCATCAGCCGACCATCGCCCCACAGGCCCACGCTGCTGAGGGCGTCTTGCACCAGGTCGGGGGTGAGGGATTCGAACGGGTGCGGTGCGTCGGGGTTGCTCATGCGGTCGATTGTGCGCGGGCCGCGAGACAATCCGGTGCATGACCCAACACCGCAAACGCCAATTGTTTTTGATCCGCCGGGGGCTGATGTATTCCCTCGTACTGGCCATGCTCATTTTGCTGCTGGGTGGGGTGGGCTTTTGGTGGCTGGATCCGAAGGTAGAAACCCTCAGCGACGGCCTGTGGCTGGCCTTCACCACCGCGGCCACAGTGGGATATGGCGACCTGGTGCCTTCCACACACGCGTCGCGCGGGTTTTCGGTGGTGGTGGTGTTGCTGGGCCTGGCGGTGCTGTCGCTGGTGACGGCATCGCTGGCGGCCATTTTTGTGGAGCGGGAGGTGGACGAAGAGGAGCGCCAGATAGAGCGCGACCTGATGCGCGAAATCCGCCATGTGCGCGAAGAAGTGGCCCAGCTGCGCCGGGCGCTGGCCGCGCAGAGCCCCCCGCCTGAGCGCTGAATGCCTGACCTATCATCCCCGCATGTCGAAACGCCCCCCACATTCCAAGGCTGCTGCAGTGGCAGTGGCTCCCTCGGTGCATGAACAGTTGGGCCTGGCCCCTGGCCAGTCGGTGGAGCTGCTCAAGGCGTTGCACATCCTCACCCGCGAGGGCAAGCTCAACCAGGACAGCCGCCGCAAGCTCAAGCAGGTGAACCACCTGCTGCAATTCATCGAGCCACTGCTGGACAAGGTGCTGGCCGCCAGCGGCACGGTGACCCTGGCCGACCACGGCGCAGGCAAGTCTTACCTCGGCTTCATGCTGTACGACCGCTTTTTTGCCCAACGCAGCGTGGGCCATGTCTACGGCATTGAAACCCGCACCGAGCTGGTGGAGCGTTCGCGCGAGCTGGCCCGCGAGCTGGGTTTTGCCCGCATGTCGTTCCTGCCGCTGAGCGTGCAGGCCGCCACCACCAGCACCGAACTGCCCCCGCGCATCGACGTGGTGACCGCGCTGCACGCCTGCGACACCGCCACCGACGACGCCATTGCCTTTGGCCTGGCCAAGCAGGCCCGCCACCTGGTGCTGGTGCCGTGTTGCCAGGCCGAGGTGGCCGCCGCCCTACGCAAACACAAGGCACTGAGCGCCTCGCGCAGCCCGCTGAGCGAGTTGTGGCGCCACCCGCTGCACGCGCGCGAGTTCGGCAGCCAGATCACCAACGTGCTGCGTTGCCTGCAACTGGAAGCGCATGGTTACCAAGTCACGGTGACCGAGTTGGTGGGTTGGGAGCATTCCATGAAAAACGAGCTGATCCTGGCCAGCCACGGCGCCACGGCACAGCAAGTGGCCCGTGCACGCGAGCGCCTGACCCAGGTGCTGCAAGAAATGCCATTGCCTGAACTTGAGGCGCGTTTCAGCGTCTGACGGCTCAACATGACCGGAAACCTGTCTTTTTTGCTGCAAGCCGTTGCCTGGCCGCTGGTGCTGCTGGTGGCGTGGTTGCTGGCAGATGCGCTGAACGCCCGCTGGCACATCCCCCGCGTCAGCAGTTACGTGGCGGTGGGCATGGCGGCGGGTGCGGTCCACTTGCCCGGCCTGACCGATGAGATCACCGGCCTGCCGTTTGTGGCCAACGTGGCGTTGTCGCTGGTGCTGTTTGAGCTGGGCTACCGCATCAACCTGCGCTGGTTCAGGGCCAACCCCTGGGTGCTGGCGGCGGGCGTCATGGAGTCTGTGCTGACCTTTGTGCTGGTGTATGCCGCCACCGGCCTGTTTGATGACATGCGCCAGCACGTGCGCCTGGCCGTGGCGGCGCTGGCCATAGCCAGTTCGCCGGCCGGCATTTTGAGGGTGGTGCATGAGCTGCGCAGCGCGGGGCAAGTCACCGAGCGGGTGATGCACCTCACCGCCATCAACTGCCTCATGTCGGTGCTGGCGCTGAAAGTGGTGATGGGCTCACGCACGCTGCGCGTGTCGGGCGACTGGCTGCAGGCGGCGTTTGGCAGCATCCATGTGCTGGCCACGTCCATTGCGGTGGGGGCCGTGCTGGGGTACCTGGTGCCCAAGCTCCTGAAAGGCCAGCAGTTCCGCGCCCCCGATGGCGTGACCGTGGTGTTTGCCCTGGCGGTGGTGTTGCTGACCACGGCGGCTTACGGCTTGAAACTGTCGCCGCTGCTGGCAGCCCTCACGTTTGGCATCGTGGCGCGCGAGCGGCGCGTGCACCTGACCAACGCCCAGCGCAACTTTGGCACCGTGGGTGACCTGCTGGGGGTGTTTTTGTTTGTGTACGTGGCCTCGGTGCTGGAGTGGGCGGATGTGTGGCAAGGCCTGTTGCTGGGTGTCGTGCTGGTGCTGGTGCGCGGGCTGGCCAAAGTGGCGGTGAATGTGGGCACGGCCCGCGTCAGCGGTATCAGCCAGCAAAAGGGGGTCATGACAGGCCTGGCCCTCAGCCCCATGTCGGCTTTTGTGGTGCTGCTGGTGGGGCAGAGTGGAGCCGTGGGCTTTGACCTGGCCGACCAGACCCTGGCCACGATCGCCGGGATGGTGCTGGTGCTGGAGCTGCTGGGCCCCATGGTCACTCAACGTGCCCTGGTGGCAGCCCGCGAAGCCCACGCCCACCAGGACAGTTGAAAGCGACGCGCCACCATGCCTCTGGAAAGCTTCAAATCATCCGACTCGCTCACCATGGGTGTGGAGTTGGAACTGCAACTGGTCAACACCTACGACTTTGACCTCTCCAGCACCGCCAACGACCTGCTGGAACTGCTGGGCCGCAAGCCCTTTCCCGGTGTGGTCACCCCCGAAATGACGCAAAGCATGATCGAAGTGGCCACCGGAATCCACACCGACCACGCCGAGCTGCTGGCCCAGCTGCGCGACATCCGCAACACCCTGGTGACCGCCGGTGACCGGCTCAACATCGAGGTGGCCGGGGGCGGCACCCACCCGTTCCAGCGCTGGTTCGAGCAGCGCATTTTTGCCAAGCCCCGGTTCAAGGAACTCAGCGGCCTGTACGGCTACCTGGCCAAGCAGTTCACCGTGTTTGGCCAGCATGTGCACATCGGCTGCGCCAGTGCGGACGAGGCGCTGTTTCTGCTGCATTCGCTCAACCGCTACGTGCCGCACTTCATCGCGCTCAGCGCGTCGTCGCCGTATTTGCAGGGGGTGGACACGCTGTTCGACTCGGCCCGGCTGAACTCGGTGTTTGCCTTCCCGTTAAGTGGTCGCGCCCCTGGGACGAGTTTGCCAACGACTACTTCACCAAAATGGAATCCACCGGCGTGGTGAAGTCGATGAAAGACTTTTACTGGGACATCCGCCCCAAACCCGAGTACGGCACCATTGAACTGCGGGTGTGCGACACGCCCCTGACCGTGGAGCGCGCTGCTGGCCTGGCTTGCTACCTGCAAGCCCTGTGCCGCCACCTGCTGCAACGCACCGAGCCCATGCCCGCCGAAGACGACTATTTGGTCTACACCTACAACCGCTTCCAGGCCTGCCGCTTCGGGCTGGACGGCATGATGGTCAACCCCAAAACGCGCGAACAAATCAGCATCCGCGAAGACATTCTGGCCACCTTGCGTGTGCTGCAGCCCCACGCCCAGGCGCTGAACTCGCTAGCCGCACTGGACGAAATCGAACGCACCGCCGGCCAGGAAGGCAACCACGCCACCTGGTTGCGCCAGCGCTTTGCCGAACACGGCAGCGTGCAGGGTGTGGTGCGCTCGGCGGCAGACTTGCTCCGGCTGTAGCTGCTTTAAATTTTAGCGTTTTTGCCATTTTGTTCAACACAGCAATGCACAGACAGCTATCATCTTTGGGTAACCGGTTTCCGGTTTCACACACATCATTCCCCGCACTTAGGCCACCTGGGCCGTTGGCCTGCTTTTTGCACACCACATACACCGTTTGTTGATGTTCGTCAGTGCCCCGGAGTGGATGGGCAGGTACATTGACAAAAATCATCCCGCCATGAAAACAATGCAAAACCACCGAACCCCATTTGCCGTTGGCTGCTCTCTGGGCATTGCGGGCGGTGCCGCTGTGTTGTTGGCCGCCGGGTTCACCTGGTTGTCCGTGTGCCTGGCCGTTGTGCTGGTGGTGGCAGGTGCCGCAACCGGCCTGTGGTTTGTCAGCACGTTGACCCAGCAGAGCAAGCGCACCCAAACTTACCTGGCTGGCCAGGCCAGCTTTGCGGCAGAGGTGGTACCCATTTGGAAGGGCCACATCGATACCTCGCGCGAGCAAATGGAAACCGCCGTCAACGCCCTGTCCGATCAGTTCGGCAGCATCGTGGACAAGATCGACAGCACCATCCAGGCCACGTCCAACGAAACCGACAGCCTTGAAAACAGCGACGGGGGCATCGGTGCCATTTACACCCGCAACGAAGGCAAACTGAATGAGCTGGTGGCGGTGCAGGCAGATGCCACCGCCCGGATGGACGAGATGGTGGCCAAGGTCCAGGGGCTGGACCGCTTCATCGTCGAGTTGCAAAGCATGGCCAGCGATGTGGCCCGCATTGCCCAGCAAACCAACCTCCTGGCGCTGAACGCCGCCATTGAGGCCGCTCGTGCCGGGGATCTGGGCCGTGGCTTTGCCGTGGTGGCCAAAGAATTCCGGATGCTGTCCAACCAGTCTGGCGAAACCGGGCGGCGCATTGCAGAAAAGGTCGAGGTCATCAGCACAGCCATCCTGGAAACCTGCCAGGTGGTCAAGGGCTCGGTCAAGCAGGAAGAAAACTCGCTGGCGGCTTCTCAGGCCGTGATTGCCAAAGTGATCGAGGACTTCAAAACCGTCAACGACACCTTCCAGCGGTCGAGCGACACGCTCAAGCTGGCCAGCATGGGCATACAGGGCGAAATCAACCAGGCGTTGGTCGAGTTCCAGTTCCAGGACCGCGTGAGCCAGATCTTGAACCAGGTCATCAAAAACATGGAGCTGATGCCCCAGGTGGTGAAAGACGGGCAACAGACCTTCACCGACACGGGCGTTCTCGTCGCTTCCGATCCCCAGATTCTGCTGGGTGAAATGAAAAAATCCTACGTCATGGCCGACCAGCACGTCATACACTCGGGTGGCAAGGTCGACCAGGCCAAATCTTCCGACATCAGTTTTTTCTGAAGGGCTGAGACATGAGCAAAACCATCATGATCGTTGACGACTCCGCCTCGGTGCGCCGGGTGGTGGGCATTGCGCTCAAGGGCGCGGGCTACACCGTCATTGAGGGCTCGGACGGACGCGATGCGCTGGCCAAACTCACTGGCCAAAAAGTGCATCTGATCATCAGCGATGTCAACATGCCCAACATGGACGGCATTTCGTTCCTGAAGGCCGTCAAGCAGTTGCCAGCCTACCGTTTCACACCGGTCATCATGCTGACGACCGAGTCGGAAGAGTCTAAAAAGCGCGAAGGGCAGGCCGCCGGTGCCAAAGCCTGGGTGGCGCGGTGCAACGGCTGTGTTTGCCATGAGCAGTGCCGATGCCCTGCACATTTCCGGCGAGTTCACGATTTTTCGTGCGGCGGAACTCAAGCAAACGATCTTCTCCGAGCCCTTACCCACGGAAATTGACCTGTCCGAGGTCAGCGAGATGGACAGCGCCGGGCTGCAGTTGCTGATGCTGGCCAAAAAGACCGCACAAGCACAGGGGCGCGAACTGCGGTTGGTGGGCCACAGCGAGGCCGTGATTGACGTGTTTGAACTGCTCAACGTGGCGGCCTATTTCGGTGACCCGGTGGTGATGGGTTCACGGCCCAAAGCCGCTTCAGGCGATGCAGCAAGGAGCTCCGATGGATCTTGATGAAGCCCTGCAGTTGTTCATTGTCGAGTGCCGCGAGCTGCTCGAAGACATGGAAACAGCCCTGCTCGCCGTTGAACAGGCGGACGAAAAAAGCGAAATGATCAACGCGGTGTTTCGCGCCGCGCACACCATCAAGGGGTCATCGGGCTTGTTCAGCCTCGACCACATCGTGGCGTTCACCCATGTGGTGGAGAGCGTGCTTGACCGGGTGCGCAGTGGCAAGCTCGATTTGACCGACAAACTCATTGGCCTGCTCTTGGCCTGTGGCGACCACATGCGGGCACTGGTCGATGGCGTGGCCAGCGGCGAGCAAGCAGGCACGCCGGAGTTGGCCCAAGCGGGAGAGCCGCTGGTGGCCGATTTGCGCGCCTACCTGAGCAGTGGCGTGGCCACCGCCCAGGCCGTGGCGGTGGCCACCCCGGCTGCTGATGCCGACACGGTGCGCCGCATCAACGGCACACAGGTGGATGCTGAACACTGGCACATTTCGGTTCGATTTGGTCCCGATGTGCTGCGCAACGGCATGGACCCGCTGTCGTTCATCCGCTATTTGGGTACGCTGGGGCAGATCACCGCCATTGCCACGGTGTCTGACGCCTTGCCCGACCTGGCCACCATGGACCCCGAATCGTGTTACCTGGGTTTCGAAATTGCGTTCAAGGGCAATGTCGAAAAGTCCGCCATCGAACAGGTGTTCGAGTTTGTGCGGGAAGACAGCCAGCTGTTCATCTTGCCCCCACACAGCCTGGTGTCCGAGTACGTCAAGCTGCTGGACCAGTATCAGGGTGAGGCCATACGGCTGGGCGACATGCTGGTGCATTGCGGCACACTCACGCGCCAGGAACTGGACGCTGCGCTCAATGAGCAGGTGGGCATGCCTGCCACGCCCATTGGCACCATTTTGGTCACGCAGGGTTCGGTTCAACCCGAAGTGGTGGAAGCGGCACTGCAAAAACAGAAGCAAACAAAAGACACGGTGGTGGCCGAAAGCCGTTCCATTCGTGTGGATGCCGACAAGCTCGACCAGCTCATCAACCTGGTGGGCGAACTCATCATTGCCGGTGCCAACGTCAACATGATTGCGCACCGCGCCAAAGTGGTCGAACTGGAAGAAAGCACTTCCAAACTCTCCACGCTGGTGGAAGAGGTTCGCGACAGCGCGCTGCAACTGCGCATGGTGAAAATCGGCGCCACCTTCAACCGTTTCCAGCGCGTGGTGCACGACGTGTCGCGCGAGCTGGGAAAAGACATTGCCCTGGTCATCGACGGTGAAGACACCGAGCTCGACAAAACCGTGGTCGAAAAAATCGGTGATCCGCTCATGCACCTGGTGCGCAACTCCATGGACCACGGCATCGAGTCCGCCGAGCTGCGGGTGGCCCGTGGCAAGCCGGTGCAGGGCACGCTGAGGCTCAACGCGTTTCACGATTCCGGCGCCATCGTCATCACCGTGGAAGACGACGGCGGTGGCCTCAAGCGAGACAAAATTCTGGCCAAAGCCATCGAGCGTGGCTTGGTAGAGCCCGGCCACAACCTGTCCGACAGCGAGGTGTACGCCCTCGTGTTCGAGCCCGGTTTTTCCACGGCCGAAAAGGTGTCCAACCTGTCGGGCCGTGGCGTGGGCATGGACGTGGTCAAACGCAACATTGCCGCGCTGCGTGGAACGGTCAGCATGACCAGCGAAGAAGGTGTGGGCACCACCGTCACGGTCAAGCTGCCACTCACGCTGGCCATCATCGACGGCTTTTTGGTGGGTGTGGACAAGGCCGTGTACGCCATCCCGCTGGACATGATCGAAGAATGCGTGGCCTTTTCGGCCGAGCCCGAACACGACTACACCAACCTGCGTGGAGAGGTGTTGCCTTTCATCCGGCTGCGGCAGTTGTTTGGCATCCGTGGCACAGCCGCCAAGGGCGAAAACATCGTGGTGCTGAAACACGGCGAGCAGCGTGCCGGTTTGGTGGTGGACACCTTGCTGGGCGAATTCCAGACGGTCATCAAACCGCTGGGCAAGATGTTCACTCAGGTGAAGTGTGTGAGCGGTTCCACCATTCTGGGCAGCGGCGACGTCGCCCTCATTCTGGATGTGCCGCAGTTGGTTCGCCAGGCCATGGAGCGCAGCGGGGCCACAGCGGGCGTGCGCGCAGAGTTGGCTTAGCCGCCGGGGTGTTTTGGGTTTGTGTGATGACTGCGGTCAGCAGTGCTTGGTTTTTTCTTTATTAAAAGGGTTCAGACATGTTTGCAAATATGAAATTGGCCGTCCGGCTTGGTCTGGGCTTCGGGGCCACCTTGTTGTTGCTGATCGTCATTTCTGTGGTCAGCTACACGCGGTTGAGCGCGCTCAATGGGGAAATTGAAAACCTGGTCAACGACAAGTACCCCAAAACCATCAACGCGATCGATGTCATTCGTGCCATGAACCAGGTGGCACAAATCAACCGCAATTTGCTGTTGATTTCCGATGCAGCGGAAACCAAGAACCAGCTGACCCGCATGACCGAGCAGCGTAAAGTCATCACCGACAACATCAATGCGCTGGAGGAAACCATCACCTCCGACGAAGGCAAAAAGCTGCTGAAGTCCATGACGGACACCCGCATTGCCTACGTTGCGGTGCTGGAAAAATACCTGGCCTTGGTCCAAGGCGGCGAACGCGATGCCGCGCTCAAGCTGTTGTACGGCGACATGCGCCCGGCTACAGACGCTTACCTGAAAGCCATCCGCACCCTGGTCGATTTTCAGGACGAGCTGATGAAAAAAGCCGGCAAGGATGCCGATGCCTTGGCCGATGCCACGCAAACCCTGATCATCATTCTGGGCAGCATCGCGGCTGTGTTGTCCGCCCTGTTGGGCTGGATCATCACCCGCAGCGTGATGAAGCAAATTGGCGGTGAACCCGACTACGCCCGTGAAATGGTTGGCCGCCTGGCCAGCGGCGACTTGACCATGGATGTGGAAGTGGGTCCGAAAGACAAGTCTAGCCTGTTGTTTGCCATGAAAAACATGATTGGCAAACTCAGCGAGGTGGTCACCGACGTGAACAGTGGTGCCGAGGCACTGGCGGGTGCGTCTGAAGAGGTGAGCGCTACCGCACAGTCGCTGTCGCAGGCGGCCAGCGAGCAGGCTGCGGGCGTGGAAGAAACCAGCGCCTCCATCGAACAGATGACGTCCAGCATTGCCCAGAACACCGAGAACGCCAAAATCACCGACGGCATGGCCAGCAAAGCCGCCCGCGATGCGGCAGACGGCGGCGAGGCGGTGGAAGCCACCGTCACGGCCATGAAGCAGATTGCCCAGAAGATCGGCATCATCGACGACATTGCCGCACAAACCAACCTGCTGGCGTTGAACGCCGCCATCGAGGCAGCCCGTGCCGGTGAGCATGGCAAAGGTTTTGCCGTGGTGGCCGCCGAGGTGCGCAAACTGGCCGAACGCAGCCAGGTGGCCGCACAGGAAATTGGCGAAGTGGCCAGCAGCAGTGTCGAGCTGGCTGAAAAAGCGGGCAAATTGTTGGCCGAAATCGTGCCCAACATCCGCAAAACGTCTGACCTGGTGCAAGAAATCACCGCTGCGTCCACCGAGCAATCGTCGGGCGTAGGCCAGATCAATTCCGCTGTGAACCAGTTGAACCAGACCACACAGCAAAACGCCTCCAGCTCGGAAGAGTTGGCCGCCACCGCCGAAGAAATGAGCGGACAGGCAGAGCAACTGCAGCAAACCATGTCGTTCTTCAAACTGGAGACGGGTGTGCAGCGCGCTGCCGCACCCGTGGCGCGCAAGGCCAAAGCCGGTGTGCCCCGCGCCGACAACTCGGGGCGGGTGGCAGCCAAAGCCCCAGCCAAGTTTGTGTCGCAGGCCACGTCCCAGGACCTGGATGAAACCAAGTTCACCAAGTTTTGAAGGGGCCAGCCATGTCTGCTCTGGCAAAAACCGTGAAAAAACCGCTGCTCGCCAAACAGGCGGTGGCGGCGGTGGTTGACGACAACAAGCAATACCTGACCTTCATGCTGGGTGGCGAAATGTTTTCGCTCAGCATCCTGGCCATCAAGGAAATCATCTGGTACGCCAACCTGACCGATGTGCCCATGATGCCGGCATGCATCCGTGGCGTGATCAACCTGCGGGGTGCCGTGGTGCCGGTCATGGACTTATCGGCCCGTTTTGGCAAGCCGCCCACGCCTGTGACCAAAAGCACCTGCATCGTCATCATCGAGCTGGCGGCTGAAGGGGAGGGCGAGCATCAGCACATGGGTGTGGTGGTGGACTCGGTGCAGGCCGTGCTGGAAATCCCGGCGTCTGAAATCGAGCCCGCGCCGTCTTTTGGTGCCAAGATCCGCCCCGATTTCATTGAAGGCATTGCCAAGGTCAACGGCAAGTTTGTCATTCTGTTGAACGTGGACAACGTGATGTCCACCGAAGAAATCAGCCAGATGGGGCAGGTGGCCTCGTTGGCAGATGTGTCTGTGGTGCAAACCTGAACGCTTACCGCACCCCAGCGCAAACCCACCGATGAAGCCCATCACCGACGCGGAATTTGCACAGTTCCAGCGGTTCATTTTTGATGCGGCGGGCATCTCCATGGCCGACGCGAAAAAAGCGTTGGTCACGGGGCGCCTGAGCAAGCGGCTGATGGTGCATGGGCTTGACAGCTTTGGCGCTTACTTTCAGTTGCTGTCGTCGGGTCTGCACCCCGATGAGGTGCAGATGGCGGTGGACCTGCTCACCACCAACGAAACCTACTTTTTCCGCGAGGGCAAACACTTCGAGTTTTTGCGGGCTCAGGCGCTGGCGGTGCGTGGCAGGCCTCAGCCCTACCGCGTGTGGAGCGCGGCGAGTTCCAGTGGGGAAGAGGCCTACACCATGGCCATGGTGCTGGCCGACGTGATGCCAGGGCAGGCCTGGGATATTCTGGGCACCGACATCAGCACACGTGTGCTGGAAGGAGCACGCCGTGGCCTCTACACCCTGGAGCGTGGCAGGCACATACCGCGCGAGTATTTGCAGCGCTTTTGCCGCAAAGGCACTGCGGAATACGACGGCTACTTTCTGATGGACCGCAGCCTGCGCAGCCGGGTGAATTTTGTGCACGCCAACCTGAATGCACCGCTGCCCGATCTGGGCAAGTTCGACATGGTGTTTCTGCGCAACGTGATGATTTACTTCAACCTCGACACCAAGCGGCAGGTGGTGGCGCGGGTGTTGGCCAACATCAAGCCCGGCGGGTATTTCTGCATCGGCCACTCTGAAAGCCTGAATGACATCACCCAGGCAGTCGAGATCGTGGCTCCTTCCATTTACAGGAAGCCTGCCTGACGATGCAAGACGTGCAGTTGATCGACGTTTTTCTGTTGCCTGGCGAGTACTTTGTGGGCGACGCAGGTTTCCAGATTCGCACCATTCTGGGCTCATGCGTGTCTATCTCCCTGTGGCACCCGCTGAAACGGATCGGCGGCATGTGTCATTTCTTGCTGCCCACACGCGGTGCATCCAGCACGGCGCCCAAAGAACTGGATGGCCACTATGGCGACGAGGCGCTGGAGCTGATGTGTCGCGACCTGCGCGCCAACGGGGCTGAACCCCGGCAGTGTGAGGCCAAAATTTTTGGGGGTGGCAACATGTTTCCGGGCCGAATGAAGGTTGACGGCAACCATGTGGGTCGCCGCAACGGCGAGGCCGCGCGTGAGCTGCTGGCACAACACGGCATTTCGGTGGTGACCGAAAGCCTGTTTGGCGTGGGCCACCGACAGATCATTTTCGATGTCAGCAAGGGCGATGTCTGGGCCCGGCAGGTGAAGCTGTCGATGCAAGAGGTGGCCGCCGAAATCGACGCACAAGGAAAAATCACGTGACGCGCATCAAGGTGCTGGTGGTGGACGATTCGGCCGTGGTGCGGCAGGTGGTGACCGCTTTGCTGGCGCGCGACCCCGGCATAGAGGTGGTGGCCGCAGTGGCCGACCCCATTCTGGCCATGGCCCGCATGCAGGTGCAGTGGCCAGACGTGATCGTGCTCGACATCGAAATGCCTCGCATGGACGGCATCACCTTTCTGAAAAAAATCATGGCCGAGCGGCCCACGCCGGTGGTCATTTGCTCCACCTTGGCAGAGGCGGGTGCTGAAACGTCCATGGCCGCGCTGGCGGCGGGGGCTGTCACGATCATCACCAAGCCCAAGCTGGGGCTGAAGCAGTTTCTGGAAGATGCTTCTGACGACCTGGTCACAGCCGTCAAAGCGGCTGCCAAATCCAACGTCAAGGTGCTGCGCGCGCCCACCAAACACACGGCAGACGTGATTCTGGCGGCCAGCCCCGACAAGCACTCCGCCATGATCCAGACCACCGACCGCGTGGTGGCGCTGGGCACGTCTACCGGGGGGACTCAGGCGCTGGAGGCGGTGCTGACCGCACTGCCCCGGGTCACGCCCGGCATCGTCATCGTGCAGCACATGCCCGAAAAATTCACTGCGGCCTTTGCCCAACGCCTGAACGGGCTGTGCCAGATCGAGGTGAAAGAAGCGGAGAACAACGACCGCGTGGTCAACAGCCGCGCTCTGATTGCGCCGGGTGGCAAACACATGCTGCTCAAACGCAACGGTGCGCAGTACCACGTGGAGGTGGTGGATGGCCCGCTGGTCAACCGGCACCGGCCGTCGGTGGATGTGCTGTTCAGGTCGGTGGCCAAGTGCGCAGGGGCCAACGCCCTGGGTGTGATCATGACCGGCATGGGCGACGATGGTGCAGCCGGTTTGCTGGAAATGCGCCAGGCGGGTGCACGCACTTTGGCGCAGGACGAAGCCACCTGTGTGGTCTACGGCATGCCCAAAGAGGCCGTCAAGCGGGGAGCGGTTGAAAGAACAGTGCCACTGGGCGCTGTTGCCAGGGAAATCATGGCCCAACTGTCGGGTGTCATGGTGAGGTGATGGCTGCCGGGTGCAGCACCAACAAATCGGAGTTTTTATGCTGGTGGAATGGAAAAAAGAGTACGAACTGGGTCATGCAGGCATCGATGCACAGCACCGGGAACTGTTTGAGCTGACCAACCAAATGGCAGCAGCCCGAACGGCCGATGAGCTGAAGCCCTTGCTGATGGTGCTGTACAAGCACACGCGTGAACATTTCCAGCTGGAAGAGGGCCTGATGCGCGATGCGGGCTTTCCCGGCTTGGCCGAGCACGCCGAGTACCACAACAAATTGCTGTTACGCCTCACCGACCTGAGCCTGAAGGACCACGCCGCCATTGACAAGCTCATGGTCGACTGGGCACTGCGGCACACGCAGTTTGATGACGCCGATGCGGCGGCCTACATCGCCCGGCGGTGAGCCTGTGCCTCCCTGCTGAAGGGATGGCCGCCCGCCAAATGCAGATCCGCGTGCCAGGCGGGTGGGGTGTTGGTGGATTTAAACCTTTTTGGCACTTTGTGCATACTGGTATTGCGTAGGCAGCTATTATTTTGTGCCGTCTCTGTGGCGTGGCTTTCCTAGCCTATTCTTGCCTTGGCGGGCGTCGGCTATAGCGTTGAGTTCTAAGTCTTCCAGCTTTTCCAGCATGGAAACTTAAGCGCGTGCAGGCACGCAATAAAAGGCCTGTGCGTTGCGGTTGAGGATGGCCACCGGAAATCCTTCACCAGCAGCGACCGTGCCCATGGGGTCCCGCTTCAATTCGGAAATGCTGGCCGCCATGTTGGCAAAGATGAGGTTTGACATGTCGGCTCCAGTGCAAGAGGGGTTAGGTTGGCTTAAAGCACTTTGTTAACTGTTTACAAAGGTGCCTTTTGGGTGCCAATGTTTTGCGGTCATTTTGACTTTGCCGAATGCTGCAAACTAATGGACAACCCATAGCATAGTTGTGACCACAAAGCTTTGTTACCAACGCAAACGGGCGCGGTCATTGACGGCAGACATCATTTTTCGATATGCATGCCTTGCCACACGGTTGCCCCACAGTGCATTGATCCTGCGTATCGCCCCCCCCCGCCACAAGCGGTGAGCAGCGCAACGGTGACAGCAGAAATGGCGAGTGTGATTTTTGACATTGAAACTTCCCTTTCAAAACCCGAGCGACGTGCTGGGCAGGGGGATTTTGCCGCAAATAGTCTGAAATGGAATATTCCAAATCAGGGTAAAGCATTGGACGCGTGCAAGCGTCCATTTACCACCCCCGTTACGAGAGCCTGCGTGCTGCGTTGGTGGCAACACGCAAACGCGCGGGTTT
>JFJP01000005.1_pt1 | contig 34070 bp, 28 predicted proteins | sample 431651 | NCBI WGS metagenome assembly JFJP01 (sample SAMN02602958, study PRJNA72255) | Microbial mat metagenome, whole genome shotgun sequencing project. | biome: fresh water; feature: sink hole; material: water; isolation source: purple microbial (photo- and chemosynthetic) mats found in... | reverse complement strand
ATCCTCGATATGCAAGGCCGCCTTTTCTTTTTTCGGAGTCTTTGGCTTAGCAGGTGCGTCCTTTTGGTTAGCACCACACTTCGGACATAGCGCCTCCGGCTTCATGAAGTCATAGAACTTCGTGTTACATGAGAAACAGTTCCACTTTTTGCCCAAATTGGCCATAATCCCGATCCCCCCGAAAAACTCCGTCAAAGGACCAAGGATTTACCACACTTTTTTGCGTATGTCATTAGGGACGGGAGTGATCGTCAGGGCTTCGTGCTCCAAGGCACAGTCCCCAGTAGGGTTGGATCGCCATCGCAAAGCTGCTGAATGAGCGTGGAATGGAAGATGCAGTAACGATCTTCCACTTCGGCACCGTAGCGCTCCACGAAGGAGGCCCGGGAGCGTTCCATCTCATCCCGCAGGAGAGCGTAGAGATTTTTGTGGGTCTTGCCCTGGGCGACCTTGGCCGGGAAATAGAGTTCAATGTCTCCCACCAACACCCTGGCACTGCGCTCGGCATTGGCCCGAATTTTCGGGTCCAGCGCGGGGATCGCGTTTTCGGAAGAAACCGGATCAGGCAATTGCTGAGTCGGCATCGAGGGCGTGACTTCCCGCGGGGAGGGAATGGTCACTCGTTCTTCCTCCTTTTGGCCCGCCTGGAATGACAGCGCGGCCTCCGCGGCATGAGCCAGGGCGCGAACATGATGGGGGTGGTCGATCACCTGACGGATGCCGCTATCCACCAACAAGAGGGCCACCGGCTTCCTGCGCAAACGAAGCGGAAGGATGCGGGCATCGCTGGCCTCGAAACGACTCAAAACCCCCAGCAGCGCCAGATAGGCTTCTCCAGGACGGTTAGCACTCGAGAGTTGTCCCTGGATCAGCCCTGAAAGTTCAGCAGGGGGCACAACCAATGCACCCAGACGGGGTTGATCCGATTCGAACCCTCGGTGAGCGTAGAGCGTGGCGGTGTTTTGCTTGACCACAAACAAGGCGCTTCGCTCCACGAAGGGCTGAAGGCCTTCCAATAAATTTTTAAGAACCTCACCCTGACTGAGCGCGGCCTCGATCAAATCGAGTGCTCCACCCAGATCGTGCTCCGTATCCATGGGGGCATCGAGGAATGGATCTTCCACGGCTGCCGGGCCTGCGGCATCGAGAATGCTTTGCAGCAGGGCTTCATCGGGCCGAAATTGGCCCATGCCTTCATCCCAGGTCGAAAGCACTTGTTCTCGAAGCGATTGAACGCGTTCCTGGATCCAGGCTTGAACCAGGGGTTTGATGGATTCTTTGCGAGTGTCTTCCATGGCGATCCTAGGGTTGCCCAAAGGGTACTCCAAATTCCTCATCACTGGCATTTCTCGTCTCATGGCGCTAGGATCAAGCCGTTTCGGGGAGCCCTCGAATGGCAGATCTTTCAATTCAGGTTCACGAGGTGGATGGCATGGCCGTGGTGCAGCCCGAGGGCTTCATCAACGCTCATACTGTGCGCCAGTTTGAAACCGCCCTCGAAACCTTGGTGAAGGCGGAGAAATTCACCATCCTGCTGAACTGCCAGAAGCTTAGCTACATCAGCTCAGCGGGACTTGGCGCCATCATGGGACTCATCGAAACCGTTCGGGAGAACCAGGGCGATATATTGCTCTGCAGCCTTCAGGAAAACGTTTTCGCGATCTTCGACACCCTGGGTTTTACCCAGCTCTACCGGGTCTTTGGAACCGAAGACGAGGCCCGTCAGGCCCTCGCGGGAAAAACCGAGTGAAGAACGTTCTCGCCCCTGAGTCTTTCCGACTGGTCATTCCCAGTCAGACCCGGTATCTGAACCTTGTGACCGGTCTCGCGAAACGCGCCGCCATGATCGCCGGCATGGATGATTCAACCGCCGCCAAGGTCTCCATTGCTGTGGATGAGGCCATTACCAACGTCATCATGCATGCCTATAGTGGCGAGCCGGAGCATCTGGTCGAGGTCGAACTACGCTTCGCCCTGGAGGCCCTCGAAATTCACATATGGCACACAGGCAGAGGCATTCGTGATGACCAAGTAGTGCTCCCCGACCCACGGGAGTATGTCAAACACCCTCGCAAAGGCGGCTTAGGCCTTCTTCTCATGAGCCGTTTCATGGACGAGGTGCATTTTCTCGAAGGCGCTGAACGCAACGAGTGCTGCATGATCAAGCGCGTGGGGTAGGGGCCGTGAACGACCCCAGTTACAGCTCCCCCTTCGATCGGCTGCGGGAACTTTCCCTTCGAATCCCCGAAGGTGCCCAGGAACTGCTCCCGCTCGTCGATTTTCTGGAAACCTTCCCCGAACAGGTGACCGAAGAAGCCCTGGTGCATCTTGTGGGCGTGACGGCCCTGGGCATCGCCAAGGCAGGCCAAGGCGGGCTTTGGGACGGTTCACGCTGGATTTTTTTGCGGGGCAATGCTGCGCCGTTCCCCACAAACCCTGGACCGGGATGGCTGAGCCTGCCCTGGATCTACGGCGACGAATGCTTCGGCCACCTGGTCGTCCGCACGGCCTGGGCGCCCCCTGCCCTGCCCCTCCTGCTTTCAATCTCTGCGCCTCTGCTGGCTTGGCGGCGACTGGAAGCCCTTCGCAGCGATCAGAACCGCGCCCTAGCCCTCCAACTTTCGCGATTGAATACCCTGTTCGATCTCACCCGCAGTCTGGGTGAAGTGGAGACCAAGGCCAGCATTGTCCACTTGGCTGCCACTTCCCTGATGGCCGAATTCCTCATCACGCGCTTGCTGGTGGTGGGAGCGGATGGCACCGTGATTTTTGCGCGTGGATTGGGCCAACAACCTCTCACCCTCTCGGCGGATGCCCTGCACCAGGTCGTGGCTGACAAGGATCTAGCCCACGCCGTAGAAATGCGCGACCAGAACCACAGCCACGGGTTTGCCTATGTGGGCGAACCCAGCATTGGAAAACTGAGCGATGAGGACGAGCTGTTTTTTCAGACCCTTTTAAATATCACCTCAACCCAGCTCACGGCTCTGGAACTGCGGGAATCCCGCATCCAGGCCCTCCGCATGGAAAAGGATCTAGATCTCGCCCGCAACATCCAACGCCGCATTTTGCCCAAGCAATTGCCTGAACCTCCGGGCTGGCTTTGTGCCGCGGCGAACCTGCCCTTCGAAGCCGTGGGCGGCGATCTCTACGATCTCTGGATGGCGCACCAAGAAGCCGATCAGAACCCCCGCCTCCATATCGCCGTGGGCGATATTTCCGGCAAAGGATTGCCGGCCTCACTGATGATGACCCAGCTCAGCGCGTTCCTACGCGCCATGGCGGATCGCCGCGTCAAGGACTGGGGTCGACTGGCCCATCGCTTGAATGCCCGAATGAACGATATTCGGGACCGCAATCGCTATGCAACGCTGTTTGCGGCCAGTCTGAATCCTGAGAATGGCGATATGCGGTACGTCAATGGCGGCCATAATCCGCCGCTATTGGTGCCGGCTGACGGCGGCCCCGTCGTCCATCTGTCGCCTACGGGCCCCATGGTGGGCCTGCTGCCCGGAGCCACCTTCAGCGAAGGCCACGCCACCATGAATCCCGGCGACGTGCTGCTGATCTTCACCGATGGTCTGGTCGAAGCCGAAAACGCCACGGGTCAAGATCTGGGCGAAGATCCCCTCATCCATGTGGTTCGCTCGAATCCACAGGCCACGGCCGACGAGCTGTTCGAGCGGATTCTGGTCGATACCTTCCAGCACATGGAAGGCTCAGGATTCAAGGATGACGTCACCTTGGTGGTCGTCAAACGATGCGGCCCACCGCCCACTCAAATTCTTTCTGCGGAGTATCACCTATGAACGGCTTCAAGTCTTTCATCCTGATCGTCGCCATGACGGCCTTGCTGGTGGGCCTTGGATCCTACCTTTACGGCGAAGCAGGCGTGGTCATCGCCCTCGGCGTGGGTCTGGTTCTGAACGGCGTGAGTTACTTTTTTTCGGATTCCATCGTGCTGGCCGCGTACCGAGCCAGGGTCGTGGATCAGGCCCAGGCTCCGCAACTCTACGCCATCGTCGCCAACCTTTCGGAGCGTGCGGGTCTGCCGATGCCGCGCATTGCCATCATTCCCGATGAAACCCCCAATGCCTTCGCCACGGGGCGCAACCCAGATCACGCCGTAGTCGCCGTCACCGAAGGCATCATGCGGGTGCTCAATCGCAATGAATTGGAAGGCGTGATTGCCCACGAACTCGGCCATGTTAAGAACCGCGATATCCTCATCGGCTCACTGGCCTCCGTGCTTGCCCAGGCCATCATGTTCATCTCCCATATGGCGCTCTGGTTCACCCCAAGGGATGAAGAAGGCCGATCCAATCCTCTCGCCGGGATTCTGGTCTACATCCTGGGGCCGATCGCCGCAATGATGCTCCAGATGGCTCTCAGCCGCAGCCGGGAATACTTGGCGGATGCCTACGCCGCACGCATTACGGGACGGCCCGATATGCTGGCCAGCGCCCTCCAGCGCATTGCGGGCTACAACGCGGAGGTACCCATGAGGAATGCCGAACCCGCCACGGCCAACATGATGATCGTGAATCCGCTTTCCGGTAAGGGCATCATGGGCCTCTTCAGCACGCATCCACCCATGGCCAAGCGCATCGAACGCCTAAACGCCATGCCCGTGGAAGCCCGATAGTTGAGTTCGGCAATTTTCAGTCGATGAGGATAAAAGCACACCGCTAAGGCTGCGCCCGAATGCCTCAGATGATCGGAAAATTTCAAATCCTGAAAACCCTTGGGAAAGGGTCCATGGGCGAGGTTCTGCTCGGACTCGACGAGGTTCTTGGAAGAAAAGTTGCCATAAAAACGGTGCTGCCAGCCTCTTCGTTCGGGGCTGAAGCCAAGGCTCGCTTCATTCGCGAAGCCAAGGCGACCGCGAGCATGAACCACCCCAATATCGTGACGGTTTTCGATTTTGGTGAGCAGGATGGCCTGCACTACCTTGTCCTGGAACTGGTCGAGGGACAGGACTTGGAAGCCCTGATCCAGCAAGGAGATCTCCCAAAATCAGACCTGCTGGAAGTCTTGGCCCAGACCTGCGAAGCACTCGCCTATGCTCACGAGCGGGGAATCATTCATCGGGATGTAAAACCCGGCAACATCCTGGTGACCCAAAGCGGCAAGCGGGTCCACGCCAAACTCACGGATTTTGGAGTGGCCCTAGTCGACCGGTCCAACCTCACCGATGACGGAGTGTGGATGGGCACGGTGAGCTACATGGCACCGGAATACCTCGATACAGGGAAGGCCAGTCCGAGTTCCGATCTCTTCGCCATTGGGGTCATGCTCTACGAGATTCTGACGGGGGGGCGGAAGCCCTTCACCGGGGAGACCACCACGGGAATTCTCAACGCGATCTTGAGAAAATCCGCCGAACCCCTGACGCCGCAAGAAACGAGCAGCCTGTCCCCGGTCATCTTGGAAGTCGCCCGAAGGGCCCTGGCCAAGGCTCCAGAAGATCGCTACGGATCAGGCGAGGCCCTGGCTCAAGCCATTCGCCAAGCCGTAGCGCCCCAACCAACCATGATTGCGGCCAAAACGCCTCCCAAAGCCGCCCTCCCCACGGGAGTTCCCCTGCTCGTGGGGAAAGGTCATGGGGCCAACTGCCTGAGCCTCCGCGTAGCGCTTCGGCAGGCCCCCGCAGGGGCCCATATCAAGGTGCTGCCCGGCACCTATCACGAATCCCTTGTGATCGACAAAGACATCATCATCTCCGCCGCCAGCGAGGATGGTGAAGTCCATTTGGAGAATCTCCAGGGCCCCTGTATTCGAGTGGCGAATGGCAGCACCACACTGAATGGGTGCATTTTGCACAGCGCCGGGAAGGCTGCCATCGAATGCGCCTCCGGGGGCGCCAGCCTCCAGATGGATCGGTGTCAGGTCGAAAGCAAGGGCCTCTTTGGGCTTTCCCTCGAGGAGAACGCCTCAGCCTCGATAACGAATTGCCACTTTTCAGGAGCCCGGCAGGCGCTGATAAAAGGGAATTCGGGTGCCACCCTCACCATTTTGAATACCCAGTTCCTGCCGTCAAAGGCCATCGGTATTCAGCTGGATCTCGGTGCCCAAGCCACCCTCGAAGATTGCGAACTCACCGAGCTTTGGGGCGGAGCCATCGAGGTTGGCCCAGACGCCCGAGTCCAGGTGCGCCGCTGTAAAATCCACGGCAGCCAATTCGCCGGGCTTTTGGCTTTGGAAAAAAGTTCCGTCACCCTGGAAGACTGCACGGTGAGTGGCCACGCAGGATCTGGCTTGCATGCCACGGGCAGAGCCAGCGTCCAGGTTCGCAATTGCCGCTTCGAGGAGAACCCTGGGTTCGGCATCTCAGTGCTGGATCACAGCACTCTGACAATGGATGCCTGCGAGATTATCAAGAATGAGCAGGCAGGCGTCTTGATCCATCTCAACGCCACGGCCCAACTCAAGGATTGCAAGATCACCGATGGCAAATCCTTCGGCCTCATCTGCTCCCAAAAGGGCCGGGGAGTGATGGAGGGGTGCGAAATCGCGGGCAATGCTCAAAGCGGCGCCAAGGTGGAACCCGGCGGCAGCTTGCTCCTGGTTCGCTGCGTTGTGCGGGATGGCCAGGACACAGGCATCGTGCTCTTTCAAGACGGGGAAGCCACCCTGGAAGAGTGCGTCATCCATCGCAATGCCCGGGGCGGCATCCTGCTCGCCAAGGATGGGGCAGACCCAATCCTCCGCGGCGGCAATCGCATCGAGGATGGTCTCGTTCGCCTGACCCCGCAGGGACCCGTTAAACTCGCCCCGGTCAAAAAACGCTGATGGACTGAATCGCTTGGGTCCAGGTTGGATGTTCTTCGGAATCCTTGGCCAAGTAGGGCAAAATTCGGAAATTGTCCCCCAGACCCATGAGCAGAGCCGGATCCACCTCCGCGCAAATTACCGCCACGGGCAATTTCCCGAGATCACCCAATTCGCGTTCCAGAATTCGCAAACCCGCCAGGGGTTCCACGTCGACCCCCGCCGCCAAGGCTAAGTCCACGAGTACCCATGCGGCAGCAGGCTGGCTGCCTTTGGCCGGGATCAGCTGCTTCAATTCGGCGAGGCCTGAGGGGCACTCCAAGCGTCCGAAGCCATTCGCCTGAAGGCAATCTTGGGTTCGCTTTCGGAGATCACCCTCGGCCATGCAAAGCAGGATCCGCGCAGACCGACGCTGCATCCGCAACAAGGGACCCAACTCAAGGCTCAATTCGGTGGGCAGTTCGGCCTCTTCCAACGCAGATTCGCCGGTTAGCTCCGATCGCACATCGTGCGCGACTGCCACCGAGGTCTCGCCATCCGTGCGGCCGGGCACATGGGTCCCACCCCGGAGCGTTTTTTCACGAAAAGCTAGGCAATCTCCAAGGAGACGCGCCTCGTTCTCGCCGAGTTCGCCAAAACTGAAACCCAGAATCACTTCATCCCCGCGGGCCGTGACATGGGCAACGATGCCCCGCCATTCGAGCAAGGGCAGCCGCGGGAGATCCTGAATTCGAACCCGAGGAAAACCCTTATCTCGGTCGAAGAGAGCCGTGTTCACGGGAATCCGCATGCCGTCGTCGAGTTGGAGCACGCGATCTAAACGCATGGCAAAACCACCCAGGCCAATATTCACCAAGGGCCCTGCCACGCCAAGCGCCGGGATCCGACCATCCTGCGCAGTCACATAGGCATTTTCCCGGGGACGGAAGGGAAATCGATTGGTACTGCGACGATCCGTCAAAGCCAAGCAAGCCGGTGGGCCGAATAGATACTGCAGGTAACCCTCTCGCCCCAGGAAAGTGATTTGAGCTTCGTAGCGCCGGTCATCCAACGGGAAAATGATGCGAAAAACAGCTCCGGTCATCAATTCATGGGGGAGAGGCCGAATCAGCTTGAGCACCAACTGCTCATTCTTTCCGCGGATTTCACTCAGGACAGAGGCGTACGGCAGGGTGCTGGCCCCATCGACTTTGATGGGAAATTCAGCTTCAGATTCGAAGAGCCCGCGCATGGCGTCTTCAATGAAGGCCGGGTCCTCGAGGGGATTATCGTTCCCCGCCGATTTTTCGTTTCGAGACCGGTTCATCCGTCGAAGTTCCTCCTGTATGCCCTTCGGCTGATGAAGCCAGTCTGATTAGCCTTGCAATTGTTCGGCTTCAAACATTGAAGAGAAAATGCATGACATCGCCGTCTTGAACCACATATTCCTTTCCTTCGGAGCGCATCCGGCCTGCCTCTTTGGCGGGCTGCTCCCCACCCAAGCGCACAAAATCTTCGTAGGCAATGACTTGGGCACGGATGAAGCCCTTTTCGAAGTCGGTGTGAATGACGGCAGCGGACTGCGGTGCCGTGGCGCCAATGGGGATGGTCCAGGCTCGGACCTCTTTGACGCCTGCGGTGAAGTAGGTCTGCAACCCAAGCAACCGGAAGGAGGCCCGGATCAGCACGTTGAGCCCAGGTTCCACAAGACCCGCTTCTTCCAGGAACATGGGGCGTTCGTCCTCGGAGAGTTCCTGAATCTCAGCTTCGAGCTTGGAGCAGATTGGAATAACGGGGCAACCACGCTCGGCGCCCACCGCTTCCAAGCTGGCGTAATGGGGATTGCTGCTGGGATTGGCAATATCCCCTTCGCTGATGTTGCCGACCAGCAGCATCGGCTTAAGCGTCAGCAGGCAGAAGGGTTTGACCAGTGCGATTTCCTCTTTGTACAGATCGGCCGTGCGTGCCCACCGACCGTCGTTGAGCACCGTGTTGATTTTTTCGAGCACGATCACGAGGGCTTGGGATTCTTTATTTCCACCCTTGGCAATCTTGGAATGGCGATCCAGCGCCTTTTCAACGGCTTCCATATCCTTGAGGATCAATTCGGTATCAATGATCATCAGGTCGCGTGCAGGCTCCACGTGGCCTTCGACGTGGGTAATATCGCCATCCTCGAAGCAACGCACCACCTGGACAATGGCATCTGTTTCGCGGATGTTGGCCAGAAAGGCATTGCCTAGCCCCTCCCCCTTGCTGGCGCCCCGCACCAAACCAGCGATATCGACAAATTCCTGAGCTGCAGGCAGCGTGCGGATGGGCTTGACGACTTCCGCAAGCTTGCCCAAGCGTTCATCGGGCACATCCACCACTCCGGTATTGGGCTCGATGGTGCAAAAGGGATAGTTGGCGCTGGCGGCCCCAGCCCGGGTGAGCGCATTGAATAATGTGGACTTGCCAACGTTGGGTAGCCCCACGATGCCGCATTGAATTGCCATTCCATCCTCCAAACCAATCCTCCAGTTTCCCAGAGGACCCGACTTGGAGAAAGGATCAATTACGCGGAAGCACCCTAACGCTCCACCGGAAGCCTCGACTGCTTCCGGGTTCAAGGATCATGACCCCGGGTTTGGCGCAGAACTCTCCATCGAATCCCACAGGGCTGGCTGTGCCCGCCCAAGGCTCAATACAAAGGAAGCCCGCGCCGGGTATTGTCCACAATCCCAGTTGATGGAAACCCTTCCAGTGCATTTCAAGCCCCAGACTCCCGGGTGCGGAATAGCGCAAGGAATGACTGCGGAGCTGATCAAAGATCAGGGCATCCTGTCGAAAAAGATCATCTCGAAGGTTCAACAAGCTGCCGTCCGTTGGATTGGCGTAGGGGTGAGGGTCCAGCAGGCCCTCCCGAAGCCTTGAAATGGGTGCCACCTCGGGATGGTCAAACTCGATGCGGTGGGCTTCCCGGAGCCCTCCCGGCAACGGCCAGCGAAACGCAGGATGGGCACCTAGGCTCATGGGAAGTGGTTCCCGCCCAGGATTTCGAACCTCATACTCGGCGCTGAACGTGAACTCGTTCACGGAGTAGGTAATTTGCAGCTCGAAGGGAAAAGGGAACTGCTCGCGCGTAGCCTCTTCATCCCTCAAGGCCCAGGTGCAGCTTTCACGACTCAGTCGAACCAGCCTGAATGCCAGGTCCCGCGCAAAGCCGTGTTGCCCCATCGAATGGGTTTTACCCTGATGCCGAAGAACCCCGTCCTGCAGCTTGCCCACGATGGGAAACAGCACCGGCGAGACCCGGCCCCAAATCTCTGGATCTCCATCCCACAGCAGATCGGGTCCCTGCGCCACCTGCAGTCGACGCAACTCGCCGCCCTTGGCAACAAATTCCGCCCGAAGATGAGGATTAGCTATGAAACATGCGTCCATGAAAGGAACGATAGCACAAGGCCACCCCGAACCCAGTCATTCCAGGGCTCCGCAAAAAAAAGAAGACCGCCCTCGGAAGCATCAATAGTCTTTCCCGAACCCGAGCCCGGCAGCCCCGGTCTGGAAGTGTTGCTCTTCCCTTCCAAAACCCCACTATGGGAAACCACCGTCCGAAATAGCTGGCGTCTTCCCCAGGCTCCGCCTGGGGAAGACGCGGGGGCTCCGGGGGTGTAGGCGCAGGCCAACGCCCGCAGCCGGTCCCCCGGACAAACACTAGGCCCGTTCGCTTAATACCTTGTCGATCAGACCGTATTCCAGAGCCTCCGCACCGCTCATAAAATAGTCACGATCCATATCCTTCTGGAGTTTCTTCGCCGTCTGCCCGGTGTGCTTGACCATGATGTCCGTCAGCATTTCCTTCAGCCGCTGGATTTCCTTGAAGGTGATTTCGATTTCCGAAGCCTGCCCCTGAGCGCCGCCCGAGGGCTGATGAATCATGATGCGGCTGCTCGGCAGCGCGAAACGTTTTCCCTTGGTGCCTGCCGAAAGGAGCAGCGCGCCCATGCTGGCGGCCTGTCCGATGCAGTAGGTAACGATATCGTTTTTCACGAACTGCATGGTGTCGTAGATCGCCAACCCTGCCGTCACACTGCCACCGGGGCTGTTGATGTAGATCTGAATATCCTTGTCCGGGTCTTCCGATTCCAGGAACAGCATCTGAGCGACGAGCGCATTGGCCACACTATCGTCGATGGCCGTGCCCAGAAAAATGATGTTGTCCTTGAGCAAACGAGAATAAATGTCGTAGCTACGCTCACCACGAGGCGTTTCCTCGATGACGATGGGCGGATAGTAGGCACGTTCAACCATGGGTGCTCCTCGAAGATTCCAGGATAGCGGAAGAGCTAGGAGCCAGCAGCCTCAGTCCGGACTGCCGAAAGCCAAGCCGCCCACCCCGAAGCGTCAAAGGTCTCGGCATCCGGTGGAATCAAATTCCTCCGCAAAGCCAAAAAGCGCTGGCGAGCCGGAGCCCAAAGATTTTCAGGCATGCCAGCCAAAGCCGTGGCGCATGCGTCGGTGCCTTGCGCGGACTGGCAGACCAACAGGGCCTGGTGCCCCGCTTCGAGTGACAGCCGAACGCGGTCCTTCCAATCCCAATCGCCACATCCACCCATCTCCAGATCGTCGGGAATCCAGCGCCCCTGGATGCCCCAGGGGTTATCCGCTACGGAACCCCGATGAAAACTAGCCGGAAGTCCTTCGGTACTAGGTGTCTTGAGGTGCGCGACCATCGTTAATCGATCCGGATGCGCCAAGGCCCGGAAAGGTTGAAGATTGCGTTGAATCTGAACGTCATCCTCCAGTTCCGGCAGGGCTCGGTGACTATCCACCCGAGTGCCTCCCAAACCTGGGAAATGTTTCAAACAGCCCCTTACACCGGTAGCTTCCAACCCATGCAGAAAGGCACCCGCCGCGATCGAAACCTCGGCCGGATCAAGACTCGCACAGCGATCCCCCATGCCAGTGTCGGGATGCCCATCCCAGAGATCGGCCACCGGCGCAAAATCCACGTTGAAACCAAGAATGCGCAGTCCTTGACCCCAGAGACCTCCCCAGCGCCTGCAGGCGGTAGCGCCCCCTTGCTCCCAAATCTGTCGAAGGCTGGGTGTGGGGCCCGCCCAAACGCGCAGCCTGGATACGGCTCCACCCTCCTGATCCAGAGCCACGGCAAGGGGAGTGCCCTGCCCCCACTTGGAATGAAGTCCTCGAATCAGCCCATGGCAACGGGCGGGCCCACGAACGGGATCGGGGTCGAGATTGCGAGCGAAGAGGATGATGGCCCCAGCCTCCGGGCCCTTAACTTCGGCCGAATCCAATCCATCGAACCCAGTCCAAAGAAGATCAAAAGCCGCATTTCGCATTGGCATCACCCCTGCTTCGCCACCATCGCCGCCCCATAGGCTCGCATGCACTGAAAGCCATAAAGAGCCGCAATGATCTGATTGCACCAGAGTTCAAAAACAGAATCCTCGATGGTGAAGGAAGATCGCGTTTTGAACCCAAGGAAAAGTGCCCCAAGAGTGCGCTCGGTGTGCCGCAAGGGTACAAGGTAGCCATCAGCGTAGCCGCTGTCTTCACCCCAACTCTGGACTTCCACAAAACCATCAACCGGCGGCAGATCCCACGAGGCAGCCCAAGGACAGAGGCCTTCCTGTGGCACCATCGTCCAGGTTGCCGCAGACCCCGGAAGAAACAGGACGATCCCATCGGGAGCAAAGCGAGCCTTCAGATAATCCAGAAAAGGTAGAACCAAGGCCGTGGGCTCCGTCTCGCCCAGGGCCTCTCGAAGCAATCGGTTGAGGCAAAGCACATCCTCGTGAAAGGTTTTCATTTCAGCGACTCGGGCCAACACCCTCGATTCCAATTCGCCCTGGTAGGCTTCGACCCGCTTCTGAAGGCGCGAAAGTTCGAGAGCCCGGTCAAGCACCGCTTCGAGTTCTTCCAACTTGAAGGGTTTTTGCAGGAAATCGTAGGCACCCCGCTTGAGGGCTTCGATGGAATCCCGAAGCGTGGCGAACCCCGTGATCACGATGCAAAGCGTTTTCGGATCCCTGGCCTTCACCATTTCGATTAATTCAAGGCCCGACTTTCCAGCCGGCATATTCAGATCCGTGATGATCACTGGATAATGCTGGCGCTCGATCATGCTCAAGGCCATTTCGGCGCCATCAGCGACTTCCACCGAATAGCCATCGGATTCCAATGCCTCGCGCAGGAAGGTCCGCAGTTCGGGCTCGTCGTCAACCAGCAGCACCAATTCGGGGACCATATCAGCCCTGAATCCTGTGCAACGTCAGTTCGAAGACCCGAGCGTCTAGGAAAAGCCGGAACACCTCGGCATCCAAGAGCCCCGCCTTGGTCTCGTCTTCCAGAATTTGCAGACTCTTGGCCACCGTCACAGCGGCCTTGTAGGGACGATCGGCGGCCACCAGCGCATCGTAGACATCGGATACGGCCATGAGCTTGCTCTGGACAGGAATTTGGTTGGAAGTTAGCCCTTGGGGATAACCCTTGCCGTTCAGGCGTTCGTGATGAGCATAAGCAATCGCAGGCAGATCCGCCAAACCCGTCGTCCAGGGAATCTGGCTCAGGAAACGGAAGGTATGGGTAACGTGACTATTGATTTCGTCGCGTTCCTCCGCGGAAAGACTGCCCTTTGGAATTCGCAGCGCCGCCACATCTTCGGTTTCCAGAATGCGCCCCCGCTCCCCTCCAAAATGGGCGAAATCCAACAACTCCAGTTCGTCCATTCGGTCGGCAATTTCGCGTGGTAAAACCTGCGGCTCATTGCAGCGAAGAATGAGTTCCACAAGGTGTTTGCTCTGTTGATGACGCTCTTGAAGCAATCGCTGAAAACTTGCGGTTTCCTGGGCAGCGCCCTCGTCCCAGGCCTGCTCCATCATGGACACGGCAAGCTCTAAATCCCTTTGGTAGAGCCGCTGAAGAATCCGCTCGAGCCGCTCCGGTTCTAGTTTCTTGGCCTTCACGAGCACCTGTTCGCGCACCCCGACTTTGCCAAAATCGTGCAGAAGGCTGGCGTAGCGAATTTCCTTGATCTGTTGGTCGCTGAAGCGCAGGTCACCGTAGGGCCCTGCAGGCGTGCGGTTAACGACCTCCGCGAGTCCCACCGTCAAGTCGGCCACCCGGCTGGAATGACCCGAGGTGCTGGGATCTCGCGCTTCAATGGCCGTTACTGAAGCCTTCACGAAGCCTTCGAAGAGTTTTTCGATGTCTTCCTTCAGGCCCAGAATTTCCTGGGTGCGCTCCATGACCATTTCTTCGAGTCGGCTCTGATAGGCCTCGTTCTCCCGCAGGGTCCGATAATGCCCCAGGGCTCGTACCAGACTCGCTTCAAGCTCGACCAGCTTGAAAGGTTTCTGGATGAAATCGTAGGCGCCTCGCTTCAAGGCCTGAACTGCGGCTTCGGTGGTCGCATAACCCGTCATCAGGATCGTGAAGGCCTTGGGATCGTATTCTTGGATGGCCTTGAGTAGATCCAGACCCGATTGCCCACCCGGCATATTCAAGTCGGTGAAGATGACCGCAAAATGCTTTTGTCTTACCAGTTCCAACGCCCTCTCGGCGCTCTCGGCACCTTCTACGGTGTAGCCCATGGACTCGAGGGCCTCTAGCAAGAGACTCCGAAAATCCTGCTCGTCATCCACGATAAGTACGCGGTAGGGTTCCATGGGCTCCAGTCTAGCGGGTTTTTTTTGCGTGGATTCGAGGACCAAAAAGAAAGAAAGAGCTCATTTAGTCTGCTCCGCGGCCTTCCTCCGAGCCGTGCTTGGATTGGCGCCAAAAAAGCGCCGGACGCCCATGGCCATGGATTCAGCCACCTTCTTTTGGAAGGCAACGTCGCGCAATTTTACTTCTTCTTGGCGATTCGAGATGAAGGCCACTTCCACAAGAACCGCGGGCATGGCCGCACCGCGAAGCACCACGAATGGGGCCTGTTTTACACCACGTTCCTTGATACCCCCAAGCCGATTGAGCTGTCCCTGGATATTCACCGCTAAGCGCTCGGACTCTTGAAGGTAGGCCTTTTGGGCCAGATCCTGCAGGATGCTCGAGAGCACCGATTCCGACGCCGGAGCGGCCCCTTCCCCGCCGTTCTCCATGGCGGCCACTTCTGCCCCATCGCGATCTCCTTGATCGAGGCTCAAAAAATACACCTCGGAGCCCTTGGCTGACCTCGCTCTGGCCGCATTCAAATGAAGGCTGATGAAGAGATCGGCACCGGCCTCGTTAGCCAACTTGGCTCGGTCCCAAAGTGGAACCAAGACATCCTCGGCCCGAGTCATCAGCACCTCAAAACCGGCTGCTTCCAAGGCCGCTTTGAGGTTTTCCCCAATTTGAAGAGCCGCGTCCTTTTCGCGCAGGCCCTTGGGGCCGACAGCTCCGCCATCCTCTCCCCCGTGTCCCGGATCCACTGCCACCTTAAGCCGTGCAGGATTTTCGGGTCTAGGTTTTGGGGTTTGGCTCCAAGCCAGTAGGCTGAAGAGGAGGATCAAGAAGATCCTCGGGAGTCTTGAAATGGCGCAATCGGTTAAAGGCACACGAGACCTGTTTGGAAATGAAATGGGGTGGTTTCTTCGGATCGAGGATACCGCGAGGGGTGTCTTCGCTCGCCATGGCTATGAGGAAATCCGCACCCCCATCCTGGAAGAGATCGAGGTCTTCAAGCGTAGCGTGGGTGAGAGTTCCGACATCGTCAACAAGGAGATGTACGAATTCACCGACAAGGGTGGCCGTCATGTAGTGATGCGCCCCGAGAACACGGCTGGCGTGGTGCGAGCCATGATTCAGCACAAGCTCCTGGTCAACAATGACCCCAAGTTGCTGTATTACATCGGACCGATGTTTCGCTATGAACGCATGCAGGCCGGACGCTACCGTCAGTTCTGGCAGATTGGTGCCGAAAGTTTTGGCATTGCCACCCCCGAAAGCGAGGCCGAAAGCCTGCTCATGCTGATGGAATTTCTCCATGACCTGGGGCTGAAGCATCTAAGCCTTTCCATCAATTCCGTGGGCACACCGGAATGCCGCCCCGCCTTTCACGCGGCCATCCGAGACTTTTTCCAGGCCCGAGAAACCCAATTCTGCGAAGACTGCCATCGCCGCATTGAATCCAACCCCCTGCGAGTTTTGGATTGCAAGGTTCCCGGCTGCCAAGCGGCGCTCGAAGGCCACCCCGTTATTACCGATCATCTCGATGAAGCGTCCTTAAAACACCACGCCCGACTCAAGGAACTGCTCACGGCCCTCGGTGTCGCCTTCGAGGAAAACCCAAGGCTCGTTCGCGGCCTGGACTATTACACTCGCACCGCCTTTGAGGTGCTCTCCAGCGATCTGGGCGCGCAATCGGCGCTGCTCGGCGGTGGTCGCTATGACGGCTTGGTCAAACACTTAGGCGGGCCAGAAGTGCCGGCTTTTGGCTGGGCCATTGGCCTCGATCGCTTGGCCATGCTCATGCAACAACTCCACGGGAACGCACCCCAAAACCCCCCAGCCTTACTCATTCCCCTGGGCGAAGCCGCCTCCCTCAAGGCCCTTACCCTGGCTCGAGACTGGTGGAGCCAGGGCCTAGCCATCCAGTTGGATACCCGCGGTACCAATCTGAAGAAGGCTCTTACCTCCGCCAACCGCCAAGGAACGCAGCTAGCCTTAATTCTGGGCGATGGCGAACTCGAAAAGGGCGTGGTTTCGGCCAAAGACTTGAGCGCCGGAACCCAAGAAACCTGGCTCCTGGAGGAAGTGCCTGCCCGACTCCGAAATCGCTAAATCAATTATCTCGTATCATTACTCACATGTGAGGGATGCATCCCATGACAGCCTTACCGACACTCCCGGGTTTTGACCAATCGGATCTTTCCATGCTGGTCGCCGCCGCCAGGCGAGCCATCAAGCATGCCATCGCACCCCTGCTCGACCCCGTCGACCTCACCCCTCACCAGGGTTGGATGATTCTGTTGCTTCGGGAAACAGGCCCACTATCCCTTACGGATTTGGCACTTCGCATGTGGCTGGACCACCCCACCACTTCCCGATTAGTTCATAGCCTCGAAGACCGTCATATTTTGGAGATCAACCAGGACCCCAATCATGGTCGACGCATCCTGGTGGGCATTTCGAAGGAGGGTTCGGCCCTCACCGAAACACTTTTCATGGCCGCAGAAACCTTCCGCCTTCGCCTGGAAAAGGGTCTCGCCCCGGAAGAGAAAACGGCATTGAGAAGTTCCCTCCATAAGCTATTGCACAATCTTGCCGATATGGACGAGACGGCCTCAAAACGAAAAGGCAAGGCTCGGGATCTGGATGCAGACTAAAACCGGACGCGTGGCTCTTTCTTGATACCCTCGTATTGCGAGGGTATTTTTTGTTTGTGCCTCACCCCAGAATGGTGAAGCAGGATCCTCGTCCACTCCCAACCAACGGGTTGCCCATGCACACTGATGTTTCACAGAATCCCCCTGCCCAAGAAGCCCTTGGCCACACCGCCGAGGCTAAGCCCATGCCCTGGTGGCGAACCCGATCAGCCTTAACAGCTGGTGCCCTGGTGCTTTTGGCCGCTGTGGGAATCCGAACCCTTGGTTGCGCAGCCAAGCCCAAGGCGCCTTCGGCACGCGCCATCCCCATCAAGATCGCAAATGCAACTAAGGGCGATATGCCCGTGACCCTCACTGGCTTGGGAACGGTAACCGCCCTCAATACCGTAACGATCAAAACCCGGGTGGATGGCCAGCTGATTCGAATTGCCTTCCAGGAGGGTCAGTTCGTGCGACAGGGTGATCTTCTGGCCGAGATCGATCCTCGCCCCTTCCAGGTTCAGCTCATGCAGGCCGAAGGCCAAATGGCCAAGGATCAGGCCGCCTTTAAAAATGCCTCCGCCGATCTGCAACGCCTGCAAACGCTGGTCCAGCAGGGCATCATTTCCCGCCAGCAGCTCGATACGCAAATGACCACCGTGGCTCAATTTGAAGCGTCCTTGAAGGCCGATCAGGCCCAGGTGGAAAGCGCGAAACTCAACCTGGTATACAGCCGCATCACCGCGCCCATCGCGGGAAAAGTGGGCCTTCGCTCCGTGGATCCCGGCAATATGGTGCGCGCCAGCGATGCGAACGGCTTGGCGATCATCGCCCCGGTGCAGCCCATCACCGTGCTCTTCACCATTCCCGCCGATCGGATCCAACAGGTTTTAACCCAGAACCAGAAGGGGAAAAAACTCAGTGTCGAGGCCTTTGACCGCGACATGAAAACCCGTCTAGCCCTTGGTGAGGTGCTCGCCATTGATAACCAAGTGGATCCCAGCACCGGCACGGTTCGCATCAAAGCCATTTTTCCGAATACCGAGCTAACCCTCTTTCCAAACCAATTCGTCAACGCCCGCCTTCGGGTCGACACGCTGGTGGGCCTAGCACTCATCCCCTCGGTTGCCATCCAGCAAAGCCCCCAAGGCGCCTATGTCTATGTCGTGAAGCCCGATCTCACCGTCGAGATGCGCACGATCGTAATCGAAGCCTCCGAAGGCGAAATCAGTGCAATCCGCACCGGCATTGCCGCCGGCGAGACGATCGCCATCGACGGTCTGGAAAAGTTACGCCCAGGAGCCAAGGTCGATCTTCCCGCGACAGATGGCCAAGAAAAGAAGAAGGCCAAGTCGTGACCCCCAAACGGCTACTGCGATGAACCTTTCCAAGCCATTTATTCTCCGTCCCATTGCCACCACCTTGCTGATGGTGGGGCTGCTGCTGGTGGGCTCCATCGCCTTTCGCCAGCTGCCCGTTTCGGCGCTACCTCAGGTCGACTACCCCACCATTCAGGTCGTCACCTTTTACCCAGGGGCCAGCCCCGATGTTGTGGCGTCGGCCATCACTGCGCCATTGGAACGCCAGTTCGGGCAGCTGCCGGGCCTCAACCGGATGTCGTCCTCCAGCAGCGGCGGCAGCTCGATCATTACCCTGCAATTCATTCTGGATTTGAATATCGATGTGGCAGAACAGCAGGTTCAGGCCGCCGTAAACGCGGCAGGAACTTACCTGCCCCGGGATCTCCCCAATCCACCCATTTACAGCAAGACCAACCCGGCGGATTCGCCCATTTTGACCCTTGCCCTCACCTCTAAATCTTTGCCACTTTCCAAGGTTCAGGATCTCGCCGATACCCGCTTGGCGCAAAAAATCAGTCAGTTACCGGGCGTCGGGCTCGTGAGTATCAGCGGCGGCCAGAAGCCTGCCGTTCGCATCCAGGCCAACCCATCTGCGCTTTCCTCCTACGGCCTCACGATGACGGATGTGCGCACCGCCATCGCCCAGGCCAATGTCAATCAGGCTAAAGGCAGCTTCGACGGAGCCCGCCAAGCCTATGCCATCGGCGCCAATGATCAACTCCTTACCAGTGATCAGTACAAACCCCTGATCATTGCCTATAAGAACGGCGCGCCCATCGCGCTCTCCGATGTCGCCACCGTCATCGATGGCGTAGAGAACACCAAGCAGGCGGCCTGGATGAACCAGACTCCCGCCGTGATCCTGAATATTCAGCGGCAGCCTGGGGCCAATATCATCGCAGTCGTCGACCGCGTGAAGGACCTGTTACCCCAGCTCCGGGCCTCACTGCCCTCCTCGGTTGAGTTATCCATTCTCACGGACCGCACAGTCACCATCCGCGCCTCGGTGGAAGATGTCGAATTCGAATTAATGCTCACCATCGCCCTGGTGGTCATGGTGATTTTCCTGTTTTTGCGCACCGTGGCCGCCACCATTATCCCCAGCGTGGCCGTGCCTCTTTCCATCGTGGGCACCTTCGGTGTCATGTATTTACTGGGCTACAGCCTGAACAACCTCACGCTCATGGCGTTAACAATCTCCACCGGGTTCGTGGTGGACGATGCCATCGTGATGATCGAAAACATCATGCGCTACATCGAGGCCGGCGAGCCCCCGCTTCAGGCGGCCCTCAAGGGTGCCGGTCAAATTGGTTTCACCATCCTTTCGTTAACGGTATCGCTGATCGCGGTGTTGATCCCGCTCCTCTTCATGGGCGATATCGTGGGGCGGCTCTTCCGAGAATTCGCCGTGACGCTCAGCGTTACGATTCTGGTTTCAGCGGTGGTTTCGCTCACGCTAACGCCCATGATGTGCGCCAAGCTGCTCAAACACAAAAAGCCCAGTGAGCAGGGCCGCTTCTACCAGTCGTCGGAACGAATCTTTCAGCGCATCATCGCGTTCTACGGCCGCACCCTCACCTGGGTCTTGAAGCACCAGCAAGCCACCCTGGTCGTCGCCGTGGCCACGCTGGCTTCCACTGTGCTGCTTTACCTAGCCATCCCCAAGGGTTTCTTTCCTGTGCAGGATACAGGCGTGATTCTGGGTATTTCCGAGGCGCCCCAAACGGTCTCCTTTACGGCCATGGCTGAACGCCAACAAGCCTTGACTAAGGTAATCCTCCAGGATCCAGCCGTGGCGAGCCTTTCCTCCTTTATCGGCGTAGACGGCACCAATACGACCCTGAATAGCGGACGCATCCAGATCAATCTCAAGCCCCTCGAAGAACGCAAACTCAGCGCCTCCGAGATTATTCATCGCCTGCAGCCCGAAGTAGCCAAGGTCAGCGGCACCAAACTCTTTCTGCAGCCCGTGCAGGATCTGACCGTTGAAGACCGCGTAAGCCGAACCCAGTACCAATACTCAATGGAAGATGCCGACGCCAAGGAACTGAGCGAATGGGTACCTCGCTTCATAACGCGCCTTCAGGAGCTTCCCGAACTTCGCGATGTGGCCAGCGATCAGCAGAATGCCGGTCTCCAGGCGCTACTGGTGCTGGACCGAAGCACCGCTTCGCGGTTGGGCATCACCCCTCAAATGTTGGATGACGCGCTGTATGACGCCTTTGGCCAACGGCAAATATCCACGATGTTCACGCAGATGAACCAGTACCGAGTGGTTCTGGAAGCCACACCGGGCCTGCATCGGCAACCTTCGGACCTGCAAAATATTTTCGTCCGTTCCGCCAGCGGGGGATCGGTGCCACTGAGCGCGTTCACGCGCATGGAAATCCTGAATAGCCCCCTATCCATCAACCACCAGGGACAATTTCCCGCAGTCACCATCTCCTTCAATCTCGCACCCGATGTTTCGATTGGCGATGCCGTAAAGGCCGTCGAGCGCATCAAGCGCGAGATCGATATGCCCCCCAGCATCAAATCCGGATTCCAAGGCACCGCTCAGGCCTTTGGCACCTCTCTGGCCAATACGCCCTGGCTGATCCTGGCTGCCGTAATGACGGTCTACATCCTGCTGGGCGTGCTGTACGAAAGCTACATCCACCCCATCACGATCCTATCGACCCTGCCCTCGGCGGGCGTGGGCGCCCTGCTTTCCTTGATGATCTGCCGCACCGACTTCAGCGTCATCGCGCTCATCGGCATCATCCTGCTTATCGGCATCGTAGAAAAGAACGCGATCATGATGATCGACTTCGCCCTGGAAGCCGAACGCAAGGATGGCCAAGCCCCGCCCGAAGCCATCTACCAGGCCGCTCTCCTGCGTTTCCGCCCCATCATCATGACCACCCTAGCCGCCCTGCTCGGCGGCGTGCCCCTCGCCCTCGGTTCCGGCGTAGGCTCCGAACTCCGCCGCCCCCTCGGCATCGCCATCGTCGGCGGCCTAATCTTCAGCCAAGTCCTAACCCTCTACACCACCCCCGTAATCTATCTAGCCTTCGATCGCCTCTCACGCCGCTTCCGAGGCGTAAAACAGGCTGCGCCCGCAGTGGAAACCGAATGAGTCCGACAACCTCATTTCTTTTTTTCAACCGCGTGCGCCTGGATGACGTGAGCCCGAAGCAGGAGCGAAGGGCCACTGCGCCGCAGGCGCAGCCCGCAGGGCGCGGCACAGGATGTGCCGCGTGAACATCTCCGCTCCTTTCATCCGCCGTCCCGTCGCCACTACGCTGTTGACGGTAGCCTTGGCACTGTTGGGTGCTATTGCGTACCAATTCCTTCCAGTATCTCCGCTGCCCCAGGTGGAATTCCCAACCATTCAGGTGCAGGCCGGGCTGCCCGGCGCCAGCCCGGAGACCATGGCTTCTTCGGTGGCCACCCCGCTGGAGCGGCAATTCGGGCGCATTGCCAGCGTGACGGAGATGACCTCCAGTAGTTCGCTCGGATCCACCAATATCACCCTGCAATTCGATCTAAATCGGAACATCGATGCGGCGGGGCGCGATGTCCAGGCCGCCATCAATGCGGCGCGTGGCAACCTGCCCTCCAACCTTCCCAACAATCCGTCCTATCGCAAGGTCAACCCGGCGGATTCTCCAATTTTGCTCCTGGGGCTCACCTCCAAGATTGTGCCCCGCGAGCGGATGTACGACATTGCCTCCACCTTACTTCAGCAAAAGCTTTCCCAGGTACGGGGCGTGGGGCAGGTCATGGTCTGGGGCGGCGCACTCCCAGCGGTGCGCGTGGAAGTCAATCCCATTGCCTTGAACAGCCGAGGCCTGGCCCTCGACGATGTCCGCCTCGTGCTTAACGCCGCCAATCAGAATCGCCCCAAGGGCGAGCTATCCAACGACCAAACAACTTGGTCCATCAACACCACCGACCAGATGATGAAGGCCGCGGAATATCGCGATCTGATCATTTCCTACAAGAGTGGTGCAGCGCTCCGCCTCTCCGATGTGGCCAAGGTGACCGACTCCGTGGAGAACGTTCGCAACGGCGGGTTGACCAACGGCACGCCCGCCATCATGGTCGCGGTCTTCCGGCAGCCCGACGCCAATATCATCCAAACCGTGGATCGGGTCCGCACCATCCTTCCCGAACTCCAGGCCGCCATGCCACCCACCGTGGCTATGCAGGTCATCATCGATGCCACCCGCACCATTCGCGCTTCGGTAAGGGATGTGCAACTGGCCCTGATGATTTCCATTGCGCTGGTCATTCTGGTGGTCTTTGTTTTTCTGCGGAACTGGCGCTCGACGCTGATACCCAGTGTGGCCGTGCCGATTTCGTTGATTGGCACCTTTGGCGCCATGTATTTACTGGGCTACACCATCGATAACCTGTCCCTGATGGCCCTCACCGTGGCCACGGGCTTTGTGGTGGATGACGCCATCGTGGTGGTGGAGAACATCACCCGCCACATTGAAAACGGGATGAAGCCCATGGAAGCGGCCTTCCACGGCGCCAAGGAAATCGGCTTCACGGTGGTTTCCATCAGCATTTCGCTCGTCGCGGTGTTCATTCCCATCCTGCTCATGGGTGGCATCGTGGGAAGGCTCTTCCGGGAATTCGCCATCACGCTCTCCGTTGCCATTGCCGTTTCGATGGTGGTGTCGCTGACCACTACGCCCATGATGTGCGCCCGACTCCTGCGGCCCGGAAACGAAGAAAAGCACGGACGTCTTTTTCAAGCCACCGAGCGATTTTTTCAGTGGGTCATGGGCCGCTACGAGCGCTCCCTAACTTGGGTTTTGCGACACCAGCGATTCACGCTGGGAGTTGCCCTCGGCACCATGGTCGCCACCGTGGCGCTCTACATCATCATTCCCAAGGGCTTCTTTCCCCAGCAAGACACCGGGCGCATCAATGGTTCCATCCAAGCTGCCCAGGATATTTCGTTCCAGAGCATGGAACGCCTAATGACCCAGTTCGTGGCGATCGTCCAAAAAGATCCGGCCATCGAAAGCGTTACGGCTTTCATCGGCGGCGGTAATTCGGGCCGGATGTTCGCCGCCCTGAAACCCAATAACGAACGGAACGTCACAGCCGACCAGATCATCGCCAGGCTTCGCGGAAAAACGGCCCACATTCCCGGCGCAACTCTTTTTCTTCAACCGGTCCAGGATCTGCGGATCGGTGGCCGTGGCGGCAGCGCCCAGTTCCAATACACACTGCAGGGGGATGACGCCAAGGAGCTTCTGGACTGGGCGCCCAAGGTCTTACAGAAATTCCGTACAATTCCGCAACTCACGGATGTGAATACCGATCTCCAGAATCGCGGCCTCGAAGCCTCCATCGTCATCGATCGAACGGCGGCCGCTCGCCTGGGGGTAAGCACTCAGGCCATCGATAACACCCTGTACAGCGCCTTCGGTCAGCGCTTTGTATCCACAATGTACGCCTCGCTGAATCAGTACCACGTGGTGCTTACGGTGGATCCCCTGTTCTCCCAGAATCCAGATGGACTCCAGCACATCTACGTGCGGTCCACCCAGGGGAAATTGGTGCCCTTGAGTTCCTTTTCTTCCTACCAGAAGAAAAGCACGGCGCTCTCAGTCAACCATCAAGGCCAACTACCTTCCGTGACCCTTTCCTATAACTTGCCCGCCGGAACGGCCCTGGGGGATGCGGTTACGGCCATCGATAAGGCACTGGAGGAAATCCGCATACCGGGGACCATTCGGGGCACCAACATGGGCACAGCCCAGGCCTTCAAGACCTCCTTGGCAAACCAACCCCTGCTTGTGCTGGCGGCACTCTTGGCCGTCTACATCGTGCTGGGCGTACTGTACGAAAGCCTGATCCATCCGCTGACGATCCTTTCGACCCTGCCTTCGGCGGGTGTCGGAGCGCTGCTGGCCCTGCTGGCCGTCAAAACCGAACTCAGCGTCATCGCCTTCATTGGCATCATCCTGCTCATCGGTATCGTGAAGAAGAACGCCATCCTCATGATCGATTTCGCCATCGAGGTGGAGCGCCGCGAAAAGAAAAGTCCCGAAGAAGCCATCTTTCAGGCCTGCATGTTGCGGTTCCGGCCTATCACCATGACGACGCTCGCCGCGATGTTGGGCGGACTGCCGCTGGCCGTGGGCATGGGCACCGGTGCGGAACTGCGCCGCCCCTTGGGCATCGCCATTGTGGGCGGCCTGTTATTCAGCCAGATGCTGACCCTCTACACCACCCCCGTGATCTACCTCTACATGGATCGGCTGCGCCTTCGTTGGGAAGCCTTTCGGAAAGCCCGGCGCTTCCGCACTAGCCGTGGGGAAACCCTGGCGGGATGATGGTGCAATCCTCGGCCCAGCCGATGCGGAGGCACCATGCGCCCTTCCCACCTTCTTCCAGCCTTCTTCCTGGTGGCGGCCCTTCCCCTTTGCGCCCACGCACGTCACCGCGCCGCAGACCCCGCTCCAAAAATCCATAAGGTCGAAAAGGTCGGCGAAAACGTGTACTGCATCTTTGGCCAGGGCGGAAATATCGGCCTGATCGTGACCGAAAAACACGCCGTGTTGATCGACGATCAATTCGAGCGCCTAGTGCCCGGTTTGCTCGAAGCTGTGAAAACTATCACCGATAAGCCCATCAAATATCTGATCAACACTCATTTCCACGGCGATCATACGGGCGGCAATGTGGTCCTGGAAAAGCAAGTCACCACCATTCTGGCCCACACCAATGTGCGCAAGCGCATGCAGACCGTGCAGGCCAAGCTCGAACCCGCCAAGCGCGGCGGACTGCCCGAACTCGCCCTCGGCGAGGCCGACCCCACGATCAAGGCTCGACTGGATATCCACCTGGATGGCACGGAAATCCATCTTGTTCACTACGGCCCCGGTCATACGGATGGCGACATGATGGTGGGGGTGCCTTCCGCCCTGGTTCTCCACATGGCCGATACCTTCTTTCTGGGCATGCTTCCCTTCATCGATATCGAAGGCGGCGGAAGTTTCGACGGACTGGTCGCCCAAGTCAGCACCGTGGCAAGTTGGGTGCCCGATACTCTAAAAATCATTCCCGGCCATGGCCCTGTGTGTGGAAAGAAGGAACTGCTCCATTACCGCGATTTCCTGAAGGCCGTGCAGGCCCACGCCAAGGCCAATGCTGCCAAGAGCCCCAAGGAAATGGCCGACACCTTCGACAAGGCACCCTGGGAAGCCGAGTGGAAGCCATCGTCCCAGTTTGTCACCTGGGAAACCCTCTTCCAAGCCGCCACAGGCAAGGGGCCAGGACGGGTGGTGAAGCCATGACGCTCGTATTTCTCGGTGGCAGTCTAAGGCCGGAATCCCTGAATCGCCGCCTAATGAACTACCTTGCGCGGGAAGCCCAGAGTCAGGGCCAATCGGCACGCGTCTTTGAGGGCGAAGATCTGCGTTTACCTCTCTATGAAGACGGCTTGCCAACTCCAGGCCCAGTGGAGGAAATGGCAGCCGCCTTGCGCAATGCTCAGGGCGTCGTGATTGTGTCGCCGGAATACAATGCCGGCATTCCCGGCCATCTCAAAAATGCCGTGGACTGGTTATCGGTTCAGCGCCCCAGCCCCTGGTCGGGCTTGCCGGTGCTGATCGCCGCCGCCTCGCCCGGTGCCTTCGGGGGTTCACGAGGGGTCATTGCGTGGCGAACCACCCTGGCGAACCTGGGTTGTTGGGTGGCGCCCACTGCCATCACGGTACCCATGGCCGACAAGAATCTGGGAGAAGATGGCACGCCCTTGGAGGAACGAACCCGCTCCGAAATCCACCGGACTCTCCAGTCTTTCCTGGGAAAAAGTATTCAAGGTTGAGTGGCTTCCTTCCGGGTGCGATCCTGGAAGGCTATGAGACTCGATAAACTCGGCGACTTCCAACGAACCCACAAGAACGGTGAACTCCGATTGGCCCACGCAGGCCAGACGGTGCGACTTCTCGGCTGGTGCAAGAAGGCCCGCGATCTGGGCTTTCTCATCTTCATCGATCTGCGCGACCGCTGGGGCGTGGTGCAGCTGGTGGCCAACGCAGAAACCGCCTCGCCCGAATTGCTGGCCAGGCTCCAGGATGTGCGGAGCGAATTCGTGCTGGGTGTAGAGGGCGTGGTGGCCGAGCGCGAAGCCAAGAACCCCGGCATGGCCACCGGTGATATCGAAATCCGCATCACGGATCTCAAGATCCTCAACGGTGCCCAAACGCCGCCCATTCCCGTGGACGACAGCACCCAGGAAGCCAACGAGGATATGCGGCTGAAGTACCGTTTCCTGGATCTGCGCCGAGAGAAACTCCAGCGCAACCTCATCCTGCGCAGCGAAGTGGCCAACATCACCCGTAACTACTTCCGTAAAAACGATTTCATCGAATTCGAAACGCCCATTCTCACAAATTCTTCACCCGAAGGCGCCCGGGATTACCTTGTTCCTAGCCGCGTGCATCCCGGTGAATTCTTCGCCCTGCCCCAGAGTCCCCAGCTCTTCAAACAGTTGCTCCAGGTTTCGGGCTTCGAACGCTACATCCAGATCTGCCGCTGCTTCCGCGATGAAGATTTGCGCGCCGATCGTCAGCCGGAATTCACCCAGATCGATGTGGAGATGAGCTTCGTGCGCCCAGTGGATGTTCAAACCATCATCGAAGGTCTGATGGTGGAACTGACTCCCCTCATCGATAAACACGTCACGGCACCCTTCCCGCGCCTGGCTTACCGCGATGCCATGGAATGGTACGGTTCCGATAAACCCGACTTGCGCTGCACCACACGCATCCAGGATGTAACCGCCAATTTCGACCAGAGCGAATTCAATCTTTTCCGCGCCGCAGCGGAAAGCCACGGCCAGCGCCGGGTTCGCGCCCTTTGGTTCCCCAGCGAAATGGCAGGCTCCTACAGCCGAAAGCAGCTGGATGAACTCGGCGAAGTTGCCAAACACTACGGTGCGGGCGGTTTACCCTACGCCAAGTGGGGCAAAGACGGCCTCTCCAGCAGCTTTAAAAAGTTCCTGGACGCCAATGCTGAAGCCGCTCTGAAAGCCACTCTAGGGGTCGAAGGTGAAGGCCTGGCAGTGTTCGCTGTGGGCACCGATGCGCAAACCTCCAAGGTGCTCGGTGAGTTGCGTCTTCGCATAGCCAAGGCACTGGGGCTCATCGATAATTCCAAGTTTGAATTCCTGTGGGTGGTGGATTTCCCCCTGCTCGAATGGAACGAAGAGGACGCGCGCTTCATCGCCTGCCACCATCCCTTCACAAGTCCCCATCCCGAGGATCTGGAACTGCTCGATTCCAACCCCGCGGCCTGTCGCGCCCAGGCCTACGATCTTGTGCTCAATGGCTTCGAAGTGGGCGGCGGCTCCATCCGCATCCATGACGCCGAAACGCAAAGTTCCATGTTCCGGGCCATTGGCATTGGGCCCGATGAAGCCCGTTCCAAGTTCGGCCATCTGCTCGACGCGCTCAGCTATGGTGCTCCGCCCCACGGCGGCTTGGCCCTGGGACTGGATCGCCTCGTCATGCTATTGGCAGGCGTGGACAATATCCGCGAAGTCATCGCCTTCCCCAAGACGGCCCAGGCGCGCTGCCTCCTCACCAATGCACCCAGCCCTGTCACCTCCAAGCAGTTGCGAGAATTGCGCATTCAGACGACACAGCCCCAGCAATACCGGGCCGGGGTCATGTTCTTCGAGAGCGTGCCCGCCGAACTGCAGGCACCCATCGCCGCGCTCCGAACCCTTTCCATGAGCCAAGCCACATCCACCAGCACCATGGTGCTGGATGGTGAAATCGTGAAGGTTGAAACCACGCAGATTCCGGGGTTGGATTCCGAAGACTAGAGGGTCGGCACCCAACCCCGCCCGGGCTAACGTTCGCGGTGGCCGCGGCCTTGTTCTTCCCTCTCTCGGCCATGATGTTTGCGCTTGTGTTTATCCATCCGGCGCTCGTGTTTCCGCTCGGCCTTGGCTTCCCGCCGGTCTCGGCGCTCTTCTGCCTTTGCCTCCCGGTGCCAGTTTCGGTAATGCCCTGCGGGCATGCGAACCAAGGATCTCGGCACGCGATGAACTTCGACAACTTCAAACCGTGCGCGGGCGGTGCGTGCCCGATACCAGCCATTAGGCCGTCGGCACCAGTACCAGCCGCTATGGAAAAACACTTCCTCCTGGAACCCCTCCACCACCTGGATACCCGGCTGAACCACCACAAGGCGGGGAACCGGTGGTAAGCCAATATCGATATGGAGTGTCACCTGCGCACGGACAGCCGAAGAGCCAAGGAACAACAGAATTGCCACAGGAACAGCGAATTTGTTCATGATCAGGACTCCTCCAATGGACATCGACCGGCCCCAGTATGACCCCACGACCGAATGGCGCTTAAAGAGATTCCAAGGCTAGCCTCGAGCCCCTTGAAACAAGCTAATTCCCCTAGAACTACCGCACACTGGCAGCATGACCTTCACCCTCCGCCACCGCGCCCAAGCGATCCTCCGCGAGGCCGGATGGGATCTGCCTGCGCCCCCTGTGATCTGGTCCCCTCGCATGTCCCGATGCGCCGGGCTCTTCGTGATCGAAAAAGATATTCGCGGGAAGTGGCATCCCGAGATCCGCCTTTCCATTCCCCTGCTGCGGCGCCGGGATCGCGCGTGGCCCGTGCAAGTCTGCGGCTGCCTATGCCACGATCCCGAGGCCGTGACCCGGCGGATTCTGGAACACGAGCTCATTCACTACAAGCTATGGAAGGAGGGAGCCAAGAACTGGGGCCACGGCGAGGCCTTTCGCGCACTGGCCAGTGGTGCCTTCCAGCACCAAAGCATTACCCATGGCATTGGCATGGATGATGAAGTTCCCCAACCCCGGTGAATTCGGGTCCTGCGGAACCTTCGAGTAGAGTTTTCTCATGCCAACCAAAACCCTTGTCCCCTCCCTGCTTGCCGTACCGCGTGTTTGGGGGGCCGAGCCTGTGCATGGCCTACCCCATGCCAGGAAGGTCTTCGCCCTGCGGAACCTTCATCTGCAAAACGTTAAGGCCGTTGGCTTTGACATGGACTACACATTAAGCCACTACCGTTCGCCCGAAATCGATGACTTGGCCTACCGGAAATCGAGCCAATTATTGGTTACGGAGCGTGGTTTCGACGCTCGCCTGCTCGATATTCCGTATGATCCAACGTTCGCGATTCGGGGACTCATCCTGGATGGCCATCGAGGGAACTTGCTCAAACTCAATTCCGATCGCATGGTGGTGCGCGCCTGCCATGGCCGTGAGGCTATGGGACAAACCGATATCGAAGCGGCCTATGGCCACCGACGCCTTTCCGCCAGCGGAGAGGGCTTTCGCAGCATCGATACCTTGTTTGAAATTCCTGAAAGCTTTCTCTTCGCAGTGTTGGTCGAGGGTCGCGAACAAGGGTGGATTGAAGGCAAAGAGTTCCTCGATCTTTTCAAGGATGTGCGGTGGGCCATTGATACCGCCCACCGCAACGGCGAAATGAAGGCCGAAATTCTTTCCAATCGGGAGTTCTATATCCTTCGAGACCCGGAACTCAGCGCCGCCCTGGACCGATGGAAACGCGCAGGCAAGAAGCTCTTTGTGGTCTCCAACAGCGATTGGAATTTCACAAATGGCGTGTTGAGTTTTCTGTTGGATGGCCAGGACCCCGCCCGCCCCACATGGGAGGACTACTTTGATTTCGTAGTGACCAGTTCAAGAAAGCCCGTCTTTTTTCAAGAGCCTCAGCCCGCCGAAGTAAACGAAGGGCATCCCAAGGCATTTCACGGTGGCAATGCCGGATGGCTTGAGAACCAACTTCAGGCCTTCGGCGAGGAGGTTCTTTACGTAGGCGACCACATCTATGGCGATATTCTCCGTTCCAAAAAGAGCGTGTCCTGGCAGACCCTTCTTTTGATCCCAGAGTTGGGCACCACCCTTCAGCGGTTGGAGGATCTTGCCGAAGATCTTCAGCTCTTTCTGCGGACCGAAACCATGCGCCGACAGGACGAGACCCAAGTCTCCCTGCTGGAGGACAAACACACCCGCAATCGCCAGCATCGACGCCTGCTAGCGGCTCGCCTCAGCCCCGATGCCCTCCAGGCACTCGACCAGGAGGCCAACCATCTTCATACCGAATTGGCATCCAGCCAACAACATTTAATGGACCAAGAAAGCGCCGTTGCGAAACTAGCGTCCCAAGTCGAATCCGCTTTTAACCTACGGTGGGGAAGCATTTTCAGGGATGGTTACCAACAAACTCGATTTGCGGATCAGATCCAGCAGTACGCGAGCGCCTATACCGGGCGAATTAGTAATCTTTATTTTGTGGATCCAACCCTTGCAATTTATGCCCCGGTGCCTACCCTTCCTCATGAAAGAAATTTATAAATCTTGATGAATTTTCTTGATACATGATATTTCTCGATTTACAGTTAGTCACTTCATGTTTTTCGCAACCAATACGAGGGAGATGCCTTGAAACGTCAAGAAAAAAGCCAGGAAATTGCACCCGTGCTGAATTCACTTGGTGACCGTATCAAGGCGGTTCGTCTGCACTGGGTTTGGTCCCAAGAAGAAATGGCTGCCACCCTGAGGGTGGATCAGGCCTCCATTTCCTTCTGGGAACGCGACAAGATCAAGCCTTCCGGCAGCGCCATGGTTGCCTTGGCCGCCCTATTCCGGACTAGCCTCAAGGCACTGGAAACAGGCGAGAGTTTTATCCTGCCCGACCCACCTTCCTGCCTGCCAGATGCCAAGAAAACCAAGCGAGAAATCCCCCGCAGCGTAAGCCTGCCCCCCGAAGAAAAGGATCTAATCGCCATCGTCGACTTGGCCGATGGCAGCTCCAAGGGCAAGCCCGTTTCCGAAGCCATGATGATTCTGGTTCAGTCGGCCAAAGAAGGCCGTAAGGTCTGGGTCGTCATCGAATAAGACCCGTTATAAACGAAGAAGGCCCCCATGCGTGGGGGCCTTCTTCGTTTATAAAACAATGTACTCAAAACATAGTAGACAATGCTTCGTAGACGTGTTTGAGTAGATGAACTTCTCGGAGATTCCATTGTCCAGACCACCCCGACCCACGGATGTTGAGCTGAGCCTTTTACGCGTTTTGTGGAAACTCGGACCCGCCACGGTGAAACAGGTTCACCAGGCACTTAATCTCGAACGGGAACTCAGCTACACCGGCGTTTTGCGAATGCTGCAAGTGATGTTCGAAAAAAAGCTGGTGGTTCGCAATGAGAGTGAACGCTCTCATGTCTATGCTCCGGCCCACCCTCAAGCAGCAATGCGGGAAGGTCTGGTCGCCGATCTTATGGAACGAGCCTTTTCCGGCTCCGCCAAGGATCTGGTGCTGGCCGCCCTCAAGTCGGGTCGGGTCAGCGAACAAGAACGTTCCGAGATTCAGGCACTCTTCCGGGAGACTGAACAATGAACTGGCTCGGGCAACCTGTGGCCCTGGCCTTGGGGTGGGCTTTAGTTCACTTCCTTTGGCAAGGGACCCTTGTCGCATTGCTATTGGCCATACTGCTTCGGCTACTTCAGCGCGCTTCGGCTCGAGCCCGTCATTTCGTCGCCTGTGCCGCCATGCTCGCGTGTTTGGTTCTGCCAGCTCTAACCCTCAATCACCACTGGCCGCAGCCGAATCGCATCACGACCCAAACTGGTGTCTTCCCAGGCGAGTCCCTGCAGAGTTCTTCGCTGCCACGCGCCAACCCTCCGGCCACGCTAAGCGCCCGAATCGAACAGGCGCTGCGTCCGGCCTTGCCGTGGCTGGTGGCAATTTGGATGCTGGGCTGCCTGTTCCTTCTGCTCCGCCTGGGCGGTGGCTGGCTTTGGCTGAACCGCCTGCGCAGCCGCCATTCGGACCCCGCCCCCGATGAATGGCAGCAGCGACTCCAAGGTCTTGCCCGCCGACTGGGCCTCCGGAACAACCCCTTGCTTCGAGTCAGTGCTTGGGTCGAGGGTCCCATTGCCCATGGGTGGTGGAAACCAACGGTTCTCATGCCAGCATCGCTCCTAACGGGCATAAATCCGGATCTGCTGGAAGCCCTACTGGCCCATGAACTAGCTCACATTCTCCGTCAGGATTACCTGGCCAACATCCTTCAGTGCCTGTGTGAAACCCTGCTTTTCTACCACCCTGCCGTTTGGTGGATCTCGGCCAAGATCCGCACAACGCGCGAGGAAGCCTGCGATGACCTCGCGGCCAAAGCCATCGGCGAACCGCGGCGCCTGGCTCTGGCCCTTGCCGAGCTGGATCTCTTCCAGCTCCCTGCTCCCGCCCTGGGAGCCCACCAAGGAGACCTGATGCACCGCATCCAACGCTTACTTAATCCATCCCAACCACGCCCGCTTTTGGGAGGGGCGCTGCCCCTATTACTCGCGGTGAGCCTGCTCTCCCCAATGCTCGCCTCCGCCCAGGAAAAGCCAGCTGCCGTGCCCCCAATCCTGCGCCCAGCCGCCCTGGTCACCCAAATCGACGCCCTGGCGGCCAAGGAGGGCATCGATCCATATTTGCTGCGCGCCATCGCCGAGGCTGAAAGTCAATTCAACCCAAACGCGGTGAGCCGCAATGGCTCCACAGGTTTACTCCAGGTCATGCCAGCCACCGCCAAGAAGTATGGCGCCCAGAACCTCCAAGACCCCGCCCAAGTCATGGCCGCCGGGGCTCGGTACCTGAGGTTTCTGCTAGACCGCTACCAGGGTGATTTGAACAAGGTCATCGCCGCCTACAACGGAGGTGAAGAGGCTATTGATTCGGGAAAATTGACCGAAGAAACTCGCCGCTACCTGCCAACCGTATTGCGGCTAACAAAGGACAAGGCCGTTCAAGCAGCCCCTGACATCCGCACTCCGCGTCGAATCCATTTGGCACGACACGAAGGAAAACTCACGCTGGAATTCAGCCTGACCCACAGTGAACTCAAGGCCCTACTGGCAGAAAACTGGAATTGGCTCTTCACCAACGGAGCGGAGGACCGCTCGCTAACACTCAACTACCCGGCTTTCCGAGCCAACCAGGAAGGCGGCCTGGATGCGAATCTGAAAGGTGTTAGCCCCGAGGATTTTCTTCGAGTTCTCGCCAAACAAGGCACTACACCTGAACCCCTTAGCGAAGCTTGGCTAAACCAGCTCCCCGCCGCCACCGCCTCGGGTGAAATAAAGCGTGTCGAGAATGACGATTGGGAAGTGGACATGCAAGTGATCACGTTGGATGGTTTCGAAGTGGAGTTCCGCGTCGAGGGCACCGAAAAACCCGTCGGCAAAATCACTGTGGGTGACGCAGCACAACGCGCAATCGTGCGATCGGTCTCCCGTCCAAAGATCAGAACAGAAATCAAGACAGGCAAGAGCCTTACCGTCCAAATCACGGAACACGGCACCGGTCGGTATGGTGAAACCACCGTGGATCTAACCTCCGGCACCGCCAATTTCCGCGTAGTGATGGATAAGAACGGGAAGTCCTAATTTACTTAATAACGCACGGAAGCCAAAGGCTTCCGTGCGTTATTAATAGTCAAAAGTGCTCCCCCCCACGAACTCCCGCAGGATCGAGGTATGCGGAATTTCATCAGGGAAGATGGGCACAAACATTCGCACGAATTGGAGCAAACGATAGGCCTCGCCAAAGGCTTCATCATCGCTGGGTACTTCCAGCAGGAAGCGCT
>JFJP01031697.1_pt1 | contig 34077 bp, 48 predicted proteins | sample 431651 | NCBI WGS metagenome assembly JFJP01 (sample SAMN02602958, study PRJNA72255) | Microbial mat metagenome, whole genome shotgun sequencing project. | biome: fresh water; feature: sink hole; material: water; isolation source: purple microbial (photo- and chemosynthetic) mats found in... | reverse complement strand
CTGCTCAAATAAAAATACCTGCTCAGTTTTTCTTTTTCAATGGAGAACAGTTATGCCTGTCAATATTTACAACCCCTTTCCTGATGATGGAGTAGAACCTGAAGAACAAGTGCTGTATGACTTGATTAATCAATATCGGGCGCAAAATGGATTAGCGGCTATTCCACTTTCAAAAGCCCTAACCTTAGTCGCTAATCGTCATGTCCATGATTTAGCCGATAATATTGGCTCACTCACCCATAGCTGGAGTGATGCGGTTTATGATATTAATAATTCAGCTACTTGGTCAGCTTCTATGGCTGCGCCCCAACGCCTTAAAACAGGTTATACGGGTAACGGTTATGAAAATGCTTACAAAGCATCAGCTGGCGCAACTGCGGCGGGGGCTTTAACCGCGTGGAAAGCTGATGCACCACATAATGATTTATTGGTTAATCTAGGGATTTGGCAAAAACATCCTTGGCAAGCGATGGGCATCGGAATTTATGGACAATACGCGGTACTGTGGATGGGTGAACAAGCTGATACCACAGGTACAGTGACCACCCCACCTATCACAACAACACCCACTACTGCTGTGCGCCATGACATCAATGGCGTTGCAGGGCAGGCTTACCGTATTTATAAAGCCGCTTTTGATAGAACCCCTGACTTAACAGGTTTAGGGTATTGGATTAAAAATATGGACAGCGGCAGTTCATTGGAATCGGTTGCCAACAGTTTTATCAACAGTACAGAATTTAAAACCTTGTATGGCACAAATCCTAGCCATGAAAGTTTTGTTACACAAATTTATAACAATGTCTTGCATCGTGCTTACGATCAAGGTGGCTTTACTTATTGGGTTGACTCACTTAAAAATGGTGCAAACTCACAAGCGGCAGTATTAGCACAATTTAGCGAATGTGCTGAAAATCAAACCGCAGTCATTGGATTAATTGGCAACGGTATTGAATACACCCCTTTTGTTTAAAGCTGATTTATGGGTAAAAGCACGAAACAAGCACACAAAAACACTCAAAATCTGCTAGCATCTTCTGTTTCATTATTAGCCATTATTGGAATTGGAGTCGAGTATGAATCATTTAACCCTAGCAAAAGCCAATCAAATCATTCAAGTTGCCATAAAAAGTGCGCGTAGTTTAAAACTTGCTCCTCTTACAGTGGTGGTTTTAGATGAGGCAGGTCATTTAAAAGCGATGCAACGCGAGGACGGCGCGACCCGTTTGCGGCAAGATATTGCGATTGCAAAAGCGTGGGGTGCTGTGAATATGGGGATTTCTTCACGCGCCTTAGCAACGGTCGCAGAGCAACGCCCTGATTTTATGAGTGCCTTAATCAGTCTTTCTGAAGGAAAAGTGATGCCTGTGGTCGGTGGGGTTTTGATTAAAAATCAAGAAAACACCATTATTGGTGCGGTCGGTGTCAGTGGTGATATGTCTGACCAAGATGAATTATGTGCCATTACAGGGATTGAGGTCGCAGGCTTTAAAGCCGAAGTGTAATTATCTTCCCTAATCCCTTTTTATAAAGCAAAAGCGTTAGGGAAGAAAAAAGAATTTAAGGTCGCAAATCGTTTGCTGAGGTTGCAGGAGCTTGTGCAGGGGGCTGCGCAGGTTTTACAACCACGGGAATATCAGGCTTATCTGCACTTAAAGGAGCAACTTGTTTTTGTTTTGCCAACTGGCGTTGTCTTGTTCCTTCACCAAACATCACCGCAGCTGACATAAATAAAACCATGCTAATGGCAGTAATCATCAACCGACTCGGATGCTCTACCCAGAATAAAATCCACTTAGGTTTAAACAGCCCCACTGCCAAAATTGCCACACTTAAAATAAATAAACTTATTGCTTGCGCTATCATTATTTTTTACCAATTAAACATACATTTAAACAAATATACATTATTATTAGATAGTCCTCTGTTTGCAACAAACAAATTTTGTTTTCAACTATTTTACATTTTGTGTAAAGGAGTCCGTGATGGGTGGTTTTGGCTTATTCGTGTTAGTGCTGGTGATTTTCGCCGTGCTGATTTTATTTTTAAGTGTCAAGGCAGTGCCACAAGGGATGGAATATACCGTGGAACGTTTTGGCAAATATACTTACACCTTAACCCCAGGTCTTGGGGTGATTATCCCGATTGTTTATACCATTGGGCGTAAACTTAATATGATGGAAACGGTGATGGACGTGCCGTCACAGGAAATTATCACCAAAGATAATGCGATGGTCACGGTTGATGGCGTGGTGTTTTTTCAAATTATGGATGCGGCAAAAGCCGCCTACGAGGTCAGTAATTTAACCAATGCTATTTTAAACCTTGTGATGACCAATATTCGTACCGTGATGGGGTCAATGGATTTGGATGAATTATTATCAAAACGGGATGAAATTAACGCCCGATTGCTAAGTGTGGTGGATGATGCCACACACCCTTGGGGGATTAAAGTGACCCGTATCGAAATCAAAGACATTGCCCCGCCCAAAGATTTAGTCGAAGCCATGGGGCGACAAATGAAAGCCGAACGTTTAAAACGTGCGGCAATTTTAGAAGCTGAAGGCGCACGACAATCGGAAGTTTTGCGGGCTGAAGGGGAAAAACAAGCAAAAATTTTAGAAGCCGAAGGGCGTAGAGAATCGGCTTTTCGGGACGCAGAAGCACGGGAGCGATTAGCCGAAGCAGAAGCTAAAGCCACAATGATGGTTTCAGAAGCAATTGGACGGGGGGATATTCAAGCCCTTAACTATTTCGTGGCACAAAAATATATCGAGTCACTGAAAGATATTGCAAAATCTGATAACAGCAAACTGATTATGATGCCACTGGAATCATCCAGTGTGATTGGCGCATTAGGCGGAATCAGTGAATTGGCAAAAGAAGCCTTCAACAAAAAGAGTTAAATAAATGACCGTGCAATTTGTATTTTGGTATTGGTGGGTATTGGCAATTGTGCTGTTAGGCATCGAAATTATGACGGCAGGTTTTTTCTTTGTCTGGATGTCGGTTGCCGCTGTGCTAACAGGTTTTCTTGCTTTGATTATGCCGTTTCTAACTCTAAACGCGCAGTTGTTTATTTTTGCCGTTCTGTCAATGGTATCGGTGGTGCTGTGGAAACGTTATATGAACAAGCATCCCATTGTCACCGACCATCCGCATCTTAATCAACGGGGGGCGCAATATATCGGACGTACCTTTACCTTAATTGAAGCGATTGAGAATGGTCAGGGGCGTGTAAAAGTGGATGATTCGCGCTGGCGGGTCGAAGGCGAAGATTGCCCACAAGGTGCGACTGTTAAAGTCGTTGCGGTAGATGGGACTGTTTTCAAAGTCATTCGCGTTAATTAAACTCACCCTGCTTAACATCATGAATCTTAAAATTGCGCTGGCACAAACCCCTTTCATCGTTGGTGATATTGCCGCTAATAGTCAACAGATTATTGCCACAGCGCAATATGCTAAACAGCAGTTACACGCTGACTTAATTGTATTTCCTGAATTAACCGTCACAGGTTATCCAGCTGAAGACTTGTTGTTGCGCACTGATTTTATTACTCAAGCCAATAATGCCATTTATGAGATTGCCCAAGCGATCACCGATATTGCCATTTTGATTGGTTATCCTGAACACGATGGTAATAAATTGTATAACAGTGCCGTGGTGTTGCATCATGGCGCAATCGTGGCAAATTATCGCAAACAGGCTTTGCCCAATTATGGGGTGTTTGATGAGCAACGTTATTTTGCCGCAGGTGAACAAGTCTGTTTATTTGAATTAAACGGCGCGTGGTTTGGCATTACTATCTGTGAAGATGTGTGGCAAACTCAGATTGTCACTCAGAACAAGCAAGCAGGTGCGGATATTTTACTGACCTTAAATGCCTCCCCGTTTCATGCAGGAAAAATGCAGCAGCGTGAACACATTGTCTGTGAACAAGCAAAAATGACACAACTGCCCATTGTGTATGTCAATCAAATCGGTGGGCAAGATGAGCTGGTTTTTGATGGTTCTTCGTTTGTCGTCAATCAACAGGGTGAGATTGTGTTTCGGGCAAAAGAATTTGCCTCACAATTAAGTGTGGTTGAATTTATTGACGGTGCGCCTGTTTTGACAGAAATTGCCCCTTCGTACAACGAAATTTCCAGCGATTATCAAGCCTTAGTGTTAGGGATTAAAGATTATGTCACTAAAAATGGCTTTCAAGGGGCGATTTTAGGCTTATCAGGGGGGGTAGATTCCGCGTTAGTGCTGGCATTGGCGGTAGACGCGCTCGGTGCGGATAAAGTGGAAGCGGTGTTAATGCCATCGCGTTATACCCAAGCGATGAGCATTGAAGATGCGGAATTAGAAGCCAACGCTTTAGGTGTCAACTATCACATTATTCCGATTGAGCCTGCGGTCAATGCGTTTACACAAATGCTAGCGGCTGTATTTGCAGGGACAAAAAAAGATGCGACAGAGGAGAATATTCAAGCCCGTTGTCGGGGTGTGTTGTTAATGGCAATGTCGAATAAACAAGGAAAAATTTTACTGACTACGGGGAATAAAAGTGAAATGAGCGTAGGCTATGCGACCCTTTACGGTGATATGGCAGGTGGTTTTGCGCCGATTAAAGATGTATCAAAATTATTGGTTTATAAATTGGCTCAGTATCGCAATAGTTTATCAGCGGTGATACCTGAAAGAGTGATTACTCGTCCGCCATCGGCAGAACTTGCGCCTGACCAAGTTGATGAGGATTCGTTACCGCCTTATGACCAGCTGGATGCCATTTTAGAACGTTATATTGAACGCGACCAAACGGCACAGGACATCATTGCAGCAGGTTTTTCACCGGCACACGTTCAGCGAGCCATTAGTTTAGTCGATAGAAACGAATATAAACGGCGACAATCGCCCCCTGGTATTAAAATAACCCCCCGTTCGTTTGGGCGGGACAGGCGTTATCCAATTACTTCAGGATACCGTGGTGTTTAATCTAACAACGCATCGGTTTGTTCGCGTAACACTTGTAAATTATGCTTTTTACCGTCATTCTGCTCATTTTGGGCGGTTTGAGTAAAATAAGTATGTTGTTCAACAAAGCTAATACTGACTTCATGCCACTGTTTTTTCGATAAAGGTGCGCCAAAAGCGATTAATTCTCGCCACAAATCATCTGACAAGATAAAAAAGTCCTTGCTGCCTAAGTGATACAAGTCAGCATCACACATAATTTTCTCTAAAATATTATTTGCTGTTTGCGGCAACGCGGTTGCCATGATGATATTTTTCACCACTGCAATTTGTTCTGGGCTGTAGGCAAAATCCAGCAACAACTCATTAGCAATCGATGCGGCAATAATTTCATTGTTTTCATATTGCTTGATGTAGCCAAAGTCATGTAATACCACGCCTGTGAGCAACAATAATAAAGGCTCACCATTAACCCCTTCGGCACGCGCCAAATATTCAGCCGCAGGCAACACATAATCGCGGGTATGATGCACGCCGTGATAGTAAAGACGCGGGTCTAGTTCAACGGAAAGTCTTTTGAAAATATGTTCACGCAGCTTTTCGTATTCAGGGGTTTTCATAGACATCCTCATTTTTTTAAAGTCGCTACAGTCAACATTATTTTTCCAATTTAATTTTTTTACACACTTATTGTAGTCGTTGTGCAACTTAAATTCTGCTTGTTTCTATCACAAAATCGACACATTGTTACTTAAGCGTCGATTGAGCAAGTTTACTGTGCTTAATAGAATACACAAAATAAACAATCAAGCCTAACGCTAACCACACAATAAATCGCAACCAAGTTAAGGCAGGTAAAAATGCCATTAATGCCGAGCAGGATAGCATTCCTAAAATTGGAAATAAATGCCCAAATGGAACGCGAAAAGGGCGAATTAAGTCAGGCTTTTTAATCCGCAAAACCATCACCCCCAAACAAACTAATACAAATGCGGCTAAGGTACCAATATTAACTAATTCGGCTAAATCACCGAGGGGAATAAAGCCTGCCACAATTGCCATTGTTATCCCACAAATCACAATGACTCGTACAGGCGTTTGTGTATTGACATTGATTTTATTAAAAAATGCGGATAATAATCCATCGCGTGACATCGCAAAAATAATCCGTGTTAAGCCATAATAAAGCACCAACATCACCGTGGTCAGACCTGCAATCACGCCTGTTGAAATTAATGCCGATGCCCAGTTATACCCAATCAGTTGTAAAGCGTGTGAAACAGGGGAGGCAACATTTAATGCCGTGTATGGCACAATGCCTGTTAATAAACCTGCAACAATAATATAGATAAGCGTACAAAATCCCAACGAAGCGACAATTCCAAACGGTAAATCTGCCTGTGGATTTTTTGCCTCTTCAGCGGCGGTGGAAACCGCATCAAATCCAACATAAGAAAAAAATACGATAGAAGCCCCTGCTAAGACCCCGCGCGTGCTGCCATCGGGTAAGGTTTCAAACCAACCATAAGGCATAAAAGGATGCCAGTTATCAGGATTAACGTTAAACATCGCAATGCCAATAAAAATACTGATGGTCAATAATTTAATAAACACCATTGCATTGTTGGTATGAGTGCTTTGTTTGACTCCAATAATCAATAAACCCATTAAGATTAAAATAATCCCTGCGGCGGGCAAATTAATCAATCCACCCATTTTCGGAGCTTTGGTTAAAGCCTCAGGTAATCCCATTCCTAACGCAGTCAAGGCGTTATTGAAATAGCCTGACCAGCCATTTGCCACCGCCGCAACCGACATTCCATATTCGAGCAGTAAATCCCAACCAATAATCCAAGCAATTAATTCACCAAAAGCGGCATAACTGTAACCATAGGCACTGCCACATCCACCAACCGATGCGGCCAATTCAGCATAGGCAAGGGCGGCAAAAGCACACGCCAATCCTGCCAAAATAAATGAAATCACAACCGCAGGTCCTGATTGGGTTGCGGCGGCAATCCCTGTTAATACAAAGATGCCCGTGCCGATAATCGCGCCTATACCTAAAAAAGTTAAATCCCATTTTGACAAACAACGGTTTAATCCAGCATCACCTAAGTCATCTGGGGTAATTTGTTTAGTACGAAAAATTTGCAATCCCATAAAAAATCCTCTTTATTATTATTTGAAACAGACTAACATGGCACGATTGCGAAAGAAATCATACTGTTTTAATCATAGCAATAGTGAAGCTCTTGCGTCCAACAGTAAACAGAAAAATAGCGTTTTACTTCACACAGCGAGTTGATGCGCCTTAAAAATTTTGGCATTGGGTTAATTTGTGAATTTGAGCGGCGAATTTATCAACTGCTGCAAAATCGTTATGATGAAAAAGTGTCCATTGCCGTGTCTGAGAATCATAACTTAAATGACTTCCCCCAGGATCGACCGAACCTGCCCGAAAATACAGCACAAACCGTTGTTTATTATAAAACAAAGCCCCTGCGGGCTGTCCTTGCTTAACAATTTTTTGCGTAACAGAAGCGTTGTAATGTTGAACTTGCGGAATTTCAAAATAATGCTTATTGCAAGGTTGCGACAAATTGGCTTGTATCTGCGCAATAAAAGGACGATACGCGGTTTTAAAATGTGACAAGGAAAGGTGTTGCGTTACTTGCAATAACCCGCCTGTTACTAAAAAACCGATAATCAGCGTAACAAAGCGGTACGATTTTTTCCAATGCAATAGTTTATCGCTAGCAAGGGCATAGCCGATAAAAATACCGTGATATAAAAAAGGGGGGAAGAAAAAAATAAGTAAAAACCAAATCACACTGCCTTGCGTTGGCCAACAATAGATAGAGCTGTAAAGGGCAAATAAAATAATACAGCCATAGCTTGTGAATAAAATCCAATTTAATAACAGGTATTTTTTTTTAAGCGTTATATCAACCAATTGAACTCTAAACCTCTGTTTGCTTAAATCTTCCTCAGCTCCTGAAGGAATTGGAGCTAAGGGGATTTTTTAATATCCAATCATCTTAAGTTTGATGATTGATCGGTTTCTTCGGTGCTATTCCATAATGGATTTTTTAAATCATCCTCATGCAGTTTAGCTTGTTCATCAGGATAAATATGCCAAAACGATTGATCAATCGCACCTTCATTATAATCGCCATTCTCTTTTTTATTATGCCCAAAGGGACACCACCAATTTTCAACCACTTTCACTAAATAAGCGTGCCATTCAAACAGCGCGACACTTAAAGGACAATACCAAGTACAGTTAAGAATCCAATACAGTTTTGACTGGGCTAAACTGAGTTTAAACGAGCCATCCATTGTGATTTGATTTTTTAAATCATAACGATGGGTTTCTCGTTTTGGCATAAAATCGCCCCAAGTTTTGACATTTTTACCGCCCACCATGCGTAAATGAAAATAGGTTAAATACGCACTGGTGATAACAAACGGTAAAGTCAAAATCGGTAAATAAACCAAGATAAGTCCAATACCGCGTTGTAGCACATTCACCTTCTGGTGATTAGCACCGATTTGTACACGCTGGGAACAAGAGTCACAGGCTTTCATAGAGAGTCCTTAAAAAATTTTAGTTAGAGTTATGGGAATTAGGCGCGGTGAATTTGTGCAGCAATTGGTAAATGCTTAAACAACCTTCACAGCAAAAGTGTTTTAAATTATCTTCGACAAGCAGAGAAAATCCTGCAATTTCAACAGGTTGCTTGCAAAGTGTGCAGAGTGGTTTTTCTTTTGTCTCAGTTTGTTTCATAACAACAGGATAAATCAGTCATGGGTTAATAGCAAAATCCATTTTTATAAGTAACAAATCCAATGTGATAGGTGATTTAAAAATCTGAATATTTGTCAATTTATTGCAAACCCAAGTCCGTAAACTATCTCTTTTTGTCACAAAAACTATTTTTTAACACAGCCGTTCTTAGATAAAAAAAGGGTAGTTCGCTGCATAAATAATAACACCGCCAGCAACAATAAAAGTGCAAAGGAAAATAACACCAATATCTGCGTGATAGGAATCCCTGCTAGAAAATAAAAACGCTGTTTCAGCGGCGGCTGTTTTTCAGCCTGCAAGCGTATATCCAGCGCGTAAAGTCCCCGCTCGGTGAGTTTGGTTTGTAATAAAATCACTTCTTTAAAAGACCGCTGTGGCGTGGTTTGCACCACAATGCCACTCGCTTTACTCGCGCTGATTTCAGCGAGCCAATCGTCTATTTTAACTAACTGCAACGTCACTTGTTGGGTACTTGCCTGTGGATTCAGGGCTTCTAGTTTAATTAACAAGGTATCTAAAAAAGGAAACACCCGACAATAGACCGCATTAGGATGAATCCCTTGAAATTGAAAGCCACTTAAGCGCAATTGATTGTTACCAATGTTGATAAAACAATTTTTGCTTTCGTGTGAGCCGTTATGTGCAAAAACAGGGGGGGTAAAGCTCCCTACCAGTAAAATAATGACAACGACTTTTTGGATAAAATTTAAAAGCATCTTTGCAGAAGGCAACATTGAAAAATAGGCAAAAAAAATGCGGCTGATTAGGCCGCATAAAGGGGATATTTTAGGAAGATAGTGACAAAAAACGCTTTGCTATTTAGGAGGTTTGCGAAGTGTTAAAAGTTGCAGCTAGTTTAGCCTGTTATAATGCGTTTGAAAATGTGGCAAATTGTCACTGAGGCAAATTGTCGCAGGGATAATCGGCTATTTCTGTCCACGCATTACTCAATTGCGCAAATTGTGCCAAGGTCAATGTCTCCGCGCGGGCAGTGGGTTCAACCTCTAGGGCGATTAATTGTGCTTCGGTGAATAAATTTTTCATGGAATTACGCAAAGTTTTGCGCCGTTGTGAAAAAGCCGCACTGGTAATATTTTTTAATACACTCACATTTTTGACCATAACAGGTGGCGTTGTGTGGGGTATCAGACGAATAATCGCCGATTTAACTTGCGGAATGGGGTCAAAACTTTCAGGCGGCACTTCAAACAAAGCTTCGGTTTCACAAAAATATTGCATCATCACGCTTAATTTGCCGTATTTTTTACTACCCGGGGCGGCGCAGATTCTTTCCACCACTTCTTTTTGCAACATAAAGTGCATATCAGCAATCAAATTGCTAAAACTTAATAAATGAAACAGCAGCGGCGTTGAAATGTTATAGGGCAGATTGCCGATAATGTGCAGTTTTTCATTATTTTTTTGTAAACCTGCAAAATCAAAGTTCAGGGCATCCGCACTGTGAATGGTTAAATCGGCGGCTTGGGCAAATTTGCGTTGCAACAACGCAACTAAATCGCGGTCTAATTCCACGACATCTAAACAGACTTGCGCGGCTAATAAAGGCTCAGTTAAAGCCCCTTGTCCAGGGCCTATTTCAACCCAATGCTGCTGTTTTTCAGCTTGTAGATGATTGATAATATTGGCAATAATACTGTAGTCGTGTAAAAAGTTTTGACCAAAACGTTTGCGAGCTTGATGTGTCATTAAAATGCTGTGGTGTGGGTAAGAGAGATTAAAAAGCCATCGGATTATAAGCACTCATACTTAATGCCATCTGGATAGCCAGTTCTAAACTGCGGTATTCTGCCGTGCCAGTGCCTGCTAAATCGAGTGCCGTGCCGTGGTCAACCGAGGTGCGAATAATGGGTAATCCTAAGGTGATATTCACCGCTTGCCCAAACCCTTGGTATTTCAGCACGGGCAAGCCTTGGTCGTGATACATTGCTAACACCACATCCGCTTTGGCTAATTGTTTGCGAGTAAAGGCGGTATCCGCCGGCAACGGGCCGATTAAATGCAAGCCCTGTTTGCGCAATTTATTCAGCACGGGGATGATAATATCAATTTCTTCACTGCCTAAATACCCATCTTCCCCTGCGTGTGGATTGAGTCCACAGACCACGATACAGGGTTCTGGAATAAAAAAACGTTGCCGTAAATCTCGCGCCAAAACTTCAAGCACGATAGTTAAGCGGTCATGGGTAATTTCGTTTGCAACCTGGGACAAAGGTAAATGTGTCGTTGCCAACGCAACCCGTAAACCCTTGGTTGCCAACATCATCACAGGATGCCCCCCTGTCATGTCAGCAATGTATTCTGTATGCCCACTAAATTCAAAATCGGCCTCATTAATAATTCCTTTATGCACAGGGGCTGTGACCATCGCGCTAAATAAACCATCTAAACAGCCTTGGGTTGCCAAGCGTAAGGTTTCTAAAACATAGGGGCTATTGGCTTTATTTAATTGCCCACACACCACCGCTTCCTGTACTTGAGTGGCAAAAACCGTTAAACAACCGGCTTGCTGTGGCGTTGCTGGTTCGAGTGGGTCAAACTTTTTAATCTGTAAAGGAAGCTTGAGCTGTGCAGCACGGGTCTGCAAAATTTCTGGATCAGCCAGCACCACAATTTCACAAGGATAAGGATTTTGTGCCAGTTGTACGCATAAATCAGGACCAATACCCGCAGGTTCGCCCGACGTGAGTGCTAAACGGTGTGTCGCAGGAAGTGTTGTCATGTTAAATTTTCAAAAAAAAGCATTTTACAATGAATGCCATTATGCTATGAAATAAGTCATGTTAGGGCAAAAAAATAATTTCGCTAGGGCAAGCGCATATAAAAAGTTTAAATATAATATTACTTTGCCACACTGAATTTATCGGTGCTTGCCCTGTAAAAAGCCACTGCCATTAAGTTAAGCAATTATCAGGAGTCCAATAGCTTTAGCTATTGGCGAGTAATCACTAGAAAACAGCTAAAGCTGTTTTACTCCTGCCTAGCGGTTTTCTTAACTTAATGGCAGAGCCTGTAAAAAGTCCCTCCTTTCATAAAGGAGGGGTGGGGTGAATTTAAAAAAAGACCAGGGGATTACTTGATTGCTTTATGCAAACTTTTACTAGCAATTTCATACACATCAGGTGAAATATCAGCCGTTTGCATAATGCGTTCCAATTGCGCTTTCATTAACGCTTGCCGTGGCGCATCAAATCGGTGCCAGCCTGTCAACGGGATAATCATGCGTGAGGCAATTTGTGGATTTAATTGATTTAAAACCAGCACTTGGTCGGCTAAAAATTGATACCCCTCACCGTTGCTCGCGTGATAATGCACAGGATTTGCCTGTGTAAATGCTCCAATTAACGAGCGCACCCGATTCGGATTTTTCATGTCAAACGCAGGATGTTCCATTAAACGCAACACCTGATGAAAAGTTTCGGGCATCACTGAACTGGCTTGTAAAGTAAACCATTTATCAATCACCAACGCTTCAGCTTGCCATTGCTGATAAAAAGCTATCAAGCACGCTTGTTTTTCATGATGACAACTATTGACAATGGCAGTTAAGGCGGCGATTTGGTCAGTCATATTTTTAGCCGTTTTAAATTGTGCCAAATTTATTGCTTGCGTTTGCGTTGTTTGTAACGCAGTTAAATAATTCAAACACACATTTTTCACGCGCCGCCGCCCAATCGCTCCTGCATCAAACAAACCAGATTCTTCTTTATGATGGGTTTGATAAAGTTGGAAAAATTCTGTTTGACACTGTTGTGCTAAGGTTTTTCTTACAAATTCACGCGCCTTATGCAAAGCCATCACATCAACAACTGCCATAAATTCAGCTAAATAGGTTTCCGATGGCAAGGTCAATAACAAAGAAAGATAGGATAAATCCTCCCACGATTGGGCAAGAATGGCTTGAAACGCGCTGATTAAAATCGGATTTAACTGTAACGGCTGGGCATTTTGGCTGTCGGTGGCGAGGGATAAAATCAATTGCGCCGCTAATTTTTGCCCTGCTTCCCAGCGATTAAACAAATCGCTGTCATGTTGCAATAAAAAGGCGAGTTCTTCAACCCGCTGTTCCATTTCTACTTTCACAGGGGCTGAAAAACCGCGTAGCAAGGACACAATCGGCGGCTCTAGTAAGTGATTGAATACAAAGGTTTGTTCCTTTTCACTCAGTGGCAACACCGTTTCTAGGCTGCCAGTTTCAGCACCGTTTAAATACAACGTGGCAGGTTGTCCAGTCGATTGTAACAAGCCGAGTTTAATCGGAATCAACAACGGCGGATTGGCTTGTTCAGTGCTTGTACCATTGGATTGGCTGATGTGCAAACGCAGGGTTTTTGTCGTAGCATCATACTCTTGCTGTACTTTAATCAGCGGCGTACCCGCTTGGCAATACCACTGCTTAAATTGGCTTAAATCCACGCCATTGGCATCTTCCATCGCTTGCACAAAATCTTCACACGTTACGGCTTGTCCATCATGGCGAGTGAAATACAAATCACTGCCTTCCCGAAAACCTGCTTCCCCAACTAAAGTGCGAATCATCCGCACCACTTCCGCACCTTTTTCGTACACAGTTAAGGTATAAAAATTATTGATTTCAATATACGACTCAGGGCGAATCGGATGAGATAAGGGACCTGCATCTTCGGCAAATTGCCGGCTGCGCAATAAAATCACATCTTCAATGCGTTTGACTCCGCGTGAAGTGCGGTCGGCAGTAAATTCTTGGTCACGAAATACGGTAAAGCCCTCTTTCAAACTCAATTGAAACCAATCCCGACAGGTGATGCGATTGCCTGTCCAATTGTGAAAATACTCGTGCGCAATTACCCCTTCAATGTCTTCATAATCGCTATCGGTGGCAGTATCAGGACGGGCTAACACAAACTTGGTATTAAAAATATTCAAGCCCTTGTTTTCCATCGCCCCCATATTAAAATGCCCGACCGCGACAATCATATACAAATCTAAATCATACTCGCGCCCATACACTTGTTCATCCCACGCCATTGCGTGTTTTAACGATTGCATCGCATGGTCACATTTATCTTTGTCGTGGGCTTCGACAAAAATTTCTAATGCAATCTCGCGCCCACTTGCGGTGGTAAAACGGTCTTTAATGACTTCCAATTGTCCTGCGACTAAGGCGAATAAATAGCACGGTTTGTGAAACGGGTCTTCCCACGTTACCCAATGTTGATTATTGTCCAATTCCCCAGTGGCGATTTTATTGCCGTTGGACAATAGCACAGGATACAAAGTTTTATCCGCCACCAAGGTGGTGGTAAATTGACTCATCACATCAGGGCGGTCTAAAAAGTAAGTGATGCGACGAAAGCCCTGCGCTTCACATTGGGTACACAGCATGGTATTGGATAAATACAGCCCTTCTAACGCGGTGTTAGCTTTGGGGCTTAAGGTATTTTCAATGGTGATAACAAAAGGGGCTTGCTGCGGCACGTCTGCAATCACCAAGCACGTCTCGTTGCATTGATACGCTGTTTCGGGCAAGAGTTCATCATTCAATGCCACACTCAGCAATTGAATCTGCTCGCCTAACAGGGTTAGCGATGTTTCCACCGCATCACTGGTAGGATTGCGTTGCACCGTCAAGCGTGAGTGAACATGAGTCTGTTCACTGGCAAGACTAAATTTTAATTCCACTTGCGTAATTAAATACGCAGGGACAGTGTAATCTTTCAGATAAATGGTATTGGGTTGCTGTGACATAGTGGTTTGAGGTGTGAAGGATAAAAATAAAGGCGTTTCTATCAGCCAGTTTATGGCTACCGACGATTATTTACAACAACGTGCTGATAAAGAGCTATTTAAAACGGCTTTGAGAAAGGACTCTAAACGCCTTGCTATTTTGGGTGATGCGTTGTGAAAGCAAAAAAAGCCCAACAAACGCGCCTGTTTGTTGGGTTTTTAAGTAGCTTTTGATACTATATACGGTATGAATGAAATTATTATTGATACCAATGTGTTGTTTGCAGGTTTGTATTCAGCAAGCGGTGCATCGTATAAATTATTGGGCTTACTCGTTTCCAGCGATTTTGAAATCACTTTATCAACGCCATTATTGTTTGAATATGAAGATGTTTTAAAGCGCAATCAGGTTTTGCTGAATTTAGAACCTACGGAAATTGAAATTATTTTGGATAATCTTTGTCGTCTTGCCCACTTTCAAAAAGTGTATTTTTTATGGCGACCTTATTTGCCAGACCCGAAAGATGATATGGTTTTGGAATTAGCGGTGGCTGCGAATAATCAAATCATCGTCACACATAATCTGAAAGATTTTGCAGGTGTTAATAAATTCGGCGTGGAAGCTATTACCCCCAAACAGTTTTTGGAGCGTTTAAAATGAGTGCATTAAGTTTACGATTGCCCGATTCCATTCATAGACATATTAAGCAAATTGCCCAACAAGAAGGGGTTTCCATTAATCAGTTTATTGCCAGTGCAGTGGCTGAAAAGGTGTCTGCGATTGCGACCGAAGATTATTTACAACAACGGGCTAATCGCGCTGACAAAGAAGCGTTTAAAGCGATTTTGGCAAAAGTCCCTAAACGTCAGCCTATTTTGGGTGATGAATTGTAGAAACAAAAAAGCCCAACAAACGTGCCTGTTTGTTGGGCTTGATGCGTAGGGTAGACACGCTTTTTTGATTACCGTAACATTTTGTATTTATTGTATTTTTTGTGTGAACAACAGCTTGCACGTCCTCTCTGGGTAGACGACCTTTACTTAAGACTGAATAAAGTCTAAAATCAGTCTTTGCCTGATTTTGGATTTTTGCGATGAAACTCTCCACTCAAATAAAACCGATTAGCTATCTTAAAAGTCATACCGCGGAAATTGTTAAAACAATTTCCGCCACGCGCGAGCCATTACTGATTACGCAAAATGGTGAAGCCAAGCTGGTTATTTTAGATGTCAAAAGCTATGAAAACTGGGAAGAAAGTTTGGCTTTATTGAAACTTTTAGCGTTAGGAAATCGTGATATTGAGCAAGGGAAATTTCGTAATGCCGAAGCGGTATTTGCTGAATTGGACAATACTGAAACGGTATAAGCATGAAAGTCGTTATTCTGGAGTCGGCTGAATATGATTTAAAAGAATTGAGGGCTTATTTAATTAAAAATTTTTCAGTGGCAACGTGGGAAAGTAGTTATAGCCAAATAAAAACGGTGATTCGTCATTTACAGATGTTTCCTTTAGCAGGGGCAATTCCTGATGAGTTTGAGAGTTTAGATTTAACGCAATATCGGCAAGTGATTGCAGGCATGAATCGAATTATTTATGAAGTCCGTACAGAGACCGTTTATATTCATATTATTGTTGATGCGCGGCGGGATTTGAAATCGCTTTTGATGAGACGCTTGTTGCGTGTGATTTGAAAACAAAAAAGCCCAACAAACACGCGGATTTGTTGGGCTTTAAATCAGTAGCCCGTGTGAAGTGTAGCGGAACACGGGAAAGGTGGTGAGGTATTGTTGCGTTTTTCCCGCATTACGCAAAGCTTCATGCGGGCTACTTGCTTTTAATTAACCCAATTTTCCAATTTTAATCCTTTCACACGTTCAAATTCACGAACATTATTGGTCAATAAAGTCATATTTTCTGCAACGGCAATCGCCGCAATTTGTAAATCATACGCGCCAATGGGTGTTCCTTGTTTCTGTAAAATGCTACGAATTTTTGCCGCTTTTTTTGCAGATTCCACACTAAAATCAACCAACATCAAAGGAGCGATAAAATTCTCCAATGCAACTAAATTGCGTTGCTGAGAATTATTTTTTTCAATGCCAAAATATAACTCAAACACCGTAATTGTTGAAATATGCAACTGTTTGAGTTGAGTTTGTTGAAAACGGGCTAACACTTCGGGCGGATGTTTTTTTATCAGATAGATACAAATATCCGTATCCAATAAATAGCGAATCATATAATCGCACCCCAATCGCGTTCTTGTGGCTGTTCTGGTTGCTCTCTTCCGTTTGCCATAAAATCCTCCGAAAATTGACCAAAACTTGAAAACCATTGCTCCCATGAGTTTTCAATCGCCTCCAAAATAATTTTATCGCCTTGCTTGGAAATTTTGACTTCTTTGCCAGAAAATCGAAATTCTTTCGGTAAACGCACCGCTTGTGAACGCCCATTTTGAAAAAGTTTTGCGGTTGCCATGCTATTTTCTCCTAAAAGATAGATACCTAAGGTCTATATTTTATCGTGTTTTAGTAGGCAGGGTTAGGAATTATTTTTCATTCCATAAAACAAAAAAGCCCAACAACCGCGCCTGTTTGTTAGGCTTTAAATCAGTAGCCCGTGTGAAGTGTAACGGAACACGGGAAAGGTGGCGAGGTATTGTCGCGTTTTTCCCACATTACGCAAAGCTTCATGCGGGCTACTTGCTCTCTACCGATTGCCGTTAACGCCATCGAAATCCCTTCCCTTGCATACAATCTACGAACAATTGCTTCCGTTCACTATTAGAGATTTTATTCACACCTATTTGATACCTACACTCTGACGCAACGTCAGCTGCAACACTGGCTGGTACGCCTGCTTTTCTCCAAGCATATTGGTGTCCACCTCCGCAACTGACAAGAAAAAAAGCTAGCACAATAAAAAATAAACCTTTTTTGGCTTTATTGGCAGAATTTGCATAAGTTTGTTTTATCATTATTAGTCTCTCTGATACCCTCTGACTTCTTTACTCACGGTCTTCCAATTTCCTTTATTATCACGCATCACAACAAAACGAACCCGAATCGAAGGACTAGATTGACTATCGTTAGATCCATATTCAAGTCCTTCCAATATCAAAGAATCACGGTTATTTCCCACAAGCCGCTCAACATAAGGAACAGGAATATCAAATTTGATAGCAGGCGATGAATGCTGGGCATCAACCATAAAAGAATCTCCAGTTCCAACCTTAACAATAGCAATTTCTGGAGTAGTTGTGGCTGTACCTCCAGCGCATCCAATATCGCCGTGCCATAAGACCGCATATTCTGCTTCATCACGCGCATAAAAATCCTTATAAGGGGCTAATGCGGCAATTTGTTTGGGTGTAATCTGAACTCCACCACAGGAAACAGCATTCGCGTATTTAGTTGTAGCAACAATAATTTGTCTCGTTATCTCTTTTACAGAAGGAACTTCTTCGGCAAGCAAAGAACCACTAAACAAACTTACCGCAATTGTCAAATAACCCAATGATTTTTTCATAAACCACCTTGTAGAAATAATTAAATTTAAGGATAGCTATTATCAAGTAGTTATCGAATGCGTTACAATCAAGCCTCAGTTGTTTTTTTATCGGTAGGAGTCCATATTAATGTTAGAGCATGAAAAAATACGCTTCGTTAGACAAGCCAAAGGCTTAACGCAAGAAGAGGTGGCTGAAAAACTCGATATGTCTGTGAATGGTTATGGCGATATTGAACGTGGCGAAACGGATGTGAATTTATCCCGCTTAAAACAAATTGCGCAATTATTTGAAATGTCGTTATCCCAATTATTTTGGCTAGATGAAAAAAATGTATTTAATGTGCTAGGTTCAAATAATATAGGTATAGGACAACATCAAAATTATATTATCAGTTCATACCCTGCCGATTATTTTCAATTCAAAATTGATTTTGAAAAACAAACCGTGTTGGTTTTGCAAAAAGACAGCGAAATTAAATTGCTGCATGAAAGAATTGGTGATTTAAACAGGATTATAAAACTGTTAGAAAATTCAAAAGCTTAACCTCATTGGAAAACTATCATGCTCACACTGCAACTTCACGATGAATTGGAAACTAAATTTTTTGCGTTAGTTGAACGCGAACATACGACACCTGAATTGCTTATTCAAAAACTTGTCAATCAATATTCTGCTCACACCGAAAAAGAAGATTTTTTTTCAAGTGCAGGATTATGGAAAGACCGTGATATTACGCAACAACAATTGCGTGAACAAGCGTGGCGTAAATGAATTGCAGCAACGGCAATTATTCACAATCTACCTTTATATACGCTCAATATAAAAGACTTTCGTTTTATTCCTAATATTCGCTTATACTCGTAAAATAATTTAAACCGCATTATAAAATTATTAGAAAATTCAAAAGCTTAACGTAAAAGCAGTTGACCCAACGGGAGAATACGATGTCGTTTAGCGATTTTAAAACAATTGGCGAAGTACAAAAAAAATATTCCATAAAATATAAAGAAGAAAACTTTATTGAAGCCTCTGAAATGCCATTACCTGAAAATTTTGTCGCAGACCTTTTATTTTATAGAGAAAATATGGATGTTTTTAGCTCAGAAGCCTCTCGCTGCGAAGTTATTATCTCTCCAATTTTGCGAGAAATTTACAAACACTGTTATAAAACACTGTCTTTTTGGGTACAAAAAAGCATTGCTTACGATGATTTATTGTGTGGAACGCCAGATTATATTTTTTCAGTAAAATCTGCATTGGGAAAAACCGTGTTAGAAAAACCCATTGTGATTGTGGTCGAGGCGAAAAAGAATGATTTTGAACAAGGATGGGGACAATGTTTAGCTGAGTTAATTGCCTCACAAAAAATAAATGAAAATTTAGAAAATCCTGTTTTTGGTGTGGTCACTGATGGTAATTTATGGCAATTTGGTAAATTAGAAAAAGATTGTTTTTATAAAAATACCGAAAGCTTTACCATTGACAAGTTAAATTTATTGTGTGGAGCTTTGATTTATTTAATTTTATCAGCGCAATAGCGACCTGCAATTCTGCGTTTAAATAAAATCTAAAAATGACTTAGACGTTGCGCTGAAGCTGAATTGGAAAGCAAACTTTTTGCATTAGCTGAATCTAAGAATGAGCTATTTGAGTGAAATTGACAATCCAAAAATCTAATAAGGGGAAACGCTTCCCTTATTAGATTGGATAAATAACAGGAAAGATTATTGCTGCGCGGCTTCTTTGGCAGCCTCAGCGGCGGCTTCTGCTGCTTCCTTAGCCGCAGCCTGCGCTTCTGCTTTTTGTTGGGCAAGTTCTGTGGCTTGTTCTTCTGCGGCTTGTTTGGCTTCTAATGCCGCCGAGCAATTGGGCAAAGCCAATTTCACAAACTCACCTTTGGGGTACTGCTCTAAATAAGCGCAATATTTTTCCTCAGACTCGTTCGGTGGCTGAATACTTGCCCAAAAAATTTTTTCTGCCTCTGATACGTTTTTATCCGTTGGGGTGGATTTATTAGCAGTGCTGTAAAGCGTGCCTGCCAGCCCTAATGCCGCAGGAATTAGTACCAATAAAATAGGATGTTGCAGTGTTTCGGAGATTTTTGCCATGATGTTGTTTGTAAAATAAAAGATTAACCAAAAGTTGAACCGTTCCAACCCCAATACGCGGCGGGGCAGTCGCTAAATTCAATATAAACCCGTTCAGGTTCAATCTGTAATTGCGTGTGTAATAATTGACAAAGGGCAGCGGCTAACACATCTACCTGCGCCACACTCAACCCAATGCTTTTGCATTCTAAATACGCCAATGGCTGGTCAGTGCCTGCAAACAGCATGGCTTGTTCACTGGCAAGTTCCACCAAAACATAACGTTCGGGTTTCCCTGTTTGGTGTGCCATCAGTTGGGAAAACTGTTTTAGCAAAGTTGGTTTTTGTACCGCAGCAACCTTAACATTGGTCTTTAGTTTCAAATAAGGCATTGTTTGTTCCTCAAAATAGAAAGTTTAACGATAAATCATCGCCAGCGTCCGGTCATCGTGATTGCCTGCTGACCAAAAGTCTAGCCAGTCGGTTAATTGTTGTGCCGTCAAAGTAGGATTTTCAGCCAGTAACGGTTGAATGTGCTGCCAAAAATCATCCCAACAACCTAATGTCTGTAATTTATTATCGGTTTCAAACAGCGGGTCGGTAATTCCATCACTCATTAACACTAAGGCGGTAAAATTTTTCACCGTCCGACAATAGACACGGTTAAAAACTTCTTCAGGTTGAGCCGCGCTGGCATCTAAAAAACGGGTTTGCCCCGCATATTCGCCACTATCCCCCGTGCCTAATAAGTCAATTTTTTGTCCTGCTTGATAGAGTCCTAAACCGCCGTCACCAATCCAATAGCTAACAATAAACTCCCCGTTGGGAAACGCTTTATGGGCGGCAATCAGTAGCGTGGAATAAAAATCACGATAACTGCCGTGTTGCTGTTGCGCTAAGGCTTCCAGTTCTGTGACGCAGTGTTGTAGGGTTTGGCTTAATAAATCACACAGCAATGTTTTTAAAATCGCTTCCTCACTGGCTTGTTGCGTGGTTTGCCATTCCACAACGAGAGCAGAAATTTGTGCATCGGCGTGTTGTAATTGTGCGGTCAATAGCGCGACACTTTGTTGTGCAATTACCCGCGCCCCTTCGCGCGAATACTGACTACTGCCTGCGCCATCAGTGACTGCCACAACGTGCCACAGCGTTTCTGGCTCAACACAAAAAGCAAAATCATCATCCCGACAACTGCCAACATGGGCATGAGAACGTCCCCGTTTACTGGCAGCGGCAAGTTGCCAACCATAATGTCCTATTGCACCTTGATAAGCGGAGTCGGGTTTCCAAAATAAGTCCGCAGGTTGTGAGGGAATCGCTTGCCACAAGCTTTTCGGGTCGCTATTAATCACAAAATTTAATGGCGTGACCTGTAGCAGGTTTAAATTTTTTTCCAAACAATAAGTAATTTGTAACACATAATCACCTGCCTGCTGAGGCTCACCACTTAACAGATTTTGCTCAGGTTGATAGATTAAGCCAACGCTTTCAAGTCCTGTCAGCGAAACAATCCGAATAGACCGTTCATCGTGCCATTCTAAAGCGGCTTGATAGGTTTTACCCACGGTGGCATTAGGCAATTTAAAGCGAATGGGCGTTATCGGTTGAGGTAACACAAGGGCTGGCTCCTGTTCCGTGGCTGAGGTATTGTCCAGCGTCGCTGTTGCTAAAAGAACAGGTGTAAAAAAAACATCCCAGCGTTGTTTTAACTGCGCCATTTCTTCATCAAGCCACTGTGTTTGCGCTTCAACTGCCAAAAATTGCTTAATTTGGTTTAAATCCGCTGGGATTTGAAAACGCGCCAGCATCTCTAAACAAATTCGTAGGTTCGATAACTCAAACACGATTTTCATCCTTTAGAACGGGTTATTTCAAACCCTTCACTATCGGCACTGCTCGATTGCATTTTCAATTGTGCTTCACACCACGGACATTGCGCGTTTTCATCGTCCCCCACACAAAACACCGCCCCGCATTTACAAATCCCTAACGCATAAGCATTGCCACAATACGGACAACCCACCCCGCCAACTAAATTTTTCACATTAATCACAGGATTGACATTTTCCTTATCCTCCGACCAGTCAAAATAGCTTTCATCGGTTGGATAACAGCCTGTGACATGATAAAGTTTTTGCCCTGCGTCCATTTTTGACAAATCTAAACCCATTTCCATAAAGGTGGGCATTCGGTCATATTTAATCAAATACGGTTTTTTAAATTTTTGACAGCGACCCACAAACACCACGCAATCTTGGTCAGAATAAGTGCTGTTAAAATCAAACTTTTCTAAAAAACCGCCGGCTTTTTCCAATGAAACACAGCCTGTCGCACTGCTTTGTTTATCCACTGCGACACTTTGTGATTTCACCGATAAAGTCATCCATTGAATAAAACGGGCAAAGTCGGCTTCTTTTTCACCGTTATACACAAACGCTTCGTCAGAAATGCCAGCCATCGCGGATAAATCAGCATATTGCCCTAAGCCAATCACAATCATTAAACAGCGTTTAGCATAATGCTGTTGCCATTTTTTTATCGCGTCCTGATATTTATCGGTTGGCTTGCCATCGGTGAGAAAATAAATCACAGGTTTCCAATCACCTTTCGCCGTGGGGGTGGTTGGAATGACATTTTTATCCATTTCCGCCATTAAATGTTCTAACGCCGCGCCCAGTGATGTCCCAGCCCCAATCGGCAATTTAGGCGCGTAAAACGTGGGTAAATCAATCAGCGGCACAATGGTTTTAACTTGCCCCGCAAAGGCAATAATCGACAAATGCACGGTTTCCAAAGCTTGCGGGTCTTGGCGCAATTTTTTAGTTAAAGCCTCCACGCCTGCCTCTAAATAGCGATGTGGCTCGCCTATCATGGAGTCTGAAACATCTAAAATTAAAAATACGGGTAAGCGACGCATGATAAGTTTTCCTAAATCACAATTTGAATTTCATCGGGTGGCGGCGGCAAAGGGGTGGTTTTATCCATACCTGCCCCAGCTGCGCCACTGCTTTGTTCCACACTGGCAGAAACCCATTGAAAGAAACGGGCAAATGCCGCGCTGTCGGTGGTGTCTAAGCTGACCACCGTATCGGTAAGCTGTTTTAAATAGGATTCTTTGGCTTTAGGCCCTGCGGCACAGGCGATGATGCGTCCAAATTGCCGCTGGCGAATTTTTAATACCATTTCATTAAAACACGCCGTATCAGACGGTGCGCCATCGGTCATTATAAATAGCATGGGTCGCCAATCGCCTTTTTGGTCAGCACTACTACGCTGCACTTCTTTATCCAGCGAGGCAATGACTTTTTCCAACGCCGCGCCTAAATTGGTCGCGCCTGATTTTGGACAGACCATTTCAGGAATTTGTACTTGGTCTAGCGGGGTGAGGGGGAAAATTTCTTTGACTTCATTATCAAAGGTAATCAAGGATAAATGCACAGAATCTAAGGCGTGCGGGTCTTGGCGCAAGGCGTGTACCATTGCTTGTAAACCAACATTCACCGAGGCAATGGGTTCGCCATTCATTGAGCCTGAGGTGTCTATCACAATATAAAGAGGGAGGCGGCGCATAGTGTCTCTTTGTCTGATTTGAAGTGTCATAATGGATGCTGTCACCGATTGCGGTGTCGCAAAAAACGTTAAAATACAAATAAAGCCTTGTAATTCTACGCCTTAAAAGAAAGCATTTTCAACTTAACAAGTGAGGATTTATTCTTCATCAAGAATCGCTTGTAAGATACCAATCAATTTAGCCAGCTCATTAATATAATAATGTTGGCTATCGACATAAAAGGTTTTCTCTTTTAACTTTAAAAATTGCCAGATTTCTCCCGTTGTTACACAACCGTAAATAACAGGAAACTCTTTGTTTTCATTTTGGTTTTGATTAAATAAAGTTGCTCCCAACATTTGCGCAACGCATTGCCCTAAGCCTTCTTTAATGTCGTTCTTTTTTGCTTCTACGATAACGACAATGGGTGATTCTAAAAACAATTGTTCAGATGATTGGCTGATGATGAAATCACAAAATCCATTTAAACCTAATTCTTTGTCAACCGTAAATTCGATGCCTGAAAAAAAGCTTACCCTTAATTGTATTTTTATTTCCAAAAAGATATTGATAATAATGAGTTCAGAACAGGCTTTTTCTGTTCCCATGGCTAAAGCTAAAGGTACATTTTGTCTTAACAGTTGTGTTAATAAATCACTGATTTCAATTTCAGGAACACTTGAAAATAAGTCGTCATTTTCCATTATTTCAATATTGAATGTAGATTTTATTTTTTTTAAATCAAAATCACTGTATGACATCTTTTTTCCTGTTAGGATTCTGTAATTAATTCGTCATGGATAATTTGTTTTAATGCTTTAATTAGTTTGAAAATAGCAAAAATCTCTTCATTATCTGCATGATAAGTTCGGCTAATGCAATAGTGATTATCCTTTAATACAATAAAATTCCAAACGATTCCCACGACGAACAAACCGTAAATCGGGTGTTTATTTTGGTTTTGTTCTCTTGCAACCAACATAGCGGCTAATACTTGCGCATCCGGTGTGCCTTGATTTTCAATGCTGCGTTTATATTCGTGCAAACAGAAATAAGGAATTTGCGGATTACGAATGCCTGTAGCAATCATGCCATCGACAATGCCAGATAATTCATAATCGCCGACAATCCCTGATAGGGGGCGTTCTAAAAAATAGCCGATTTCTTCATCATCAATTCCGGCGGTAAGAATAACAGGACTAATAAATTTATTTTCCAATTCAACTTCATTCCAAGCGCGTCCGCCGCGAATGAGTGATTTTTGAAAATTCAATAAACTATTTCTCTCAAATTCGGTAATAGGTATATCGTTGTTTTCCCACTGTTTCAATAAATCACATTCCCAAATTTGTTTTAAACCAAAGGCTTTATCTAATTGGTCTAAATCCCAGTCTTTCAAAGTGGCTTTTTTCATTTTATGTTGATTCCTATCAATTTAATCGCGGCTTTGATTTGTTGTTTGAAATCCTATTATTTAAGGTAGTTTTTCATTTCCATAGCCCCATGAAAAACACCTAAAATATCTACACGCTTCTCGCTCACGATTTTATAAGCAATTCGATAATGACTGTAATAAATAACTCGAATGGAATAAGGAAAATCAAGCGGATAAATTCCGCCGAGTTCAGGAAAGTCCTCTAATAATTTGGCTTTTGCCAGAATTTTATCCACCGTATTTCGTGCGGCTTTCGAGTTATTTTTAGCGATATAAGCATGAATATTTTGCAGCCATTCAATCGCTTCGTCTGTCCAATAAATTGTTACCATTGGGCAATGTGCTGTTCTAATTGTTGTTGAGAAATGACACGATTATTTAATGAGTCTTGCAAGCCGCGTTCTATCATACGTTTGAAGGTTAATTCTCTGATGATTTCTTCAACGCTGACATCATCTGGCATTTCATCAAGGGTTTTTTGGACAAATTCTTTGGCTAATAGTGCGGTGGTCATTTTGTTCCTTAATTGTGTCTTTGATTTGTTTTTTTACATCAAGGGTAAGTTTTCCATTAATGGTATCTATATTTCCAATAATCAGGATGTCTATGCAGATTCATGACCGCAACAATGAATATTTCAGCGTCATTTTCAGCATACAAAACACCATAAGGAAAACGTTTAACTAATGCCCGTCTAATTTCATCATCAATAACAGACCATGCTTGGGGATAACTTATTATTCTTTCAATAGTGGCATAAACTTCACAAACAAAATCCTGTCCTAAGCCTTTGCTGCATTGTTCATAATAATCAATTGCCTGAATTAGCTCAATTTCTGCATCGGGATGAAATAAATAGTGCATTTTATGCAAACTTATTCCAGATTTTTTCAAAGACTTCATCGCCTGAAATGGCTTTTACTTTTCCGTTGCGTAATTCGGCTAATCGTTGTTTAGCAATTGCCGCCCATTTTTTGTCTATTTCTACTTCGGGCGGATTTAGGCTTTTTAATAAGCAGTCAATCATGATGGCTCTTTCATCAACGGGCAAAGAAATAGCTTCGGCGATTAATTCTTGTGTATTCATGTTTTCTCCAGTTAAGGCTATTTTAGCGCGGCTTTGATTTTGTTGTTTTGAATAGAAAAAACACTATGCAATTAATTTAGAGTGAATAATTTGTTTTAACAGTTTAATCATTTTAAAAATAGCAAAAATATCTTCATCATCTGCCTGATAAGTTTTACTAATACAATAATCATTGCCTGTTAAAACAATGAAATTCCAATTCAATCCCACTACAAATAAGCCATAAATAGGGTGTTTATTTTGATTTTGTTCTCTGGCGACCAACATAGCGGCTAATACTTGCGCATCCGGTGTACCTTGATTTTCAATGCTGCGTTTATATTCGTGAAAACAGAAATAAGGCATTTTTGGCTCACGAAAACCTGTCGCAATCATGCCGTCCACAGTTCCTGATAATTCATAATCACCGACAACACCGGATAAAGGACGCTCTAAAAAATAACCGATTTGTTCATCATCAATGCCTGCGGTCATAATTAAGGGGCTGATGAATTTATTTTCTAATTCCACTTCATTCCAAGCCCGTCCGCCGCGAATAAGGGATTTTTGCAGATGTAACAAAGTGGTTTTTTCAAATTCATTGATTTCAATATCCGCGTGTTCCCATTGCTCCAATAATTCGGATTTCCAAATTTGCTTTATCCCTAAAGCATCTTCTAATGTAGTGAGTGTCCAGTCTTTAAAAGTGGCTTTTTGCATTTTATAAGTCCTAGTAATTTTGGTTTATCGCGTCTTTGATTTGTTGTTTGAAATCATCGGGTAAGTTTTGAACAGATTAAGCTTCTTTTCTGATATTAAAAGCCCGCCATCCTTTTGGCATTTTTTTCAAAGTAAAGCTTATAGTGTCACCTTCGGCTAAAATCTTATCGTCATGTTCAATTTCTTGATAAAAAAAGAAAACATCTTTACCTTTTTTTCTTTGAATAAATCCAATGCCTTTAAAAACATCGAAAACTTTAACTATTCCAAAATGACGTTCTTCCATGATTACTCCCAAATTTCTTTCATGGTAGGTTTATTGGCATAAACTGTATTTAATTGCAACCGAAGCGATTTAGCCAATGATTTATTATTTCTAGCTAAAATTCCCAATTTATTAATTAGCATATTCACACGCTTAATATTTCCAACTCTTTGATTTTGTGGAGCTGGTAAACTAATTAACTTTTTTGTTTCAAGGATAAGCTGTTTTTGCATATTTTCATTATATTCTGGCAATATCAAACTGAGTCTTTCACGAAATTTTTTAGCTTGGATATGCTCTAATCGTTGTAATTTAGCTACTTTTCCTGATGCTTCATTCCAACGTTTATGGTACTCATCAGAAAATTGGCTTTGTTTATATTCTTGTTCACATTTAAAAACTAACTGTCGAATAAACCGCCGTTCTTCTTTGCGAGCTTTAGGTTTTTTATGTCCAATCCAAAGTCCAGTGACGGCAAAACTCACATTAGGATTAGCCCGATGCTCATTTCTAGTTTTTTTGCCATTAATTTTAAGTTTGTACTTTTTGAACATTGCTGCAATTTCTTTAATCCAAAACGTTTCTTGTTCTTTGGTAAAAGAATCTTGCGTTGACAAAGTTATGTCATCCAATAGCCGCGAATATTGAATATTATGTTTTCTCAGTTCAGAAACTAAATGGTATTCGGTATCGTAAAAAATGAGATTGGCAATATAAGAAGAAGTACAGCCACCTTGGGGAACTCTGCCGTGATAAGTAACGAGCTTTGTGAGCCATTCTGAAACATCAGGCGGAAAATTGAAGAAATACTGAAAAACTTTAGCAACGTATTGAGCTTTTATGTTGGGATAAAATTGCTTAATATCAATGCAGATGATTTGGTTAGCATTAGCATGGCGTGTTGCATTGGCAACATAATCACGGGGTTTTTCTTCATCTTTAATGCCGCCCTGCAAATAATCAGGATATTCAACATATTCAAAGATTCTGGAATTAATACGTTTTTGTAGTTTTTTTAATTCGTGCTTGGGTTCGCAAACATTTCTGCCTTTTTTGTTATTTTTTGGTGGAAGCACGAAATCAGTATAAGAATCATCAGCTTTATTTGCTAAGTCTTGCAGAAGTTTAGGATGAATACCTAAAGTGGTCGCCAGTGCCTCAATAGAGGCAATGGGATTATGGGGGTAATAAGGTTTTAGCTTCATAAATAAGGGAAGCAATGGGTTTAAGAGTCAGTTGTTAGAAAAATTTTCTCACGAATTCAAAAATTTCATGAGAAATGGCAATTAAGCTAACAACCAAGGTGGAAATTGCACTAAGGTCTTTAATAAAACCTCTAAAACGTGTCAATTTACTGCCTTGATCCGAATCAACTTGTTTTGTCTTTTCAATTTGTGTCGCGTGGGGCGATTGCAAATTGTTGTTTATTTTAATTACTACGATACTATTTTTGAATTGCATGTTTTCTCCTTGGATTGATGTTATTTGTGGCAAAGCCACTCCTGACCAACAATTAGGAATACGAGAATATAAGGATTGATTGTGGACGACTCTTAACCTTTACTCCTGACAACGGTCGCCTAGATATACACATGAATTCACACGCGCTTAGGCAAGTCCCCGCAGCCCGGTCATGAACCCGAAGGTTCGCCCCGAAAGGCATCGCTTTCTCGTTAGGATACAAACGTAGTAATTTTAAAGAGCAAAAACAAACGGGCGACTAACACCCGCGATTGCAATATACGTTAGATTTTAGTTTGTGTCAAAGCTCACACGCCAGATGCAACCGCATATCCAAAACCTTTAACGCCTGAAAAAACAGTTTCACAACAACCGCCTAATCAACAACGTTTCCATATCTCGCCGCCCATCAAGCACCGCATGAACAATCACCTTATCGGCTAACACCTCATAAATAATCCGATAAGGTGTAACAATAAGTTGCCGATACTGCTTAATCCCCAACGCCAGCAACTCCTTCGGAAAACTGCCGCGTTCAGGAAAATCCGTCAAACTATTTACCGCCTCTTCCAAACTATCAATAATCTCTGCTGCAATCTTGTCGCTAACATTCAGCAAGAAATAATCATTGATACTGAACAAATCAGCTAAAGCGGGTTCAGAAAGCAGAACTTCAAAACTCATTGCAAGCCCCGCCGTTGTCGCAACTGTGCAAAAGCTTCCGTGCTGCTAACAACTTTACCCTCTTTAACCGCCTGCTGACTTTGCGCCAATAATTTCAGTAAAGCCAAACTTGCTAAAGTCTGCTCATAATCCGTTACCGACTGAATCACCATCGCCGCTTTGCCATTTTGAGTAATAATCATTGGCTGATGCGTGTTATTCAAACTTTCAATCATTTCAGTCGTATTGGTTTGTAAATAGCTGATAGGTTGGATATTTTTAGAAAGTATCATAGTGTTTTACCTGACAATAAAATTTTTTTCACGGCTTAAATATTGGTCAAAAGTTGCAGCAAAATCTTTCGGCGCATCAAGTTTAATTTCTGCTAATTCATCAAACAAATTGATAGTTTTTGCCGCTTACATTTTTCAATAATTTGCTGTATTAAAGGGTAAATCTGTTCAAACTCTGGCTCATTTAAGCTGTTAATTTCCTGTTTAAGCTGTTCTTTTGTTACGCTCATTTTTTAACTCCTCATAAACTACGCTATATGCAAACGCATATTCAAAACCTTCAACGCCTGATAAACCGTTTCAAAAGGCGGATGTTTATCCGTGCAAAGCGATTTAAGCATCTGCTTATTGGCTAACCCAGACAATTCAATGCTTCGTGCCATGCCTTGACTACGCGCCGCATCAGACAGAGCTTGAATGAAATAATTAACATCCCCCTCTTCTAACGCCGCTTGTAAATACTCACGCACTGCCTCTGGCGTAGTCAGATAATCTGCGGGGTCATAATCTACAACATTAACTTTAACCATGCGACCATCAAAAGGAATGCGCCCGTCAACTTCAAGTTTTTTTAGTTTCATTTATTTATGCGTCATCGGTAAATAACAAGTTTATTCTTTAATCAATTGTTTTTCTGAAAACTGACCTTTCCGCGCTTGCGCTAATGAATGTAGCAATCGCTGTGCATTACTTTGTTTCGTCCCAAACTGTAAAATCAGCAAAGAACTTCGCCTCGCTGATTAAACTTTGTTCTAAATAAATTCTTCTTATTATCCAATCTTTTCAATTTCAGCCAATGCTAAACCCGTTAATTCCATAATCGTTTTTAAATCAAAACCTTTTTCCAACATATTTTTTGCAATAATTTTACGTTCACTAATGATCTCTTCACGGCGATGTGATTCCTCAAATAAATCATAACGTTCTTCTGGCGTAATACTATCCTCTTCAATCAATTTAAATATTTTCTGAATACTCGCATTCTGATAATGCGTTTCATCCACTTTACCATCCAAGGTATCCTCAATGGCCTCTAACCATTCCCGATATTCTTTCGGCGTATTCTCATTCACAAAATGCGGACATAAATAAATCACTTTATGCGCAATTTTATTAATCCCATTACCTTGCAAATCTTTTGGGTCAAAATCAATCGTCAAGACATCTTTTTGCTGTTTATTTTCAGAAGTTAAAACGACAATGGTAAATACTTTGGCTTGTGGCTGATAATTGGTTGCATTTTTGACCTGTTCCAACAAGGCAATACAATGGTAATGTAAAAAACGGTCATAATAATCTTCATGTTGAACGTGTTGTATATCCACAATCACCCGATTTTTACTATCGTGCGCATACAAATCAAAACGGGATTTGACCTGTCCTATTTTTTGCTCAAAGGTTTTTTCCGTTTCCACTGCGGTAATTTCCAATTCGATGCCTAAAACAGCGTTAACAAAAGCCGTAAAAATATCTGGTTTGGAAAAGGCTTTTTTAAAAATAACCTCATAACGTAAAGAAGCGACTTGTTTCATATTTTTTCCTATTTAGTAAAACGCCCGAATTCCCGCAATCCCTTGTCCACCACAATGCCAAGCCATTTCGTTATCGGCTAAATTCACCCCCCCCAGCGCGTAAACAGGCAAATTCACTTGTGCAACTAAGTGGGCAAAATTCTCCCAGCCCAACAGCTGTGCGTCAGGATGGGTCAGGGTTTTTAACACAGGCGCAAGCACCGCAAAATCTAAACCGATTTTTTGCGCGTGTTGCAATTGGGCTAAATTATGACACGATGCACCGAATCGACCTGCAAAAGGCGGGCGTTCCTGTAAGCGCATTAAATCCGCACTGGTAAAATGCACTCCATCACAAGGCGTTGTCAGAGTATGCGTGGTTGAATTAAGCAATAATGTCGCGTGATAAGTTTTGCATAACGGTAATGCAAATTCCATAAAATCAAGCACTTGACTGGCAGAAAAGGTTTTGAAACGGGCTTGAATTAAACCGATTCCTTGCCTTAATAAATGTTGTAACTGGGTTTGTAAAGTGAGCAAATCGGTTTCTTGCAAAATCGCATAACAACGTGGTACAGACACCGCTTGAATAATGGGCAAGTTTGCCGCAGGAAACGCATAGTGTTGTAGGTTATCCACACAAACCCAGCGGATGGCTTGTCCTTCACAACCGTGAATGTTTCCTGTGAAACTTTCCACTAACCAAACATCGAGAAGTACCGAAATATCAGGATAATGATGACGCACTTGAATCAGCGGTTGGGCGCAAAGAACCTGTAAATTTAATTCTTCCAGTAACTCACGCTGCAAAGCTTGATAAGGCGATTCGCCTGTTTCAACTTTGCCGCCTGGAAATTCCCACAAACCGCCTTGATGAACATGAGCGGCGCGTTGGGAAATCAGTACGTCACCGTGGGTATTTTTAATCACCCCAACGGCAACGTGTAAAAAAGGCGTTTCTGACGGGGTAAAATTATGAGCGGTATTCGGCATTAATTTTGACATAATCATAGGAAAAATCGCAGGTTAGCACTTCTTGCGTTGCCGTGCCGCGTCCTAAATTCACTGTAACAGTAATTTCTTCGTTGTTCATCACCGCTTGCCCTGCGGCTTCTGTGTAACTTGCCGCCCGTCCACCCTGTTCAACAATGCACACATCGCCTAAATAAAGCGCGACTTTCTCTAACACCATATTTTCCACCCCAGCCCGTCCCACTGCTGCCAAAATGCGTCCCCAATTCGGGTCGCTGGCAAAAAAAGCGGTTTTCACTAGCGGCGAATGGGCAATAGTTTTTCCAACCATCACGGCTTCTGCCTCATCACGCGCTTCTGTCACCACAATGCGAATTAATTTGGTTGCGCCCTCGCCGTCACGAATAATCAACTCGGCTAACTCTTTGCACACCGCCATAATAGCAGCGGCAAAAAGCGCGTAATGTGGACTTTCTACGCTAATTTCAGGGGCAGAAGAACAACCGCTTGCCATTAATACGCAGGCATCATTCGTGGAGGTGTCGCCATCCACAGTAATGCGATTAAAAGATTGCTCAACCGATTGATTTAAAAGGGATTGTAGTAACGGTTGTTCTATTTTTGCATCGGTAGCAATAAATCCCAGCATGGTCGCCATATTCGGTTGAATCATCCCCGCACCTTTGGAAATGCCATTGATGCGCACCGTGTGACCGTCTAAATCAAGCTCGCGCGTGACCGTTTTTGCAAAGGTGTCGGTAGTCATAATCGCTTGGGCTGCGGCTTGCCAGTGCTGTTCGGACAAATCCGCTATTGCGTTGGGTAAAGCGGCTGCTATTTTAGCGACAGCCAGCGGTTCGCCAATCACCCCAGTTGAAAACGGCAACACTTGGTTTGCCGTGCCGTTGGTTAAGGCGGCTACTAATTCACAACAGGCTGCTGCATCGTTTAATCCTTGCTTGCCTGTTCCTGCATTGGCATTGCCTGAATTGATTAATAACCAGCGCGGGGCTTGGGGTAAATGCGCTCTGGCAAGCAACACGGGCGCGGCGCAAAACGCATTTTGGGTAAACACTGCCGCGCAGCTCGCGCTTTCTGCCATTTCGACCACTAAAATATCAGCCCGCACGGTTTGTTTAATGCCTGCATTGGCTGTGCCTAAGCGAATGCCCGCGATAGGCGGCATTTCTGGAAAATTGATGTGTCCTACTGCCATTTTTTCACCTTCTGGTTAAAATAAATTTGTCTGATTTTCAGAGTACGAAAGTTTAGAAAGGATAGCCTCCGATTGAAAACCATCTTCTAATTTTATCGCTTTGATGTTTAAGTCATTTGATAGTCGCAATCGCTCACAATATTTGTAAAAAGTTTTAGCATCATCTGTCAAAATGAAAGGAATTTTTTCAGATAAAGCTTGAGCAATAATTTTCATGTCATCTTTAATGACAGCTCGATTGTCACCGCTGTCGCGTCCATCGAGTAAATTCCATAGAGCTGCCGCTTTCATAGAGTGGGGAATATTAAAAGGGAGGGGGATAAAATTGTGAAGTTCTAAATCGGTAATCGGTTGTTTAATCGCAAACTCCGACGCGACGATGGCAGAAAAATAAAGCGGGATTTTTTGTTCAAGTAGATATTTGTAATACTGTTTTGCAATGGCATGATGGGCGCGGTTACTATCAACCAGCGAAATAAGAAAGCTGGTATCTAACAAGACGGAACCTATCATGCTTGATAGCCTCGCAAAGTTTGCAGCCAGTCCGTAGCATCCGTAACGTCTGCCCAAGCTTGCGTGCCGCGTGCCACCATTTGGTTAAAAGTCGTTTCGTTGTAACTAGGCTGATAATCTACAAAATCAAGTAACCTATGGTTGCGTAATTGACCGGTGAGCAAATTTTCTTCCGCCATAACGTGAAGTAAAGCAGGTCGATATAACCGATTCTGTTCGCCTTGCGCTAATTGTTCTTGAGTTGCAGCAATTTTTAGAGTCGTTCCTTCTTCTAACTCCAGATGAACATTTGCGATTATTTTTCCCCCTATATCAAT
>JFJP01001164.1_pt1 | contig 34094 bp, 21 predicted proteins | sample 431651 | NCBI WGS metagenome assembly JFJP01 (sample SAMN02602958, study PRJNA72255) | Microbial mat metagenome, whole genome shotgun sequencing project. | biome: fresh water; feature: sink hole; material: water; isolation source: purple microbial (photo- and chemosynthetic) mats found in... | reverse complement strand
CAAAAAAATTTCGTGTTCTTCGTGCATTTCGTGGAAAAAAATCGAACATTGATTTCAGATTTAACACAATCTAATTTCAAAGTCTTACTTATGAAATTATTTTTGAGAGCGGTCTAAAAAGGTCATTTCTGCAATTCACTTTCAAAAAAATACCTTTGATTATCAATTGGTTACAAATTAAGAAGATGCAAATAATGGCTTTTTGTACTGGGCTCATGTATTACTTGTCTCCGCGTTGACAAATACGGGTTCTTGGAGCTTTTTGTGGATTGGGAAGGCAAATGGCACGAATTGGGTGGATGATCACAGACAAGGCATTGAAATCCAACATATTTTCTGGCTTTTGTTTGCCCTTGGATGCTGTTTCCACAAAAAAAGGTTGAAGGGCCATTGTTATCTTGGCTTGACCATGTGCCGCATGATGCCAGTTTGCCTTCAAACGTGTTGCGAAAAGCTTGTCCGATCTTTTTTGAAAACTCCGAACCAATGGCAAACGGACGAGATGGAAATTGTTGTCTATCAATGATTTGTCCGCCAGATTCGTGTCATCAGCGCGCATTTCCACGGACATGTTCATAGAGCCTGGGCCAGATTCCAAGTCGCGGCAGTCAGGTTCGCATCCGGAAAAGCCTCGCAGGCAACCTCTGTTCTGTCGGACACTTCCGAATCGGATGTTTCATCATCGAAGGCAGCTTGGCAGGAGGAGGCCCTTCGCCACGGGTCTTCGCGGGCGCACTTCCTGGCCCCGGTGGCTTTGGGCTGGCATGAGCCCCAGGGCCGCAAAAAGAAGGACGCCCGTCTAGGGGCGTCCTTGCTTTGTGTGGAGGGAAGTTGTCGGAGGCTCAGTATTCCCAGAGGTCCTGCTCGTAGTTGAAGATTTCCTCCTTGATGCGCTCGGCCTCGAGCAGGGCTTCGACGCCCAGGGTGTATTCGAGGATGCGGCGGTTGTTGTAGATGTTGGCCTCACCGATGATGTAGCTGGAGAAGAAGCGCTTGACGAAGATGTCGTCGAAGGTGCGCCGCTCGGCGTCGTTGCCGGTCACGTTGAAGACTTCCTGCGAGGAGAACAGGTCGCGGGAGTCAGGGTAGTAGATCCAGAAGAGCTTCTTGGGCGTGGGGTTCAGGCGTTCGAAGTCGGTTTCGCGGTAGGTGTCGATGATGGGGCAGATGCCCACGATGCGGGCTTCGAGCTGCGAGCGGTGGCGGTCGAAGAACCAGACTTCCTTGACGATGATGGAGTAAACGTCGCCGACCTTGGGCTCCTCTACGGTTACGGTGGGAATCATGATGGACGGGTCGTTCATGTCAGGGACCATGATGGTGTCCGCGCCGCCGCCCATGTCCACGTAAATCTCCTCCATGGTCCGGGGGAATTGGAACTCGTGGTAGTCGTCGGGCTTGTAGGCGATGATCCAGTCGTTCTCGATGCCCCAGATCATGGTGTTGATGAGGTTCCGGCGAAGGCCGGCGTTGGTGGTGTCGGGCAGGTAGGGGAAATAGAAGGGCAGGTTCATCTTCTCTTTGAAGTCGATCTGGCGCCAGATGGTCTTCTGCCACATGACGTCGGACTCGCGGACCTTCTCGTAGCTGAGGTAGAGCCGCTCGTTGATGTGGTGCCGCTCCCAGAGCTGCGCGTCGGGGTCGATGACGCCGGAGACCACGATCGGGCCTCGGGGGTCGCTGGGTCGTTCAAAATCGCCGCCTTGCGCATGCACTGTCGCTCCCCCGCCGAAAACCAGTGCCAAGAGCAGCAGCATGCCAGCCTTGGCGAATTTGTTCTTGTCCATAATGAATCGTTTTATGCGTTTGGGGTTTCCAATGGCAAAAAACATACCATTTGGCCCCGGCCCCCGCGGCCCGCGGCCCGCCGACTGTCGGCTCTTTTGGCTAACTTCGCGGGCTGGAAAGCCTCATTCATTAAAAGCCGATAAAATGACAAGCCTTGAGAACCGCTGGAAGGACTACTGGCAGAAGAGCAGCAAGTCCAAGATCGCGTCCGACATCTTCTTCGTGAGCTTCCTGGTGGCCATGTTCGTGCCCGCCAGCCGCATGGCCATCACGGTCTTCGTGCGGAAGCTCACCCTCATGCCGCCCGACCTGGAGATACCCGCCGACGCCCCTGAGCTCGGCCAGGCCGCCTGGCTGTGGCAGATTCGCACCCTCGACGGGCAGCCGCTGGCCCTCGAGCACTGGAAGGGCAAGGCCATTTTCCTGAACTACTGGGCCACCTGGTGCCCGCCCTGCGTGGCCGAGATGCCTTCCATCGAGCTCATGCACCAGCAGCTCAAGGACTTGGAGCAGGTCGCCATTGTCCTGGTCAGCAACGAGGAGCCCGCGGTCATTCGCGAGTTCCTCGACCGCAAGGGCTTCACCATGCCCGTCTATACCCTGGGAACCCTGCCGCCCGAGCCGCTCCGCTCCAACGTCATGCCCACCAGCTTCGTCATCTCGCCCGACGGCCGCCTGGTCTTCAAGGAGACCGGCACGGGCGACTGGGGCGACGAGTCGTCGGTGGAGTTCATGCGAGAGCTTTCGAGCCTGCCCGCCACGCGCTGAGCCGCGGCCCCGGTGGGCGGGGCTGGCCACAAAACAACGAAAAGCCGCGGGACGATTCCCGCGGCTTTTCGTTGTGTGGAAGGCTTTTGGCAGGCCGGTTGTCAGAGGTGGATGACCTCGCCGTAGGCGGCGGCGGCGGCTTCCATGATGGCCTCGGACATGGTGGGGTGGGGGTGGACGGTCTTGATCAGCTCCATGCCCGTGGTCTCGAGCTTGCGCACGGCCACCAGCTCGGCCACCATCTCCGTAACGTTGGCGCCGATGAGGTGCCCGCCCAGCAGCTCGCCGTACTTGGCGTCGAAGATGAGCTTGACGAACCCGTCCTTGGCGCCGGAGGCGCTGGCCTTGCCCGACGCGCTGAAGGGGAACTTGCCGACCTTGACCTCGCGCCCTTGGGCCTTGGCCTGCTGCTCGGTCATGCCCACCGAGGCCACCTCGGGCGAGGTGTAGGTGCAGCCGGGGATGTTGCCGTAGTCGAGCGGCTCGGGGTGGTGCCCGGCGATCTTCTCGACGCAGATGATGCCTTCGGCAGAGGCCACGTGGGCCAGGGCCGGGCCGCCGACGATGTCGCCGATGGCATAGACGCCCTCGACGTTGGTGCGGTAGAAGCCGTCCACCTTGACGCGGCCGTTCTCCATGGCGATGCCCATCTCCTCGATGCCGATGCCCTCGAGGTTCGGCAGCACGCCCACGGCCGAGAGGACCACGTCGGCCTCCTGGCGGACTTCGCCTTTCTTGGTCTTGATCGTTACGACGCACTTCTCGCCCGAGGTGTCCACCTCGGTGACGGAGGCGCTGGTCAGCACCTCGATGCCCTGCTTCTTGAACGAGCGCTCAAGCTGCTTGGAGACCTCCTCGTCTTCTACGGGCACGATGTTGGGCATGTACTCCACCAGCGTTACCTTGGTGCCGATGGCGTTGTAGAAGTAGGCGAACTCGCTGCCGATGGCCCCGGAGCCGACCACGATGAGGCGCTCGGGCTGCTTTTCGAGGTTCATGGCCTCGCGGTAGCCGATGATCTTCTTGCCGTCTTGCGGCATGAAGGGCAACTGCCGCGAGCGGGCGCCGGTGGCCAGCAGGATGTGCTGGGCGGGGTAGTCGGTCTTGTTGCCTTTGTCGTCCGTTACCTCGACGACGCCCTTGGCCTTGATGCGGCCGAAGCCGCTGAGGGTCTCGATCTTGTTCTTCTTGAAGAGGAACTGGACGCCCTTGCTCATCCCGTCGGCCACGCCGCGGCTGCGCTTGACCATGGCGCCGAAGTCGGCCTTGGCGGCTCCCTGCTCGATGGTGATGCCGTAGTCGGCCGCGTGCTGGATGTATTCGAAGACTTGCGCGCTCTTCAACAGCGACTTGGTGGGGATGCAGCCCCAGTTGAGGCAGATGCCCCCGAGGGACTCTTTTTCGACCACGGCTACTTTCATGCCCAGTTGGGAGGCACGGATGGCGGCCACGTAACCCCCTGGGCCGCTGCCAATGACGATCAAATCGTGATTCATGCTGATTGCGATTGTTGGTATGGTTGGTTGAGGAGGCGCCTTCCTTGGCTCGGGAAAAATGGCCCGGACGGGCGCCCTGGCCCCGCTCTTGGCGCGATGGCGGCCCTAAATTAGCGCCTTTTCGTCAAGTGGCAAAAAATAATCAGTCGAGGATCGAGCCGTCGGGCGCCAGTGCCACGACCCGCGCCTGCGGGAAGTCGGCCACGATGGCGCGCGCGGTGGCCTGGGCCTTGTCGGGCGCGTCATAGACACGGTAAACGCAGAGGGCCTGCTCCTGGCCCTGGCCGTCCTGGCCGACCACCACGTGGGCCACGGCCTTGCCCTGCCGGAGGTATTCCATGCGCTTGCGCTCGGCCTCCATGTAGTCGGCGGCCTGGTCCACCACCACGGCGTGGCAGCGGGCGAAAGTGCCCTCGGCGTCCACCCGGATGACCGAGGGGTCGGCCAGCACCTGGGCCACCAGGCGTCCCGGCAGGCTCTCGGGGAGCTGCTCGGCCAGGCCCTGGTAGTTGTCCAGGTCCGAGAGGTTGGGCCAGAAGTCGGTGTAGATGCCCGAGTGCAGCCAGCTTACCTCGCCGCTGGCGTCGATCTGCTTGTGGAAGTCCACGAAGGTCGAGAGCATCTGGTCGTAGGCCTCGTCGAGCTGGCAGTCCGATTCGGGGAACTCGGCCCGGAGCTGCTCGGCCAGCTTGAGGGCCCGGATGTGCTCGCTCATGTCGGCGAAGGGATACTCGGAGCCCATGCCGGCGTGGTAGGCCGTCCAGAACCGCTGGCAGAGCGCGAAGTCCTTCGCGCAGAGCTGCTCGAGCTGCTGCGCCAGGAAGAGCTTCTTGCCCAGGTCCACCAGCATTCCCTCCACGTAGATGCCCGCCAGGCCCAGTTGGCCCAGCTCCTGGTCGAGCCGCTCCAGCTCCGTCTGCTCTAGCTCGTAGGCCTTGTCGGTGAGGCCTTGCGCGAAGCCCTCGACCTCGAGGAGCTGGTCGCGCAGGGCGTAGGCCTGCTCCACCTGCCCGGCCTCCACGACCAGCGCGGGCTGCAAGGCCAGGTCGGCCAGCGGCTGGAGCTGTGCCGGTGCCGACTGGCCCAGCAGGGTCGAGAGCGTGGCGAGCTTGGACCGCCAGTCCACCGCTGGCAGTTCGGGCGTTCCGCCCGCGGCCAGCGAATCGGCCGCCTGGCCACCCGTTGGGCCGCTCTGGCACGACATCTGGCTCGTGGCCAAGGCCGCCGTCAGCATGACGATGGCCAGCGAAATTTTCATTCTCAGCATTTTGGTGTATTTTTAGTGGGATTTTCCTTGGGCACGAAGTTAATCAAGCCGTGCGATATTTTGGCAGCCTCGGGCCCTGGCCAGTCTATTTCTTGCGCGTTGTCGAGCACGCATCTGCTTGTTTAACAAATATTTTTGAATCCGTGAAACCAAAAAACTTTATTTTTGGGTGATGCCTTAAAAAGATGGAGCAATATTTCTAAGTTTATGCCGAGCTTGTCCAAGACCGAGGCGAACGACCTTCTCCCGCGGCACTGGCCCGCCAACCGACCACCAACCCGACTCCCAAGCCCGATGAAAATGCCCTCGAACAAAACCCGCCCTACGCCCGTCGGCATCCTGGCCATGGCCTTGCTGTCCGTGCTCATGGTACTGGGCAACCCCTCCATCATGGCCGGACAGACCGATAGCTGCCATCTCGGGCCTGGCGAGCAAGCCGAGCTCCAGAACAACATCGAGCTGGCAAGGCTCCACCGCGGCCAGAACGACAACCGGCTCTACGCCAAGTACCTCAACTTCGTCGCGGAAATCTACTGGGAGGCTGAGTGCTACGAAAAGGCCGTCGCGCATTTCGCCCAGTCCTTGACCATCAACAAGGCCATCGACAACGAGAACGCCATTGCCAACATCGCCAACAACATCGGCCAGATCATGATGGTCCAGAAGATGCCCATAAAGGCCCTGTCCCACTTCCAGACCTGCCTCGAGATCAACATCCGGCTCGAGCGCGAGGAGTACGTCCTGCAAGACTACGTCAGCCTGGGCGAGTGCTACCAGGAGCTCGGGGAGTTCCAGTTGGCCATCGACAGCTACAAGCTCGGAGCGGAGCTGGCCAACAAGCTCGAGATCCCCGAGGTCGCCAAGACCTGCTACCTCTACGTCCACGACTGCTACATCGCGCTGGGCGACCAGGACAAGGCCGCCAAGTTCTACCAGCTTTACGAGGAGTTCTGAGCCGCCTAGTCCGAGACCAGGATGGTCTTGCTGGCCTCCAAATCGGGGCAGCCTTCCTGCCGGAGCCGGGCCGTTACCTTCACCGCGGGGTTGCCCTCTTTCTGGTAAACATGGCTGACGCTGGCCGCGTCTTCCGTGTCGAGCCATTCGCCATCGCCGAAATCCCAATGGAATGAGGCAATGGCCTCCGGGTGGATCAAGGTCGAGAAGCCGAACTCGGACGGCCGCCCCACAATGGCGTTGTTGGCCGCGAGCTGCATCTTCGGCGTGGGCAGGACCTCCACCTCGCGCTCGGCCTGCTCCTGGCATATCCCGCCGAAGTCCACCGACAGCCGAACCGGCACCGGGCCCGGCTCGTTGAAGCGCACCTTCGGCGACGCGACTCCCTCCATGCTCCGGCTGCCCATCTGCCACGAGATCTGCCCGCCCTCCACGCCGCCGCTGACCCGCGACACGAAGGAGACCGTGTTCTCCTCGCATTCGTTCTGGTAGCTGAACTCCACCCGCACGGCCCGCACCGAAATGGCCAGGCTGCTGGCCGCGCAAGTGGCCGAGCTGCTCACCCGGCAGGTGTATTCGCCCGGCTCCGTGGCCTCGAAGACGGGGCTGCTCCCCTCCTGCGCCAGGCGCTGGCCCTGGTACCAGGCGTAGCTCGCCCCGGGCGTGGCCCGCAGCTCCAGCCGCGCCGCGCCGCCCGAGCACAGGGGCACGACCGAGGGCACCAGCGGCTCCGCAGAGGGCAGTTCGGCGAAGCTGGCCTGCACGGGCGCCGAGAGGTTCTGGCAATACTGGGTGCTGGCCTCGAGCTGGTACTCGCCCTCGCGCTCCACCCGCAGCCGCGCCTGGTTCGACGGGCCGACGTCCCTGCCGTTGCGCATCCACTGGTAGCTGACGCCGGGCTGGGTGGAGGCCTCCAGCCAAAGCTCGTTGCCCTGGCATAGCAGCACAGGCCCTTGGGGGCTGACGCTGGCCTGGGGCATCTCGTAAACCCGGACGGCAATGGCGTTGGAGCTGGCCGAGCACTCGTGGACATTGGTGGCCACCAGGCGATAGTTGCCCGAGGAGACCGCCTCAAGGCTCAGCCCTTGGGCGTTTTCAATCGGCTGGTAGTAAACGGTCCAGCGGAAGCTGACCCGCTGGGTGTCGGCCGAGGCCAGCAGCACGGCGCCGCCCTGGCAGAAGCTGGTGGCCCCGGAGGCCGCGATGCTCGGGGCCGCGGGCCGCGGATGCACCTGCACCCGCACCTCGGGCGTGAAGACGTGGCAGCCCAGGTTGTTGGTGATGCGGCTCTTGTAGCGGCCCGGCTGGCTGACCTGGAGCAGGGGCAGGTTGTCGGTGGGCAGGGCTATCTCGTCGCGGTACCAGACGAAGGCGCTGGCCGGGTCGGCGCCCGTGCTGAGGGTGGAGCTGTTGCCTTGGCAGAACTCGAGGCTGGGCTTGTCGATGTGGAACTCGGGCAAGGGGTTCACGATCAAGGAGTAAGGCTCGGTGGTGGTGGCGCATCCGTAGCTGTTGGTGATGCGGGCGCTGTACCGGCCCGGCCGGGTGGCCGCGAGGTCGGAGCCGGTGGCGCCCTCGATGGGCTGGCCGTCGAGCAGCCACTGGCGGCTGGTGCCCACGCCGGCCTCGGCCATCAGGCGGGCCTGCTCGCCCTGGCAGATGGGGTTGGGCGAGTTGCTGCGCACCTGCGCGTCGGGGCTGGGGTGGACGATCAGCGAGACGGGCAGGGCCTGGGCCGCGCAGCCGTTGCGGTCTTCCACGGCCAGGCCGTAGCGGCCCCACTGGCTGGCCACGATGCTCGGCTGGTCCTGCTCGAGCGGCTCGCCGTTGAGCGTCCACTGGTAGCGGGCCATGCCCGGCAGGCTGGCCCGCAGGGTGGCCTGCTCGCCCTCGCAGAAGTCGAGCTCGCGGTCGCTCAGGATCTCCGGCCGCGGCAGCTCGTGGACGTCCACCCGCAGGTGCTCGGTCTGGGCAAAGGTGCCGTTGAGGGCCGTGAGGCTGATGTCGTAGCTGCCGGGCTGGCTGAAGCTGTAGCTGGCGTTGCGGGTGGTGGCGAAGATGATGCCGTCTCGTTTCCAGAGGAACTCGTTGGCGAAGCTGGAGAAGTTCTCGAAGCGGACGGCCTGGCCCACGCAGACCTGGGTGTCGCTGGCCTTGGCCTGCACCTGGAATCCGACCATGAAGCTGTTCTGGTAGGCCAGTTGCGAGCGGGCGCCGGTGTTGTCCACGGCCCTGACGCTCCAGTGGTAGCCTTTGCCGACTTCGAGCCCCCTGGCCAGCCAGGCCGTGTCGGCGCCCAGCTTGCCCAGGAATCCCTCCAGGGGCAGGCGCAGGGCGCCGGGCCATGCCGAGTCGGGGTGCTGGAGCGAGCGTTCCGAAAAGTAGAGCTCGTAGGTGGAGGCGCCGTCGGGCGCGGCCTCGTTGGCGGAAGGGCGCCAGCGCAGGATGGCGGAGCTGCTGTCGGGCAGGATGCTGACGCTCAGGCCCGAGGGCGCTGCGGGCGGGCGGTTGGGCAGGTCCCGGGCGTTCTGGAAGAGCAGGGTGTGGAACTGCTCGTTGAACCCGGCGATGGCCAGGTCCACGTCGCCGTCGCGGTCGAAGTCGGCGGGCTTGGCCGTGCCGAGCCAGAGGCTGCGGAGCCGCTCGCGGGAGGGCTGGAACCTTCCCTGGCCGAGGTTCTCGTGGATCTCGGTGATGGGGCGGCTTCCCTGCTGGGCCGCGAAGCCCATCAGGAAGAGGTCGAGGTCGCCGTCCGAGTCGAAGTCGGCCCAGGCGGAGGCGGCCATGTTGACGCCGGGGAACTGGGCGTCGGTGGCCTGGAGCTTGCCTCCGGCGTTGCGCATGAGGGTGGGCGGGCTGAAGTCCTCACTGCCGCAAAGGAACAGGTCGGGGTAGCCGTCGGCGTCGAAGTCGCCCCAGCTCAGGTCGCCGTCGGAGTAGCCGGGCAGCCCCAGGTCGATGGGCGTCAGCAGCGCGCCGCCGTCGTTGCGCAGCAGCCAGGCCTGCTCGGTGGCGCGGTCTCCGCTGAGGGAGGCTCCGATCAGAGCCAGGTCCATGTCGCCGTCGCGGTCGTGGTCGGCCGCGGCCAGGCCGGCACGGGACAGGGGCGGGATCCTGTTCGGCGAGGCCTCGAGCCGGCCTCCGCGGTTGAGGTAGAGCAGCGCCCGGGGCTGCTCGTCCTTCCCCGTCCCGACGCCGACCAGGTCGGGCCAGGCGTCGTTGTCGAGGTCGGCCCAGGCCCACTGGCAATCGACAAGGGGCTCGATGGCCTGCCCCGAGGCGAAGAAGCGCCCGCCTTTGTTCTCGAAGAGGAAGGCCCGCGGCGCCTGCCCGTCGAAGCCCGAGATGAGCAGGTCGAGGTCTCCGTCGCGGTCGAAGTCGGCCAGGGCCATGTCGCCCTGGTCGAGGCCCGGGAGGCTGTCGGGGCTTGGGGCGAACGCCCTGCCGCCAAGGTTGAGCAGGACCTGCGTGGAGCGGAGGGTCTTCTTCAGCTCGTAGTCGAGGAAGGAGCCCATGGCCAGGAGGTCGAGGTCGCCGTCGTTGTCGATGTCCGCCCACTCCAGGTCGCACTTGGTCAGGCCTTGGAAGCCAAGGTCCAGGGGCAGGTACTGGCCAAAGGCCGCCCAGTTGGGCCAAAGGGCGAGCAATAGGGCGGCGGCCCAGGGGGAGAGTCTTCTGTTCATGTTGAGAAAGTTCTTGTCCATCGCGGACCAGGGGCTTGCGGGAGGGCTTGGGTCGGCATGGCCAGCGTCCCGGTTGCCAACCAGCCCCGGCCGTGTCGGCGAGCTAGGCTGGCCTATGCTAACCCTTCAAAAATATTGAAATTTTGACTTTCTCAAGGATTGCCGGAGGGTTGGCGGCAAGCCTGGCCTTGGCCCATCGCCCCGCGGCCAAAAGTCCTTTGGGGGACAGTTCCCGCAAGCGCAAGCCGACAAGGCCGCGGATCGCCAGGTTTCTTTCTGGCCGAACTCGCCTTCTGAAAACGCCAGCCATGACAAAAGTTCGACGACCCAGGCCTTCCGAAGGCTGGGAAGGCCCTTTTCGGGCTTCGCGAGAAAATCGTTTCTTCGCGCCCGACGAGAGCCTCGCTCCCCCCCTGGCCGCCCCGCGCCGCCCAAGGAGCGAGGGCTTTGATCCCTCAACAAACGCAAAGCGATGAAAACCAAAGAAGAAATCGTGCAAAACTGGCTGCCCCGCTACACGGGCATGCCCTTGGAGAAATTCGGCAAGTACATCCTGCTGACCAACTTCAACCACTACCTTGAGCTTTTCTGCGAGTGGAACCAGGTGGAGGTGGCCCTGCCCTCGGCGCCCATGCCCGCGGCCACCCACGAGGACATCACCATGATCAACTTCACCATGGGCAGTGCCAACGCCGCCACCATCATGGACCTGCTGAGCGCCATCGAGCCCAAGGCCGTCCTCTTCTTGGGCAAATGCGGCGGGCTGAAGAAGAAGAACGAGCTGGGCGACCTGATACTGCCCATCGCGGCCATACGCGGCGAGGGGACCTCGAACGACTACATGTCGCCCATGGTGCCCGCCATGCCCGCCTTCAGCCTCCAGCGCGCCGTGTCGTCCACCATCCGCGACTACAAGCAGGACTACTGGACCGGCACCGTTTACACCACCAACCGCCGCGTCTGGGAATACGACGAGAACTTCAAGGAGGTCCTGCGCAGCACCCGGGCCATGGCCATCGACATGGAGACGGCCACCATCTTCACCGTCGGCTTCGCCAACAGCATCCCCACCGGGGCGCTGCTGCTGGTCTCGGACCAGCCCATGATTTCCACGGGCGTCAAGACCTCCGACAGCGACAAGAAGGTTACGCAGAAGTTCGTCCACCAGCACGTCAAGATCGGCATCGACTCGCTCAAGGAAATCGGCAGCAAGGGCAAGTCGGTCCGGCACCTGAAGTTCTGACCGGCTCAGGCCTTGGGCCTGGGGAAGCGCAGGGCGAAGGTCGAGCCCTTGCCGAGCTGGCTGTGGCAGCTCAGCAGGCCGCCGTTGCGCTCGGCGCAGATGCGGGCGAAGCCCAGGCCCAGTCCGCTTCCCGGCTTGTCGTCGGCGTTCGAGGCCCGGGCGAAAGGCTCGAATATCCGCTCCAGGTCCTCGGGCGGGATTCCCCTTCCCTGGTCGCTCACCTCCAGGCGCAGCTCCTCCGGGCCGAAGAAGAGCTCCACCCGCAGGTCGCCCTCCGAGTACTTGAGCCCGTTCTCCCAGAGGTTGAGCAGGCAATGGTGCAGCAGCTTGCGGTCGAGCAGGACCTCGTAGGGCTGGCCGTGTACCTGGTGGACGATGCGGCGGCTCTGCCATTCGCGCAGCAGCAGGTGCTCCTTGAGGTTCTCGATGAAGTCCAGCAGGTCGAAGCGGCTCAGCTCGGGCTTGTACTGGCTCATGCCGTACTGTCCCAGGTTGATGAACTTGTCGAGGAACTCCTGCATGTGCGTGACGGTGTTGAAGATGCGCTCGGTGTGGCGGGCCATCTCGGCCTTGTGCCGCACCTGCGCCTCGCGGGCCAGGTAGGAGTTGATCAGCTCGGCGCTGGTCTGGATGGTGGCCAGGGGGGTCTTGAACTCGTGCGAGGCGAAGCGGACGAACTCCTCCCGGGCCTCGACGAGCTTGCGCTCGCGGGCCTCGTTCATCTCCGCCTGGGTCAGGTCTCGGGTGATGCTGGTCCATGAGCCGGCCTCGCCTTCGGGGTCCTGGATGCGGCTGAAGGTGGTCGAAAGGGTGGTGAACCGTCCCCGCGCGGCCTCAAGGCGGGTGCGGACCGTGAACCCTCCGCCGCGGGCCTTCTCCCGGGCCTTCTCGAAGACCGGCCGGTAGCCGGGCGGGAACAGCGAGCACCAGGTCCGGCCCTCCAGCTCCGAGGGCTCCAGGCCCAGCAGCACCTTCGAGAAGCGGTTGGCGTAGATGACCCGGAAGGAGTCGTCGTGGGTGCAGACCAGCAGCTCGGCGTTGTCGGAGAACAGGCGCAGGTGCTTGTTGGTCTTGGCCAGCTCCTCGGCCTTGAGGTTGACTTCCAGGGACAGGCGCTCGGTCAGCTTGGCCACCTCCTGCTCCTTGCGGCGCAGGTCGGTAACGTCGTGTACGGAGGCCACGCTGCCGATGACCTTGCCGTCCTGGTCGTGCAGGAGCGATCCCCTCCCCTTGAGGATCTTGGTCTTGTTGTCCAGGGTGATCACGCGGTACTCGACCTCCAGGGGCAGTTGGCTGGCCATTTCGAAGATTTTGTGGTTTTGCAGGGCCATGCGCTGGCGGTCGTCGGGGTGGACCAGGCGGAGGAAGGCCTCGGGGCTGGGCTCGAAGCCTTGCCCGGGCTCGATTTCGAAGATGCGGTACATCCCCTGCGACCAGACCATCTCGTTGGAGGGCTTGCGCATGGTGATGGTGCCGACCTTGCCCAGGATCTGGGATTCGAGCAGGATGTCGCGGTTCAGGCGCAGCTCCTCGAGGGCCAGGCCCACGTGGGTGGTCTCGTAGGCGGTCCAGGTCCAGAAGTGGGGCCGTGCGGCCTCGGAGCGGATGCGCTGGAGCACGGTCTCGAAGCTCCGGTGCGGCCCGGCCTCGTCGCCCGTGGCGATCTTGAGCTTGAGGGAGTCGCGGTTCTGCCGGATGGCCTGGCGCAGGGCGTCCGCCTCCTCGGGCTTGAAGGCCTCCAGCCGCCAGATGGGCCCCTCGGCGCGCCCGAACTGCCCTTCGAAGGCGGGGTTGGCCTCGCGGACCAGGCCCTTCGAGTCCATGATAAGCATGGGCAGCTCGCTCATGCGGAAGACCACGTGGAAGAGCTCGCTCTTGAAGTCGAGCTCGGCGTCCTTGCGCTTGAGCGAGAGCGACTGGGCGGCCATCTTGTCCTTGAGCAGGCTGTTCTCGAACTCTGCCCGCGAGGCCATGGACTTCCAGGTCTGGATGTTGGCCAGGGCGCCCACCACCAGCGGCTTGGGGCGCGCGGGGTCGAGGGGGGCGTGGGCCGTGCATTTGAACCAGGTCCATTGCCCGCGGGCCAGGGCCCGGAACTCGAAGGAGGCCTGCTCGCGCTCGCCCCGCTCGAGCTGCCCGATGGTCTGCCGGAAGGCGGCCAGGTCTTCGGGGTGGACCCACCGGCCGAACCAGTTGGAGGCCCTTTCGAGCAGCTCGCTCTCCAGGCCCACGACGCTCTGCTGGCCCTCCTTGAAGCGCAGGCTGTCGCTGACCGGGTCCCATTGCCAGAACAGCTCGTCCGAGGCCTGCACCATGCGCGCCAGCCCGTCCACCTGCTCGCGCAGCCCGGAAATGGCCTGCTGCCTTTCCAGCATGGTCGAAAAGGCCAGGCAGATGCTCTCCAGGAAGCGCTCCTCGCTGGAGAGCAGCTTGGGCGCTCCCCGCTGGCCCCAGAAGAGCAGGGCCAGCCGCGGGCCTCCGGGCACGGAGCCGAACACGGCCAGCAGGTCCTCCTCCGGGCCTTCGAAGCGGGTCCGGCCCGAGACGCCCTCGAAGCGGCCCGGCAGGGCCAGCGGCTCGGCCTTGGGGCGCAGGCTCCTGACCACGGCTTGCTCCTGCTCGACGGCCAGGGTGCCCAGGTCGGCCCTGGTGAAGCCGAAGAAGACCCGCAGCTCCTCGACGATCCTGGGCCATTCGCGGCCAGGGTCGGCCATGCCCACCAGCCCGCGGGCCACGACGGTCTCGAAGTCGAGCAACTGGAGCAGCCGGTGGTTTTGCAGCTCGCTCCGGTTCAGGGGCTCGTGGTAGGCGGCGAATCCCAGGAGCTCGCCCGAGGGCCCGCGGTGGGCGGTGGCCACGACGCGGTAGTGCCGCGAGGCCGCGCCGCGGGTCTTGAGCAGGCTCGCGCCCTCCCAGCGGTCGCGGGTCTGGAGCAGCTCGAGGATGCCGCTGGCGGCCACCTCGTCGCGCTTGTCCTGGAGGCCGCCGCTTTCCAGGGCCTGGGCCAGGTCGTAGCCGGTCATCTGCCGCAGGGCCTCGTTCATGAAGACCAGGCGGTCGTCCTTGTCCACGAAGGCCACGCCCGCGGGCTGCCGCTCCACGGCGGCGAAGAAGAAGTCGCTCAAGGCGGTCTGGGTGGGTTCCATTCGGGGCGATGTTGTGGGCTTCTCGGTCAGGGGTTGATTCGCTCGACGCGGGCGGTGGCGCAGGTGGCCCCGGCGTCGCGGGCGTAGGCCTCGAGGCGGTAGCTGGCCGTCTGGGGGGCCCGCAGCTCCAGCTCCTGCACGATGCGGCAGCAGGTCTCGTCGCGGCTTTGGCCGAGGGGCTGCTGGCCGAGCCAGAGCTCGAGGACCACTTCGCGGGCGGGGTTGGGGGCGAGGCTGTGGCAGTCGTAGGCCTCGGCCCAGAGGCGGTAGCGCTGGCCTTCATCGAGCCGCAGGTCGAACCGGGCTTTGGCCGGGCGCCGCGGGTCGGCGCTGGCGGGCAGGGCAATGGCCAGGCTGTCGGGCGGCGGCGGGGCCTGGGCGGGCGCGCCGAGCAGGGCGGCCCAGAGCGGGGCGGCTAGGAGCGCGGGGGTTGCCATGTCGGGCTTGGTTTTTCGGGTGTTCAGGCCAGCTCGTCCAGCCAATTGAGCCAGGTCTCCATGCCTTGGCCGGTGGTGGCCGAAAGCTCGACGAAGCGCAGGTCGGGGTTGACGCGCCGGGCGTACTCCTTCATCTTCTCGACTTCGAAATCGACGTAGGGCAGCAGGTCGGTCTTGTTGATGACGCACCACTGCGAGCCGCGGAACATGTCGGGGTATTTCAGGGGCTTGTCGTGCCCCTCGGTAACGCTGACGATGACCACGCGCAGGCGCTCGCCCAGGTCGAAGGCGGCGGGGCAGACCAGGTTGCCGACGTTCTCGATGAACAGGAGGCTTCCTTGCTGGGGCTGTAGCTGCTTGAGGGCCAGGTTGACCATGCGGGCGTCGAGGTGGCATCCGCTGCCGGTGTTGATCTGGACGGCCTTGGCCCCGGCGGCCTCGATGCGGCGGGCGTCGTTGAGGGTCTGCTGGTCGCCCTCGATCACGCTGATGGGGCGCGCGCCGGCTCGGGCGGCGATGGTCTTCTCGAGCAGCGAGGTCTTTCCGGAGCCGGGCGAGCTGACCAGGTTGAGGGCGGCGATTTCCTTGGCCTCGAAGTAGCCCCGGTTGCGCTCGGCCAGCAGGTCGTTCTGGCGCAGCACGTCCAGCTCCAGGCGCAGCTCGCGGCTCAGGGGGCCGGGCTGGTCCGCCGGGTGGTGGTGGTGGTGCCCGCCGTCGTGTTCGTGGTGGTGGTGGTGGTCCCCATCGTGGTGGTGATGGTTTCCGTTGTGGTCCAGGTGGATATGTTCACCGTTGGTCTTGAGGATGACCACTCCGTCCTGGTTTCCGCATCCGCAGGTCGCGCACATGGTTTCGGTTTTTTGGGGTTAAGGAACAATGGGCACAATTTACGCGAAATCCTTTGAATTTCGGCAGGATGAGGGGGATTGGGCCTGGCAAGGCTGTCGCCAGGCGGATCCGGTCCATGCGCCGATGTGGGCGGATGTGCTATCTTTGCCCAGGCGGAAAGGCCAGGTTCGCATCGGGCCTGGAAACACGGCGCACGCAACTCAAAAGCCTCCCAGCCATCTCAAGAGCCTACAAAATACTGATTTTCACGGCGGTCGTGCTGTTCGTCCTGCCCAGCCTCTTGTACCTGCTGCTGATGAGCGCCGGGGCGCAGACCTATTTGGCGCGCAAGGCCGTGGCCTTCGCCCGCGAGCAGTACGGCCTGGAAATGTCGATCGGGCGGGTGGACATCCGGCTCTTCAGCACCATCGAGCTCGAGCAGGTCTTCGTGGCCGACGAGCAGGGCGACACCCTGGTGAGCCTCACAGAGCTCTGGCTGGACTTCGACGAGTTTTCGATGAAGAGGAAGCGGGTCGTCTTCGACGAGATCGTGCTGCTGGAGCCGCGGGGCAGCCTGCGCGCGGACAGCACCGGGCGGATGAACTTCCAGTACCTGATCGACGCCTTCGCCTCCGACAAGCCCCCCAAGCCCGACGACACGACCGCCAGCCCCTGGGACCTCTCGTTCTACCGTTTCCGGGTGGAGGACGCCCGTTTCGACTACCAGGTGGAGGGAGCCGAGCCCGATTCGGGCTACCTGGACTTCAACAACCTGGGCATCACCGACTTCGACCTGGTGATTGACGATTTCAGCAGCCAGGGCGACACGCTGCTCTTCGAGCTGGAGCACCTGGGGTTCCGCGACCACTCGGGCTTCGTCTTCCGCGACCTGCGGGCCGACTGCCTCTACAGCGGCCAGCACCTCGAGCTCGACCGCCTGGGGCTGCTCTTCGAGGGCTCGAGCCTGCACGCCCAGCGGCTGGCCCTGCACTACCCCAGCACCGAGGCCTTCGACGAGTTCGAGCGCCTGGTGCGCCTGGAGCTGCGCCTGGACTCGTCGAACCTGCGCACGCAGGACCTGGCGCACTTCGTGCCCGAGCTGCGCGGCCTGGAGGACTCGGTGGCCCTGGCTGGCAAGGTGGAAGGCACCGTGGAGCACCTGGTCGGGGAGGGCTTCAGCCTGCGGCACGGCCGCGAGACGGCCCTATCGACCGACTTCCGCCTCGACGGCCTGCCCGACATGGCCAAGGCCCGGCTCGACTTCCACCGCCTCGACCTGCGCACCAGCGCCGCCGACCTCGCGGCCGTGCGCCTGCCGCCCTTCGACAGCCTCGTCTTCCTCGAACTGCCCGACGAAGTGGCCCGCATGGGGCGCATCCACTACACCGGCCGCGTGGCCATGCTCGAAGGCGACATCCTGCCCAGGGGCAAGCTCCAGACCGACGCCGGCGAGCTCGACTTCGACATGGTGCTGCGGACCGACACCGCCACCGGCGACATGAGCTTCGAGGGAGGCACCCAGATCATCCGCCTCGACCTGGGCCGCATCCTCGACAGCGAGAGCCTCGGCTGGCTCAGCCTCGAGGCCAAGCTCAAGGGCGGAAGCTCGCCCACGCAGGCCTTCTTCGCCGACATCGAGCGCCTGGAGGTGCTCAGCCTCGAGGTCAACGGATACCCCTACCAGCACATCAAGGCCCAAGGCAAGGCCTCCGACGAAGGCTTCCGCGGCACCATCGACATCGAGGACCCCAACCTGCGCATGCGCAACAAGGTCCTGATCGACATGGGCCAGGACCTCACCTACGTCGAATACGAGTCCCAGCTCTTCTTCGCCGACCTCTACGCCCTGGGCCTCGACACCGTCCGCCCCAACCCCATGCTCTCGCTCGAGATGAGCGGGCACCTGCTCGGCTCCGACATCGAGAACCTCGAGGGCTTCATGGACATGCCCATGATCCGCTACTGGGACGACGAGCACGATATCGAGACCGCCGTGGACATGGTCGTCACCCGCGACGCCGAGCAGGTCCGCCTGGTCGAAATCGACCTGCGCGACATCTTCCACGCCACCATCGAGGGGCAGTTCAAGATCGAAAGCATCACCCAGCAGCTTTCCGACTTCTTCTTCGGCCTGATGCCCGTCATGGCCGCAGCCTCGGCCCCGGCCGAAGACGAGCCCGTGCCGCCCGCGGAGCCAGCGCCCGACGAGTATTTCGACTTCATGATCAACTTCAAGGACATCGCCTCCCTGACCGAGGTGTTCATGCCGGAGCTTTCCATCGACAACAAGACCAAGATCAACGGCCGGTTCAGCACCCGCGACAAGTTCAGCATGAGCCTGGTCTCCAGCTTCGTCCAGCTCTCGTCGAACCGGCTGGAGGACTTCTTTGTAGAGGCCCAGACCCGCGAAGGGCGGCTGCTGATGGACATCGGGATGAAGCGCTTTTTCCTGAGCGACAGCATGGCCCTCGAAAATGTGTTGATTTTCAACGAGATACACAACGACTCGGTCGAATCGCGGGTGCGCTGGAACGACTGGAAGCCGAAGAACACCCGCGGCAGCCTCGACCTGGTCTCGTTCTTCAGCCTGCGCGACAGCCTCGCGGCCCCGACCCTGAACGTGTCGTTCCTGCCTTCCGAAATCACCCTGCTCGATTCCATCTGGGCCATCGAGCGCTGCCACCTGACCATCGACAGCAGCCGGGTGGCCATCGACGACCTGACCATCTTCAACGAGTCTTCCATCCTGAGCTCGGACCTGGAGCAGAACATCAAGGTCTCCGGCGTCGTCTCCGAGTCGCCGCACGACTCGCTCATCGTCGTGGTCAACAACCTGAACCTGGCCTTCGTGAACGTCTTCATGGAAGGCACGGAGTTCTCGCTCGAGGGCATCCTCAACACGCGGGCCAACCTCTCGGGGCTGTACGAAAGCCCCGTGGTGCTCAGCCACAACGTCATCTCCAACTTCACGGTCAACGGGCAGAACTTCGGCGACATGACACTGGCCACCGACTGGGACCCCCGCTCCAAGCGTGCCCACACCCACCTCTACGCCGTGCGCCGCGACACGACCATCAACATCGAAGGCTACCTCGAGCCCGAGACCGGTGCGCTGAACTTCCAGAAGGTCATCTTCGACAAGTTCCCCCTGGCCATCTTCAATCCCTTCCTCGAAGGGGCCATCACCATCAACGACCAGAGCATCCGCATGTCGCGCATGAACGCCGACCTGCGCCTGACCGGAACCCTGGAGAAGCCCTCGCTCAACGGCCGGGTCTATCTCAAGAGCTTCAACTTCGTGGTGGACATGCTGCAATCGAACTACCAGTTCTCCGACACCATCCACATCGTCAACAACGACATCCTGTTCAACGACATGAAGATCTACACCCCGCCCAACGGCGTGGGGAGGCTCAACGGCGGCATCTACACCGGCGACTTCTCCGACATCCGCATCGACCTGCTCTTCAAGGCGGCCAACTTCCTGTTCCTCGACACCCCGCCCACCGAGGAGGCCCTCTACTACGGCAAGGTCTTCGCCGACATGGACTGCAGCATCAAGGGCAAGCCCGACGACCTGGCCGTCAAGCTCTGGGCCAAGACCAACAAGGACACCCAGATCAACATCTCGCTCGGGCAGGCCAGCGAGGCCAACCAGGCCGACTACATCACCTTCGTCACCACCGACACCTCCGCCCTGCGGCAAGACGAGCCCGAGCCCATCACGGGCATCAACCTCAACTTCGACCTCGAGATCGACCCCCAGACCGAGGTGCGCATCATCTTCGACCCGCAGACCGGCGAGATGCTCAAGATCCAGGGGGCCGCCAACCTCCGCATGGCCATGAACGCCCTGGGCGACATCTCCATGAACGGCGACTACGTCGTCGAGAAGGGCAACTACATGCTCAACCTCGAGAACGTGATCATGCGCGAGTTCAACGTCTCCCGCGGCGGAAGCCTGGTCTGGACCAACGACCCCGCCAACGCCAAGGTCGATCTGGCGGCCGTCTATGAAATCAAGAACGTCCTGCTCTACGACCTCACCCAAGACGAGCGCGACCTCGAGACCAAGGTTACCGTCAACTGCATGCTGGTCATCTCCGACTACCTGGCCGACCCCAAGCTCGAGTTCCGCGTCTCGCTGCCCGACGCCCAGGAGCGCATCAACTCCCAACTGGCCGGCCTCTCGCCCGAGGAGATGAACAAGCAGTTCCTGACCCTGCTCATCGTCCGGCGCTTCCAGCCCCTGCCCGGCATGCAGGGCGGCGTCCAGACCGGCGGGGGCTTCGGCAGCGACCAGCTCCTGTCGAACCAGCTCAGCAACTGGCTCTCGCAGATCAGCAATGACTTCGACATCGGCGTGGACTACAACTCCGGCTCCGAGATCACCGGCGAGCAGCTCGAGGTGGCCATGCAGACCCAGTTCCTCGACGACAAGCTCAAGGTCAACGTCGGCGTGACGGGCCAGAGCCAGTCGCAGAGCGCCGCCGCCGCCTCCGGAGGCAACATCGCGGGCGACTTCGAGCTCGAGTACAAGATCTCGCAGAAGTTCCAGGTCAAGGCCTACAACAAGTCCACCGACCCCAGCCGCGCCGACCTCGGGGCCGCCTACATCCAGGGCCTGGGCATCTTCTACCGCAAGGACTTCACCTACCTGCGCGAGCTCAAGCTGTTCCGCTGGCTGGGCAAGCCCAACGAGCCCCGTGTCATCGAGGAGATGCCCTGAGCGCCGACTTCGCGGGCTTCCCGTCCGTGCGGTACTCCCCAAGCGTTGTGCAGGAAGAGGCTTGCACAAGGTGGATCCGCAGTCCAGGCTTGAACCACCGATGTTCAGAAGGAAGTCAAGCGGTCGTCCTTCCGAACACAAGCGCGAGGTTTCGAAGTCCAAGCTGCTCAAAACTTTGGGCTTGGCCAAAGAAGGTAGAGTCAACTTATTGGAATTAAGATGTTTGCAGGTTTTCCAACAGACCCTGAGCATCTTTTTGTCATCTGTTTACAACCGTTCAATCGCATCAATTCGCAATCCGGTTTTTTTATGGATTACATCAATTGGGACACCATTTTCTTTTAATGATTTTGCGAATTCAATTATCACTTTGTCTTTATCTTCCAAGGCTTTGTCTTTTTTGTCTAGTTCGCCTTCTAAATATGTAATCCTGTTGTCTCTTTTTATCAGCGTTTTCAAATATTCATCTTCGGCAAACATTTGTTCTTCCAAGTTTGGATTATCGATTGATGCGGCTTGTATCCTTTTTATTACGCGGTCTAAAAATCCGGGGAAAAACTTTCGGATTATTCTTAACCTGTGTTCGTTGTTTTTCACTATCGATTTCTGGTCGAATAATTTTAACAGCGTGTATAATTTGCGCTTGTAGTCATCGTCTTTGTAATCATCTTCAACAACATGATGCAGGTTGGGCAACTGGACCACCCAGATGTCATAGCTCAAATTGTCAATGAATTCGTTGTGCTTTTGTAGATTTTTATTTTTATAAATCCCCGTTTTTGTTCTATTCGTCTTGATCAACAAATCATTAATTTCGTTTTCAATCCTAAAATTGAGTATAAAAATCGGTATTAGCCGGATGGGTTTTTTTACGGTTTCTATGGCTTGTGTTTTGGGGTCTGTGATTTCCTTTTCCTGCTTTCTTTGGAAATTTTTGCTGATGTACCGTTTGAACCTAAAGATATCATCCGGCTCGCTTGCCTTTTGCAATTCTATCATTATCATTTCTTCCGATCCGTCAGGCAATTCGATGATGGCTGTAAAATCAAGATGGAACAAAAAAATATCGTCCTTTGTTTTAGGGTCTTGAATCTCTATCTTTGTCCAATTTTCATTTTTTTCGGAATGAGTTATTGGTTCAAGATGCAATTTCTTTATTTTTTCGTTTATCAATGTCGAAATCACAATCATCGCACTGTCTGGGTCTTCCATCAAATACCTAAAAACCACATCATAAATCGGATTCGGTATGATGATGTAATCATTTTCGTTCATGTGTTGTTCCGTCTTCTTCATTCCTGTTTCATTTGAGTTTATGATGCAAATTTATGAAATTTTCAAATTTTCCCATCCTTGTCTTCATTTTTATCGGGTCAATTTCGCACGTCACACCCAGGCTCTGCCCAAGCGTTGCACAGGAACGAGGCTTGCGTTAGGCGGATCCTCGAGCCAGGCTTTACCGCCGATGTTCAGAAGGAAGTCAAGCGGTCGTCCTTCCGAACACAAGCGCGAGGTTTCGAGGTCTAAGCTGCTCAAAACTTTGCGTTTGGCCAAAGAAGATGAGTTTAACTTCTTGTAATTGAGGCGATTGCAGGTTTTTCGGCAGACCCTGATTGATTTCTACTTGATGCGTCTGCATAAAAACGGAAACAAACATCCGCCGTGCAAGCCCGCTGTTTGCTTGCGGTGGCTTTGTGCGTCGGGCAAAAAGCAGGCAGGCATTGTTGGTATGCTTGGTGTTAGTAACTTGTTGTTTTTCAGTCAGTTACTTGCTATTTCGCTTTTAGGTTATCCAAATCTGCCATATCTTGTGGACGACCTGATGCCTTTTTATTTTTCCGCAAGTTTTCTAGGTCAATGAAATTGATTACTATATCATCAACTTCAACTTCTAATTTGCTATTGTAGCACTCTTTAAACTCTACTCCGTCACAGGATGTTATCAAATCAATCCTATTGGGTGGATAACCTAATTGCACAAATTCATCGTGTTTCAGAAAATCTGTTTTATGCAATCCAATGCTGCCAAATCCAAATTGTTTTAATGCGTTCATTACATTTTCAGCGTTTTCATCAGAAACCAATAACCAGATATCCAAATCTTTGGTATATCACGGATAACCATGAAAGCCAACAGCATACCCGCCAATAATTAAATATTTGACGTTATTTACGTTTAACAATTGAATAAACTCTTTGAAATCCTTGTTCAGTACCATATTGCCAAGTATTAAATTCTAATCTGATTTGTTCTATTGTTTGCAACCGTACAATATAGGGTTGAGATTGCCAAAATAAAAAATCATTGCCTTGTTCTTTGATTTTACCCTTCCTAACAAATGTTCTGTCTATTTTTGAGTCTTCCATGGTTTCAATTGTGAGGTCAATTTTAATTCAAATTCGCAATATCAATCTTTAACATGTGTATAAGTAATTCATCCGCAAGAATATTTTCATCAGTATCAGTTTTAATTGCGTGTCTTTGAACGGACTCTCCGACAACTCTAACCAACTTTCACTAACAAAGTAATTGTTAGTGAAAGGCCATGAAAATTGCTTTCAATTTTTTTGAACGATCACCTGAAAAATTAACCCAAAATTAGGTTTTAAAATTGAGACATCCGCAGTTTTGGAGGGTAGCCTGCTCATCGGGGGGGGGGGTAATTGACGATATTCAAAGCTACAAACTATATCTTGGAAAAGCAAATGCTTGGGCGAAATTTTTCCACAAGCCTCCGACAGGTGCGATACTCCCCATCGGTTGTGCAGGAAGAGGCTTGCGCAAGGTGAATCCGCAAGCCAGGCTTGACCTCCGATGGGAAAAAGGAAGACATTCAATTATTTTACTGAACACAATCGCAAGTTTTTGAGGTCCAAATATCAAAAACCTTGTAATTGGCCAAAGAAAAAAGGACTTAATTTGCTGTAATTGAGCAGATTGCGTTTTTTTTAGCAGGCACTGCTCTATTCATTCATTAATTCTTAGCCAAAATGAACCACCATGCCGTTCAACATTTTTCATGTTAGAGTGTTTCCATATAGGTTTAATTTGTTTGCTAAGCTCCGTGTCTTCAAAAACGAAATAGTTCGGTAACAATGGTTGGTATTTATTACTATTTGCAAGCAAATACATCGCTAATCCATATTGTTCAGAATAAAATCGATCGCACATGAATTGGGGATAGTCGTAAGGCAAGTAAATATCATGTATGTGCACAACTACTCCTTTTTTTAGTCTTGGTAATATTTCAAGATAAAAAACCATTGAATCAGAATTGGGTAATATTCTGTGTGAGTTATCTACAAACAATATATCGTTTTCTCCTAATTCAGTTACAATATCGTAATTAATATTCTCAAAAGGCTCTCGGATTATTTTATCGGCTAATTCATCTATTTCTGCCCTTGGCAACGGGTCTATTGATATAATCCGTGTATCGATATTTTGTTCTGTTTTGGCTTTGTGTGCAACCTTTGTTGAATTTCCAGAACCAATCTCTACATACTTTTTGGGTTTAAGTTCTGAAACTAAAGTGTATATACCTATCATATCAAGACCAGGCATAAAGCCGTTATTCCAACTTGGTTTGAGAGCATCAGTCTCTTTATTCCAATCTTTTATTTCCCAAATGGCATCTTTGTATCCTAATGCCTTATCTAATAAGTCTTTGTAATTGCCTCTTTTCGAATTGATAATTGAGTATAATTCTTTATGAGGAGGCAACCCATTGCCATAACGTGGTTTAAAATTCACCCTATATTCCAAAAAAAGATTTTGGAACCTTGGATTCAAAAATTTGTAGATGTCTTTTGCTTTCATATTGAGTTACGCATTATTGAAGAGTTCAATGAAAAATGCTTTCATATTTTTTCTAAAATAGCACCTTAAAAATTACACCAAAAATCAGATGTTAAAATTGAGACATCCCCGGTTTTGAAAGGTAGCCTGCTCATCGGGAGGGTGAACTTGACGTTATCCAAATTTACAAACTATACCTTGGAAAAGCAAGCGCCCGGGCGATATTTATTTTCACCACGCTCCGACATGAATTGAATTTTGAGTCAATCTTGATCGAATCGTTTGATTAACAGATGCTTTTTGGGTCTGGTCTTCCAGATTCAGGAATGCCCCGTCCTTTTTTGGTGGCTTGCGCTCGATGGGCTTCACCCGTGGCAGGGATTTGGCGCTCCCTCGGGTTTTTCGCGGCGAATCCTGCGGATCTTCGAAGGGGGCGGCGCCCTACGATCTTATGCCAAGTCGGGTTCGGATATTTGACCAGCGGACGCAACTTGGTATCAGGCATTTCACCACCGAGCGCGACCTGGCATGGAGTGTCGGGGGCGAGGGCCTTCGTCCCCCAAAACTTTCTGGAGGCGGCTTCGGGGAGGCCTTCGTAGCCTCGACCTTGGGCGTAGGATGGCCCCTCGGATGGGCAAGGCCTCTTCCTTTGGGACAGAAGGATAGCGGATATTTTTTTCGTGGGCCGCTCGGAATACTTACATTTACGGAGGCCTTGCTGGCTTGGCCGTGGGATCCGCTTGCTCCTTCGGTAGCAAGACAGCCGAAGCCGCATCCATCAACCCCAACGAAGGAAAAGCCCATGCCGAAGACGAGCGAACAGAATCCGTGGGTTCAAAACCTGTTTTTGGCGGCCCTGTATTTCGGCTTGGGCAAGCTGGCCTTCGCGCTGTCGTCGAGCCTGGGCATCGTTACGAACGTGGCCTTCTTCCCGGAGGGCGTCGCGCTGGCCTTCGCGATTGCCCGGGGGCCGGTGGTTTTTTGGGGCATCTTCGCGGGGCAGTTCGCGCTGGGTTTCGGGGCTGGGCCTTCGGTGGGGGCGCTGCTGGCCATTTCGGTGGTCAACGGGCTGGCCTCGCTGCTGGGGGCCGAGGTCTATGGCCGCCTGGGGCACAAGCCTACTTCGCGGGGGCCTCGGGCGCTGCTGGCCATTTCGCTGGTCTCGATGCTGGTGGCGCAGCCGATTTCGGCCAGCCTGGGCAACCTGGCGCTGCTGCTGGGCGGCGGCCTGGCGGCGGCCGACTATCTGGACTCGTGGCTGACGTGGTGGATGGGCAACTGCGTGGGCCAGATGGTCATGGCGCCGCTGGCCCTGCTGCTGCTGACGGCCGAGCGGGGCTTCCTGCGGCTGGGCGGCTGGCTCTCGTACCTGGGCACGCTCGTCTTCGGCTCGGGCGTTTACTGGCTGGCCGACCAGGTGGGGGCGGAGTTCTCGTTCATCGCGCTGCTGCTGCTGTTCCCGTTCTTCATCCTGCTGGCGGTTTACGTGAGCTGGCCGGTGCTGGCTTTGTCGCTGATGCTGAACACGTTGTTTGCGTTTGGCCTGACGAGCTGGGGCCACGGGCCTTTCGCGGCGGCCACGCGGCTGAGCTCCTTCGTCCGGCTGGACATGCTGTTGCTGGGGCTTCAGTTGACGATTCCGCCGCTGAACGCCCTGGTGGGCAAGGTGCGCCACGAGCGGGGCCTGGCCCGCGCCAGCGAGGAGCGCTACCGGCTGCTGGCCGAGAACATCTCGGACGGGGTGGCCTGGCTGCAAGGCGGGCAGCTCCGCTTCGCCTCGCCCTCGTACCTGCGGATGCTGGGCCTGCCTGCGCAGGCGCAGGCGCCCTTGCCGTGGGAGCGCGTCCTGGAGCGGGTGCATCCGGACGACCGCCCGCGGCTGCTCGACATCTGGCTGCGCTGCCCCGAGGGCCTCGACCGGCGGCACGAGTGCGAGTACCGCGTCGCGGCGCCGGGCGGAGGCTGGGTCAGGATGGAAGACTGGGCCCGCTGCGACTTGGATTTCAGCACCGGCGAGCAGGCCGTTTACATCAACACCCGCGACATCGACGGCAAGAAGAAGATGCAGGAGAGCCTGCGGGCCAACCAGGAGACCCTCCGGCTGGCCATGGAGAACGGGCAGGTCGGCTTCTGGCAGCACGACCTCGAGCGGGGCAAGTTCAGGGCCTCGCCCAGTTGGCTGCGGGGGCTGGGCTACGAGGAGTTCGTGCAAGACTGGGAAAGCTGGACGGGCCTGCTGGTGGCCGAGGACCTGGACGCCTACGCCCACCAGCAGATGCTGCTGCGCTCGGGGCAGGAGGAGCAGGTCTCGACCAGCTTCCGGGTGGTTTCGCGGCAGGGGGCGCTCATCTGGCTGATCGAGCGGGCCAAGGTGCTGGAGTGGGGGCCGGACGGCAAGCCTTCGCGGCTGGTGGGCACGCTGGTGAACGTCAGCCAGCTCAAGAGCGCCGAGGAGCGGCTCAAGCGGGCCGACAGGGCCAAGAACCGGCTGCTGTCCATCGTCTCGCACGATCTGCGCGGCCCGCTGGGGCTGATGGCCCAGCAGGCGCGGTCCCTGGCCCAGGACCCGATGGGGCGCGACCTGGCCCAGGGCCTGGCCCAGGCCCACGAGCTGCTCGAGAACCTGCTGCAATGGGCCAAGCTCGACATGGACGAACTGCCCCAGGTACCCTCGCGCTTCTCGCTGCGCCAGGCCGTCGAGCAGGCCTCGCGGGCCGTGGACGCGCAGGCCAAGGCCCGTGGGCTGCGCCTGCTCAACCAGGTGGAGCCCGAGGCCCTGGTGCTGGCCGACTTCAACGGCCTGCAAGTGGTCTTGCGCAACCTGCTGGCCAACGCGATACGCTTCAGCCCGCGGGGCGGGCAGGTCAGCCTGGCCAGCGAGTCCCGGCCGCCGCGGGGGCAGGTGTGCTGGGTGAGCGACCAGGGCCCCGGCCTGGGCCTGGCCAACCCGCAGGACGTGTTCTACGCCGAGGCCAAGCCGAAGTCCGACAGCGGCCTGGGCCTGGTCATGGCCCGCAAGTTCGTCGAGAAGAACGGCGGCAGCATCTGGGTCGAAAGCAGCGGCCCCCAGGGCACGACCTTCGGCTTCAGCCTGCCCGGGGGCCAGGCCGAGGCCGCCGAGGCCGATGAGGTCGCTGAGGGCGGCTGGGCGGAGGTCCTGGCCAAGATGGGCCGCCAGCCCGAAATGGCCAGCGCCTTCGGCCAGGAGCTCGAGGCCCTGCTGGGCAGCACCCGCGAGCTGCTCTCGGAGGACGCCATCAGCGCCCTGGCCGAGCGGCTCCGCCGGCAGGGCCGAGCCAACGACTGCCCTAGCCTGGAGCGTTCGGCCCTGCAGATCGAGGAGGCCCTCAAGATTTTCGACCTCGAGCGCATCAACCAGGAGATGCGGAGACTGTCCGTCTTGGCCGAAAGGCTTTCCCCGGAACCGCCCATTTTTTGAAACTAGCGCTATTTTTGATTAAATTTGGCCTTTGGCGCGTCGTCAAGCGGTTTTTGGGAATCCGCGTGGCCTGTGCCAGAGGTTTTTCCATCACACAACCCATTTTTTTCCATCAACCTTTATCCATCATCATGAAAAAAGCAATCATTTTGGCTGGAGCCCTTTCCATCTCGGTGGCTGCCCACGCCCAAAAAGGAAAGGTCAACAGCGCCAACAGCTTCTTGTCGCAGGGCTTGCTCGACAAGGCCAAGGAGCAGATCGACATCGACCTGGCCGCCCAGGACGAAAACACCGTGCAATGGGACAAGGCCTGGTTCACCCGAGGCAGGATCTACCAGAGCCTGGCCGAGTCGCCCCTGCCGATGTACAACGAGCTGGAGCCCGACGCGCCGCGCATCGCCCTGGAGGCCTACCGCCAGGCCCTGAAGTTCACGGCCATGGACAAGAACGCCTACGAGGACGAGGTGCGCGACCAACTGCCCGGCATCAAGGACCTCTACTTCAACACCGGCGTGCAGGCCTACCAGAACGGCCAGCAGGAGCCCGCCTACGAGGCCTTCCGCGCCTGCGTGGCGATTGACAGCCTGGCGCAGGCCGCCACCAAGGACACCCTGGTCTATTACCTGGTCGGCGAGACGGCCCTCAACGTCGGCAAGCCCGAGGTGGCCGTGCCCTACCTCCAGGTGGCCGCCGACCTGGGCTTCGACGGCGCCCTTTCCACCCTGGCCACCGCCTACTCGCGGCAAGGCATGGTGGACAAGGCCGAGCAGATCCTGACCGACGCGCTGGCCAAGGACCCCACCAACGGCGACCTGCTCATCCAGGTGGTCAACTTCTACCTCATCGACAAGGACGACCCCGAGAAGGCCATCGGCTACATCGACGAAGTCATCGAGAAGGACCCCGAGAACGTCTCGTTCTGGCACGCCAAGGGCGTTACCCACAACAAGCTGGGCCAGGTTGACCAGGAGCGCGAGGCCTACCAGAAGGCCCTGTCCATCGACCCCAACTTCTATCCCTCGCTCTACAACCTGGGCGCCGTTTACATCAACCAGGCCAGCGTCTGCTTCACCGCCGCCAACCAGATTCCGCCCAGCCAAGCCGCCGCCTACGACGCCAAGGTGGCCGAGGGCAAGAAGAACCTCAGCGACGCCGAGCCTTTCCTGGCCCGCGCCCTGGAGCAGAAGCCCGACGACGTGGACGTCATGCGCGCCCTGATCGAGGTCTATGTCAAGACCCAGCAGTACGACAAGGCCAACACCCTCAAGGCCCGAATCGACGAGCTGGAAGGAGGCGAGTGAGCCTGCGCGGCCGAATGGCAAGCCCTTGGCCGCGGGAAGCCTCGTCGCTTCCCGCGGCCTTCGTTTTCGATGTGCCACCGCTGGCCGTCCCAAAGCCCGCTTCCGTGCCGAAAAATCATCGGCATTGGTGCTTCGGGCCGATTTTTTCCTAAATTCAAGGCCGCGAAAATCGCTGTCGGCCCCCAACGAAGACCTCCGAAAACCCCAATCCCTTCAACCTCTTCCCCCGATGGACAAGCAGCCTTACAAGATCTTGCTGGTGGACGACGACCCCATGGTCATGTTGCAACTGAGCAAGCTCGTGGGCAAGATCAGCGGCAAGCATGTCCTGGTCAAGGCGCGCGATGGCATGGAGGCCCTCCGGAAGGCCCTCGACGAGCAGCCCAACCTGATCATCATGGACTGGGAGATGCCGGTCCTCTCGGGCATGGACGCCCTGCTGGCCCTCAAGAAGGACCCCAAGACCCGCGAGATCCCCGTCATCATGGCCACCGGCAACTCATCCTCCGAAGCCCTCAAGGACGCCCTCGAGGCCGGCGCCATCGACTACGTCCGCAAGCCCATCGACACCGTCGAGCTCACCTCCAGGGTCAGCTCCGCCATCCGCTTCAGCCTTTCGAGGGCCATGATCCTGGCGCAGAAGGACCAGCTCGAGCGGAACCACCAGGAGCTCCAGCGCAACTTCGAGGACCTCAAGCTCCTGGGCTACATCGGCCAGCAGCTCACCTCTTCGCTTTCGGTCGAGAAGATCATGGACACCTCCTTCCGCAACCTCCAGAACATCATCCCCTTCAGCGTCTTCGGCATCGGGCTGCACAACCCCGCCAACGACAGCCTCGAGTTCTTCGTAACGCAGCATTCCGGCGAGCGCCTGCCCTATTTCAGCTACACCCTGGCCGAGACCAACCGCATGGCCGTGCAGTGCTTCCTCCGCGGCGAGACCTTCCTCATCGGAGACTTCGATGTCGAGTACGTCAACTACGTCGAGTGCCGCCCCGACCCCAAGGTCGGGCAGCAGAGCCGCTCGATGATCTACCTGCCCCTGAGCATCGACATGAAGAAGGTAGGCGTGATCACCATCCAGTCCAGCGAGGTCAACGTCTATAACAAGTACCACACCAACCTGCTGGCCAACCTCACGGCCTTCATCGCCATCGCCCTCGACAAGGCCCGCATCTACGCCCAGCTCGAAAGCCAGAAGAAGGAGCTCGAGAAGAAGAACCGCAGCATCACCTCCAGCATCAACTACGCCAGCCGCATCCAGTCGGCCATCCTGCCCGCCGAGGAGGAGGTCCGCCAGTTCTTCCCCGATTCGTTCGTCTTCTTCCAGCCCCGCGACATCGTCAGCGGAGACTTCTACTGGATGCGCCAGACCGAGAAGTCGCCCCTGGGCGGAAGCCGCGGCGCGACCTTCCTCGCGGCGGCCGACTGCACCGGGCACGGCGTGCCGGGCGCCTTCATGTCCATGCTCGGCAAGGCCCTGCTCGACGAGGTCGTCAGCTACCGCCAGTGGGAGTCCGCCTCCCAGATCCTCACCGAGCTCCGCGAGCTGCTCAAGCGCTCGCTCAAGCAGTCGGGCAAGAAGACCGACAACAAGGACGGCATGGACGTGGCCATGTGCATCATCGACAACGAGACCCTCCGGATGCACTTCTCCGGCGCCTTCAGCCCGCTCTACATCGTCCGCGCCAAAGGCCAGCCCATGCTCCGCGGCGAGCTTTCCCGCTTCGAGGGCCCCGACCACTGGCTCTACCAGATCCGCGCCAACACCATGCCCATCGGCATCTTCTACAACGAGGGCTCATTCACCAACCACGAGCTTCAACTGCTTGAAGGTGATGCCCTTTACATGTTCTCCGACGGTTATCAGGACCAGTTTGGCGGGCCCGAGGGCAAGAAGTTCATGACTCGGCCCTTCAAGCAGATGGTTGTCGAGGCCCAGAAATTCCACATGGCCCAGCAGCGCGAGATCGTCGAGCGGACTTTCCTCGAATGGAAGGGCCAGGAGGAGCAGCTCGACGACGTGATGGTGCTCGGCGTCAGGATACACCGCGGCGCCTAGGCCAGCGCCTCCCCCCGCGCATTCCTCTTGTTTTACCCATCCCAACCCACAGCATGACTTCCCGTTTGCAATTGCTCAAAATGGCCACGCGCCCCGAGACGCCCGTGGGCTACTGGCTCGAAAACCCCGACCAGTCGCACGCCCTCAAACCGCTGCTCGGGCAGTCGGTCCGCCTGGCCTTCACCGGGCTGATCACCTGCACGCACTGCGGCAAGAAGATCACCAAGACCTTCATGGACGGCCTCTGCTTCAAGTGCTTCCAGACCCTGCCCCAGGGCGACCCGGGCATCCTACGCCCCGAGCTCGACCAGGCCCACCTCGGCATCGCCCGCGACATGGAATGGGCCCGCGCCAACAGCCTGGTGGACCACTACGTCTATCTGGCCGTGGCCAGCGGCCTCAAGGTCGGCGTCACCCGCCACACCCAGGTGCCCACCCGCTGGATCGACCAGGGCGCCTCCATGGCCATCCGGCTCGCCAAGACGCCCTACCGCCAACTGGCCGGCCTGATCGAGGTGGAGCTCAAGAAGCATTTCAACGACAAGACCAACTGGCAGAAGATGCTCAAAAACATCTCGGATGGGCCGGTTGACCTCATCGAGCAGAAGCAGCGCGCCTGGCAGTTCCTGCCCGAGGAGCTCCGCCTCTACGTGACGGACCAGGACGAGATCACCCGGCTGGAATACCCGGTCCTGGAATACCCCAAGAAGATAACCAGCCTCAAGCTCGACAAGCAGCCCGTGGTGGAGGCGCCGCTGGTGGGCATCCGCGGCCAGTACCTCATCTTCAAGGGCGGATGGGTGCTCAACGTCCGCAACCACAGCGGTTACTGGGTCGAGCTTTCGTACTGATCCGCCGTTGGCCGTGGTCTCCTTGTGCCAAGTTGCGTTCGTTGGTGAACATCACAAGTGCCAGCGTCCGACAAAATCGGGCTATTCCACCTATCCCGAAGGGATTGAATGTGGATAGCCCCGGATGAAATCCGGGGAGCAGAGAACCACCGCGAACCAGAACCCCGTAGGGGTTCAATGCGAAAACCAAGGCACTTCATGGCAATCTATCACGTTGGATAGCAAATGGTATTGCCCGTCAGGCCTCGCTTTCTTCCATGAAAAAAACATCCCGCCTTCCTAAGGGGAGGGCGGGATGTCTCATGGAGGGAAGGCCTCGGCTCAGGCGATGGTCGCCTCGTACTGCTCGGCGTCCATCAGTCCGTCCAGCTCCTCGGCCTTGGCCACGGAAATCTTGATCATCCACCCTTGGCCGTAGGGGTCGGAGTTGACCAGCTCGGGCTTTTCGGAAAGGATGGGATTGGCCTCGAGCACCTCGCCCGTCAGGGGCATGAACAGGTCGGAGGCGGTCTTCACGGCCTCGACGGTGCCGAAGGTGTCGCCCTTGGAAAGGCTTTCGCCCTCGGTCTCGATTTCGATGAAGATGACGTCACCGAGCTCGCCCTGGGCATATTCGGTGATGCCCACGTAGGCTTCTTCGCCTTCCACCCGTACCCATTCGTGGTCTTGGGTGTACTTCAAATTCTTGGGAATGTTCATTCTGAAAAGGGAATTAAGGAGGATTTTGCGGAAAACTCAGGTCTTAGCGACAACGAAATTACGCTTTTTCCCCCAAATAAAAAAGCCGCCCGCCCGCCGCGGCGCTCAGAGCCAGTCGCGGAAATTGGGCAGGTTGAGGTTCTGGTTGAGGTAGAACTGGAATCCCCAATCGACTTGCGGCTGTTCCTGGATGCCTTGCTCGATGGTCTGCCGCAGTTGTTCGACCACGGTGGGGAAGTCCTCGGGGGCCAGGCCGCGGGTCTCGACGGCCGGATGGATGTTCAGGAACAGCTTCTGGGGCACCAGGCGGTCTTGCTGCTCGAACAGCGGAAAGGTGTTGGAAACCGTTACGGGCACGATGGTGATGCCCGAGTCGAAGACGGCCCTCAGCCCGCCCTGCTTGAAGGGGCGCATCTGGCCGTCCTTGCTGCGGCTGCCTTCCGGGAAGATGACGATGGGATGCCCCTGCTGGGCCAGCTCTATGCGCTCGCGGATGATCTGCACGGCCTGCTGCCCGTCGCGGCGGTCGATCAGCACGCAGCCGATGATCTGCATCCAGGTGCTCAGGAAAGGGACCTTGCCCAGCTCGTGCTTGGCCACGAAGCCGATCTTCCGGGGGATGAAGCCCAGGATCAGCGGGATGTCGAAGTTGCTCTGGTGGTTGCTCACCAGGCAGAAGCTGTCGTGCGCGGGCAGGTTCTCGTGGCCCAGCAGCTCGGCCCGCGAGCCCGTGGACCAGATCATCACCCGTGCCCAGCTCTGCACCAGCGCCACCACGAGCTGGTCGGCCCGCTGGTCCATGCCGAAGGCCCGCATCAGCACGATGGGCAGGACGAAGACCAGCGCGAAGAAGATGTAGAAGAAGCAGATCAGGTAGGCGAGTGTGGTTCTTATCATCGCTTTGTTTCTTTTGGGTTCGCGGCAAAAATAATGATTCGGCGCTCAAAATCAAGCCATACCACCAACTTGCCTGCAAAAGTTCAGGATTCATGGACAAGCGCTTTTGCCACTTTGTACCCCTAAGGGTTCTGGTCCGCCCGGGTTCGCCCATTCCCGAATCCCATCCGAGGCTGTTCGCATCCCATCCCTGCCGCATCGGCAGAACGGCCCCTCCCAAGCGCCCCGGGGCCGCTCGATCTTCGATTCCCAGGCGCACAAGAGGCAGGCTATCCTCTTGACAAACAAATACTTGCGGTTTTTCAACGCATCTCTAAGCACGACTCGCCCGCGCTTTCAAAAAAATCGCCCAGGCATTTGCTTCTCGAAAACATAGTTTGTATCTTTGGCTATTGTCAATTTCAAACCCCAGATGAACCAACTACCCGTCAAAACCACGAATGTCCAAGGCCAAAGTCGGCTGGTGGACATCTCAAACCTGCCAGTTCGAATTTTGACGGATTGGCGCGGCTTCAGGAGGTGCGCATTCCTAGATTCAAGTAGCAAATGCAATATTAACCGTAAACGCAGAGAGAATGTTAATATTTACGGATATTCATTTTAAATTATTTTTCGGAATGATTTATTGTTCTATTCCTTAAAGATGTGATTTGGCTGTAATGTGTTGTAATTCTTGTAGGTTTCGAATGTGTTTCTGTGCCTTGGAT
>JFJP01011272.1_pt1 | contig 34099 bp, 21 predicted proteins | sample 431651 | NCBI WGS metagenome assembly JFJP01 (sample SAMN02602958, study PRJNA72255) | Microbial mat metagenome, whole genome shotgun sequencing project. | biome: fresh water; feature: sink hole; material: water; isolation source: purple microbial (photo- and chemosynthetic) mats found in... | reverse complement strand
GGCTTTACCCTTGACCGCGATTTGAACGCGGCCATTAACTTGAAAAATACCGTTAGTTCAACGGGAATTTACGCCTGTGGAGAGAGTGTAAGCCCTAATTTATTAAGGCAGTTCTCGGCGAAGCAGGAATTAAACATTGTTTATGACCCTGTGTCATAAATGAGTAAGTTTTTTAGAACGGTGCTTTGGGCAGTGGGTCAAAGCGTACCGCTTTGGACTCCATCTCTATCACCTGAAAATTTACAGGTAGAAAAAATATATGGTGAGTAAGGCCACAAGTTGGAGTCGAAATCTGAAGATTTGGACTCCAACTAAATTAGCCTGCTTCTAAATGGATAAGCTATGAGAAATTTACGGTTATCATTAATTGCTTTTTTTGTGAGTATCACGATTTTGTTTAATATTGAACGTTTGGGGGTTAGTAGCGCAAAGCCAATTAATTTGGATGGGGTTGCCTATATTATCGCTTTTATTGCAGTGGCTGTCACAATTATATTTCCTACTTTAGCCAAAACAAATAGTTCTGCTCAATTAGGTTTTTGGTCTATTGTTTACATTTTAAGTAAAGTAATTTATGAAGTGGTAGGATTGGGACATTCTTGGTCAACGGGGATTTATCCTTACATTTTTATTACAGAATTGTGTTTGATTTTAATCTGTGTTTTTTTTGCTCAGAAAACTAGCCGAGTTTTGATTGATTTTGAAGATGTGGTTGAACTAGTTACCTTTGAAAGTAAAAATAAACAAATTCGGCATTTTGATGACGCTGACGACGAGATTCAAACAGAGATGTATCGTAGTCGTAATTATCAACGTTCTTTAAGCCTTATTGTAATTAAGCCTGACCCGCAAGCGATTAAAGTGACTTTACATCAAATTGTGCAAGAAGCGCAAAAATCAATGATTAATAATTACATGGTGAATAATATGGCGAAAATTGTGAGCCATTATTTACGCCGTACGGACTTGATTTTTGAGCAACGCGAAAATGGTCAACTCATTATTTTCTGCCCAGAAACAACTGCTAAAGAATTACCGTCATTGATTGAGCATATCCAAACCATTACTAAAGAAAAAATTGGCTTTCCGATTATGTGTGGAGGAGCTACTTTTCCTGATGAAGCCCTTACTTTTGAAGAACTTATGGCTCAAGCTGAAAGCAAATTTCAAAATTTATTGAGTGATAAAGTATAGTAATAAAGAATTTTAAGTAGGACTTACACAATTGCGCGTCTACCCACCTTAATCCCCCCGACATCGGGGGGAGATGTTGCTCCCTCTCTTTTATCCCCCTATGGGGATACATAGGAGAGGGCTGGGGTGAGGTTCTTGCGTAAGCTTTATTAGGCTATCTTTCTTTTCTTGATGTCTAAACTTAGAGAAGATTCAATGGTGAACTTGGTGACTTTAACCCAGCCTATTCAATTAAATGCTATAATGGTTGATGGTGTGCCTGTGATAGGCCGCGCTCAATTGCCGGTGTATGAAATTTTACAACAGTTGGCTATTTCATTACCAGAAGAACTTGTGCTGCAAAATATGGGGCTGGCTTTAAGTGAGGTCCAAGCGGCTTTAAACTACGCGCTTGGGCTTATCCCCCAGCCAGCTAAATCGGCAGAAGCCAAAGCTGCTTCGACGACTCAAACGACTCAAACGGTTGATCTTGATTTAAACCATGTTTTGGTGGTAGACGATGTCATTGAAAACCGTTTTTTAATTCAGTATATGTTCAAAGATAGTGAATTTAAGTTAAGCCTGGCTTCTAGCGGGCAGGAAGCCTTAGAAAAGGCTCGAACTGTGCTACCAGGGCTGGTTATTAGTGATATTCAAATGCCCAAGATGAGTGGTTTGGAATTGTTGAGCATCTTAAAATCAGATGAATTAACCAAAAACATGGGAGTTATTTTATTAACGGCTCATCATCGAGGTTCAAACGAGGTGAGTGATGGGTTGACCATGGGGGCAGATGACTATATCAAACGTCCCTTTATGAAAGATGAGTTTATGTCGCGGGTGCGGGCCGTTGTTCGCCTCAAGCGAGCTGAAGCCAAAGCCCAAAGCCAAACCCGTTTAACCACTCAGCGTAATAATGGGTTGCAATTGGTCAATGAATTGGCTTTAGTGGTTAATTCTTCTCTTAATTTGGAAGAAATCCTCGCGGTATCATTACAAAAACTTTCTACTCTGACGAAGGCGGAAGTAGTTGTTTTATTATTACTCAATGAAAATAAAGAGTTAGTGATTACGGCTTCATCAGTTTTCGGCCAACGGGTTTCTCAAGTGATGGGGGTTAAGTCGCTAGATGAAATCCATTATTTGGTAAAACAAAAAGAAATAATACCTTTGATTGTTAAAGTGTTAGCCGATTGTCAACCTGAATTAAATCTAAAAGCTATTCCGCCTGGTCATCTTATCCACTACACGCCTATGTTAAGCCGAGAACAGGAAGTGGGCGTGATTGCGGTGGTTAATAAACAAGGGGAAGTTTTTGATGAGATTGATTGGCAAGTGATTCATTCGGCGGCGGCGATTATTGCGGTGGCGATTGAAAATGCGTATTTATTAGAGGGTGTACAGCAGCAGGTTGATGATTTAATTGCCTTGAATGAAATTGGCCAGGCTCTGACTTCCACGTTTGATTTAAACCAAATATTAAAACAAACTACAACCCTAATCCAAAATTCATTGCAATCCGAAGTGGCTTCTTTATGGTTATTAGATGTATCAAGCCAGCAGCTAGAACTTACCGCTTCATCAGGGATAGGCGCAGATGTTTTGGCGGGTTTTCGGCTGCCCAGCCACCAGGGAATTGCGGGACATGTGATTGAAACGGGTGAAACTTATATTGCCGAGGATGTGTCTGAAGAAGATCATTATTTTAAGCATGTAGCCAATAAGGTTAATTATCAGCCTAAGGCGATGTTATGTGTGCCTTTACAAGTAAAGGGTGAAATTATTGGCGTGATGCAGGTCATGCACCAGCAACCAAATTGGTTTAATTATCAACATTTACGGCTAGTGCAACCTGTAGCTAGTTCGATTGGGATTGCGGTAGAAAATGCGCGTTTATTTGCGGAAGTGCAAAAATTTAATCGCCATTTAGAGCAAATGGTTATTGAACGAACTCGATTATTGGCGGACGAAAAAGAGAAAACCGAGGCCATTTTAGCGAGCATGGCTGATGGTCTATTGGTTTTTGATGCTGATAATCATATTTTAATGGCTAATCAAGTGGCTGAGGCGATGTTAGAGTTTAAGTTAAAGGATTTGGTAGGTTTAGCGATTGAGCCTAAAAAACTAGTTCACCCTTTATGGCGTTGTATTAGTGATATTGTGCAAGAGGCTAAACCCAATCAGACCCACATTGTCGATATCTTTGACCAAAGTGGCAACGGTCAATCTATTCAGGCGCACTCAGCCGAGGTTAAAAATGAGCATGGGGAAGACATTGGTACGGTTATTGTATTAAGTGATTTAACGGCCTTAAAGGAAGTGGAGCGAGTGAAAGCCCGTTTTATGACGGGTATAACTCATGAATTAAAAACACCCCTTTCAATTATCAAACTGCAAGCGAAAAATTTATTAAATTATCATGACCGTTTGCCTTCCTTAAAACGGGTTGAGTTATTAAATGCCATTGAGTCTCAAACCAATATTTTGACTCAATTAGTAGAAAATATATTGGAACTATCTCAATTTGACGCTACGACTATTAAGATGAAGGCTGAACCACTTAACTTAGGTGAGTTGTTAGATGAAACTATTTTAGAGTTAAAAGCATTAGCAGAAACTAAGCAAATTAACTTGAAATGGAAAAAACCTGCGGCTCAACTCATGGTTTTAGGTGATAAAAATCAGTTGAAGCGGGTTATCGTTAATTTAGTAGAAAATGGAATAAAATATACCCAAATGGGTGGGGTGGTTGAAGTAGAAAATTTATTGGAGTTGACAAATAGCCATGCCTTTGTCATAATTCAAGTAGTTGATACGGGCATTGGTATTCCATTGGAACATCAACCTCGTATTTTTGAGCGTTTTTATCGGGTTGACTCTGCTCATACCATCCCAGGTACAGGGCTAGGTTTAGCGATTGTTAAAGAAATTATTGACGCTCATCATGGCAAAATAGAGCTAAATAGCTTGCCCAATAAGGGTAGTACCTTTGTAGTTAAACTTCCCGCATTAGTTTCTCAATAAATTAAAACAGGATGTAAATAAAAGACCATGAACAAAGGTCGTGATTATAAAGCCTTAATTATGGTAGTAGATGATAACACGGAGTTTTCATTTGCCATTGAGCTAACTTTGGAAATGGATGGCTACAAAGTTTGGAAAGCTCAAAATGGTAAGCATGCACTTGAAGAACTCCAGGGTGCATTTCAGGGTAATAATAAGGAATTTAATTGCTTACCTGACTTAATCTTGTCAGATATTATGATGCCCGTGATGGATGGCTATCAGTTTTTTAATCAGGTAAGGGCTAATCCTTATTTAAATTCTATTCCCTTTATTTTTCTAACAGCAAAATTATCAAATGAAGATATTCGCCAAGGAAAGGAACTTGGCGTTGATGATTATATTGCTAAAGGGGCTGAACCTGACGATATTTTGGCAAGTGTGCGGGGAAAATTAAAACGAATTGAAAGCCGTTGGGCGGTTACAACGGAGTATGTCACTGAAAATGGTTCTAATAATTTTGAGGAAACAAAAACCACCAACCAACAAAAAACCAATCTTATTCTCATATTTGTCGTCTCCATGATATTTTTTCTCTTTTCGATGTGGTTAGGAACCTACTTTGAATAGCTATAAATGGCTACTAAACTCAATATATCAAGCTTTGTAGGGGTGTACCCTTGTGGTCGCCCTGGTGGGTAGGGACAAGCCCTACCCCTACGACAAAATCTTGATATACTGAAACTATGTTTGACATGGTGATGGCATCATGATAAGCTATTCCATTGATTAATTCCATATGACTAAACCAGAAGAGTCAATTCCAGCGAAGAGCGTCCAATATCAAGATATTTTTATTTTTAAACGGCGTATCTTCCAACAATATAAATGGTTAGAAGAGTTTAATACGGGTAAGCCTTGGCTACAAGGAAGATCGTATTTGCTGGCTAAACGGGTGATGGATGTTATTATGGTGGTGCTTGCCATGCCACTCCTTTCGCCACTTTATGTAATATGTGCGTTACTCATTAAATTGGAAGACCGCAAGGGCCCCGCGCTTTTTACCCAACAACGTACAGGCAAAGGTGGGCTGCGTTTTGGAATGTATAAATTCCGTAGCATGGTTTACAATGCCGAGGAGCTAAAACAAACCTACGCCCACCTTAATGAATTGAAATGGCCTGACTTTAAAATTACCAAAGACCCTCGGGTGACTAAAGTGGGGCGTTTTCTCCGCAAAACCAGCCTAGATGAAATTCCGCAATTATTAAATGTTTTATTAGGAGACATGAGCCTAGTTGGGCCGCGCCCTACCTCATTTCAGGCGGAAACATACGATTTATGGCAAACTCAGCGGCTTGATGTAATTCCTGGTATTACAGGCTTATGGCAAATTATGGGGCGTGGTAACATGGAGTTTATTGATAGGGTTTATTTGGATATTTTCTATATTGAACATCGTTCATTATCGTTAGATATCCAAATTCTTTTGCGGACAGTCCTTGCGGTAGTGATGCAAAAGGGGGTGCATTAAGTGGAACGAAAAATAGCTTATATGATGTCCCGTTTCCCTAAAGTAACGGAAACCTTCATTCTTTATGAAATTTTAGAACTCGAAAAACTGGGTCTTAAAATAGATGTTTTCCCGTTATTCAAACAAGATGAAACCATAAAACATCCTGAAGCCCAAGCCTTAGTGGAACGAGCGCATTACAATTCTTTTTTTTCCTTAGAACTGCTCATGGCCCAGTTTTATTGGCTTTTTAGGCACCCTTTGTTATATGTGTCGCTTTATGGGCAAGTCATTCGTGGTAACTTAACCTCTCCGATAAACCTATTTCGATGCTTAACTGTTGTGCCGTTGGCCGCTTTAATGGCTCGCCAAATGCAGGCTTTAGGGATTCACCATGTCCATGCTCATTGGGCGACCTACCCTGCCTTAGCTGCTTATATTATCAAACAGCTTACGGGAATTTCTTATAGTTTTACGGCACATGCTCACGATATTCATGTCAGTCAGGAAATGCTCGCTGAAAAGATTAGCGAAGCAAAATTTGTCATTACTATTTCTGAATATAACCGTGAGTTTTTGCGCCAGTTATATGGCACGGCGTTAACCCAAAAAGTTAAGGTGATTTATTGTGGCGTTGATGCAACTATATTTCAACCGCGTCAAACCGATAAACGTAATGAAATCTTTACTATTGTCTGTGTAGGCAGTTTAGAAGAAAGAAAAGGACAGGTTTATTTAGTGGAAGCCTGTGCAGAATTAAAAGCGCAAAATATTAATTTTCGCTGTTTGTTGGTGGGTGAAGGTGATAGACGGCCTCAAATAGAGGCGATTATTGCTAAGTTGGGTCTTGAAAAACAGGTCACTTTATTGGGGTTACAACCACGTCATGAGGTAAGCAAGTTGCTTAATCAGGCCGACGCGATGGTATTACCCAGCATTACCATGCCTGATGGTAAAAAAGAGGGTATCCCTGTAGCTCTCATGGAAGCCTTAGCCATGCAATTGCCCACCATTGGTACTAACTTTTCAGGTGTACCCGAACTTATTAAAGATGGTCAAACAGGTTTATTAGTGCCTGAGCGTGATGCTAAGGCTTTGGCAACAGCTTTATTACGGCTCTATCATTCGCCAGAATTAGGTAAAAAGTTAGGCCAAGCAGGACATGTTAAGGTTATAACTGATTTTAACTTACAACTTAACACCGCTAAATTATATGAGATTTTTAGCCAAGTATAGGGTTTAGTATTATGCAGGCAGAAGAGATTCTAAAAATGGCTCGGCGTAGCTGGTGGATAATATTGCTTTGTACTTTATCCGCCCTTAACGCTGCGTTAATAAATTCCTATCGAACAATCCCCTTATATCGTAGTTCTTACATGCGATTTGTGGTTAGCCCTTCTGCCGCGCTTTTAGCAAGCACCGATGATGTCATTCTTAGAAGCATGGATGTGTTGGATAAGCGTTCGGTTGTTTCGACGTTTGTTGAGGTCATGAATAGCCCTAATTTCATTAAAAAAGCAGCCGATGGCATTAAGTTAAGTGACAACGAGCGAGGTAAATATGTTTCGAAGGCCATGGTTTTACCTGAAGCCAGTGTATTACAGATTTACGTAGAAGGACCTAACCCAGAAATTGCGGCCTTACTCGCCAATGAATTGGGGCGAATTTCGGTTGATTTTATTCATACGTCTTATCCCGTCTATGATATTCAGGAACTTGAAAAAGCCAGCGTATCAACAACCCCAACAAATATGACCCCTGGTCGTGATGCTGGAGTGGCTGTATTTGTAGGGCTGGCTATGGGCAGTTTCCTCGCTTTTATTCGAGAGTATCTTTCAACCGCTTTTAATGTCGTAAGTCAATTAAAGTCAGGCAGTTTAGGGGATGCTGTTCATAGTTGGAGTTCTTTTGAAGCACTCTTGCAAGAAGAAGTGACTAAAAATAAAAATGAACCCATGGCCTTAGCCTTAGTCCAATTGACGGGTTTGGGTAATATTGAGGTAGAGACGGATGAAAAATCCACTTGGGTTGACGTTTTAGACCGCACCGCTGAAATTTTACATAGTGAATTACGCATTATAGCCAAAGAGACCGTTATAGCTTATTGGGGTGAAACGAGTTTAGTGATTTTTTTGCCTAAAATTACGGGAAAAGTGGCCTTGGATGGCTTTGAGCGAGTCAGAAAAGTTCTCATGCGGCCTCTCCATTTCGAACCGTTAGATAACGAGAGTGAGCAACGCATTGTTTTTCTAAAGCCTCAAATTGGGGTAGCTCCTTATCAAGAAGGCGAACCTTTAGCCATTATTCTGGAAAGAATTGAAACTGCCTTAAAGTGGACCCACCAAAATAATGCTAAAACAGTTTTGCTCTCCAATAATTAGCGAGGTTCAGCCATTATGCTATCTAAAATGACCTTATCTAAAGTTAATATAGCTACTATTTTATTGGGTTTATTGGCTGTTGCCTTAGGAAATACACTAGGTTTAGCTATTGTTAATATGTCCAACCCCATGTATGCCGTTTATGGGATTGTTGCCATTATCGTTGGCCTTTATGCAGTAAATATCGCCCTATTAGACCCAGAGAAACCCTTGCTATTTCTGGTCTTTATGACGTATCTTAATCTTAATGATGTATTACAGAAGTTTCATGGTACGCCCTCTATTCTATTACCATACCTTGCTTTTTATATCTTCGTGATTATTTTTCGCTGGTGGTGGTATGGTGAAAGGCCAAAAGGCTGGGGGCCTATTACCTTTTTTGTGGTTTGGTATCTCGCAATGACGATGGGTTCTATGTTATATGCGGCTGACCCTAACCGCATTATGCCTAATTTAGACCACTATCAAAAAGCGATGGCTATTGCGATTTTTGTCACTATTTTTACCCATACCGCTGCAACCTTACGGCGGGTTATTTGGGCTTTGATGGTGGTCTGTATTATTTTAGGCACCCTAGCCATTCATCAAGAAGTTACTCAAAATTACAGAGATAATTATGGTGGTCTTAGTGTGGCTCAAGAACGCTCCATTACGGGTAACATGGGGAAGGGTGGGGGTGAATTTCGGATAGCTGGCCCTAATTTTGCTCCTAATGATTTCTCTGTATTTCTGATTGCTTTATTGCCTTTAGCCATGAATACCTTTTGGACTGAACGAAAGCCCATCAACAGTTTTTTTGCCAGTTGGGCCTTAATTGCCTGTTTAGGGGCGATTATTTTAACTTACTCCCGTTCCGCGTTTTTGGGCATGGTCTTAGTAATTTTCCTAATGTTCGTTTTTCGTCCCCCTAGCCCGAAAATAATGATGATGATACTTTTTTTATCTATTCTTTGTCTTCCCCTCGTTCCTACTAAATATATGGAAAGAATGAGTTCATTTGGTAAAATTGTTTCAAGTGATGCAGGCGTGACCCAAGATGCATCCTTGAAGGGGCGTTTGAGTGAAAATCAAGCGGGAATGTTAATGTTCAAAGATCATCCTTTTTTAGGCGTGGGTTTTTACCATTTTTCTTATCATTATCAAAGTTATGCCCGTCAGATAGGTATTTTTGATGATTTAGGTGAAAATAGTGCGCCTCATAATTTATTCTTACAACTTGGCTCAGAACTTGGGTTAATGGGCTTAACTTGGTTTGGTTGCATGAATATTTACTTGCTATGGTCATTATGGCAAGCCCGACAAGATTTTTTCAAAGCGGGTTTGCCTGACTCGGCGGGTACGGCCATCGCTTTGGCTGTTGCGGGCATCAGTTTTTCGTTGACTGGAATATTTTGTCATATCTCCTATTCTCGAATGTATTGGCTCATATGGGGGGTTATGTTTTCAGTTCCAAATGTCGCTAGACGAGAATTACAAATAGTTTTCAAATTGAGTGAGGCACAAAAAGCTAAAGCTTTAACTAAATAATAAGCACAGCTTTTGTAATAATGTATTGGGCTAATCATAAATGACTAAGAATAGAGTTAATGAAATTGACCTCTTAAGATTTTTTGCAGTATTATTGGTTGTATTTTTTCACTACTCATTTAGAGGGTATGCTGCCGACGGATTCTCCGCCATGCCTTACCCACTCTTAGCTCCTATTGCCAAGTATGGATATTTAGGGGTTGATTTATTTTTCATGATCAGTGGATTTGTTATCCTCATGACGGCTAGTGGCGGGAGTGTCAGAAATTTTGTGATTTCCAGATTAGTACGCCTTTACCCTGCATTTTGGGCATGTTGTACCATCACTTTTTTAGTAACCATCTTGATAGGCCAGCCGGTATTTTCGGCATCTATAAGTCAATACCTCATTAACATGACCATGTTAAGCGGATTCATTGGGGTAGATTCTATTGATGGTGCATATTGGTCTTTATTTATAGAAATTAGATTTTATGCCTTCGTTATTGTGATACTTGCATTAAGAAAAATTAACCAAGCCTGTTTTTTCCTCATCTTATGGTTGATATGTTCCTTTATTTTTGAAATTCTGCACATCAATAGACTCCGCCGTTTTTTTATCATAGATTACTCGCCCTATTTCATTGCGGGAGCAATGTATTTTTTAGTCTGGTCGCAAGGTATTTCTCTAACGAAAATTGGCATAATTATTGCCTCATGGGGTTTGGCGATATACAATTCTATTAAAATTCTGCCAGAACTTGAAAAAACTTACAATACAACTATGAATAGTTACGTTGTTGCTGGACTTGTGACTAGCTTTTTTTTAGTATTATTTTTAGTTTCAATACAGCGAACTGGTTTTATTGGGCGTAATCGTTGGATAATAGTTGGCTCACTAACCTACCCACTTTATCTTTTGCACCAGTTTATTGGTTTTATGATATTTAATGTTGCTTACCCAACCATCAACAATCATATTCTTCTATGGAGTACCATAATTCTTATGATGGGGTTAGCATATGCGGTGAACGTTTTAGTTGAGAAAAGATTTTCCCCGCTAATGAAAAATTCCCTTAACCATTTTTTCGATAAATTGGCCTTAATGATTAGTTAAAATTACCTTTGGAAACTGCCCATGAATATCGTTCAAGTGATTGATAACCTAGCTTTTGGTGGCGCGCAAAGAATGCAAGTGGTATTTGCTCAGGCCATTCGTCCATATAATTTTAAACTCACCGTGATTGGTTTAAATTCTAGTATCCATAAAACCACCACCCAAGAAGAATTAGAGGCACTGGGGGCAAAGGTCGTTTTTTTCCCATCTCACTTAAAAAGATTGTCATTAGACCCGCTGAGAGTGTTGCAAATGGCACGGTTTATGCGGCAGGAACAATTTGATGTGGTTCATTCTCACCTGACATATGCCAATATCACTGGCACGTTGGCGGGACGTTTAGCAGGTATACCCACCATCGCCTCGTTGCGAAATGCAATATATGATAAAAGCAGTAATTTTTATGCCATTGGCGGCCCCTTAGAGACCATGGTATTACGCAAAGTAGCAACACGAATAATGGCGGTGGGGGAAGCGACTGCCGCCGCCCATCAAGAACGATTAAAGGGACGCACTATTGAGCCAATTCCTAGCGCGGTTGCTTTGATGCCCACCTTATCGGCCGCCGAACGGCAAGAAGTCAGGCGTGAATTAACGGGCGACCCCAACCGTCCTTTATTGATTTCAGTGGGGCGGTTAAGTGAACAAAAAGGGTTTGATGATTTATTGAATGGTTTTGCCATTGTTCACCAAAAACACCCCCAAGCCGTTTTAGTGATAGCGGGCGGGGGAGATTTGCGCGACCCGTTATCAGCCCAGATTAAAGCGTTAGCTTTAGAAAACCATGCTTTTTTATTAGGTCGGCGAACCGATATTCCGCGATTATTAGGGGCAAGTGATTTATTTATCAGTTCATCATTATGGGAAGGGCTACCTGTGTCAGTGTTGGAGGCCATGTCCGCAGGCTTGCCAATAGTTGCCACCAATGTTGATGATACCCCTAACATTGTAAAAGGTAAGGCAGGAATAGTGGTTCCTGCTAAAAGTCCTACGGAATTAGGACGAGCCATGAATTATTACTTAGATAATCCCTCCGAAATGAAAATAGGCGGCATGGCGGCTCAAGCCCATATTATCCAACATCATGACCCCGCCCAATGGATAAAGAAATTTATTGCTTTATATGACTCAATCAGACTTAAGTAGATGTGCATAAATTCTTATAGGGTTTCAAACCCTATAAGAGCTAAAATAGTCCGCAAATGAAGCTATAGCAAAAGGTTAAGGTAACTATGTGTGGAATATTTGGTTATATGGGCTATCCCATCCGCATGTCAGAGCATTTACATGCCAATTTATCTGCTTTATTACAACATCGCGGCCCTAATGATGAGGGTTTTGAAGGTGGCCCTGGTTGGGGGTTGGGTTTTAGGCGGCTAAGTATTCTGGACTTAAGTCCATTAGGTCATCAGCCCATGTCTTCGCCTGATAAACGATATTGGATAAATTTCAATGGCGAAATATATAATTATGTTGAATTGCGTCATGAATTGGAGCAAAAAGGGGAGAGCTTTCGCGGTACGTCAGATACTGAGATATTACTACGTTTATTAATGTTAGAAGGCCCCTCAGCCATCTCTAAATTAAATGGTATGTTTGCCTTTTGTTTTGTGGATACCGTCGCGGGGACATTCATCATGGCCCGTGACCGTTTAGGGGTGAAGCCATTATATTACCAAACCTTACCTGGTCAATTACGTTTTGCCTCAGAATTAAAAATTTTGTTGGCTTGGCCTGATGCCACCTTTGAATTGAACCCTACGGCGGTGGTAGAATATTTCGCGTTGGAATATTTACCAAGTGAAACCTGTATTTTCAAAGGGTATCAAAAACTGGCCCCAGGCTGTTATTTAAGTGGCTCATTTGCTGAACCCCACCGCGCTCAGTCTACCTGTTATTGGAAAGTTAACCTCAATGACGATGAAAGTGTCACTATATTAACCCCGACACAATTAGATGATTTACTTAGTTTGTTGACCAATGCCGTGCAAATTCGCCTTCGTAGTGATGTGCCAGTGGGTATTTTTCTGTCAGGTGGTATTGATAGTGGTTTAGTGACGGCACTCGCCGCCCAAGCCAATGTGCGTCCTTTGGCCTTAACGATTGGTTTTGATGAGCCAAAATATAACGAAATCTCATTAGCGCAAGCCACCGCGAAATATGTTGGGCTGGAACAACAAATTATCCCGCAACCCCCTAGTAGCTTACAAGATGTTGACCAACTCGCGTGGTTTTTTGATGAACCGTTTGGTGACCCCTCAAGCATTCCAACTTTTAATTTATGTAAGGTGGCGGCTGAATACGCCACCGTATTTTTATCAGGCGACGGGGGAGATGAAGCCTTTGGCGGATATAACAAATATATTAAAACCAGGCGCGCCCGTTTATCCGATGCCGTCCCCGCGCCCATTGGTCAAGCTCTGCAAGCCATTTCCACCCTCCTCCCCGCCGAGTCCGCATTTCGTTATCGGTTAGCCCGCCGAAACTTGCCTTCTACGGGCCTGGCCTCCACCCCAAATCGTATCCCCGTTGACCCCACTTTTGAGTTAGTATTAACGGCGGATTACAAGGCACTTTTGCCCCAAGCTGGCAAACCGTTGTGGGACCGATGGGCGCAATATCCTAGTGCCTCTGCCACTGCTCGCCGCCAATGGATTGATTATACGGCCTATTTACCTGATGACGTTTTGGTTAAAGTAGACCGCGCGTCTATGGCTCATTCCATTGAAGTACGTTCTCCGTTGCTAGATTACCGTTTAGTGGAGTGGGCGGCGCATCTACCGCGCACCACCTTACTTAATACAGAGCAAGGTAAATTGCCCTTGCGAGCATTATCCCGTCAATTACTCCCCAGTCAAGTGCAGCAAGGGGCAAAACGGGGTTTTGGCGTGCCGTTAGACCATTGGTTTAGACAGCCCGAAGGCCAAAAATTTGCTCGTGAACGGCTTTTATCCAATGAAGCCCATCAGCGCGGTTTATGGAACACTAAAGGGGTTGAAACTGTGCTTAATGCTCAACGGGCTAACAATGGCCGAGATTTTGGTGGTTGGTTATGGCAATTATTGATGCTTGATGCTTGGGCCAGAAATTACCTGGATAGCAAAGCCTTTCTGCAAAACCTGCCTAACCATAAATAGCTAAAGATAAAAATTAAGACGTGAGGTACACCCTCGTTGTAGGTTACAGATTTGGTAATAAAGGAGAATAGTGATGGTTTTGCAAGATATTTTTTTCCATGTCGCAGGTATTGCTTTTTTAACGTCGGCTAAAACGAAGAGTATTTTTCGGGGGTATTCTTCACCCAAACCTTTTGGTATGTCTGATATTGAAAAATGTATAAGATACGATATTAATGTCGTTGAAAATTGGTTATTTCATCTTAGGAAATATACCAACGAGGCTGATTTTTTGGTGGGTAAAGATGTGCTTGAACTTGGACCTGGTTCTGACCTTGGGGTTGGGCTTTACCTGCTTGCTCAGGGGTGTTCACAATACAATGCTTGCGATGTGAATGACCTCATGGCCTCGACTCCTGATGATTTTTATGAGCAGTTTTTGGCAAAGATAAAAAGCACCAATAGTCAGGCGAAGATAGATTTTTTGAGAACGCAATTGCAGGAAGTTAAAGTAGGCAATCTTTCGAAATTTAATTATGTGTTACGTGATGATTTTAATATTGTGGCGGCTTTTGGAAAGGCTACGATAGATTTGGTATTTAGCCAGGCCGCTTTTGAGCATTTTGATGACATCAATACAACTTTTTCGCAATTAAGCACCGTATGTCGCTCAGGTGCAGTCCTCATTTCCCAAGTAGATTTACAAACCCATTCCCGCTGGATACGCAGGCAAGACCCAAACAATATCTATAGATACCCCAGTTGGTTTTATAATATGTTTTGGTTTCGAGGTAGCCCCAATCGGATTCGTCCCTACCAATATCAAGAAATTCTTGAACGTCATGGCTGGACAGATGTTTCAATTGTAGCCGTTGAGACAACTAAGGATTATAACCAAGCCTATTCGGGCATGAATAACGCTTTTGCTGATAATAAGAATCAAATGGAATATTTATCTATAATGCTTTGTGCCAGAAAAGTGTAAGTAGTGCTTTGTTCATTCATAGGAGTTACGCCAACACCTCACCCCAGCCCTCTCCTACGTATCCCCATACGAGGATAAAGGAGAGGGAGCAAAATCTCCCTCGATGTCGGGGGAATTAAGGGGGGGACTTGGCTTTTGCGTAAGTCCTAAATGGTTGATTGATAAACCTAACATGATGAAATTATAACAAAAAAGGTTAAGGTAACTATGTGCGGCATTTTTGGTTATATGGGCTATCCTATTCAAATGTCTGAGCGTCTTCAGGCCAACTTATCCCAATTATTACAACATCGCGGCCCTAATGACCATGGTTTTGAAGGTGGCCCTGGGTGGGGGTTAGGCTTTAGGCGTTTAAGTATTTTAGACTTAAGTCCATTAGGGCATCAGCCTATGTCCTCGCCTGATAAACGGTATTGGATAAATTTCAATGGCGAAATTTATAATTATGTTGAGTTACGCCGTGAACTAGAGCAAAAAGGGGAAACCTTTCGCGGCACGTCCGATACCGAAGTGTTGCTCCGCTTATTAGCCCTTGAAGGCCCCGCCGCCATTTCCAAGCTAAATGGCATGTTTGCTTTTTGTTTTGTGGATACCGTCGTAGGGACATTCATCATGGCGCGTGACCGTTTAGGCGTGAAGCCACTTTATTACCAAACCTTGCCTGGTCAGTTACGTTTTGCTTCCGAGTTAAAGATATTGTTAGCTTGGCCTGACGCGACCTTTGAACTAAACCAGGCCGCTATTTTAGAATATTTTGCTTTCCATTATTTACCCAATGAAACCTGTATTTTTAAGGGGTATCAGAAACTAGCCCCAGGCTGTTATTTAAGTGGTTCATTTGCTGAACCACACCGCGCCCAATCGACTTGTTATTGGAAAGTCAGCATTAATGATGACGAAAGTATCAGTGTGCTGACCCCGCAACAATTAGATGATTTACTTAATTTGCTGACTAACGCCGTGCAAATTCGGCTACGAAGTGATGTGCCAGTGGGGGTTTTTCTCTCGGGGGGCATAGATAGTGGTTTAATTACGGCTCTAGCGGCCCAATCCAATGTCCGCCCTTTAGCCCTCACGATTGGTTTTAATGAAGCGAAATATAATGAGGTTTCATTAGCCACCGCTACAGCGCGGCATGTGGGCTTAGAACAACAAATTATTCCCCAACCCCCTAGTAGCATCCAAGATGTTGACCAACTCTCATGGTTTTTTGATGAACCCTTTGGGGATTCTTCTAGTATCCCTACCTTTAATTTATGTAAAGCAGCGGCAGAATATGCCACTGTATTTTTATCAGGGGACGGCGGCGATGAGGCTTTTGGTGGTTACACCAAATATTTTAAAACCAAGCGCGCGCGTTTAGCCGACGCGGTGCCTGCCCCGATTGGTCAAGCCCTTCAAGCAGTCTCGACCCTTTTACCACGCCAATCGCTAGTAAGTTATTGGTTAGCCCGAACAACTTTGCCGCCAGGCGGACTGGCTGAAACCCAAAATAAACCCCCGATTGACCCTATCTTTGATTTGATTTTAACGGCTGATTTTAAGGCCCTATTACCCCAAACTGGGAAACCCTTATGGGATAGATGGCAACAATATCCTAGCCAATCTCTCATGGCGCGTCAGCAATGGCTTGATTACACCAGCTATTTACCTGATGATATTTTAGTGAAAGTAGACCGCGCCTCCATGGCTCATTCAATTGAAGTCAGGTCGCCTTTAATTGATTACCGTTTAGTGGAGTGGGCGGCGCGTTTGCCCCGTACTACGTTATTTAACTCCAAACATGGTAAAGTTCCTTTGCGGGATTTATCTCGTAAATTGTTGCCTAATCAAATTCAGCAAGCGGCTAAACGTGGTTTTGGCGCACCTTTAGGCGATTGGTTTAAAGATCCCGCCGGGCAAAAATTCGCCCGTGAACGGCTTTTATCCAACGAAGCCCACCACCGCGGCTTGTGGAATACGAAAGGCGTTGAAAGTCTCTTAAATGCTCATCAATCCAACAGTAAACGTAATTTTGGTGGTTGGTTATGGCGATTATTAATGCTCGATTCTTGGGCCAGACATTACTATGATAGCAAGTCCTTTCTTCAAAACCCGCCTAACCAGAAAAACTGAATTAGCCTGCTAAAATTAAAGTCGAGGATTGAATGAGTCAAAAACCTAGTTTAGCGAATGCGACGGTTATCGGTACATTTTGGGTCTACTTGTCTTCTTATAGCGGTAAATTTTTGTTCTTTATCAGCACCATCATCCTTGCTCGTCTTTTATCTAAAGACGATTTTGGTGTGGCGGGATATGCTCTACTGCTAATTAGTTTCATTCAATTTCCAGATTTAGGGTTAGCGACTGCGTTAATTTACTTTAAGAAAGACTCCAAACTAACCAATACCGCTTTTTGGTTATCCTTACTGACAGGGTTTTCACTAGGTTTATTTACTTTCCTCATTGCCCCGCTCGCGGGCATGTTTTTCTCCGATGACCGCGCCGTGGGTGTTACTAGAGTTTTAGCTTTATACTTCCCCTTAGCCAGTTTGGGTAGTATTCAAGAGGCGTTATTCATTAAAGATTTAGCCTTCAAAAATAAAATCCTGCCTCAAGTCGCCGAAGCCTCCAGTCGAGGCATATCTGCCATTGTTTTGGCTTGGTTTGGTTTTGGGGCCTGGAGTATTGTCATTAGTCAAATTATTGGCACCGCCATTCAGACTTCTATCTGGTGGCTAATGTCTTCATGGCGGCCAACCCTTGAGTTTTCAACCACTTTAGCGAAACCCTTATTATCTTACGGCTTACGAATTATTGGCGGAAATATTCTCGCGACAACTCTCCTAAATACCGATTACCTTTGTATTGGCTATTTTCTCAATGCCGCTGCCTTAGGGGTTTATACCTTAGCCTTTCGCATCCCTGAATTAGTCATCATGCAATTTTGCACAATTTTAGGAAATGTCCTCTTCCCTATTTATGCTAAAATACAAGATGACCCCGAAGCTATGAATAAAGCCCTGTTAATTACTGTACGCTATGTTACGGTTATTACCTTCCCTATTGGCGTAGGCTTAATGTTGGTGGCTGAACCTTTAGTTTTAACCACCTTTGGGCAAAAATGGGTGGAAGCGATTCCCGTTATGCAAATCATTCCCTTTTATGCCACCTTGCGTTCCATTACGTATCATTATGGTAGCGTTTATAAAAGTCAAGGTAAACCCGAACTTGTTATACATCTTAATCTATTTCTGGTTATCTTTACCGTTCCTGTCTTGTGGTATGCGACCTCGCATTATGGCACTATCGTGGCTGTGGCTCAAGCCCAAGCGGTTCTCGCTTTTTTAGGTGTTATTGTCCAATCTGTCGTAGTCTCTAACTTGCTTAATATTCAATACTACAGGATTGCGGAATCATTACGTCCAGGTATCATTGGCTCAATTGTCATGATTTTTCCCGTCTTAGCTTCATTACAATTCTTACAAGGCTTTATGCCCATTATCCAGCTAACCGTTAGCGTTTTAGTCGGCGCAGTGGTTTATGCTCTAGCTCTATGGTGGCTACAACGTGAGATAGTCAATCATGGTATCAAAACATTTCAAAATGTACGGGCTAAAAGATAACCTCACTGAAACTTGCATTTCTCGCTAAACCTCACCGGTCTTTAAGACCCATGAGGTTTATACTGAACCTATTCCAATATGAACTCACCTATCCGCGTTGCCATGATTATTCCCGGCTACTACCCCGTTGTGGGCGGTGCCGAACAACAACTCGCCAACTTGGCCCCATTATTACAAGCCCGTGGGGTTGAGTTATCTGTCTTAACTCGCCAAATCAAAAATTATCAACCCCCTTTAAAATCTTATGAAGTGATTAACAATGTACCCGTTTATCGCTCGCCCATTCCAGGCCCCGTGCCGACGGCCTCCATTATTTTTACTCTAGCGACCTTACGCATTTTAAGACAATTACGCCCTGATGTTTTGCATGTGCATGGTCTATTTTCTCCCGCCACCACTGCTCTGTTAGCCAAGGGCTTATTGGGTATTCCTATCGCGGCTAAATCATTACGGGGCGGGCAGTTTGGCGATTTATACCAAATTCGGTTGAATTATTTAAGTAACACACGGTTATTTATTTTTCAACAAGCCATTGATGCTTTTATTACCATTAGTAAAGAAATTGACGCAGAAATTGCCGACATTGGCGTACCCCCTGAACGGCGGTTCTTTATTCCTAATGGGGTTGATTTATCTCGTTATACCCCTACTTCTCCTGGCCAAAAACAAACCTTACGTCAATCATTGGGCCTAGGTTCTGGGCCGATTGCCGTTTACATGGGGCGACTAGAAACGGAAAAACGCATTAATCACCTTGTGTCCGTTTGGCCGCACATTCGCCAAGTTCACCCCGATGCCGAATTACTTTTATTAGGCAAAGGTTCACAGGAAGCAGAACTCAGAGCTGCGGCGGGCGAAGGCGTGAAGTTCATGGGGCGGATTGATGATGTATTGCCCTATTTACAGGCCGCCGACATGTTTGTGTTGCCGTCCATTACGGAGGGTTTGTCTAATTCCCTACTTGAAGCTATTGCCAGTGGATTAGCAGCCATCGTTACGCCAGTGGGTGGCACCACCGATGTGATAGAGCATGGCGAAACGGGCTGGCTCATTACACCTGATGACCCTGCTTCATTACAATCCGCCATTTTAACCCTAGCCGCAGACGAAAATTTGCGCCAAAAATTAGGCCAAAAAGCCCGTGAGCGTGCCATGCAAGATTACGCCTTACCACAAACGGCAGACCGTTTAGTGGCTTTATATAAAAAACTCATTGCTAATCGTAAGGAGGTATAATGGCAAATTTTTTACTCTTTTGGGCTTCACTAGGGGGCATTTTTTATACCTATATTGGCTTTCCGTTATTATTATTAGCACGGGGAGCATTGTTCAAAAAAGCTATTCATAAGGCCGAGATAACGCCTAACATTAGTCTAATTATTATAGCTTACAATGAGGCTGAAATCATTGCCGCGAAATTGGAGAATAGTTTGGCTTTGGATTATCCCCGTGACAGATTAGAAATCATTGTTGGGTCAGATGGTTCTAGTGACGGCACCAATGAAATTGTGGCGCAATATGAAGATAAAGGGATTCAATTATTTGCTTATCCTCGCCAAGGCAAAATCTCTAGTTTAAATGCCACCGTGCCTTATACTCGTGGCGAGGTTTTAGTTTTTTCTGATGCTAATAGTATGTATGAACCTGACGCACTCACACAATTAGTCAGTTCATTTGCTGACCCTGACGTGGGTTGTGTGGGGGGGAATCAACGGTATATTTCAGGCAGTGGTAGTAAAGCGGCTGGTTTTGGCGAACAACTCTATTGGAATTTTGAAAGTACCCTGAAAAATATGCAAAGCAAAGCAGGCAACATGACCTCCGCAACGGGGGCGATGCTGGCTATTCGTAAGGAACTGTTCCAAACTATTCCGTCAGGCGTAGGGGACGATTTTATCATGTCCACGCGAGTTATTTCGCAAGGCTATCGGTTAGTTTTTGAACCCGAAGCCCTGGCTTTTGAAACCGTTGCCCCAACTGAGCAAGCTGAATTTAGGCGTAAGGTGCGGGTGATTGTGCAGGGGTTATGGGGCTTGTGGATAGTCCGAGATTTATTTAATCCCGTCGTGCATGGTTTTTATGCGCTCCAAATCTTTTCTCATAAGTTCCTGCGGTGGAGTGTTTGTTGGATGTTAATCAGTTTATTTCTTAGCTCCCTGGGGCTTTATCGTAAGCATAAATTTTATGCCTTAGTAACTCAGGCACAGCTCCTGTTTTATGGGGTGGCCGCGAGTGCCTGGGGATTGAAACAGACCTCTTTTGCCCAACTTAAAATTTTTAAGTTGTTTAGCATTCCGTTTTATTTCTGTTTAGTCAACATCGCCAGCCTGATGGGGTGGTATCAACTGGTCATTGGTAAACGAGTTGACATCTGGAGTTCAACTCAACGTACTAAATAATATTTAAGCCATTATAAGGTTTTAAACTTTATAATGGCTGATATATCGTAAGGAAAACAGTTATGTGTGGAATATGCGGCAAAGTTTATTATGACTCCCAACGTCCTGTTGAGCCTGATATTTTGGTAGCCATGACGGATGCCATTGTTAAGCGTGGGCCTGATTCTAACGGTTTTTATCTTAAAGGAAACGTGGGTTTAGGTTCAAGACGGCTCTCTATCATTGACGTAGAGGGTGGTCGTATGCCCATATCTAACGAAGATGGCACCGTGTGGATTGTCTATAATGGTGAACTGTATAACTTTCTGGAGTTACGTCAACGACTGGAGCGAGCAGGCCACCAATTTAGTACCCATACCGATACTGAAACAATTGTTCATTTATATGAAGATGAAGGCGACAATTTTGTTAAATATATTAATGGCATGTTTGCGGTTGCTATTTGGGATGAACGCCGCCAACGGCTTATTTTAGCTCGCGACCATGTGGGTATTAAACCCTTGTATTACGCTCAATTAAATGACCGTTTGGTTTTTGGCTCAGAGATTAAGGCCATATTACCTGACGGCATGGCGCGACAGGTTGACCCCGTTGGGCTGCATAATTATCTCTCACTTAATTACGTCCCTGGCCCCGAATCGCTTTTTAGCGGCATTAAGAAACTTTTGCCAGGGCATATTTTAACGTATGAAAATACCACCAAGAAAATAAACGTTGAGCAATATTGGGATTATCCCACACCTGACCCGCAACGAGTCAAACAGCAAGCTACGCGTGAACTAGAGGATGAACTCCTTCATTTATTACGTCAAATTGTCAAAGACCAAATGATAAGTGATGTGCCGCTAGGGGCGTTTCTCAGTGGCGGGATTGACTCCAGTTTAGTGGTGGCCTTAATGAGCGAGGCTTCTAACCAACCCGTGCGGACATTCTCGGCAGGTTTTGAGGAAGAAAGTTACAGTGAATTGCCCTTCGCAAAAATTGTCGCTAATCATTATAAAACTGACCACCATGAAGTTATCTTAAAGCCAAAGGCGCATGATATTGTAGCCGCTATTTCGGATTATTTTGACGAACCCTTTGCCGATTCTTCGGCGGTAGGGGTTTATGCTATTAGCGAAATGGCCGCCAAACACCTTAAAGTTATTCTCAGTGGTGACGGTGGCGATGAGTTTTTTGGGGGCTATTATACTTATCAAGCGGATAAAATCGCCCATTATTACCGTAAATTACCTAAATTTATCGGCGGAGGCTTAATTCCTAAATTGGCTAATCTGGTGCCTACTTCCGATGAAAAAGTGAGTTTCGATTTCAAACTTAAGCGGTTTATGGCGGGCGGTGCCTTAGCTCCTTTGCCCGCCCATTTTGAATGGAAAGCTTTTTTTAGTGAAGAAATGAAGCACCGTCTTTATAATCCAGCCTATTTACGGCAACATGCGGCTTCATTAAACCCTTCCGTCACTTTCATGCAACAAATTTTTGATGGCTACCCTAGCGATGACATGCTCAATCGGTTGCTTTATGTCGATTGCAAGGTACAACTACCTGACGATATGTTGACTAAGGTTGACCGCGTGAGCATGGCTCATTCATTGGAGGTGCGAGTACCGTTTTTAGATTTGCGCCTGGTGGAATTCATGACCAGGTTGCCAAGCCATCTGAAAGTGCGTGGCTTAACCCTTAAATATTTACTCAAACGGATTGCCACCCGCGTTTTGCCTAACGAAATTTTAACCCGCCCCAAAGCAGGTTTCCATGTACCAGTTGCCCGTTGGATAAAAACTGATTTAAAAGATTTGGTGGGCGACCATTTATCAGTGCAACAAGTAACCCGACAAGGTTTTTTTGACTCGGCCATGGTGCAACAAATTTTACAAGCTCATTGGCAGGGGCGACAAAATCATAGCCACAATATTTGGAATTTACTCATGTTTAGCTTGTGGTATGAACGTTATGTTGTTTAAAAAATAAAAGTCATGGCACTAACTAATGAGTATGCAAAAACATCATCTATATTACTTATTGTTGAGTAGCTTTTGTATCTGGTTATATGCCATTCAGCCGAACTATGCCCAAAATGGTCTACCTGGGGCTTTTGTACTGAGTCCATTAACGTCATCTAATAGTATTACTTTTCGTCCCGTTACCTTAACTGCTACAATAACCTCTACCAAAGCAATATCTACTCCTCTTATCTCTCCTACTACAATAATTTCCAACCAAGTCATATCGGGTAATACCGTTTCTCCTGCCAGTGTTACCATAATTCCGGCCAAAATTATATCTGATAGTATTATTGCCGTAACTCAAGTAATAACTCCTGCGCCCATCATTACACAAACAAACCTGATTACTTCATCTATTGACCCTACTCGTCCTCAAGTCACCTCAAAGCGAAATAATTTTGATATAGTTAGTTTTGAGATGCTTGGAGTTAAAGAACAACTTTTAAATAGTCCACTCGGCTCATATACCCTTCGGCTTGGATTACCTGCTAGCCAACAATTGATTACAGGAACAGAACTTAATTTGGATTTTAATATTACTTCACTCTTATCCAATGTTACGCCAAGTGGTTCATTACAGGTACTATTTAATCGGGTGCTTTTAACTGAGTTACCCATTACTGAATTGGGAAATAAACAACTCTCTCTACCCATTAGCGCGACGGCTTTTATACCTCAAAGTGCTGATGGCCGCCATGAAGTGGGGTTCAAATTTCAAAGCAGTAGTGCTGATTGTAATACTCTGAGTGTGGTTATTGAGCCGTCATCTACCCTGGTTTTAGCTCGTAAAATCGTTACCCCGTTAATAGATTTACAATTTTTACCTCGCCCCATTTATCAAAACACCTTTCTGTCAGACCCAGCGACCTTTGTTTTACCTGATAAGCCAACGACTACTGAATTGCAAGCAGCCCTAGCCACCGCCAATGCTTTCGGCCAAATGACCGCAGGTGGCTTAGTTTTTTCAACTACAACTCTTAGTCAGCTAACCGCAGAACAGCGAGAATCAACCCATTTAATTTTTATAGGCACTAGCCAAGCATTTCCCTTACTCCAACAAGTTACTTTACCAGCCCCCATTGGTGAAGTCGGTTTTGAAGCTACGGCTGCTTTACCTGATGATGGTATTATACAGATGGCCGTTTCCCCATGGAATCCAGAAAAAGTAGTCCTAGTAGTAGGGGGTAATTCTGACTTGGCGGTCTTCAAAGCAGGCCAAGCCATCAGTACGGGTGAAGTAAGAATTTCTAATCAACCTAATTTGGCGATTATTGCTGACCTTTATAATCAAGATGATACTGTCTATATTTCCGATTTTGACCAAACTTTGAGCGATTTAGGTTATGAAGAACAAACTGTATTGAATGGTGGCGTTAATAAAATCAACTTCCCTTTTAACATGCCGATGGGCTATTATATTAACGATGCCGCTTATTTTAATTTAATTTATAACCACAGTACCTTATTTGATTTTTCAACCTCAAATGTTACAGTTAGATTAAATAATCGCTCCTTAAAGAGTGTCCGTTTAACGCCAGATGGGGCTAATCCTACAACCTTAAAAGTGAATATCCCTCGTTCGTTGGTTCATCCAGGAACAAATGACTTTGTAGTCTCGGCAAACCTCATGCCCGACACCACTAATAAATGTATGGTTCAAAATTCAGATGATTTTTGGTTTACAGTATGGGCTGATTCTTCATTTCATTTACCATTGAAGAAAAATCCTCCTGAAATTAAATCCGTTTTTAGCTTACAAAATTACCCTTCACCTTTTGATTTTAATAAAACCTTAACAACTACTGTATTTCTATTACCTGCTACCAACTCAGTTGCCTGGAATGTTGCGACTCAAATTGCTTTTAATTTGGGGAGGCGAGTACAAACCAATATCGCGCAATTTAAAGTTGCTTTTGCTGACGATATACCAGCAGAGCTAAGGCAAAATCATCATTTTATTGCGATTGGCTTACCTAATGAGTTACCTATTGTTTCGCAATTGAAAAAAATTCTGCCCGCCTCATTTGAACCAGGCAGTAACCTAGCGATAGAGAACGGGGTGCGTATCAGGCCACGAATTATAACAGGCACTCATATCGGCTATTTGCAAATTGTACCTCTGCCCTGGAATGGCGATTATAGTGTTTTAATGGTTTTGGGTACGAGTAATGAAGGGTTGCAGTTAGCAAATACGCTATTAATTAGCTCCTCCTTACAAAGCCGCTTAAAGTATTCTTTAGCTATCATTGAAGGTACTCAAATTACCATGGGGAGTTTAAAAATTGATTTCTCGCCCCCTGTGACCTCTAATACAGTTATTCCAAGCATGGTTGAAACAGATACTATGACTACTACCGTTGAGATTTCTAAACCATTAGCCAGTAATGCTGCTCCCCCTCCTAAAGCGCGTCCCTCATGGATGTTTCCGGTTATTGCCACTGCAACGCTCGCCATGTTTATTGTTATCTTGATTGTAATTAGCTCTTCCTGGAAGAAATATTACGTTCTCATTTCTGTCAGACTAAAAAAGATGAATATTTCAATTCCTACGTTCAATATAGCAAGATTTTATCGTAGGAAACCGTAAAGGATTTAGAAACCTTCCACCAGAAAAAATTTTCACCTGTAGGACTTACGCAGAACCCTCACCCCGACCCTCTCCCACAGGGCGAGGGAGTAAAACTTCCTTCCCTTCGGGTGGGACTGAGGGATGCATGGGAATGATGATGGTTTTGCCATCTTTGGGGAGTAAAACTTCCCTCCCTTTGGGGGGGACTGAGGGATGCATGGGAATGATGATGGTTTTGCCATCTTTGGGGAGTAAAACTTCCCTCCCTTTGGGGGGGACTGAGGGGGGGGATTTTGCGTAAGTCCTACTAATTTGAGTATAAATGGGGGGGCATGTCATTGCGCTTATTTACAACTAATTTATTCCTAATTATTATTAGCGAATTGAGCTATTTACTTTATCCTAGTCATGTGGCTACTACAAAAATGGCTGCTGTTTCAGGTAACCTCAAGCCATCTTTGGTAGTCACTCAAACATTAATCGGCCATACCGCAATCCCTATTTATCAAACCAAGTTAGAACTCGTAACGACCAAAGCCGTTACGGGAGATGGTGGCAATAGTTGGGGTGGGCATCAAACGCGCATTGTACATACCCAAGATGGCGTTTTTACAGCCTACACGGTTGAGGGGCGGGGTTACTTAACGCGTGAATGGCGTTTAGCTTGGCGGCAAGCTGACGGAACATGGCCGATAATTGCTAAAGGGGGGTCAGGCCGAGAACCAGTCAATTTGTTGGCTTCGCCTGATGGAACGCTCCATGTCACTGGTTGGCCGAATAGAACTGGCACTATTTGGTCGGGTAAACCTATGAGTAACACTATTCAAATGGAGTCAGCTATAATTCCTAATCAGGTGAATGACTATTGGCCTTATCAGGCAGCAGGTATGGATGGGCAGGGCAATTTTTGTGTGTTTTCCAGCGTGGGCGGGCAAAAAGCGGGCGGTTCATTCAACTGGGCTTGTTACTTGCCATTACAAAAACAGTGGCTTACCCAAACTAGCAAACTAGATTATCGTTTTTGTTATAGTTATATTTTTCCTCAGCCAAATAACCAACTTTCAATTGTTTCAACCCGTGATGTGCGTTGGGAAGCCTTGGGGTATAAAAAACCAGCAGATAAAGAATTTAGTTACATCTTGAATGCTTTTAGCTATTGGCGAACAAATTATCAGGAAACAAAGCCCATTGAACGGCTAACCTTACAAGAGGAAGTTCCAACGACGAAATTTCCTGAACCCTGGTTGACGGCTCAACTGGATGCTTACATTGACACCAAAGGACAGATGCATGTTCTTTATAATAAGTTAGGCGCAACTACTCAAGGCGAACGGGAATATCATCATAAAGTCATTTCATCATCAGGCAAGTTATTATATGATGTCCAACTTCCCACGGAGGTGGGCGAATTTAGTCGCATATTTCAAGATAAACAAGGCCGTTTTTACCTGATTAATTCTGCGGGATTGTTATATCCCGCAGGAGAAGATGGAGTTCATCTCAGCCAACCCTTTAAGTTAAATTTAGAGAAATATAAGGTAAAATATTCTGGCTTTGGCCTATCTGTTCCTCGCACAGGAACACCGTTAAGTAATGTTATGAATGTGGTTTTTCCCTCGGATGACTCAAGCAAATGGATTTATTTCCAACTTGATTTATCTTACCTCACTTATTTACCTTTAATTAAAAAATAAAAAATAGCTACCTTAGGACTTACGCAAACACCTCACCCCCGCCCCTCTCCCACAGGAGAGGGGAGACAAGAGACTCCCTCGCCCTTTGGGAGAGGGCAGGGGTGAGGGTGACAAATCTTGATATACTGAGTATATTTAAGGATAATCCCTTTATGAGCATGATTTCTACCGCCACCAAACCCATATTCGTCATCGGCACAGGTCGCTGTGGGTCAACTATTTTTCACCAAATTTTTTCCTACCATTCCCAGGTGGCGTGGCTATCACGCACCTGTGAAATGTACCCGCAACACCCCCACCGCAATTACCTCGCCATGCGCTTGTTAGATGCGCCCTTACCCCAAAAATATCTCCGCAAACTGATTTATCCCGTAGAAGCCTATAATTTTTGGGACAATTATTGTTATGGTTTTGGCGAACCCATGCGTGATTTGCTCAAAGAAGATGTATTGCCCATTACCAAAAAACGATTACAAAAAGTTATGGCCTCCATGCTGACTGAAAATCGGGCGCGCTTATTGATTAAAATTACGGGTTGGTCGCGGATTGGTTTCCTCAAAGAAATCTTTCCCGACGCAAAATTTATTCATATTTATCGCGATGGCCGCGCCGTCGTTAATTCATGGCTGAATGTGGATTGGTGGCAGGGGTGGCATGGCCCACACCATTGGCAATGGGGGCAATTATCGCCACAACAGGAGCAACTATGGCATCGCCATAACCAATCCTTTGTTGCTTTAGGTGGCATTTTATGGGACATTCTCATGACCGCCACCGATAAAGCCAAAGAGCTTATCCCGCCAGAAGATTACTTAGAAATTCGCTATGAGGATTTTTGTCAGCAGCCCGTGAAACTATTTCAACAAGCTGTTGATTTTTGTGATTTAGCTTGGAGTTCCGAGTTTGAAACGGCGATCCATTCCTTTAAAATGGAAAGTGCTGATTATAAATGGAAGGAACAATTAACCTTGCCCCAGCAGCAAATTCTTAATGCGTCTCTTCGCGATGCGCTGCAACGCTATGGTTATGAGTAATTAGGCCGAAAATCATATTGTCAGCTTAACCGAGTGAGTTTATAATGTCACTTGGTTTTTTAATTCTACCACTGCCCCTTACCACCAAGATAAATAGACATTATACCGATTTAATGATTTTCGTAGGGGCAGGGCCAGGGCTTGTCCCTGCCCACAATGGGGGCAAGCACAAGGCATTGCCCCTACAAAATGTCAACGATTTTTTAATCGGTATAAACTCTAATGTATCCAACAATTATTTGAAAGCATTGCGGCGAAGCCGCAAGTTGCTTTAGCTGAACATGAGGAGTTTGAATTATAACCATGAATAACACTATGCTTGAAACATCATTGGCTTATTGGCGTGAACAGTTGTCTGGCGCGCCTCCCTTGTTAGAATTACCGACAGATTATCCCCGTCCTGCCATGCAAAGTTATCAAGGGGACACGTTCTTTGCCACACTGCCCGCGCCCTTAGTGGCGCAACTTAAAGGATTTAGTCAACAGCAAGGGGTCACTTTATTTATGACCTTGTTGACGGCTTTTGAGGTTTTAATGTATCGTTACAGTGGGCAGACCGACTTGGTGATTGGTTCAATGGTTGCCAATCGGCATCGGGCTGAGTTAGATAACTTAATTGGTTTTTTTGTCAATACTATCGTCCTGCGGACCGATTTAAGCCAAGCCCCCACTTTTTTAGAGCTATTAAAACGGGTGCGCCAGGTCACATTGGAAGCATATACTCACCAAGAATTGCCCTTTGATAAACTGGTGGAACATCTTCACCCTGAGCGAAATTTAAGCTATAGCCCCTTTATCCAAGTGGTATTTTTGTTACAAAACGTTCCGCCTATCACCCATACCATTGAGGGTGTAGAACTTTCAACCCTGCTTGTTCTCAATAAAACCGCTAAATTTGACCTGAGCGTTTATGCGATTGAGGAAAAAAATGGCGAAATGACCCTAGAGGCGCACTATAATAATGCGTTATTCAAGGCCGAAACCATCAGCCGTTGGCTAACCCATTATCAAGTTTTATTAGCGCATGTTGTCAGCAATGCCCATGAATTGATTGTCAAGTTACCGTTATTGAGCGAGGCTGAACAGCAGCAAATTTTAGTTGACTGGAATGACACCGCCACCGATTACCCGCGTGATAAAGGGATACATCAGTTATTTGAGGCGCAGGTAGAGCGCACTCCCGACAACCTGGCTGTTGTGTTCAAAAATGAGTCATTGACCTACCTAGAATTGAATCGCCGCGCCAATCAACTTGCCCATCATCTGCAATCGTTAGGCGTGGGGCCAGACGTGTTGGTGGGGATTTGTGTGGAACGGTCAGTGGAGATGATAGTCGGGTTGTTAGGTATCCTTAAGGCGGGTGGGGCATATGTGCCGCTTGACCCCACCTACCCCGCCGAAAGATTGGTCTTCATGGTGGAAGATGCCAACATGCCCGTTTTATTAAGTCAAAAACGGTTACAGGCGAGTCTGCCTCCGACTACGGCGCACCTGGTCTGGTTGGATACGGATTGGCAACAAATCGCGGCTTATCCTCCTGTAAATCTTGCCAATCCTACAAATCCTGGTCACAGTTTGGCGTATGTCATCTACACCTCTGGCTCTACGGGCAAGCCCAAAGGGGTGATGATTCAACATGCTTCGGTTATCAATCTTAACGATGGCTTGCAACAAGGGGTTTATGCTTCTGCGGGTAAATCCCCGTTGCGGGTCAGCATGAATGGCTCATTTGTCTTTGATACCTCTGTGAAACAATTCATTCAATTGTTACAAGGCCACCAACTTGACATCACCCCCGAAGAGGTGCGCTTTGATAAGGAAGCCCTCTTTGCCTATCTCCAAGCACATCAAATAGATGTCTTTGATTGCACGCCCTCACAATTAAGTTTGCTCTTGTCATCGGCACAATTTTTCAACGCCATGCCTAAGCCACAGACCATCCTTATCGGTGGCGAAGCCGTGAATGAGACGGCTTGGCAACAATTACAACAATTTGAAACCAAAAAGTTTTACAATGTTTATGGACCCACTGAATGTACCGTAGATACAACCCTGTGTGACATCGCCACCTCGCCTAAACCCATCATTGGTCGCCCCATTGCCAACGCCCAAATTTATCTGGTTGATGCTTATCACAACCCCACCCCCATTGGCATTCCTGGCGAATTGTGCATTGCGGGTGCAGGCGTGGCGCGGGGGTATCTCAACCGTCCCGACCTGACCGATGAGAAATTTATCCCCAATCCCTTTGGCGAGGGGCGATTATACAAAACGGGTGATTTAGCCCGTTATCTGCCCGATGGTAACATTGAATTTTTGGGGCGGATTGACCACCAAGTGAAGATTCGGGGTTTCCGTATCGAATTAGGCGATATTGAAACCGCTTTAATGGAACATGCCCAAGTCAAAGCGGCGGTGGTCATTGCCCGCGAAGATACACCCAATGATAAGCGGCTTGTGGCTTACGTGGTATTGCATGAACTGCCCGCGCCCGCCATATCGGAGTGGCGGAGTTTCTTACAGCAAAAATTACCCGCTTATATGATACCCTCGGCATTCATGGTGTTGGACGCGTTACCCTTAAACCTGAATGGTAAAATTGACCGTAAGGCGTTACCCGCGCCCGTTTTCACGCTAACCACGCGTTATGTGGCCCCGCGTACACCGTTAGAGCAAAAATTGGTGAACATTTGGCAAGAATTATTCAATTTAAAGCAAGTGGGCATTGAGGATAATTTCTTTATGTTAGGTGGACATTCGCTGTTAGCCACGCGCTTATTAGCTCAATATATGGGGCAATTACACCTTGATTTATCCATTGCCACCTTATTTGAGCATGTAACCATCGCTCAATTCGCGCACTATTTAGAAAAAGATGGCCTGATAAAATCAGAAATGTCTGACATTTCTGAGGAACGAGAGGAGTTTGAGTTGTAACTATGAACACCAACGAATTTTTAGCCCACTTACATAACCTGGACATTAAACTCACCCTTGACGGCGAACGCCTCAAAATTAGCGCACCCAAAAATGCTCTTGATGCCACCTTACGCACCCAATTAACGGAACGGAAAGCGGAACTTATCGCTTTCTTAAGCCAGGGGCAGCGTATCCCAATCATTCCCCGTGACCAAAAACTACCCCTTTCTTTTGCCCAAGAACGGCTATGGTTCATCGACCAACTTACGCCCAATCAAGCCACCTATAATTTGCCCATTGCGGTACATTTGCAGGGAACTTTCAAACGGGCGGTTTTAGAGCAAACTTTGCCCCTGCTTATCCAACGGCATGAAATCCTGCGAACAGCTTTCCTCACGAAAGAGGGGCAGCCCTATCTCGTGATTCAGCCTCACGTTGATGTTACTATCAATTATCAAGATTTTCGCCCCCTTCCTCCCTTAGAGCAAGAAGAAAAATTAAACCAAGCTATTTTGGCGGATACTCATAAACCTTTTGACTTAAAACAGTTACCGTTATTTAGAGTCAGCCTGTTTCAAATGGCGGCTGATGAGCATGTTTTATTATTCAATTTCCACCATATCATTTTTGATGGCTGGTCTAGGTCGATTTTATGGCAAGATTTATTCAGCCTATACGAATCGTGCTTAAATCAAACCCCAAACACGTTGCCTGAGCTAACGACCCATTACGTTGATTACGCCATGTGGCAACAGCAACGGCTGCAAGGTGAGTTTTATGATAAGCAGGTGGGCTATTGGCAAAAGCAATTAAGTGGCACGTTGCCCCTGTTAGAATTGCCCACCGATTGGCCGCGCCCACCCAAGCAAGATTTCAGCGGTGGGCATCAAACGTTAACCTTATCGGTTGAATTATCAGTTAAATTACAAACCTTAAGCCAGAACGAAGGTTGCACCTTGTTTATGGTCTTGTTAGCTGCCTTTCAATTATTACTGCACCGTTACAGTGGACAGGATGATATTATTGTCGGCTCACCTATTGCCACCCGCCAGCAAAGCGAAACCGAACAGATGATTGGCATGTTTCTTAATAACTTGGTTTTACGCGGCCATATTGTCAAAACAGCAACCTTCCGTGAGTTTTTACGGCAGACCCGTCAAACCACTTTGGAAGCCTACACTCACCAAGAATTACCGTTTGAAAAACTAGTGGAAGTGCTGCAACCCCCGCGCGACCCCAGCCGTTCCCCCATTTTTGAGGTCATGCTCAATTTGCTCAATTTGCCCCAGGCCCAGTTTAATTTGGCTGATTTAACCATCACCCGCCACTCCTTGCCCTATTTAGATTCTAATTTCTCCATGACTTTATATGTGCTGGAGAAACCTAGTGGCCTCACTTTCGATTTAGTCTATCAGCGCGCCCTCTTCTCTGCCGAGCGCATGGCCTATTTATTGGCACAATTTGAATATTTATTGGAACAAATTGTTATTTCATCTGATTTACCGTTGCATCGTTACTCCTTGGTTACGCCCACTTCCCCCATACCTCACCCCACCGAAATCTTGCCCGAACCGCGCCAAACCCCGATAACGGAATTGATTGCCCGTTGGCGCGACCAAATTCCCGAACATCCCGCCATAAAACAGGGCGCGCTACAGTGGAATTATCGCCAATTGGTGGCAACCGCCGAAACTTTTGCCCAAGTCATCGTGCCATTTAGTCAGGGTGAAGTGATTGCCGTAACGGGTCAAAAAAGTTTTGGCCTCATCAGTAGCATGTTAGGCGTTTTAACCAGCAATAATACGTTACTCATGCTTGACCCGAACCTGCCCAGTTATCGTCATCAATTGATGTTACAGCAAGCCAATGTAAATTACATCATTTATGTCGGTCCGCAACGCCTCGAAGATGCCTGGATGTGGGATGAATATATCTTAATGTTCGTTGACCCTATGAACGGCATGATTGAGGGCGCAAGTGAAATTGAGGCCACCGCCACGATACCAACCCTTTCACCTGACTCACCCGCCTATATTTTCTTTACCTCTGGCACAACAGGAGTCCCGAAAGCGGTGTTGGGTTGTCATAAAGGGTTATCTCATTTCCTCCAATGGCAAAGCCGCACCTTTAATATTGGGCCACAAGACCGCGCCGCCCAATTAACGGGGCTATCGTTTGACGTAGTCTTACGAGATATTTTCACTCCTTTAATTAGCGGGGCGACCTTGTGCCTGCCCACACCTGACCTTGACCTCAGCCCTGGGCAACTCTTGCCCTGGCTAGAGCGGGAGCGTATCACTTTGTTTCATACCGTTCCCTCCCTGGCTTCCACTTGGCTCGCTCTTGTCCCGAAAGGCGTGACCTTACAAAATTTACGACTCCTATTTTTAGCGGGTGAGCCGCTGACTCAAACCTTAGTGGAACAATGGCGGCGCGCCTTCCCCCAAGCGGGCGACCTAATAAACTTATATGGGCCAACAGAAACCACCTTAGCTAAATGTTATTATCCCGTACCGCACGGTGAGGTTTCTTTTGGGGTGCAGCCTGTAGGTCGCCCGATGCCTGAAACCCAAGCTCTGGTCATGAGTGAATTTAACACCGTGTGTGGTATCAGCGAGATGGGCGAAATTGTCATTCGCACCCCATTTCGTAGTTTAGGTTATCTTAATAACCCGACAGAAACGCAAGCCCGCTTTTTCCCCAACCCCACGCGCCAAGACCCCCATGATTGGCTTTATCGCACGGGTGATTTGGGGCGGTATCGGCCTAACGGTTTATTAGAGATTTTGGGGCGGGTGGATGACCAAATTAAGGTGCGCGGCATTCGGATAGAATTGGGCGAAATTGCCACCATCTTGGGGCAACATCCTAATGTGCAGCAACAGGTGATTATCGCTCATAAACAAAGTGACTTCGAAAAAATCTTAGTGGCTTACATTGTATTTCGTCAGCCTACCACCGAGTCCATCCATGAATTGCGTCAGTTCCTGAAACAAAAACTGCCCGACTCCATGATTCCTTCCATCTTCATGCCACTAGAAGCCATTCCCTTAACCGCTAACGGTAAAGTTGACCGCCG